>ENA-ORXF01000130-ORXF01000130.1-marine-metagenome-genome-assembly--contig:-NODE-130-length-56691-cov-6.157523_pt1 | contig 56691 bp, 56 predicted proteins | sample MGYA00237864_ERZ511476 | MGnify/ENA primary metagenome ERZ511476 (study PRJEB26306, sample SAMN06343908) | marine metagenome | isolation source: coastal waters | place: Atlantic Ocean: West Antarctic...
TTGAACGATTTGAAGTGGTCGATGTCGAGCATCAGCAGGGTCAACGGCTCGCCGCTCTCAGTTGCATGTACGATGGCTCCGTCAATGGCGCGATCGAAGAACTTGCGATTGCCGAGCGAGGTGAGGGGATCGGTCAGGCTCTCGTTGCGGATCGCGTCAAGGCTATGCTGAAGACTGCTGATCTGCTGCTTGGACGTCGCGAGGCGCGCTTCCAGCGCTCTGTTTGTTTCCTGCATGTCGCGCGTCGAGGCGACCAGCGCTTCGACCACAGCCTTGACCTGATCCTCTTCTTCGATCGCAGCAAACATCTCCGCCAAGGTGTCACCACCGATGGTTCCCTCAGGTTGATTGCCATCAATAATAGATCCGCTGGCAACCACCACGGCTATTTCGGCTTTGCCTTTATTAACCGCTTTCAGAGAGCTCAACTTAATATGATTGAGGTAGGCGGCCATGGGCACGCTATCAAACTCGCCATTGCTGTGGGGCAGAATCTCTAGCAAATGCGCTTTGGTTTCACTGCGTGTCGCAATGCGGTCAATCAAGCCCTGCTGGAGTGCCAAGGCGGCAATATCACCATTTTCTTCGGCCAGCCTGAGGTGCATATTATTCGCCAGATCATTTAGCGCGCCATTGGGTAGGCCTCGCAGCTGCTCTACTCTGGAAGTGTAAAACTGCCATAGAGAGTCCACTAGGTCCCGTCGATCGACGCGAGCTTCGTCTGACATACCCTTGCCCAAAAAGGGTTCAACGGCACTTTTGTATTTGCCGACACGGAAGACGTGGACATTGATTTTGAGTTTATCCAGGGCTTCTTTGTAGTAACTGCTGTAGGAACCGAAACCAGTGAGCATTACGCGGCCCAAGGGGTTCATAATAATTTCATCGGCATGGGCGGCGAGAAAATACTGCGACTGAGAGAAGTTGTCGCCAATGGCAATAATCGGTTTGCCGCTCTGCTTAAAGCGCTGCAGGGCACCGCTGATCTCTTCGAGTTTGGCGATAGAGCCGCCAGCCATATAGTTGGTGTCCAACAGCACATGAGTGATGCGCTCGTCATACTGAGCCTGCTCTAGGGATAGGACCAAATCCCGCACAAGGGTTTCAGTGTCCCGTTGGCCGGGCTGTGCGAATATTTCGCTGACGGGATCTATATAGGAGCGCTGGTCAACCAATGTACCGCTGGGGGCTAAATAGAGTGCGCCGCGCTCGGGCATTGGCTGGATATCATCGACAAACATACCGGCGACTATGGCGATAAAGAACAACACTACAACCAGGCTGATCATGTAACGAATGGCACTGACAACGCTGCCGATAAACCTAAATATTCTGCGTATCAAGCCTGGTTTCTTTTCACTCATGGATGTAGTCCTTTAAATCGTTGTCTCTCAGCACTTGCCTGTCTGTTTTAAAAGGCTCATTGCTGGAATGCCGTTCGCGTCCTGTGAGTATAGACTCTAGCTGGCAGTTTGCTCTTGCTGCTCTTGCTGAAGTGCTTCCAGCCTGTCGTACTCTTCTTGCAGTGCCTTGCCGCGCTGCTGTTTCCAGCGTGCATACATCATTGCTGCGTTAAACAGGACCACTGTCAGTGCCAGTTCCACCCAGTCGAGTACCTGGGGTGATGGGCCGGCCAAGTTGTCGATGGCTGTGGCAAAATAAATCAGGATGACAAAGCAGATCCAGATCAATGTGCGAGTGTTATTGACGATTAGGCCGGGAATAAAAATCGCCAGGGGAAACAGGCAGAGAAAGTAAATAATCCCCGGCGCGCCCTGAATCCAAGCGTTGGCTGTCATGGCCGCCAGCATCAGATAAAAGCTGGCGTGGGTGAGGGGACGGGAAAAATTAATTTTTTGTTCTAAGGTCATGTTACTGCGCTCCGTTAAGTTGCGCGGCTAATTGGGCGACGCGTTTGCCCTGTGCTCGACAGAGGCTAATCTCGTCACTACTAAGGTTTTCGGCTTCAACGTGACTGGCGCCATAGGGCGTGCCGCCGCTGGTGGTGCTGTGCAGGCTGGGCTCTGAATAGGGAATACCTGTCAACAACATGCCCTGATGCAGCAGTGGAATCATCATCGACAGCAGAGTTGTCTCCTGACCACCGTGCAAGCTGGAGGTTGAGGTAAATACACCGGCGGGCTTGTTGATCAGACTGCCATTGGCCCAGAGACCTGCTGTGCCATCGATAAAATATTTTAATGGCGCCGCCATATTGCCAAAGCGCGTTGGGCTGCCCATCAGCAGACCCGAGCAGTTGGCCAGCTCTTGCTCGGTGCAATAAATGTCGCCACTGCTGGGAATATCTTCTGCTGTGGCTTCACAGACTGTAGAGATCGCAGGCACTGTGCGCAGACGCGCTTCCATACCCGCACTTTCGACACCCTGAGCAATTTCTTCAGCGAGTTTTTTAACATGACCATTGCGGCTGTAATAGAGCACTAGCACATAGTTGTCAGACATTAAATAATCTCCAGTACGGCTTCTGGGGGCCGACCAATGGCCGCGCGCTCGCCATTAACCACAATAGGGCGTTCAATAAGCTTGGGGTACTTGGCCATAGCGGCAATAAGCTGCTGCTCAGAGAGGCTGCTATCCGCTAGACTTTGGTCTTTATACTCCTGTTCACCGCGACGCAGCAGTTGCCGCGCACCTATACCGAGTTTTTTCAATAGCAGGGCAATGGTCTCAGGGCTTGGGGCGGTTTCTAGGTAGAGTACTACCTCTGGTTCTAGGCCCTGATCTTGCAAAAGGCTAAGGGTTTGTCGCGATTTAGAGCAGCGTGGATTGTGATAAATAGTCAGCATCGTCTATGTTTCAGGTTGTGGGAGTGAATACGCCATTGTAGAGGCAAATGGATTTAAACAGAACGAGAGGTTTAACGGCATGATCAATCAATTATTAGTCACTGTGGGCAGAGTACCCCAGCAACTGGTCAGTAGTGGTCAGTTTGTGATCTATGCAGTGCGTCGCTTTCTCGGCGATGGCTGCCCCCAGAGTGCCGCTGCACTGACTTATATGAGTCTGTTTGCCGTGGTGCCCATGTTGACCCTGATGTACAGCATGTTCTCTCTGGTGCCCGCATTCCAGGAGCTCGGCGGCCAGGTGGAGGAATTCATCTTCTCCAAGTTTTTGCCCAGCAGTGGTCAGGAGATTACCCAGTACCTGAGTGAGTTTTCCAATCAGGCGCGTAAGCTCAGTGTTGCCGGTGTGGCGATTATTTTGGTCACTGCACTGTTGATGTTGAGCAATATCGAAAAAACCTTTAATCATATTTGGGCCACCACTGGCGGGCGCAAAGGCTTGGCCGGGTTTTTGGTCTATTGGGCGATCTTGAGTCTTGGGCCTCTATTACTCGCCGTGGGCATGATTATGAGCACCTATCTGATGTCACTGCGTCTAGTGGTTGCCGAGGTCGACAGTCTAGGTGTGGTGGCGCTTTTGTTTAGTTATCTGCCCTGGTTGCTAACTTGGCTGGCGTTTACCCTGCTCTATGTGGCGGTGCCCAACTGCAAGGTGAGAGTGGTTTATGCACTGTTTGGTGGTCTGATAACAACCCTGTTGTTTGAGACCGCCAAGGCGTTGTTTGGACAGTTGGTAGCCAATTCCATCTATACCAACGTATATGGTGCATTCGCCGTTATCCCACTGTTTTTACTTTGGATTTATCTGCTCTGGGTGCTGATTTTATTCGGCGCTGAACTGGTGCGCAGTCTTGAGACCTTTTAATATGAAGGCCGGGACGCAGAGCTGCCGGACCTTCTCGCCGTTTTAATTATTTTGTGGCAGTGCTGGCGGCGACAGCAAAAGGGTCGCAGCCTGTCGGACCGCTCCATGAGTATTGTTGGTCTCAATGTTGAGCAGTGGCGACGCCTGCGCAATATATTGCTGAGTCAGCGTATTTTAGAAAAAACAGCCAGCGGTCAATATGTGATGATTCGCGATGCCGATACCATCAGGCTGGCAGATATCAATGGATGGCTGGGGCAGGGATTCGGTGGCGGTGATAAAGCGCTCAGTGAAAAGTTGGTTAATGCCCACCCCTGGATAAAAAGTTATGACAGGCTGATGCGTGAGAATAGTCAGATGACCGAACAGAATATGTGCATCAGTCTGCAAAAGTTATTTGCCACTAATAGTTATTCTCCGGATACTGGCGACTCAAAACAGAATTAGACTTCTATATTAAGGCGATTGTGTATGTTCAAAGGTTTCTCGGTAAAAAATTTCTTGGTAAAGGGTTCTCCAGTGAAAGCATTTTTAATCAGCCTGATTTTGGTGGGCTGCAGTGGAGACACTGGCTACAAATTGATTGATGGTAGCAGCCACAGTTTCAATAATGAAGAAGGCAAATACACCCTGGTTAACTACTGGGCCGAATGGTGCCAACCCTGCCGAGTTGAAGTGCCGGAGCTCAACGAGCTGGCCGCTGAGCACGCCGATCAGCTGACTATTTTAGCGGTGAACTTTGATGGTGAGCAGGGCCCAGAATTGCTTGAACAGCTGCAGAAAATCGACATTCAGTTTCCGTCGCTGGCGTTAGATCCTCGTGCTAAATGGGGTCTTGAGCGACCCAAGGTGTTGCCGGAAACCCTGATAATAAATAGCGATGGTGAATTGGTTCAGCGTTTAATTGGTCCTCAAACTCTGGAGTCACTGATGGCTTTTATAGTCGAGTGATACCCGTACCTAAAGTGGGTATAGGTGCTTTTGGGGCCGCCGTTTAAGCTCTAGATTATTAAATCGCGCGAGCTTTTGTTTTTTCTAGAGAGTGCTTCTAGTTAAAGATAGCAACGCTTCTAGTTAAAGATAGCAACGCCTCTAGTTAAAAATAGCAACGCTTCTAGCTAAAAAGAGAGAGACATTCGATGAAAGATCTACGCAAATTTTATATCAATGGCCAATGGGTTCAGCCTCTAAAGGCACAGGACCTGACAGTTGAAAACCCTGCCACAGAAAAGTCACTGGCAACCATCTCTCTAGGTGCAGCTGGGGATGTTGACCTAGCTGTTGCTGCTGCCAAAGCCGCTTTCCCAATTTACTCTCAATTTAGTGTTGAGCAACGCATCGCCTTGATGGAAAAGCTCCTTGAAGTCTATATGGGACGCTACGACGAAATGGCCGCGACAATCTCCATGGAGATGGGCGCGCCGATCTCCTTTGCCACAGCAGCTCAAGCAGACTGTGGTCAGGGGCATATCTCCGCAGCCCTAGAGGCACTCAAGACTTTTGAATTTGAACGTCAGGTTGGCAGCACTCTGGTGGTGAAAGAGCCAATCGGTGTCTGCGGTTTTATTACACCCTGGAACTGGCCTGTCAATCAGATCAGCTGCAAAGTTGCACCGGCCCTAGCGACTGGTTGCACTATGGTGTTAAAGCCCAGCGAGATTGCGCCGCTGTCGGGATATCTATTTACCGAGATGATGGATCAGGCGGGTTTCCCAGCCGGTGTTTACAATATGGTCAATGGCGATGGCCCAGGTGTAGGCGCAGTAATCGCCAGTCACCCGGATGTGGATATGGTCTCCTTTACTGGTTCCACTCGCGCTGGCATCTTGGTCGCCAAAGCTGCAGCCGAAACGGTCAAGCGTGTCACCCAAGAGTTGGGTGGCAAGTCGCCGAATATTATCTTTGCCGATGCCGACTTGGAAACTGCTGTCAGCGGCGGAATTCTCAATATGATGAGCAACACCGGACAGTCCTGTAATGCCCCCTCAAGAATGTTGGTCGAGGCCTCGGTTTACGACCAGGCAGTAGAAATTGCCCGTCAGGTCACCGCGCAAATCCCCGTTGATCAGCCGAGTAAAGAAGGTGAGCACATAGGCCCGCTATCCAGCCGTGTGCAGTTTGATAAGGTCCAGGGTTTGATTGCCAAGGGCATAGCTGAAGGCGCTCAATTGATTGCCGGCGGGCTTGGAAAACCAGAGGGTTTTGATACAGGCTATTTTGTTAAACCAACGATATTTGCCGGAGTGAATAATCAGATGGCCATAGCTAGGGAAGAAATTTTCGGCCCAGTGTTGACCATGATTCCCTTTGACAGCGAAGCCGAGGCAATCGCAATTGCCAATGACACGCCCTATGGCTTGGCAGCTTATTTAAGCACGGGTGACGACGACCGCGCCAAGCGTGTTGCCGGTAAGTTACGTGCGGGCATGATCAGTGTAAATAGTGCACAGCAGGAGTATACAGCGCCGTTTGGAGGTTATAAGCAGTCGGGCAACGGCCGCGAGTGGGGCGAGTTTGGCTTTGATGACTTCCTCGAGATTAAAGGTATTAGTCGCTAGGCTGCGGGCTTTTTATTACGCTGAGGGCTTTCTATTACGCTGAGGGCTCTCTATTGCGCGCAGGGCTTTCTATTACGCGCAGGGCTCTCTATTACGCTGAGGGCTCTCTAGACGTACCGATAATTATACGCTGAGATTGGCACACTCCCAAGCATGTATCGCTTGCTTGCGCGTGAGTCCCCAACGGTAATCTCCAGCATGGCCGTCCGGATCTATTGCCCTGTGACTTGGAATAAAAAAGGCGATGGGATTAGTGTTTATAGCATTGTGGGTGGCGAAGGTGGATTTGCGTCGACCCACTGCTTCAGCAATCGCTTTGTGATGAGTCAGTGTGCCCGGACCTGTTGTCAGTAGGGTGCGCCACACATTGATATGGGTAGGCAGGGCAAACAGATGCAGATTTAATGTTTTGTCGATTGGCTTGTCGCGAGAGAAGATCGATTGAAAAATTTCTATGGGCGCTGACTCTTTAGGCCGCAGCTTCGCTTCCGGTAACAGTTGTTGCAGATTACTGACAAAAGCAATCAGTGGCAGTCCGCTACTAAACGAAACTTTGCAAATTCCCCTTGGTGTCTCCGCCACAAACATTTCCCCAAAGGGGCTGTCGTGGACACTGTATTCAATGGTCAAATCATAGCCGGGGCCGCTCTTATAAAAACTCGGCAGCCATCCTTCTATCTGAACCTTATGGCCAAAGGTGGTCATGCCGCCAATCAAACCAGACTGACTTTTAATCTCGGGCAGAGGCTTGGCCGCGGCGAGTAACCTTTCGCCGCGCTGGGGGGTGATAGTCTGCAGATAGGTTTTAGGTGTTACTTGGCTCCAGCGCGTGAACAGGCGTTTCATTTCAAAGGCACTGGTGTCGAGATGTTCGGCAATCTCATCTAGGGTTGGCTGCTTGTCGGATTGGGTAGCAATAAATCTAATTGCTTCAGCTATGCGCTGGTAGTCAGGGTTAGTCATCCATGGAGTGTAGACTAGCCAAGCATGGCTGCCAGAAAATTTACTACTTATTCGCCGATAGCTTGTATAGCAGGCCGCCAACGACAATCATGGCGATCCCAATTCCGCCTTCAATGGGTCGTGAAATAAGCACATAGGCCAGTGTCCAGACTGTTACGCTGAGATAGATCAGCGGTGCAAAAGGATAGCCAAAGGTTTTGTAGGCGCCCTTAATATTAAGTTTTTTCCAGCGCAGCACAAACACCCCAAGCACCGCAAACAGAGTGTTGAGGCCCAGTACAAAACTGGAGAAAACCAGCACCGATTCAAAGGTCGCGCTGAGAATAAAGACCACTGCCAGCATGCCCTGAAACACAATGGCAGTCATGGGCACGCCATGTGTGTTGCAACGCGCGAGACTTGAAAACAGCCTAAAGTCTTCGCCTATTACCTGCAGCACTCTCGGACCTGCCATGGTCATGGCGCTGACGGTGGAGATTAATAATAGGGCTAAAACAAGGCCCATAGCTTTGCCTGCTGTCTCGCCTAGAGCATGGTCGGCAACGATGACACCCACTTCTAGCTTGCCTTCTAAAATGGCGATGGGTGCTGCATTCAAAAAGGTAAAGTTCAATAATAGATAGAGCATCATCACCAAGCCGGTGCCGACAAATAACACTATGGGCAGGTTGCGCTGAGGATTGTCCAGCTCGCTGGTGACATAGGTGGCAGCGTTCCAGCCGGTGTAAGCATAGTTGACGTAAATCAAAGCCACGGCAAAGGCGCCGCTAAATAACACTGTGCTGTCGTCAGCCTGTGGGGCGAAGGTTATGGGTTGTGGCGTGCCGCCCCAGATAAAAATCGTTGCGCAAAATAACAGGATCAATAGTACTTTGAGGGCTGTAAACAGTTGCTGTACCGCGCTGCTGGTTTGCCGCGAGCGACAGTGCAGCAGGGTTAATACAATCACCAAGGAGACTGCCGACCAGCGCGATGAAATGTTCGGGAACACTGCGGACAGATAAGCGCCAAATGTCATGGCTGCGAGAGCCACTGGTGCCGCGAAGCCGACAGTGGCAGAAACCCAGCCGGAGATGAATCCAGCAGCCGGGTGATAGAGTCGCGAGAGGAAGTTATATTCACCGCCGGAGCGGGGCAGGTTGGCGCCGAGCTCGGCATAGGTCAGAGCGCCGCAGAGTGCGGTCAGGCCACCGATAAGCCAGAGCATTATCAGCACAAAAAACGACTGGATGCCCAAAAGCTGAAAACCGAGGCTGGTGAATACGCCGGTGCCAATCATATTGGCAACCACCACCGAGATACCTGTAGTTCTTGAAAATGTATGCATGGTTATGGGCTTGTCTGGCTAGTGATGAGTTGATTTTTTCCGACACTCTACAGCAGCTCTGTGCCTGTGGCATTAAATACTCTGAGGTCACAGAAATGACACAGAGGATAATAGGTAGTACCTTACACTCAGCTTAGCAACGCTATAAAAACAGCATTGAAGACAATAACAATAAATTAAAAAAGAGAGTCTCAAAATGGAAAAAGGTCTGCATATTGCAGTAGTACTTATTGGCGTCAGCATGGTGCTGGGTGCTGTAGGGTTTATGTTTTCACCGGAAGCAATGGAGGCCCAGTTCTCCGTAGTGGCCAGTCGTGTTGACGGTATGGGAACTCTGCGCGGCGATCTCGGCGGCCTATTTCTAACCCTGGCTGTTTTTACTCTCTATGGTTCGCGTCCGGGCAAAAGTGCCTGGTTGGCTGTGCCAGTGGTATTTATGCTCGCGGTGCTGTTTGGGCGCACGATTCATATCCTAGTTGATGGTCTGTCAGAACCTGCGATTCGCTCGACAGTTGTCGAAATTATCGCTCTAGTGATACTCGAAGCGGCGCGCCGTAAACTCGGCACTGATAAGGCGGACAGCTAATCATGGCTAAGCACAAACTATTGCTCTCAGCTCTGCTTTCAACTCTGCTTTTTACTGCTGCGAGCCTGTCTATGTCGGAGGATACGTCTCCCGCCTCGACTCAGGTGTATTTTGGTGACACTCATCTACATAGCTCTTACTCCTTTGACGCTTTTTTGAATAATAATCACAGCGCCGATCCCGACACAGCCTATCGCTGGGCCAAAGGTCAGCCGGTTATTCACCCTTATAATCGCGCGCGAGTGCAGATTCAAACCCCATTAGATTTTCTCGTGGTCAGTGACCATGCGGAAATGCTCGGTGTGATGAAAGCGGTACGCAACGACAGCGACCTGTTTGAAGATCTGGGCCTATGGGCTAGCTTCAAGCGTTGGTATGCGATGTATCAAATGAATGACGCTATTGATACAGACACTGGAATGGCGTTTTTTGGGCGTTTTTTGCCGCGTCCTGCGCAAGGGGAGGGGCATGTTGATCCGGTGGCGGATCCGAGTAATAACATCGGCTCAGTGGCTATTTTTGGTGATACCACTGCAGTAGGCACTGCGGCTTGGACCGATATTGTTGACACCGCCGAGCGCCACAATGATCCCGGCACCTTTACCAGCCTGATCGGTTGGGAGTGGAGTTCAATTCCCACTGGTGCCAATTTACACCGTATCGTTATCAGTCCCGACGGTGCAGACAAGAGTAATCAATACCTGCCCTTTGGCTCGGACCAGAGTCAGTATCCAGAAGATTTATGGACGTGGTTGGGTGAGACCCAAGAGCGCACTGGTGCTCAGTTTTTAGCCATTCCCCACAACTCGAATATCTCCAAAGGTTATATGTTCGATACCACGACTTTGCGCGGCGAAGAGATTACTGCCGACTACGCAACCCGTCGTATGGCCTGGGAGCCGGTGGCTGAAATCACCCAGATAAAAGGTGATAGCGAAACCACTAGCAGCCTCTCGCCAGAAGATGAATTTGCCGACTTCGAGACCTATGAGCATTACATTCAAAATGGCGTCGTAGACTATGTCGCCAGTGCTGCAGACTACATTCGTCCGGCTCTGAAGAGAGGTTTGTCGATCGAGCAAAAGGTTGGCGTCAATCCCTATAAGTTTGGCTTGATTGGCTCAACCGATGCTCACTCGGGTCTGTCTTCATCTGAGGAGAATAATTTCTGGGGCAAGATGGCCAAGGATTCGACGCCAGAGACCAAGGCTCGCCCCGGTATGAGTTTAGAGGCTCGGGATGGCTGGAATATGTCAGCCTCTGGTATCGCCGCCGTCTGGGCTCCTGAAAATACTCGGGAAGCGATCTATGCTGCGTTTAAGCGCAAAGAGGTCTATGCCACGACTGGGCCGCGCATGCGTGTGCAGCTATTTGCCGGTTGGAGCTTTCCTGAAGGCGCTGCAGCGGCCGACGATTTTTCCGCCATTGGCTATAGCAACGGTGTGCCTATGGGTAGCGACTTAGCGGCCACAGGTAGATCTGATCGGGCGCCAAGCTTTTTGTTGCGAGCGGTAAAAGACCCGGTGGAAGCGAATCTTGATCGTGCACAAATTGTTAAAGGCTGGGTTGATGCCCGCGGTGTTGAGCATGAGCAGATCTATAATGTAGCCTGGTCCGGTGAGCGTCAGTTGGATGCAGATGGGCGTTTGCCCGCTGTGGGTAACACTGTGGATTTGGACTCAGCCCGATACAACAACAGTATTGGTCAGGCTGAGTTTGCTCTGAAGTGGACGGATCCAGATTTTGATCCCCAGCACTCGGCATTTTATTACGCGCGGATATTGCAGATTCCAACGCCGCGCAATGCATTGTTTGATGCCATTGCTCTGGGGCTCGACAAGCCGCCCAAAGGACCCAGTACTATTCAAGAGCGCGCCTATACCTCGCCGATTTGGTACCAGCCCTAATCGGGCTGGCGCTTTCTGTGCTGTAACCTAGACTTATACATCAGCTAATAGGGCGCAATCGTGGAGGTATAGAGCGTTTGCGCCGTATTGATTAATTGTTGTTCAATTGATTGTCTCTCAGAGGTTTATTAACCGTACCCCATGCGCACTTTATTCAAAGAACCTTTATTCCAATTCTTATTTATTGCTCTGTTACTGCTGCTTGGCGAGCGTCTAATCAATGCTGATGACTACGCCTATGACCAATACCATATTGAAGTAGACGAGGCGGTGTTGCTGCAGTTTATGCAGTTGCGAGCGAAGACTTTTAAGCCAGAAGAAGCCCAGCAGGCCTTGGATGCGCTTAGTGCCGAAGACCGCCAGCGTCTAGTGGATGATTATGCTCGGGAAGAAGCGCTGTTCCGTGACGCCATGGAACTCAATCTAGACAAAAACGATCAGATTATCCGTCGTCGCCTAATCCAAAAAATGGATTATTTGGCTCAGGGCTTTTACGACGAAGCTACGCCCTTAACCGAAGATGATCTGCGAGATTATTACACCGAGCATCGGGAAGAGTATAAAAAGCCGGCGTCGGCTACCTTTACCCATGTATTTGTCTCCAGTGAGCGCCATGGTGCTGAACAGGCCCAAACCATTGCCGCTGAACTGCAGCAAACCCTCAATGCCGAGACTGTGCCATTTGAGAATGCACCCCGTTACGGCGAGCGCTTTCTCTATAACCGCAACTACGTCAATCGCGACGATGATGAAATTGGCAGCCATTTTGGTGATCAGTTCGAGCAGCAGTTATTTGCTTTGCAGATTAGTAATCAGTGGCAGGGGCCAGTTCAGTCAACCTATGGTTGGCACCTAGTGTTATTGGTGAAAAATACTCCGGCCTATATCCCACCCCTTGAAGAAATTGCCGCCAATGTTTTTGCCGATGCTCAGCGTGAGCAGCAACAGCAGGTCAAGCGTCAGGCAATCGATAAGTTAATGGCCAAGTATCAGATAAGCGATCGGAGCGACCGTTAATGTCAGGAAGAATGATGGGACGGCTACTGTCACTACTCTCTATACCATTGCTATCCGTCAGTTTGCTGTTGCTTAGTGCGGCGGTTCAGTCTGACGAGGCACGTCCGGTTTATGTTGAAGTCACTCAGATGAGTGACTCTGAGTATCTATTGAAGTGGAAGATACCCCCGGTCATGTCGCAGGGCCAAGAGCCAGCCATCGAACTGCGGCAGAGCAATTGTCGCCTCAATGATGGCGCCTTTGAGGGCAAACCCGCTGGATTAGTTGGTCGTAAGCTCTATCGCTGCGATAGCAACACTGAGGCCGACTATCAGATTGAATTAATTTATCCCAACAGCAATCCGGCGCTGACCTCATTAATTGTATTTAAGCCTCTAGAGGGTGATCCGGTACAGGTGTTTTCTGGACCCGAAGAAACCCTAGTGACTCTGTCTCTGGTGACCTCCCCCTCTGCAGTGGCCAAGCAGTACACAGTGGCTGGTATAGAGCATATTCTAATTGGTACAGATCACCTGCTATTTGTACTCTGTCTGATGATGATAGCCGGAAGCTTTAAGCGCCTGGTGCTGACGGTGACCGGATTTACTGTGGCTCACTCTATTACCCTGAGTCTGGCGACCTTGGATATTTTTCGCTTGCCGACGGAGTTAGTTGAGCTGCTGATTGCCCTGAGTATTTTGCTGCTGGCGGTAGAGATTGTGAAGCATCGCGCCGGGGGTGCTAAAGACAGCTTTACCTGGCGTTACCCGGTGAGTGTCTCAGCGGTATTTGGTCTGCTGCATGGCTTTGGTTTTGCTGTGGTATTACAGGAGTTGGGCTTGCCGTCGGCAATGAAAGTTCAGGCGCTGCTGTTTTTCAATATTGGCGTCGAGCTGGGTCAGTTGATGTTTATCCTGATGGTGTCGATTGCAGTGCTGATTGTTAGGCGCTGGATCGTTACCCAAGCCAGTCAGCAGGATCGACTGGCGCAGGCGGTGATATACAGTATTGGAGTCTGCAGCGCTTACTGGTTGTTCGAACGCAGTGCGCTGCTTTTTACTTGAGCTCTTTAGATAATCAGTTAAACCTAGCTAGCCTTACTTCGCTCTACTTTACTTTACCAAGATGCTTGGCGATGACCTTTAGAGTTGGCTTCACTAGCTTGGGGGTGCAGGCAACTATGTGCCCAGTCTCCAAGAACTTCTCGCCACCTTGAAAATCACTCACCATACCGCCAGCTTCACGAACCAACAGCGCACCAGCCGCAATATCCCAAGGCTTAAGATGCATTTCCCAGTAGGCGTCCATACGTCCGGCTGCAACATAGGCCAGATCCAGTGCCGCTGCACCCATGCGGCGAATGCCGGATGAATTGGTCGCAAACTCGTGCATCGACTTCAGGTAACCGTCCATATGATCGAAGGAGGGCGAGCTAAAAGGAATGCCTGTGGCGTAGAGCGCACCTACTTCACTGGCGCGACCTGATACACGAATACGGCGGCCGTTAAGCTTGGCGCCATCACCGCGACTAGCAGTAAATTCTTCGTGCTTAAAGGGTTCAACAATAACCGCATGCTCAAGCTTGCCCTTAATACGGCAGGCGATTGAGATCGCGACATGGGGTATGCCGCGAATAAAATTGGTAGTGCCGTCCAATGGATCGATAATCCATTCCACATCACTATTGGGGTTGCCGCTAACGCCGCTCTCTTCACAGAGGAAGCGATGGTCTGGGTAGGCCTTGGCGATATGGTAAATAATAGTCTCTTCGGAACGTCTATCAACTTCAGTTACAAAGTCGTGGCGACCTTTCTCATCGACCTTCACCAGATCGAGGTTGTCGGCCGATTTTACAATCATTTCGCCCGCACTGCGCGCAGCACGCAGGGCAATATTAACCATAGGTTGCATGTTAGATTTTCCAAGTGACTTAAAGAGCGCCGGCATTGTAACAGAACTAATGTGCCAGAGAAGACTGATTCTGCTACACTCGCGGCCGTTTTTTGGCGCTCTATTAATAGCGGCCATCGAAGGCTGTAATAGGGCCATTTGAGAGTTTAAGAGGTGATAAGTGTCAATAGTTGAGCGTCAGGCAAATATTCGTATAGTGCTAGTGAATACCACCCACCCCGGCAATATTGGCGGTGCCGCGCGAGCCATGAAAAATATGGGCTTGGCCGAATTGTATTTGGTCCAGCCTCGTGAATATCCTGCGCCCCGTGCTGTATGGCGTGCTGCCGGAGCTCGAGATGTACTTGCCGGCGCAACCATTGTTGAGTCTGTAGATGAAGCTATCGCCGACTGTGCTCTAGTGGTTGGAACCAGCGCAAGAGAACGACGCATCCCCTGGCCGCTGCTCAATCCCCGCGAATGCGGCGAGAAAATATACAGTGAAGCAGTAACCCACAAAACCGCACTGCTGTTTGGTCGCGAAGATCGCGGACTGACCAATGATGAGCTGCAAAAGTGTCACTACCATGTGCATATCCCATCCAATCCTGACTATAGCTCGTTGAATCTGGCCACTGCTGTACAGGTGCTGGCCTATGAAATTCGCATGGCGAGCCTCGCGGACGAGCAGGGCAATTTGCCCTCACTCAGTGAGTGGGACCAGCCTCCAGTGACCGCCGGAGATTTGGAGTTCTTCCATGAGCATCTGGCCACCACTATGGCCGAACTGCAGTTTTATGATCCGGAGAATCCCAAGCAGCTTTTAACCCGTATGCGCAGATTATTTAATCGCGTACGCATGGATCAAATGGAAGTTTCCATACTTCGTGGTCTGTTGTCTGCGGTGCAGCGTAAAATTAGAAAATGACAGCGACATCGTCATTTTAGGAGGCGTTTTTTAAGCGGCTGATTGCAGCTAAAAGCCTCTGTATAGATGATCAGTTTGGCTTGGTCTGCTTACTTGACTAAAATGGTCGGGTATTCCATACTGCACCCCTGATCGAAACAGGTAGTAAGCAATGCGACTGACAACAAAAGGGCGATATGCGGTAACCGCAATGTTGGATCTCACCATCCACAGCGGCGACAAGCCTGTATCACTGTCTGAAATATCTCAGCGCCAATCCATATCACTCTCGTATCTCGAGCAGCTTTTTTCCAAGTTGCGCCAGTCTGAACTGGTTACCAGTGTGCGCGGACCCGGCGGTGGATATCGTTTAGGCCGATCTAGCGAGAGTATTTTTATCGCTGAGATTATCGACGCCGTAAATGAGTCAGTTGACGCTACTAACTGCCAGGGCAAAGGTGACTGCCAGGGTGGTGAAATCTGTTTGACCCACTCGCTGTGGGATCAGTTGAGTCATGAGATACATAACTTTCTGAACGCGATTTCTCTGGCCGATCTAGTTGCCCGTCGCGATGTAAAAAGTATTGCCCAGCGCCAGGTTGAGCAGTTATTAATTTTAAATGAAAGTCCGCAGGCTGGTGCCTGCTGAAACTGGAGTAATAAATGAGTCTTCCAATTTATCTCGACTACGCAGCAACAACTCCGGTTGATCCTGCAGTTGCAGACAAAATGATGCAGTACCTGACGCCATCAGGCCATTTCGGAAATCCCGCGTCGCGCTCTCACACCTTTGGTTGGGAAGCAGAAGCCGCAGTAGAGGACGCCCGTGAAGAAGTCGCCAAGATGATTGGTGCTGATCCACGTGAAATCGTCTGGACCTCTGGCGCCACAGAAGCCAACAACCTTGGTATTAAAGGCTGCGCACATTTTAATCAGCGCAAAGGTAAACACGTAATTACCTCACGCATTGAACACAAAGCGGTACTGGACACCTGTCGCCAACTTGAGCGTGAAGGTTTTGAAGTCACTTACCTGGATCCAGATTCCAGCGGTTTGATTCAGCCACAGATGGTTGCCGACGCAATTCGCGAAGATACCACTGTTGTTTCGATCATGCACGTGAACAACGAGATCGGCACCCTTAACGATATCGCAGCGATCGGCGCTATCTGCCGGGAGAAGAAAGTCTTCTTCCATGTGGATTCAGCCCAGAGCGCAGGCAAAACGCCTATCGATGTCGAGGCCATGCAGGTGGATATGATGTCCTTCTCTGCACACAAGATTTATGGCCCCAAAGGTATTGGCGCACTCTACGTCCGTCGCAAGCCGCGCGTTCGTATTGAGGCGCAGATGCACGGTGGCGGTCATGAGCGCGGTATGCGTTCTGGCACCCTTGCTACTCACCAGATTGCTGCCATGGGTGAAGCTTTCCGTCTTGCCGGTGAAGTGCTGGCTGAAGAATCGGCTCGCATCACTGTATTGCGTCAGCGTCTCTGGGACGGTGTTGCAGATATGGAAGAGGTCTACCTCAACGGCTCTGCCACTCAGCATGTGCCGGGCATTGTGAATATTAGTTTTGCTTTTGTAGAGGGCGAATCACTGATTATGGCGCTGCGCGACCTGGCAGTTTCATCAGGTTCAGCCTGTACTTCTGCCAGCCTCGAGCCCTCCTATGTGTTGCGTGCTCTAGGCCTCAATGATGAGATGGCCCACAGTTCAATTCGCTTTAGTATCGGTCGCTACACCACCGAGCAAGATATAGATTCAGCGATTGTAAAAGTGCGTCATGCAGTAACCAAATTACGTGAGCTCTCGCCGCTCTGGGATATGTTTAAAGACGGCGTTGATTTAAGCAAAGTAGAGTGGGCTGCCCACTAGATCCTTCGGGATAGAGTGCAACTTAGTCTTACTAAATTCAGTTATTAAATAAAGGAGTCATTAACATGGCTTACAGCGAAAAAGTTATAGATCACTACGAAAACCCACGCAATGTTGGCAAGCTCGACGACAATTCAAAAAATGTCGGTACTGGCATGGTCGGCGCACCGGCCTGCGGTGACGTAATGCGTCTGCAAATTCAGGTTAACAGCGACGGTATTATTGAAGACGCCAAGTTTAAAACCTATGGCTGTGGTTCGGCTATTGCTTCAAGTTCACTGCTTACCGAGTGGGTTAAAGGCAAGCACATAGACGACGCTGCTGAGATTAAGAACACTGAAATCGCCGAAGAGTTGGCTCTGCCACCGGTTAAGATTCACTGTTCAGTGCTGGCTGAAGACGCTATTAAAGCAGCAGTTCGTGACATTCGAGAAAAGCAGGGGAGCTGATTAGCAACCATGGCTATTACAATGACCGTAGCTGCGGAGCAGCATGTAATCAAACATCTCGCACATCGCTCAAAAGGTGTTGGCGTCCGCTTGGGCGTTCGCACCACTGGCTGTTCGGGTCTTTCCTACGTTCTCGAATTTGTTGACAGCACTGAAGCTGAAGATGCCGTTTTTCACTGCGGTGACGTAAAGCTGGTAATTGACCCGAAGAGCCTGCTCTATCTCGACGGCACCGAATTGGATTATGTCAAAGAGGGCCTCAATGAAGGCTTTGAGTTTAAGAATCCGAACGTCAAAGACGAATGTGGTTGTGGCGAAAGTTTTCATATTTAGATAGCTTCCATATTTAACGTTTTTGCACCGCAGTAACAATTACTTTTGGGTTTATTGAAGTGGTCTTATCGGCAACGCTTTTCGAATCGAGCAATTTCTTTGCGCTATTTTCCCTACCCTCGGGCTGGCAGGTAGACCGCGGCTTGCTCGACGCCCGCTACCGCAAATTGCAGCAGGAGTTTCATCCCGATCGTTTTGCCGCTAAAGGCGATGTCGATAAACGCCTGGCACTGCAGACCACCTCGCTGATTAATCAGGCCTACGACACTCTCAAATCCCCACTTAAACGCGCCCAGTATCTTCTGCAGTTGCAAGATCTCGACGCCGCTCAGGAAAGCCATATCACCAGTGATGGCGCGTTTCTGATGCAGCAGATCGAATTCCGCGAAGCCTTGGGAGAGTTAACTGAGGGTAATGAGAGTAATGAGAGCGCCGATCCAATGACGACATTGGATAGCATGCGCACCGATGTGCAGAGCCAGTACCTGCAGCTACAGAATGATTTTGAGGCGCAACATCTGGCCGCCAATTATAATGACGCCCTGGATACAGTGGCGAAAATGCAATTCTTCTCCAAGCTGCTGGACGAAATCGATCAGCGAGAAGAAGAGTTAGAGGACTTTTAAACCGTGGCATTACTGCAAATTTCAGAACCGGGTCAATCTCCCCAACCCCATCAGCGCAAACATGCTGTGGGCATTGACCTGGGCACCACCAATTCTTTAGTTGCCGCTGTGCGCAGTGGTTCTCCGGAAACACTGGCCGATGAGCAGGGCAGACATCTGCTGCCCTCAGTGGTGCACTACTACAAAGACGGCGTTAGCTGTATTGGCTATGAAGCCGCCGAGCACAATGTTAGCGATCCGCTCAATACCATCACTTCAGTGAAACGTCTTATGGGCCGCGGCCTAGACGACGTGAAAATCTTTGGTGGTCAGCTACCCTATGAATTTGCTGCCGATGACGGTGGCATGCCAAAAATTGTTACCGCTGGTGGTTTGGTCAGTCCAATCCAAGTCTCTGCGGAAATTCTGCGCAAGCTCGCCGGACGCGCCGAGAACGCTCTGGGCGGTTCCTTAGATGGCGCTGTTATTACAGTGCCAGCCTATTTTGATGATGCTCAGCGTCAGGCCACAAAAGATGCCGCAACACTGGCAGGCATCAAAGTGCTGCGCCTGCTCAATGAGCCCACCGCAGCAGCCATTGCCTACGGCCTGGATCAGCGCGAAGACAGCACTATCGCGGTTTATGATTTGGGCGGCGGAACCTTTGATATTTCTATATTGCGACTCTCACGCGGTGTCTTTGAAGTCCTCGCCACTGGCGGTGACTCGGCGCTGGGTGGCGATGATCTTGATCGCGTGATCGCTGAGTGGTTGCGCCAAGAAATCGGCATGGATGAATCCTTGGACCCCATCGAGCAGCGTATCTTGCTTGAAACCGCCAAGTCAGCCAAAGAAGAACTTACCGATCAGGACTCAGTACAAATTGAAGTGCTGGACTGGCAGGGCAGCTTGACTCGCGAACAGCTCAACAGCTTGATCGATCCCCTAATTGATAAAACTCTTCGTGCGGCGAAAAAGTCACTGCGCGATGCAGGCGCTAGCACCGATCAGATCGACGAAGTGATTCTGGTGGGTGGCTCGACGCGCACGCCACGTGTCCACGAGAAAGTCGAACAGCTATTCGGGCGTCAGCCCCACTCTAACCTCAATCCCGACCGCGTTGTCGCCATGGGCGCTGCCCTGCAGGCTGAAGTGTTAGTGGGCAATAAGTCCGGCGACGATATGTTACTACTGGATGTGATTCCCCTGTCTCTGGGTATTGAGACCATGGGTGGCTTGATCGAGAAAATTATTCATCGTAACACCACGATCCCAGTGTCAAAGGCTCAGGAATTTACCACCTTTAAAGATGGCCAGACCGCCATGGCAATCCATATTCTCCAGGGTGAGCGAGAACTAGCCTCAGATTGTCGGTCTCTGGCGCGCTTTGAACTGCGCGGTATACCGCCGATGGTCGCCGGTGGCGCCAAGATTCGCGTTGCCTATCAGGTGGATGCGGATGGCCTACTGAGCGTTAATGCTCGGGAAATGATCAGCGGTGTCGAGTCCCATATTGAGGTTAAACCCTCCTATGGTCTCAACGAAAATGAAATCACAAGCATGCTGCAGGACTCATTTAGTTACGCCAAAGAGGACATGCAAGCTCGGGCCCTCCGCGAGCAGCAGGTTGAGGCAGATCGAATGATCGAAGATCTCGGCGCGGCACTGGCAAAAGATGGTCGAGCACTGCTTGATGAAGCTGAATACAACTGCCTTGAAGTGGCGGTTAAAGAATTACAGGTAGTGCGTGATAGCAGCACCGAACACCGGGTTTTGCTGCGACAAATTGAATCGGTAGGCAAGGTGAGCGAAGAGTTCGCTGCGCGCCGAATGGATGCCAGCATAAAAAATGCTCTGGCAGGACAAAGTCTTGATGATGTGGAGAACACCCTTTAATGGCACGTATAGTATTTTTACCTCACGAAGATCTGTGCCCGGAAGGCGCGGTAGTTGAATCCAACCCAGGCGAGAGCGTCTGCCAAGCGGCACTGCGCAGTGGCATAGAGATTGAACACGCCTGCGAGATGTCCTGCGCCTGCACCACTTGCCATGTGCATGTTCGCGAAGGCTTTATGGAACTGCCCGCGGCCGATGAGTTGGAAGAAGATTTTCTCGATATGGCCTGGGGTGTGGATCCTGACTCACGACTCAGCTGTCAGCTGGTTGCCGGTGACGTGGATCTGGTCGTTGAAATCCCAAGATACACTATTAATATGGTCTCAGAGAAACACTGAGCCCGCTGTTCTATGCCACCTGCTCACTGTTCTTTACTGGGGGGGGGCGAGTAGATTAAGAACGGCACCAAATGGAGTAATAGACTATGCTGAAGTGGACAGATATACATGACATCGCCATTGAGCTAACGGACAATCATCCGGACGTAGATCCACAGTATGTGAATTTTGTTGATCTGCGCAAATGGGTTTTGGCACTGGAAGAGTTTTCCGATGATCCAGACCGCTGCGGAGAGAAAATTCTCGAAGCAATTCAAATGGCCTGGTTAGAAGAACAAGATTAACGCCGCGTTGAGGTGGTAGAAAGCTAAGGCGCGCAGGAAGCGAGACTCAGGCAAAGGATGGCAGACAGGCACAAGCTGTATAAAAAAGTCTTAGACAGAGCCCCTTTCGGCACACTGCTGTTTGCCTATGGCGTCTGTATTGACGCCAATAGTAGAGCACTGCAGATTCTCAAATGTCAGCGCTCCGATATTGTTGGCGCCGCGCTCAGCGAAGACCAGTCCGAGCAACCGGCGTCGGTCGAGCAGCTTAAACAAGTTATCGAAAAACTTCAGCAAGACCAGCTCTCCGGAATTCTGTGGCGCTCAGAAAATATCCTCGAAGAAAATGAAATTGTTGTCTCCCAAGGTCCTGTTGAGGGTGGCGAGGATGGCAGCAGCGATGACCTTCTCAGTATTACCCTCTATCCATTGCCCGCTCTTGCCCAGATGGTGGTGAAAGAATTTTCTACCATTGCCACGGTTGCTGCTGACAGGTCTGAACTGCCAGACACTGTATTTGAGCCAGAGCCTGTATTGGAAGAGCCTGTCATTGAAGAGCAAGTTGCTGCAGTGATTGAAACTGAAGCAGAGCCTGAACCAGAGATTGTGGCTGCCCTAGCTCCAGCTCCAGCTCCAGTTACAGCAACAGCAACAGCAACAGTAAAAACTTCCGCCCAACAGAGCGATCAAAATCGCTATGAAACCCTCTCCGGCTTGCCAGTAAGTCCCAGGCTGATCGATAGCATTGACGAGTATTTGGAGCAGCCTCAGAGCGACACTGCCTGTGGTGCACTACTACTAATCGACCTCGACCATTTTAACTCGGTCAACGAATCACTCGGCAAAGCCGTAGGCAATCAGATTCTTGAACGCGCTGCCGCAACCATCAAAGGCCTTTGCACCGAGAATATGGAAATGGACCAGGTGGCTGGTGACTCATTCCTAGTATTGATTAAAAACATCGCCGACAGCGCCGAGCAGGCTCGCGAAGCCAGCTTGGCCATAGCCAATGAAATTCGCTGTATTTTAACCCGACCTTTTTTCACCGAGAGCGGCGAAGTCAGTGTCACTGCCAGTGTCGGTATCAGCGTCCTCTACGCCGGTCTCTACTATGCTTCGCCAGAGGTTATAGTCAGTGCCGAAAAGGCTGTGCAGCAGGCCGAAAGCGCGATGTTCGAAGCCAAGCGCCGCGGTCGTGACAATGTCGTGCTGTTTGACTCCCAGATAACCCGTCAGGCACGGCAGCGCATTAATATGCAATCCAGCCTGCGTAAAGCCGTAGCCAATCAAGAGTTTGACCTTTATGTGCAGCCTCAGGTCTCGACCCAGAGCGGCCATGTGGTGGGTGGAGAAGTGCTGCTGCGCTGGATGCACTCCGGCCAGGCCCAGCGTTCCCCGGCAGACTTTATACCTGTGCTGGAGTCCTCTGGCATGATCGTGGACGTCGGCCTCTGGGTGATTCGCACCTCCTGTGAATATCTGCGCAATATGCTCGATCAGGGTCTCTGGACGCCGGATATGCAGATGGCAGTAAATATCAGCCCCAAACAGTTCCATGATCCCCAGCTGGTCAAGTCCCTTGAGCACAGTTTAAAAAGTTACGATATTCGCCCGGATATGCTCACCCTAGAAGTCACAGAAACCCTATTGATCGATGATTTTGAATCTGTTGTGGATAAGATGAAAAAGATTCGCAATATGGGCACCCGCTTTGCCATCGATGACTTCGGCAGCGGTTATTCCTCGATGATCTATTTAAAGCGCCTGCCTCTGGATATTTTAAAAATTGACCGTGAATTTATTACCCATCTCAACTCCGACAAAGAAACCCTAGGTCTGGTTGAAGCCATTATGATGGTCGCCCATCACTATGGCTTGGATGTAGTGGCTGAAGGCGTTGAAAAACGGGAGGTTTTGGAGATTTTGCGCGGTCTCGGCTGCGAGAAATATCAGGGTGCTCATTTCAGTATGCCGGTCTCTCTGGATAAATTTCAGCGCCTGCTGGTGGCTTAGACGCCTGCCGGATAGGTTGTGGCCGAGAAACCTATTGTGACCGCCGCCGCAGGCAGGTAGAATCCGCGCCCTATGCCCATTAGGGCAATTTTTTTAAAGCACAGTCAATTTTTCGGAGAAATCTTCATGGCGTCTGAACGCACTCTATCTATCATCAAGCCCGATGCAGTAGCAAAAAATGTTGTTGGCCAAATCCTCAGCCGTTTTGAAACTGCTGGCCTGCAAATCATTGCCTGCAAAATGCAGCAGCTGACTCAGGAACAAGCCGAAGGTTTTTACGCTGAACACAGCGAACGCCCTTTCTTTAAGGATCTGGTATCCTTTATGACTTCTGGTCCTGTTTCTGTGCAGGTTTTGGAAGGCGAAAACGCGGTTATGACCAACCGTGATCTGATGGGCGCAACTAACCCTAAAGAAGCAGAAGCCGGCACTATCCGTGCAGACTTTGCTGAATCAATCGACGCCAACGCAGTACACGGTTCCGACGCAGTAGCATCAGCTACTCGCGAAATCGCCTACTTCTTTGCCGACAATGAGCTTTGCTCTCGTTAATTTTTTGTTCTTCTCTCTATCTTGAAACGTAGTTTAGGATCTAGATAGAGAGGTTGACAGAAGATCGAGAGAAACCGAGAGACCAGGACATCTATGTCCCAGGAACCAAACGTAGTAGCAGTCCACGACGAACAGCCCCGAAAGGTTAAAACTAACCTCTTGGGGCTTTCTGCTTCCCGCATCGGCGACTTTTTAGAGTCTCTGGGCGAGAAGCGTTTTCGTGGCACCCAGATTCTCAAGTGGATTCATCAGTACGGAATTGGTGATATCGGCGAGATGACCAATATCTCCAAAGGCCTGCGCGAAAGCCTCGCCGAGGTTGCCGAAGTGGTTGTCCCGGAGGTAGTCAGCTGTCAGGACTCCGTCGACGGCACGCGCAAGTGGTTGATCAAAGTCGATGGCGGTAGCTGCATCGAAATGGTCTATATCCCCGAGCGCGACCGCGGCACCCTCTGTGTCTCGTCACAGATCGGCTGTGCCCTGGATTGTAGTTTCTGTGCCACCGGCAAGCAGGGCTTTGCCCGTGACCTGACCACCGCTGAAATTATTGGTCAGCTGTGGATTGCAGCCAAATCCTTTGATCAGTTCGATACCAAAAATCCACGCCGTGTCACCAACGTTGTGATGATGGGCATGGGCGAACCGTTGATGAACTTCAACAATGTGGTCGACGCCATGAGCCTGATGATGGACGATAACGCCTACGGCCTGTCTAAGCGTCGGGTGACCCTGAGCACCGCTGGTGTGGTTCCAGAATTGGATAAACTAGGTGACGTCAGTGACGTATCCCTGGCCATCTCTCTCCATGCTCCCAATGATGAGCTGCGCAATCAGCTGGTCCCGATTAACCGCAAATATCCCCTCGCTGACTTTATTGACAGCGCCAAGCGTTACCTAGACAAAATGCCCGATAATCGGCGCAAGGTCACGGTTGAATATACGCTGATGGATATGGTCAATGATCGCGATGAACATGCCAAAGAATTGTCTATCCTATTGCGTGATTTACCCTGCAAGATAAACCTAATTCCATTTAATCCATTCCCTGGCTCAGAGTACAAAAGAGTCACCAAAGTGGCCCTTGGTCGGTTTAGGGACATTCTGCAAAATGACGGGTACACTGTGACTGTTCGCACCACTCGTGGCGACGATATAGCCGCAGCCTGTGGCCAGTTGGCCGGTGAGGTCAACGACCGAACCAAGCGCCAGGCACGCTATAAAAAGCGTTTGCAGGATCTGGATGAAGAGCAGGTAGTGAAGATTGTTGGCTAGCGATTAGCCTGTAACTAGAGCGTCGCTGGTAGGTTAAAAGCAGCATAGGAATGCTGCGGTTTAAAAATTGTTTATCTTGAAGAGTGGCTCCTGAAGAGTGGCCGGTTAATAGACGCCGTTTAATAGACGCAATGACAAGGAGAGTAAAGCATGAAAAACCCGATAAGAAATTATTCGAGATTTTTATTGTTACTTGCAGTCATAGCAACCGCTGGCTGTGTGTCGAGCGGAGCGAATAAAAGTGCGGGAGCAGATCCGGATGCGGCAAACCAGCAGCATATCAGGTTGGCCCTCAGCTATATAAGCTCGAACAATCGCGATCTGGCCCGGGTTCATTTAGAGAAAGCTAAGGCCTTTAACCCGCGTTCTGCTCAGCTCTATAATGGTTACGCACTGTTATATCAGATGGAACAGGAATTTGAGCTGGCCGAGCAGAACTATCGCAAAGCGCTGATAGCGGACAGTGATTACACCCTGGCCCACTATAATTATTCCGCCTTCCTGTTTAATCAGGGACGCATGCAAGAGGCCCTTGATGAGATGCAGTTGGTCACTCAGGATCTAGCCTATGAGCGCCGCCCCCAAGCTTTTTATATACTGGGGCTAAGCCAAAAGCGTCTTGGTGATGTAGAGGCAGCCGTGGAATCCTTTGAGAAAGCCACCCAGCTGTCAGCAGGATTTGCACCGCCTTTTATAGAGGCCGCTGAAATTTATTTTCAGCAACAGAATTACCCGCTGAGTAAAATGGCGCTGGATCGATTCCGACAGTTGAGCAAGCCCACATCAAAGAGTCTGTGGCTTTCGATAAGAATAGAGCAGCGTTTTGGCAACAGAGACAATGCTGCCAGTGAGGGACTGAAATTAAAGAATTTGTTTCCTTACTCGAAAGAGAATCTTGAATATCAGGCGTGGTTAAAACAGTAACTAACCAGAGTAATAGATTAAATGTTTAGTGGCACACCCATCGTGCGACGCAAGTCGCGACAGATCATGGTTGGCAACGTTCCCGTGGGCGGTGATGCACCAATCTCTGTTCAGAGTATGACCAATACCAGTACTGCAGACGTCGCGGCGACAGTCGCCCAGATAAACCGTATCCAAGCCGCTGGCGCCGATATAGTTCGCGTCTCGGTACCCTCCATGGCAGAAGCCGAAGCCTTTGGTGCGATTCGTAAACTAGTCGATGTGCCATTGGTTGCCGATATTCATTTTGATCACCATATAGCCCTGCGAGTTGCCGACCTAGGTGTCGACTGTCTGCGAATTAATCCAGGCAACATTTCCCGTGAGAGTCGCCTACGTGAAGTGATCGCCAAGGCCCGTGATCTGAATATCCCTATTCGTATCGGTGTTAATGCTGGTTCTCTGGGCAAAGATATACTGCGTAGATACAACGAGCCCACTGCAGAAGCCATGGTTGAGTCGGCTATGCGCAATGTGGATTTACTCGATAAATACGATTTCCAAGACTTTAAAGTCAGCGTCAAAGCCTCAGATATTTTTATGGCCGTCGCCGCCTATCGCGATTTGGCAACCCGTATCGAACAGCCACTGCATCTGGGGATCACCGAAGCTGGTGGCCTCCGTTCAGGTACTGTTAAATCCTCTATAGGTCTGGGTGCGCTATTGCTCGACGGAATTGGCGATACCATACGTATCTCACTCGCCGCCGATCCGGTGGAAGAGGCCAAAGTGGCCTGGGACATGCTCCGTAGTCTGCGTCTGCGCAGTAAAGGGATTAACTTTATTGCCTGCCCCAGTTGCTCCCGACAGAACTTTGATGTGATCTCCACAGTGAACGCCTTAGAGAGTCGCCTTGAAGATATTACAGTGCCAATGGATGTGTCGATTATTGGCTGCATCGTTAATGGCCCCGGCGAAGCCAAAGAGTCAGACTTCGGCTTAACCGGCGGCACACCAGCCAATCTGGTCTATCTAGATGGCGTCCCCGAGCACAAAATCGGCAATGAAAATTTGGTCGATGAACTGGAAGCACAAATTCGTGCCAAGGCAGCGGCCATAGAAGCCAAACTGGCTCATGAAGCTGAGCAGATAATTGCTAAAGGCTAATTTTTACAGGCTAACTGCTATCGGCTAAGGGCCAACAAATTATGAAACTTCAATCGATTCGCGGAATGAACGACTTACTTCCCGATCAGTCTCCCACTTGGCAGTACCTCGAGGGAGTGATTGGCGATGTGCTGGCGCGCTATAGCTACAGAGAGATTCGCTTCCCGATTCTCGAACAGACCGAACTGTTTAAACGTTCTATCGGTGAAGTTACCGATATAGTCGAAAAAGAAATGTACAGCTTTGAAGATCGCAACGGCGACAGTCTTAGCCTGCGCCCAGAGGGTACAGCTAGCTGTGTGCGCGCCTGTAATCAAAATGGCTTGCTTCACAATCAGATACAGCGACTCTGGTATACAGGTCCCATGTTCCGTCACGAACGCCCTCAGAAGGGTCGCCTGCGTCAGTTTCATCAGGTCGGCGTCGAAGCCTTTGGTCTAAACGGCCCGGATATAGATGCCGAGCTGCTGCTGATTACAGCGCGACTCTGGCAAGCTCTAAAAATTGATCAGGCAGTAACCCTGCAGATCAATTCTCTGGGCACATCTGCCGACCGTAAAGTCTATCGCGCTGCACTGGTAGACTATCTCAGTGCTCGTCACGACCAGCTCGATGAAGACAGCCAACGTCGACTGCATTCCAACCCCATGCGTATTCTGGACAGTAAAAATGCCGATACCCAGGCACTGCTAAACGATGCACCGGTTCTGCAGGACTATATAGACAGCGAATCCAAAGACCATTTTCAGCAGTTCCGCGCCATGCTCGATGCCGCTGGTATTAACTACGAAGTTAACCCCCGTTTAGTGCGCGGTCTGGATTATTATTCAAAGACTGTTTTCGAATGGGTTACCAGCAGTCTCGGTGCTCAGGGAACAGTCTGTGCCGGCGGTCGCTACGATGGCCTAGTTGAACAGCTCGGCGGCAAACCCTGCCCCGGAGTTGGCTTTGCTATGGGCATGGAAAGGCTGGTGCTGCTGCTTGACGAGTTGGGCGTAGTGCCGGATAGTGTCGGCCAGACTGTGGATCTGTATCTGGTTGCCGTGGGTGATGTGGGCAAACAGGCGTTAGTGCTCGGAGAAAATCTGCGCACTCACTGTCCAACCCTGCGCTTGCAGACTAACTGCGGTGGTGAAAGTTTTAAATCGCAAATGAAAAAAGCCGATAAAAGTGGCGCCTCTATTGCCTTGATATTGGGTGAAGATGAAGCTGCAAACAATACAGTGGGGGTCAAGTTTTTGCGTCAAGACCGTCCACAAGAAACGGTTGACCAGGACCAATTGGCCAACCTAATAACTACATTAACGACTGATTGAGGAACACCTGTGGCAGACCATATTACTGAAGAAGAGCAAATCGAAGCCCTTAAGCGCTGGTGGGACGAGAATGGCAAACAGGTCGTTCTGGCTATAGTACTCACTGTTGGCGGTTATTTTGGCTGGCAAGCCTGGACCGACCATCAGGATGATCAAGCCGCAGCAGCCTCGCTGGTATATCAAGAGATGCTGGATAATATGGGCGGTGCAGCGGCCGGAGATGTACTGGGCGCAGACAAGCAGGCTGAGATTAGTCAGCTGGCAGAAACACTCAAGCAGGATTACAGCAACACGCAGTACGCTTTTTATGCCGCGCTGATCAAAGCCAAACTGGCAGTTGAAAGTACTGATTTAACGGCTGCCGCCGTTGAACTGCAGTGGGCGATGGACAATGCCGACGAAGCTGTAAACGAGAATATTGCACGCTTGAGACTGGCGCGAGTTGAAGCCGCCGCCGGGAATCTAGATACAGCTCTGCAGTTAGTGCAGGGTGTTGACGCTGGAGAATTAAAGTCAGTCTTCGACGAAGCCAAAGGTGATTTCTATCAGCAGCAGGGTAACGCTGGTGCGGCTTACACAGCCTACGAAGCAGCCATGATGAGCATTGATGCGGGCAACAGCTCTGCGAGTCAGCTACTGCAGCTGAAGATCAGTCAAGTAAAGCCGGTGATGCCTAAAGCTGTTGAAGTAGAAGACACTTTTGAAACAGAGGAATCTGTGCAACAGGACGACGCCTCATGAAAAAACTTAATTTATTACTCTGCGCATTATTGATCTCAGGCTGTAGTTGGTTTGGTGGCGACGACGAAGACGAAATAAAGCCAGCAGAATTGGTTAAATTCGAACAGCAGGTAAAAATTAAGAAGCAGTGGTCAACAAAAGTTGGCGGCGGCAACAAGCAGTTTTGGACCAGTCTCCGTCCTGCCGCGAACGGCGAAACAGTGTTTGCCGCTGATCACGAAGGCAAAGTCAGCGCCATTGATATAGCGTCGGGCAAGCGTCTCTGGAGTACCGAGCTAGATGTCTCGATCTCCGGAGGTGTTGGTTATGGTTCAGGGCAGGTTATGGTGGGTAGCATTGAAGGTGAAGTCTACGTATTGAGTGCTGCAGACGGCTCAGTAATTTGGACTGCCACTGTAAGCTCGGAAATTTTGGCTAGCCCTCAGAGTAATGGCGAGGTAGTTGCGGTACAGACTATAGATAACCAGCTGTTTGCCTTTGATGCAAAAACTGGCGATGCCCTGTGGCAGCATGAGGACGATGCACCTCTGCTCACAGTGCGCGGCACCAGCACCGCCCTAGTCACCGATAGAATGATCTTGGTCGGTTTTGACTCAGGTAAATTAATTGCCTTTAACCCCGAAAATGGGTCATTGATCTGGGAGTCTCGTCTGGCACTGCCAAAAGGTCGTACCGACCTAGAGCGCATGGTTGATGTCGACGGCGAAGCCTTGCTCGTTGATGATGTGATCTATGCAGTGACCTATCAGGGTCGCTTGGGTGCTATAGCTCGCGGTACCGGCAGAAGCCTGTGGTTCCAAGATGGTTCGTCGCACAGCTCACCGGCCTATAGCAGTGGTCAGGTTTTTGTCAGCGAAGCGGACAGCACAGTGCGCGCTTTCAATTCCGGTAGCGGACAGGTTATCTGGAGCAATGATCAGCTATTTTTACGTCGTGTCACTGGCCCTGCAGCACTAGCCGGTTATATGGCCGTGGCTGATGCCGAAGGCTACCTGCACCTGCTCAACACCGAAGACGGCAGCTTTGTTGCTCGCACCAAAGTCGATGGCAGTGGCGTCAGTGCCCCTATGTTGACCGTTGGTGACAGTTTGATTGTTCAGTCCAACAGTGGCTCCCTGAGCGCATTTAAAATTCAGTAACAGTCTGTCGATTGATCCAAAAGCCTCCACTGCGGTAGTTCATTTTTGATGGCCCGGGCAGTGGAGAGCCTTTTCTGTTTTATCTTGATCTTTTCTCTTGATCTATTCGCTTCATCTATTCTATTTATCTATAGCCAGCTTGTATTCGCGTCCACAGGGATCACTCTATGATTCAACTCAACAGCAATAAACTCAAACAGGCCGAGGCACACTTTTTGTCCCGTTATCCCGGCGGCTTTGCCGATCCGGAAATGATCAAAATTGGCAAGCGCCATCCCATGGAAAAAATGACCACCATGGCCCATGAGAGCTTCAGTACCAGAGCGCGAAAAAATATCGCCCAGTACACTGAAGATATGGCCAAGATAGTGGGTCGTTCGTCAATGGTGTCTATGTTTGAGAAGCCCAAATTCCGTGACTTTGTTAAGCGCCTGGCTCCTGGGGAACAGTCCTTTATGGTCCAGGCCATGCACGACCTGTTGCATACAGATAATCAGCAGGCCGGTTTCGAAGCTCTGGTGGAACTACTGAAAACCGAAAAACTGGCGAAGTGGAGCCTGATCTCGATCATTCCCGCTTACTATGCGCCAACCACTGAAGTATTTGTAAAACCCACCACAGCGAAAAATATCATTCAGCATTTTGATATTGAAGGCTTAATCTACAAGCCAACCCCGAGTTGGGAGTTCTATACTGCCTACCGAGATCTCATTAACGACGCAAAAACTAAAGTCGATAGCAGTCTGTCGCCATCCAATGCGGCATTCTCAGGATTTTTGATGATGGCAATGCCATCATCAGACCACTAAACAGAGCAGGAGTTTTTAACATCATGACCACAGCAACCTTAAAACTAAGTTACTTTGATTTCCCCGGCGGCCGCGGCGAGCCAGCACGCATAGCACTAAACCTGGCGGGTATCGCTTTCGAAGATCACCGCATTCCAGTTACGGATTGGCCGACAGTAAAGGCCGATTTTCCCTATCAGCAAGTGCCGGTTATGGAAGTTGACGGCAAGGTGCTCAATCAGTCCAATGCGATCAATCGCTTGGTTGGCAAAATGGCCGATCTGTATCCCCAAGACAGCTGGGAAGCAGCGGTTTGCGACGATGTAATGGACACCGCCGATGACCTTATGCAGCTTTTAGTGAACACCTTTTTTATGCCAGAAGAGGAAAAAAAGCGCGTTCGCATTGAGCTTGTTGCCGAGCCACTGCCGATGTTTCTGTCTGGCCTCAATGCCACTCTGCTCGCCAATGGCGGAGAGTTTTTCTGCGATGGCCGCCTGACCATGGCAGACCTAAAGATATTGATGGTTACGCGTAACCTAAGCAGTGGCAATCTGGACTACGTACCTGCTTCTATAGTCGCAGAGCAGGCTGCAGATCTTCTGCCGCATATGGAACGCATTGAAAAGTTACTTGCCTAGGGTGCTGAACTAAGGGAGATTATTAGGACTTATTTTCTTTAGTGTGATGTCCGGTCAACTAACGTAGAATGCCGCACTTAAACACTGCGGCATTTTTAATTCCATGATTCCTGTTATCGCCCTTGTTGGGCGCCCCAATGTGGGTAAATCAACTCTCTTTAATCGACTCACACGCAGTCGCGACGCACTGGTGGCCAACTATTCCGGCCTCACCCGTGATCGTAAATACGGCGATGGTGAAATGTACGACCGCCGCTTTATGGTGATCGACACTGGCGGTATCAGCGGTGAAGAAGAGGGTATCGATGTTGGGATGGCCGAGCAGTCTCTGCTGGCCATGGATGAAGCCGACATCGTACTATTTATTGTTGACTGTCGCTCGGGCATTATTGCCGCTGATCATATGATCGCCGAGACTCTGCGCAAGAAAAATCGCAAAGTCTATCTTGTGGCCAACAAAATTGATGGTCTGGAGCCTTCAGAAGCACTGGCTGATTTTTATCAGTTGGGTTTCTCCGGAATGTTCCCCACCACAGCAACCCATGGTCGCGGCGTACGCTCGATGATGGAAGAACTGCTCGAACCCTACCCCGAATATGCCGAACCGGATAACAGCGGTTTAAACGGTATTCGAATCGGCGTGGTTGGTCGACCCAACGTCGGTAAATCAACCCTAGTTAATCGCCTGCTCGGTGAAGACCGTGTGGTTGTTTTTGATGAAGCTGGCACCACCCGTGACAGTGTTTATATCGATTACGAACGTCACGGCAAAAAATACACCCTGATCGACACAGCCGGTATTCGCAAGCGCAAAAATATTAAATTGGCGATTGAGAAATTCTCTATCGTTAAAACACTGCAGGCAATTGATGATGCCAATGTAGTGGTGCTGATGGTCGATGCTCACGAAGGATTGGTCGAGCAAGATCTTCACCTGATGGGCTCGGTTATCGATGCCGGTCGCGGTTTGGTGATTGGGGTCAATAAATGGGATGGTCTCGAGCCGGAAAAGCGCGAGAAGATTAAGGAAGACATTAAGCGTCGACTGCGCTTTGCTGAATTTGCCGATGTACACTTTATCTCAGCGCTCCATGGCACTGGCGTTGGCAATCTCTATGATTCCATTGAAAACGCCTATCGTGCAGCCACAGATGCCCTCAGCGCTTCGCGCTTGACCAAGGTCTTAGAAGGCGCAGTGGAAGAGCATCAGCCGCCTTTGGTACACGGACGACGTATTAAGCTGCGCTTCGCCCATGCCGGTGGACGTAACCCGCCGATTATCATTATTCACGGCAACCAGACTGATTCGGTTCCGGCCCAGTACACCCGTTATTTGGAAAAGATCTTCCGCCGCGAGTTAGGTTTGCATGGCACGCCAGTGCGGGTTGAATTCCGTACTTCGGAGAATCCTTACAGTACTAAGGGCAAGGCTGTTAATAAGCCGACCTTTAAGAAAAAGCCAGTGACCAAGTTTAGTAAGCGTCATGAGGATAAGAAGAAGTAATTGGGTAGGCTGGGTTTGTCTGATCAAACGCTCTGTCACACCAACCAAGTACCCTGTCATCCCGACTAAAGCCACTGTCACCCTGATCAAGTACTCTGTCACCCCAGCCAAAGCCACTGTCATCCCGACCAAACACTCTGTCATCCCGACCGTAGTGGAGGGATCTCATCCAGTGGGCACCGGCCTTGAAAGGCGCCACACCCAAGGAGATCCTTCGGTTCACTGCGTTCTCTCAGGATGACAAAAAAGTGCCATTCCGCGAGGTCACGCTGTCTGCCATTCTGGCGAAATGCTCTGTCACCCTGACCAAGGCCTCTGTCATCCCGACCAAACACTCTGTCATCCCGACCAAACACTCTGTCATCCCGACCGCAGTGGAGGGATCTCATCCAGTGGGCACCGGCCTCGAAAGGTGGCACACCCAAGGGGATCCTTCGGTTCACTGCGTTCTCTCAGGATGACCGCTATCGATAGCGACGGCTATCGATAGCGGTCAAATATGATCCAGCGGCATCTCAGTCCGCTGGACGACCTGACGCAGCACAAAGCTAGTTTTAATACTGTTCACCCCAGCAACCTGATTCAGCTTATCCAACAAAAACCGTTGGTAATAATCCATATCCGGCATAACCACTTTCAACAAATAGTCAGTGTCACTGCCCGTAATCAATGAGCACTCAACCACCTCAGGCCAGCCAGTAACCTTGGCATCAAAATTCGCCAACCGATCCGGACTCTGGTTATCCAAACTCACCGATATATAAATACTAATCGGCAGCCCCAACTTCTTCTGGTCCAGCAGCGTAATCTGCCGACTAATAACCCCACTCTCCTGAAGCAGCTTTACGCGGCGAGCACAGGGGGAGGGTGAAAGGCCTACCCGCTCAGCTAGCTCCAAATTGCTAATGCTACCATCGCTCTGAATCTCTTCAAGGATGCGGCGGTCCATTCGGTCTAATTTTGGGATTGGCATAAATCACCTATAAATTCTGATAATGTGGTGAATATATCCATTTATAATAAATTTAACAAACTATAAGGTAAGATCTACCTTGCTATTGAGGTTTATTCTAGACATATAACATACCTTCTATAGAGTAATATTATGTCCATTAATAGCAACAAAAAACTCTCTTTTGCCACCCGCTCCGTACACGCTGGCTATGATTCATCCGCCAACGAAGGTTCTCTTAACCCGCCGATTTATATGACCTCAACCTACGCCTTCGACAGCGTAGCCCAGGGCGCAGGTCGTTTTTCAGGCGAAGAGAAAGGTCATTTCTACAGCCGCATCTCCAACCCCACCCAAGAAATTCTCGAGACCCGCCTAGCAGATCTGGAAGAGGGCGAAGCTGCATTGGCAACCGCCTCCGGCATGGGCGCCATCACCGCCACACTCTGGACATTAGTCGGCCCCGGCGATCAAATCCTCGTCGACAAGACACTCTACGGCTGCACCTTCTCATTTATGGAGCACGGACTGAAAAAGTTTGGCGTCGAAATCTGCTATGTCGACTTCACCGACCATGCCGAACTGCAAAGCCACCTCAGCGACAAAACCAAAGTGGTGTATTTCGAAACCCCAGTGAATCCCAATATGCGGGTTATCGATATCGCCGCCGTCAGCGCCCTGGTCAAAGACTACAGCAGCGACATCAAAATAATGGTCGACAACACCTACTGCACACCGGCACTGCAACGCCCCCTAACCCTGGGCGCAGATCTTGTTGTCCACTCAGCCACCAAATATCTTGGCGGCCACGGCGACCTAATTGCCGGCGCAGTAGTGGGTGATGCAGAGACCATTCAAGAGATTCGCCTGTTTGGCTTAAAAGATATGACCGGTGCAGTTATCTCACCGATGACCGTATTTCTAATCCTTCGCGGCATCAAAACCTTGCAGTTAAGAATGGAACGTCACTGCCAAAACGCCCAAGCCATAGCCGAAATGCTTGAGCGGCACCCAGCAGTAGATCAGGTGTTTTTCCCCGGTTTAAAAACCGACCCTTGGCACGCCATCGCCTCCAAGCAAATGGACGATTTCGGCGGCATGATCGCCCTAGAGCTTAAAGGAGGATACGAAGCCAGCGTCCGCATGCTCAACAAACTCAAGCTAGCCAAACTAGCCGTCAGCCTAGGAGATGCAGAAACCCTAATCTCCCACCCAGCCAGCATGACCCACTCCGTCTATACATTAGAGGAGCGTGCCGCCCATGGCATCAGTGAAGGCCTAGTCCGAATTTCAGCCGGACTAGAGTCCATAGAAGATATTATCGCGGACCTAGAACAGGCCCTAGAAAGTTAAGAGAGAAGAACTCTTAAACGAAAGACTTAAAACGAAATTACAACTGTTACCAGCCCACTGCGAGAGCCCAGATAGTCTCTGGGTTTGTCCTTGAGATCAATCAGCGCCCATGGGACCGATCTCAAGGACAGACCCAGGGGCTATAGCGCACTGACCACCAACCCCGCACCCACTAAAAACCCTAAAGAGTCTTAGTCGTAGTCCCAGTCACAGCAAAAACCACCTCACCATCCTCCAACTGCCCGCGCAAAACATCCCCCTCAGCCACAGCAGCCACCGACCTAATCACCGCATCATCAGCATCGCGAATAATCGAATACCCCCGCCCCAAAGTCTTCAGCGGACTAACCGTATCCAACAAATGCATCGCCTGCCCAGTCCTACTGCGCCTAACCTCAAGCTGCTGCTTCACCGACCGCGACATCTGCTTAACATACCTAGCCACCAGCTGGTGATAGTCACCAATCGCCTCACCAGGATGCACCCGAGCAAGCTGGCTCTGAACGCGATTCATCCGCTGACGTCGCTGCTCAAGCCCACTATTGATCGCCCGGCGCAAGCGAATATCCAAATGATCCAGATGCTGACTCTGCTCCTGCAGCTTATGTCCAGGATGCCGCAAACGCTTCTTCAAATAATCAGCACGCTGCCCCAACTGCTGAATCTTGCGCCCCATAGCCTCAGTCAACAGAATCTCAAAACCCTCAAACTGATTGAGAATATCCTCCTCATCAGGACTCAACAGCTCCGCCGCCGCAGAAGGCGTCGGCGCACGCAGATCCGCAACAAAGTCCGCGATAGTGAAATCCACCTCATGACCCACAGCACTAACAATCGGTATCGCACTGGCAAAAATAGCCCGAGCCACAACCTCCTCATTAAACGGCCAGAGATCTTCAAGAGACCCACCACCGCGCCCAACAATCAATGCATCGCACTGGCCCAGCTGATTGGCATTACTAATAGCCTCAACAATCTGTTTCGCCGCCTGCTCCCCCTGAACCGCAGTGGGGAAAATACTTACCTTAATCGAAGGAAAACGCCGCTCCAAAACCGACAGAACATCTTTAACCGCCGCCCCAGTGGCCGAGGTAATCACACCAATATGCGAGACAGAATCTGGCATAGGCTTTTTATGTTGATTATCAAACAACCCTTCATCGCTAAGCTGTTGCTTAAGCTGCTCAAACTGCCGCTGCAGTGCACCAAAGCCCGCTTCTTCCATATGCTCAATAACCAGCTGATACTCGCCGCGGCCTTCATAGAGGCCAGCTCGGCAGCGCACCAACACCTGAGTGCCATTGGCCGGTTTAAAACCCACCCGCTGATTGGAATTGCGGAACATAGCGCAGCGCACCTGAGCCTGATCATCTTTTAGGGTCAAATACCAATGCCCAGAAGCCGGGCGGGCAAAGTTCGAAATCTCACCCTCCACCCAAAGCAGTGGCAGTTGAGTTTCGATTAGATGACGCACGCTGCGATTAAGCTGGCTAACGCTAAAGATTTGACGTTCGGAGGGATTGGTTATCATGGGGCTATTGTAGGGATTCAGGCCACTGCAAGTCACGGCTTTATCTGTGCTTTTCTACTCTCAATTTATGTTCCTCGTTATCTTCCTCTCTATAGGCATTTAGCAGCCCAAATAGTTGTTTACCTTGACATAGCCGCTGAATTATAATGCAGCGCTTACTTTCCAAAACCTCGCTGAGGTAAGCGTCCCCTTATGTTACGCATTTCCCATGAAGCATTAACCTTTGACGATGTACTGTTAGTACCCGGCTACTCTGCTGTTACAGCAAAAGACGTGTCGACCCACTCGCAGCTTACTCGTGGCATAACCATGAATATCCCACTGGTCTCAGCGGCTATGGATACAGTCACCGAATCGCGCCTGGCAATTGCCATCGCAGCGGAAGGCGGCGTTGGCATAATCCACAAGAGCATGACCATCGAACAGCAGGCCAAAGAAGTCCTGGCTGTAAAGAAATATGAAAGTGGTGTGGTTAAAGACCCCTTTACGATTCAGTCTTCAGCGACCCTGGCCGAGCTCTATGCCCTAACCGTCGCCAACAACATCTCCGGTCTGCCGGTTTTGGAAGACGGCAACCTAGTGGGTATAGTCACTCGACGCGATGTGCGTTTTGCCACGGATATGGATGCACTTGTGACCTCAGTAATGACACCGAAAGCTGAGCTAGTCACAGTCAAAGAGGGTGCAGAGGCCGACGAAGTCCGTGCACTGCTCCATGAACATAGAATTGAAAAAGTATTGGTCGTAAATGACGCCTTTGAACTCAAAGGTCTGATTACCGTCACCGATATAGATAAAGCCGAACAGCACCCCAATGCCTGTAAAGACGATCAGGGTCGACTCCGTGTTGGCGCTTCAGTCGGCGTAGGCGAGGGCACCGACGAACGTGTTGCTGCTCTGGTCGCCGCTGGTGTTGACGTCCTAGTAGTAGATACCGCTCACGGCCATTCCAAGAATGTCCTCGATCGCGTTACCTGGATCAAGGCTAACTTCCCCGACGTTCAAGTTATTGGCGGCAACGTCGCCACTGGTGCTGGTGCCAAAGCTCTGGCCGATGCCGGAGCTGACGGCGTCAAGGTCGGAATAGGTCCAGGTTCAATCTGTACCACACGCATTGTCACAGGTATTGGCGTGCCGCAGATCACTGCCATAGCTGACGCTGTAGCAGCCCTCGCAGGCACTGGCGTTCCCGTAATTGCCGATGGCGGCATCCGCTATTCAGGCGATATGTCCAAGGCCGTTGTGGCCGGTGCCAGCGCCGTGATGATGGGTTCCATGTTGGCCGGTACTGAAGAAGCGCCTGGCGATATCGAAATCTATCAGGGTCGCTCCTACAAATCCTATCGCGGCATGGGCTCCTTGGGAGCAATGGCCCGTAATCAGGGTTCCAGTGATCGCTACTTCCAAGATGTAAATGATGGCGCTGAGAAATTGGTTCCCGAAGGCATCGAAGGTCGCGTTCCCTATAAAGGTCCAGTGTCAGCGATTATCCATCAGATGATGGGTGGCCTGCGCTCGGCAATGGGTTACACCGGTTGCAGCACCATGGAACAGATGCGCACCGAACCTGAATTTGTTCGCGTGACCTCAGCTGGTACCAACGAGAGCCATGTGCACGATGTGCAGATTACCAAAGAAGCGCCAAACTATCCGGCCGGTGGTCGATAAGAGTTTGTCGTTGCTGTGGTGTTAAAGTGCTGTGTATTGGGGCGCTTTAGTATTGAAGTGCTGTAGTATTTTAGAAAAGGCTGCGTTCAATTAATGTCGCAGCCTTTCTTTTTTCTTAGAAGACGCCAAGGCGTTTTATAAAATATTAATTATCGAAAGCTTATTTTAGAGAGCTTATTTTAGAGAGACCATCAATGTCAGATCTACATTCGCAAAAGATTCTTATTCTCGATTTTGGTTCCCAGTACACCCAGCTGATTGCCCGCCGTGTGCGTGAAATTGGCGTGTTCTCAGAGATCCGTGCCTGGGATATCACCGAAGAAGAAATTCGCGAATTTAATCCCAAAGGCATTATCCTCTCCGGTGGACCCGAGTCTGTTACTGGCGGTGCATCGGCACCCCGTGCACCAGACTGTGTCTTCACCATGGGCCTACCTGTGTTGGGTATCTGCTACGGCATGCAAACCATGGCCAGCCAGTTGGGAGGCAAGGTCGACACCTCTGACGTCCGCGAATTTGGCTATGCCCAAGTCAAAGTGGAAAACGAATCAGCCCTGCTACAAGACATTAAAGACCATATCGGCAACGACGGTGAGTCACTGCTCGATGTGTGGATGAGTCACGGCGATAAAGTGGTCGCCATGCCCGAAGGCTTTAGTCTGATGGCCTCGACTCCTTCATGCCCGATCGCCGGCATGGTCAACGAAGAGAAAAAATTCTACGGCATTCAGTTCCACCCCGAAGTGACTCACACCCTTCAGGGTGAGCGTATGTTCCAACACTTCGCCCTGCAGGTTTGTGGTTGTGAAGGGCTCTGGACTGCCGCTGCGATTATCGAAGATCAGATCGCTCGAGTAAAAGAACAGGTTGGTGACAGTCATGTGCTCTTGGGCCTCTCTGGTGGCGTCGACTCCTCCGTAGTCGCCGCACTGCTCCACAAAGCCATAGGCGATCAGCTGACCTGCGTCTTTGTCGACAACGGCCTGCTGCGCAAAAACGAAGGCGACATGGTCATGGAGATGTTCGCCAAAAATATGGGCGTCAAAGTCATTCGTGCCAATGCCCAAGACAAGTTTTTAGACGGTCTCGCAGGTGTCAGTGATCCGGAGAAAAAACGCAAAGTCATAGGCAACACCTTTATTGAAATCTTCGATGAAGAGTCTCACAAAATAGACAATGTTAAATTCCTCGCCCAGGGCACTATCTATCCTGACGTGATCGAATCTGCCGCCTCAAAAACCGGCAAAGCCCATGTGATTAAGTCACACCACAATGTCGGCGGCCTGCCAGATCATATGGCTCTGAAGTTGGTTGAGCCACTGCGCGAACTATTTAAAGACGAAGTGCGCAAGATCGGTGTTGAACTGGGCCTGCCTTACGACATGGTCTACCGTCACCCATTCCCTGGCCCCGGTCTCGGTGTGCGTATATTGGGTGAAGTGAAACGCGAGTACTGCGCCATTCTCCGGGAAGCAGACGCTATCTTTATCGAAGAGCTGCACAACTTCGGTTGGTACCAAAAAACTAGTCAGGCTTTTGCCGTATTCTTGCCGGTTAAATCCGTCGGTGTAGTAGGCGATGCACGCCGCTATGAGTGGGTGATTGCTCTGCGCGCCGTCGAGACTATCGACTTTATGACAGCACGCTGGGCACACTTGCCCTATGAGTTATTGGAGAAAGTCTCCAACCGCATTATCAATGAAATCTCCGATGTCTCTCGGGTTGCCTATGATGTGTCGAGCAAGCCGCCTGCCACTATTGAGTGGGAGTAGTCGGGTAGGTGTAACCCATTGATTTATAGTGAGTTGAGAGTTACAAACTTGTTACAAACCACCCCTAAAACAGGGGTTTTTACAAAGAAAGTTACAAACGGTTGCGATTACTGCAAATCATAAGTAACATTTAAGAATAGCAGCGTTAAATCTCGCTGATATGCGATAAATGGCGCTTATTCTGTTCTGGTACATAATTATCTTGGCCCGAACTTCTCGATCACAGGATTTATGTAAGCACTGTGAAATCTAGCGACTTAACTGATTAGTTAGCATAGGCCACTTTGAGTCGTTGCTTAAACACTTTTCCACTGTCTTCCCGAGGTAAACTGTCATGTATATCAAGCTGTCGGGGATATTTAAAACGTGATATTTTTCCATCAAGAAAAGCATGCACTTGCTGCAAACTTAGCGAATGCCCCACTTGACAGGTCACTGCGGCAACAACTTTTTCACCAAACTCTTTATCGGCTATGCCAAATATGGCGCAGTCCAATATCTGCGGCATTTCGATCATAGCCGCCTCAATTTCAGCTGGAAATATATTTGCACCACCTGAAATGATCATGTCTTTTTTGCGGTCGTTGATATATAAATACCCTTGCGCATCAACATATCCAATATCGCCAACCGTCGTATGACCCTCATATCGGTCGTCGATTTCGTTTTCAGCCGAATTGGTATAAGCGAAATCTCCGAACATCGGTAACTTGATATAAATTGAACCAGACTCACCCACGGCAAGTTCGTTTTTATCATCGTCTAATATTTTGATCGATCCGCCAGCTAATATTTTACCCACCGAGCCAGGTTTTTTGATCGCTTCTTCAGATGAAATTAATGTCATAAAGCCTATTTCACTTGCGCCATACGACTCATAAAAGATTGGGCCAAACCAATCTACCATAGCCTGCTTAATGTCAGATGGCCACGCAGATCCAGATGAAATGCCAAACTTAAGAGAAGAGATGTTGTATTTTTCTTTCACCTCTTTTGGTAGCTTTAACAAACGTATCATCATAGTAGGGACTATGTAAGTATGAGTAATTTTAAACTGCTCTATGTGGGCTAAAAATCTCTCAGCCTCAAATTTAGGCTCAATATACATGTCGACATCTCTGGCAGCGATACAGCACAACGACAAAGCATTTGGTGCGCTGTGGTAAATCGGTGCTGAGACGTAAAAACGGTCACCTTTTTCTAATTTCAGCAGTGTCCGGGCCAACTGTTCATAGACACTATAGGGGTCGGACTGGGACTGAACCACCTGTCGTCGAATGCCTTTAGGGCGACCTGTACTACCTGAGGTGTATGAAAAAATCCCCCTAAAAGGCTTTATTCCTGTTGTGATTGGATTAGCGTTTTTAAGTAAGCTTGTCATGTTCTCGGATCGGCTTTCTAGGACGGCGTTATCTTGTTTTTTAATATTGTAACTAGCAATGATATTTTCAGGCGTGGGGTAAACTAATATACACACTCGGTCAGTCAGCTTATTGATTGCCGCGATGGCAAGATCGGCATGCGCTATTAATACGGAGGCGCCCGAGTCTGTCAGGATATGTTGTATTTCTGAGCCAGTCGCGTGCCAATTGAGCGGTACGAAGCTAATCTCCAAATATCTGCAGGCTTCAATAATCTCAAACTGCCTTACATCATTACGCAACAATATGGCAACGACGCCACCGGTTTGTAGTCCTTTAGAGCGAAGTACTGTGGCTAGCTTTTTGACATTGTTATCAAATTCGTGAAACCCAATTTTACTGTTACTAAAAAATATATTCATAGCTGTAATACTCTAGATGAAAAATTAAAAACCCTGATAGCTATGAAAAAAGATAGTAAACATGCTGTGGATTCTATAAAAAAACCGCGTTTGTCTTACTGTGTTACTCAACCGGCAACGGTGGTCGGCTTAGGTCTGCATTACTGATATATAGGTTTTGTAGTTTGGGACTCCCCCAATGTTATCAACAAATGTAGATACTCGTTATCCGTTAAATCCATAAGGGCTAGCCCAAACGTGTTTAAGCCACTTTCAGAGTATTACTCTAATATTGATGTTTCGCTTTTATCAATAATCATAGCTTTTAATTTTTTTTAATTTAGATATGGCTGCGTCTACTGTGAACTGACCGTTGCAAGCCTTTGTGTCTTTCTACATAACCAGCACTGATCTCTGATGAGATAATTCTGCAAAACCGTGCTTGCCGTGATATGCACCCATGCCGCTTCCGTTCACTCCACCGAAAGGTAATGCGGGCACATTAAAATGCACGGCGCAATCATTGACAGTCACACCGCCCGAGGATGTTTTACTTAATATCATTTCTATAAAGTCATCATCTTTGGTAAATATGTAAAGAGCTAATGGTTTGGGCTGTTGTTGAATGCCTAAAACGGCCTCATCAACATGGTTATAAGTAAAAACATTGAGTATAGGACCGAAGGTTTCCTCTCCCATAATTTTGGCATTCGTGGGTACGTTTGTCATAATTGTGGGATGAATTGACCGCAGTTCAGTGTCAGCTTGACCGCCGAAAACGATATTGGCCCCCTTTTCTCTGGCGTCGTCTATATAACTTTTCACACGATCAAAGTTACGCTCATCAATCATTTTGCCATTTACTTCTGGGTTGAGTTTCCCATCCTTATAATACAATGACTGGAATGTGGCTTGGACTATGGACATGAACTCTGATGCCATTTCTTGTGGTACCCAAATATTTTCTGGGCACAGGCATACCTGGCCGTGATTGATGTTGCGCATCACCGCAATTTTTAAGGCAGCATCTTGCAGGTCGGCTGTACGATCTATAATAACCGGGTTTTTCCCACCTAATTCAAGCGTCACAGACGCCAGGTGCTTGGCCGCCGCGGCCATGACAATTTTCCCAACCGCTGGACTGCCGGTAAAAAAAACATGGTCGATGGGGAGCTCTAGCATTTCGTTGGCGAGACCGACGCCTCCTTCAAAAGCGGCTACATCTTTTTCATCAAATACCTCACGAATAATGTCCGCCGCGAGCTTACTAATATTAGGTGCCAATTCGTTTGGTTTAATCATGGCGCAGTTACCCGCAGCTATGATGGACACTAAAGGTGCGAAAAGCAGAGCGAAAGGAAAATTCCAAGGGCTGAATAAGAGAACAATACCTCGCCCTTCAGTAATGATTCGTGCGCGGCTATCAGTCAAGGGGGTTGGGTCAACCTCAACGGGTGCCATCCAATTGGCTAGTTCCTCAACACAGTGTTCAATCTCACCATAGATTATTAACAATTCAGCTTCTGCTGTGTCCGCATCTCGCCGCAAGTCAACGTGGAGCGCTTGTATGACGTCTTGTTTCCGCGACTCAATTACGTGCTTTAAACGTTGAAGCTTATCGATTCTTTGTTTGGCGCTCGATGCTTTGTTAACCCATTTTTGTTGAGATTGTAATTTAAATACAGAATTGATATTGCTTGATAAAATAGTCATATCTAATGCCCTCTATAGATTTGATGTTGCGTGGTAATTCAGCCATATTTATGTTCTGCGAACTAGTTGATCATTAAATTTTTTGGCGCATAAATTAAAGGTTGGCATTCCATTTCAGCGCACATGTATAAATTATTTAGTTGCCTATGTAGCCTATGGAAGTCGCCCTCTAAAATCTGCATAGATAAACATACTGACAGTTAATGACGTTAACGTCAATAAGCTAACTGCATAAATAGTTTAGGAAGTTTTTTAACTCTAGATTAGATGATTGATCGATATCTACGAAGTTTTTAGTGTTATTACAGTGGCTTACAGGTTAATAAGGGTTCAAATTATGATTAATTATCACAGAGTGGAAAATTATTTATAAGGTTTTGACACGATGTAGATTTACAGGATTTTAATGGAAGGAAATAGTATTGACAGTAAGTACGGTTTATGTCATTTTGGCTTAAGCACAAATAAACGCAAAAGTGTAATCGTAGAGTTCGACGTTTTGTAGATAACCCCGCGATTATGATAAAAACTACAAAAATCGAGGATCTAACATGCATATACTATCTAAACAGGCACCCCTACTTGCCACAGTTGCACTTACCATGGCGTCATCATTTTCTCAGGCGCAAATGCTTGAGGAGGTTGTTGTTACTGCGCAGAAAAGGGCCGAGAGCCTACAGGATGTCCCCATTTCAGTAACTGCCATACAAGGCGACAAGTTACAGTCTTCAGGCATCCCCAACATGTCTGCAATGGCAGACAACGTCCCTAACCTTTTCATATCAGACGCAGCGGTCAATACCAATATTTTCATGCGTGGTATGGGCTCTGGTAATAACCAAGCGTTTGAGCAATCTGTCGGTATGTACATCGACGGGGTCTATATGGGACGTGGACGACAGTACCGATCACCTTTTGTTGACATAGAGCGTGTCGAAGTATTACGGGGCCCACAGGGCACTTTATTTGGTAAAAATACGGTGGCAGGTGCAATCAACGTCACCACTGCATCACCGGATGCCGGAGAAGACTTTAATGGCAGTATCGCCATTTCAGTTGAAGAAAACGGGGGTAAGATTGCTGAAGGTTATTTGAGCGGTGCCGTCACTGACACCTTTGCCCTGCGCTTTGGTGGTAAGTTACGTGAGACAGATGGTTACATGAAAAACCAGTTTCTGGGTACTGATGAACCCTCATTGGATGAAACCATGTACCGCCTTACCGCAGTTTGGCAACCTACCGACAATTTGGACATTAACTTCAAATACAGCCACTCTAATTATGACCGAGTGGGTGCGCCCTCTACCGCCAAATTATTTTTAGACGCTGAAGGTCGAGCACGAGATGTTCCTAATGCAAGTGACTTTGCAGGGATTGCATACGCGGCAATGGATAACTTTTTCCCTGATTTTGTGGCTGCCACACAAAAAGAATTTACAACCTATAAGGACAATAATCTGGGGTTCGATGGTAATACGGCACAGATTGGTAGAAATCCGGAAATTAGTCAAAATGAAACGGACAACCTGGTACTAAAAGTCGATTGGGATTTGGATGGTATGCTGTTTACTTCGATCACTGGCTCGTCGTCCTATGAGTCACTCGACGGCGTTGATGTGGACTGGTTACCACTGCAGTTTATTTCCCGGGATGATGATCAGGAGTTCGAACAGTTTAGTCAGGAATTCCGTATTGCTTCGCCGGGCGGAGAGTTTTTTGATTATGTTGCCGGTTTGTACTACGAAAAAAGTACTCTGGAGTTTGATCGCCGAGTGGATCTCGACACCAATTTAGGAGGTATTACGCCTCAACTCATTGGTGTAGACAACTTATTTATTTCGCTGAGTGGCGGCCAGTATTCGGCCAACCAGTCAGCTCGAAATCACTTGTATTCACAGGACTCGAATTCTTGGGCTGCATTTGGCCAAGGTACTTTTAACCTTAGCGACTCGCTTCGAGTAACCGTTGGTCTTCGTTATACCGAAGAAAATAAGGAAGTGGAGACCAGTCAGTTTCTTTCCGATGACAATACTGGGCTCTCTACTCCGAGTATGAATCCATTTTTGGCGACTATTTGGGCGGAAAACTTTAACTCGTACAACTATAAATACAAGGAAAAGCGTGCAACCGACAAATGGCTGCCGTCGGTTAATGTTCAGTGGGACGTTAATGATGACACTATGCTGTACTTTAGCTTTACACAGGGCTTTAAAAGCGGTGGATTCACCGGTGCCGATGATGGAGAGCCGGCTGGTTATGTCGCGGGTCAGGCACCTGATCCTGTCCAGATGATCTTTACCGACCCTGCCGATGAGTTCGAGTTTCAAGATGAAGAGGTGGATGCCTTCGAAATTGGTGGCAAGCACACCTTGCTCGATGGTGGCATGACCTTGAACTGGGCGGCTTTTTATACCGAGTATGACAACCTGCAAGTATCGGTGTTTAAGGGCGTGGGTTTTGGTGTCACCAATGCAGCCTCTACCATAGTGCAAGGGGTCGAGGTTGATCTCAATTGGCAGGCTACGGATGATCTGCGCGTTGGCGCCAGCGGTGGTTGGTTGGATTCTGAGTTTGATAAGTACCCCACTGCCCCCTGCACCGCGATCCAGCTTGATGTAGACCAAGCCTGCGGCACGCCTGCCGGATTCACCAGCAATGATCTGTCAGGACAGGAGACCACCTACGCGCCGGAATACACTGCTGCACTGTTCTTTGATTACACTACCGATCTGAGCGGCGATGGCATGGAGTTTTTTGTTGGCGGTGAACTTAACTATAGTGATGATTTCTCCCCTGATGGAGACAACGACCCTTTAGATCGTATCGATAGTTATAGCAAAACCAACCTGCGCTTAGGTTTGCGCGGCAAGGATTGGGAAGTAATGGCCTTTGGGCGTAATATCTTCGACAAGGAAGTATTTGCTCAGAGTGTTGATGTTCCTGTACTGGCCGGCTCACACTTCAGGTTCATTGATGAAGGTGCTGTATTTGGAGCGCGCGTTAAGTACGACTTCTAGACCCTTTCTAGGTGCCAGTAAACTATTAGCTCATTGAGCAAGCCTGCATTTATTGCAGGCTTTTTTTAAGGCAAAAAAAAACCCTAGGGCCTCTTTGATTTCGAACAAATTGCTGTTGGAGCTATCCAGTCCAGTCTTGGCTAGTACTATCCACACAGCAGGCGCATTTCCCTCCCATTTACTTCAATCTACAATAAAATGTAGGCTATTGGGAGGCCGCAGTGTGGTCCTTATCTACTTAGAGATTGTTTAACACCGCAGGATTTTACAGCCCACGCATAAATACATTCACAAAACGGTTTACCCGCATTTTGTATATTTCTATATCCGTTGAAGTATGCCTGAGACCCAGGAGAGTAAGATTCAAAAGCTCGGAGGCTACCGGCGCCGTAAGAAAAGCGCCCTTTAAATCAATCTCTTTCTTACGATTTGCCGACTTCAGTGTAGCTGTCAGTATATCCTTAGATTGCGCAAATGAGTCCGCAAAGCTATCGCCACAAAGGCGAAAATAAGTCTCCGCAATTTCTTCACCATGAACTGATTCAATAAGCATCTGATGGAGGGGCAGGTATCTTGCGAGCAAAGCAGCCTCAACTCTTGATGTCAGATCTAAAGCTGACAACCCTAAGCATCGTTTCGCTTCAACTAATCCAGATTCAGTAACGGAGATTAATGCGCAGCGAAAAATATCATCTTTATTTGCAAAGTATGTGTACAGTGACGCCCTCGACATGCCAAGAGCAGTTGAAATATCTTGCATTGATGTCTTGCGGTAACCGTAATTTTTGAACGTTGTTAAAGCAGCCGTGAGTATTGCTTCGCGTTTATTTTCTATAGCTAAGTTTTGCATATTTTTGCAATAAGTATCCGATGCTGGTTTTGAACGTAGGCCAAAATGACCGCTGCGCTAAGTTTGACAACAGTGTCCCTTTATGTCAACTTGTTGCTCGATTAAAGGCGCTAGCACTTCGGTAAAATAGGCCCAGACGATAACTAAAGCCGACCACGACAACGCTTTAACTGACCAGAGTATTGCCGAAGGCTACTGAATTGTCTGATCAGCCACGAATAATGTTACCGCCATACACCCACACCATTATCGGTAATAACTCATTGCCATAACTGCATACAAAGCTTGTCGGTAACAAAGGGATGCAGTGGTGTTGCTAAGGAGAATAGCAGGGTCAAAGGAATTTATTTCTTATAAAGGTATTACAAACCCAGTAAATGAAGGGGTGTTAGCTGCTATATCCCCTGGGGGGAATAGCTAATCAGTTGTAACACATTAATTTATTTAAATTTACGATTTACAAGCCTGTTGCAAACCACCCCTAAAACAGGGGTTTTTACAAAGAAAGTTACAAACGGTTGCGATTACTGCAAATCATAAGTAGCATTTAATAGTAGCAGCGTTAAATCTCGCTGATATGCAATAAATGGGGCTTATTCTATTCTAGTACATTAACTAGAAGAGAGTGGTATGAGAGCAAACACACACGTGACTTTAGTGGTAGATAACACAGCACCGCAAACACAGCGCAGCAAATGCGCTACACCGCCCCAGTCCTTCCTAACGGATCAACACCCAATCTACGGTGGCAAAGCCGAAGTCGTCAGAACCCAGCAAAGCGGTGGGTATTGGCACTTTCGTATGTGGATTAGCGAAGAGCGCAAATATGTTCGCAAGACGTTAAAAACCACTCATCTTGATACAGCGGTTGAGCGAGCCGAGAATGAGTTCTTTGCAATCAAAGCAAACGTTAATGCTGGCAGACGAATCTTTAGCCCCACTGTGCAGCAGGCAGAAGATGAGTACCTAGCACATCGATGGAATGTAGACGTTAAGCGTGGATCGATCACTGAAGGTCGTTGGGCAACCATTAAATCCCACCTTAACCATTTTGTGGCTTATTGCGGGATTGTGGGTCGAGAAGCGCAGAGCAGCGTGACTCGTCTCAATGATCTAGAAAGCAAAAGTCTACAAGGCTATCAGCAGTATCGTCAGCAGAAGGGCGCCAAAGACGTCACCATCAAAAATGAGCAATCCACTATTAATGCTTTGTGTAAATGGGCATTCGAAGAAGGCTTGCATAATATCCCTCACTATATCTTCCCCAGCATTAGCCGAAGAGGTGTTGATGCTGATTCACTTCGCCGCAGTACCTACTCAGACGATGAGTACGGTCGTATCACACGAGTACTCATCAGCTATACCTCGAAGAAGGCAGCCCAGCGTGAATTCTTGAGTGATGATGAACGCTTTATTCGGCAGTTAGTGCGTCATTTCTTCCTAATTGGTGCCAACACCATGATGCGTTTTGGTGAGCTATACCAACTGAAGTGGGGCAACATAGAAACCTACACAGCTGAAAGTCAGCGATTAGTGACGATTAATGTATTGGCTGAAACGAGCAAAGTGCGACAGAGCAGAGTGATTAAGGTGCGCGGCGGTAAGCACTTCGATAGGTTGCGAAGTCTCAGTAGGTACACCAAACAAAATGATTATGTTTTCACAGCAAACAATGGTGAACGTGTTACACGTGATGCTTTGTACTATCACTACGCGCAGTTGATGGATCTCGCTAATATTGAGGACTGGAAGGCGCGCAATTTAACGTACTACAGTACCCGGCATTATGGGATTACTAAACGGCTTCAGAGTAATGCAAACCCGTTAACACTTAGTAAGGTGTGTGGTACCAGTCTCAAACATCTTACTGAAACCTACTATCATGTTGATTTATCGGAACAAGAGCGAGCGGCCATGCTCAGTTATGAAGGCCAGTCGCAAGACTTGGTTGAACTAGATTAAAGCATCTCAACAGCGTTGCGCAGCAAGTGCGGCGACACTTCAATATAACGCTGGGTTGTTGCTAAGCTGCTGTGTCGCGCAATTTGCTGTATCACGCGAGCATGCACACCCCGTTCGGCCAGCTTTGTGAGCATTGTTCGTCGGCCACTGTGACTGCTTGCACCATCAAAGCCAATTTGTGTATACAGTTGACGAAATACTTGCTGTATTGTTTGACTGCTGAAAGCCCCGCCTTTTTGGCTGCTTAATAGTGGGGAGTGCGGTTTAGCTTGAGGTCTGCATTGTTGTACGTATCGCGTGATTTCTTTGCGCAGCTTCTCACTTACCACAACTTGTTGACGCTGGGTGCCTTTGGTTTGCCACCGTTCAAGTAGAATGGTGTGCATGGCCTCACCGTCACTGCCTATGACATCGCCAATCCGCAAACTGGAAATCTCACATGCTCGTAACCCAGCGCAGTAGCTAAGCATCACCATTAGCTGGTTTCTGTGTTGGTACCTGGTCATCTTTGTGCTGTTGAGCACAGTCCTCAGCTCTTTGTCGTTCAAAACACGTGCTTGCTTCATCTTTCCTTTCCTCTGTAATAGGCGCGCCAATAATGACGTTGGTCACAAGCAATAACTCTTTTAGCTGGTCTTCATTGAGTTCCCACTTGTCGCGCATAAAAAGTCCTAAATAGTTGTTTATATGTGTGTTAATTATATTTTCATACATTTCAAAGAGCATTCGGTTTCTGCCAGAAGGCGTAAGCTGGCGTAATCAATGAGGTTTTTACTGAAATGTATGAAACTGCTAGTTTCCATACATTTACAGACCACTTTAGGCCCTATTTCCCCGTAAAAAGCACTCATCTCTCATTCCTATATCGCCTTGCGGGCGTGCCTAGGAGATCAATCCCGCGCCTAAGCACAAGAACCGCAGTCGTTGGCTTAAACGCCGTGTAAGGGCCGTTTTGAGTGCTTGTATGAGTGAATATCCTTAAGGGATTAAGGAGAATCATATGGCAAGACTCTCCAATGACTTGGCGATGCGATGGGTAATACCAACATGCAGCTGTGAACACTGAAAAAACGGCTGTCCTACAAAACCAGCGAGTTTTGCTTAGTGAAATATGCATGCACAGATAAATACATGTATGAAGACTTATGCCATTACACATGCGTATGCAGACTGGTGCAGTGATCAACAAGCTGATCTGTACTTTGTTTTGAATCATGCGAACTCAGCGTTCAGCAAACCACTAAGTTATGAGGTGTTGAGTAGCCAAGTACGCAGGCTTTTTTACCAGCTTGAATGCGAAGAATGGGGCTATGAGCAGCGAGAAACTCGATGGGGTAGACGCTACTCGCGAATAGAGCGTGTGGTTTGCATTGAAAAAGCCACGTATTACCACGCCAATGTGATGATCAAGCGCTACGGCAACCATACCGACGAAGTCCTTTTAGATAAGATCAAGCGGCAGTGGTTAAAGATTCAGCGTTGCGAGAGTGAGACGGAGAATAGCTTTCTCTTCCAGCTGACTGACAATTATATTAGAGATAACCAAGCCGTATCTGTTTATAGCAACAAAGATACGGCTTTAGCGAATAGAAATAACGAAGACGTGCTCTGTTTAAGAGCCAGTTTCATTAGTAAGCACAGCAATAGACAGTGAAACCATAAGTCCGCGTAGCATGCATCACAGCAAAATGCTGTGTGTGCTTCTTATTATCAAAAATAAGTGAATCAACATAAAGGAGTTATAACGTGATTACAGATGAAGTATTCAATCAATTGAAAGCAATACATAAAAATCTCACTGAGAATGAATTTGCTAAAAGTTATTTGTGCACATCAAGGAGTTATCTCTGCAATAGAAGAAATAATAATAAAGATGTCAGTAACGACGTGGCGTTGAACTTGTACTGTGCACTGATCAAAAAAGCGAACCAATGGAAAGTATCAGCCAGCAGGGAATCCGTTATCCAATACAGGCTCAGATGGGATCAACTCAGCGATCATTACCTGTTACTTGCTGGGGAGTTAGCAGAGATTATTTTAAAAAGAGCAGAGCATAATTAGCCATTAGCCATTAGCCATTAGCTGATTGAGGTGGTACCAAGATGTTTTGTTAAAGGGCTATTTACTCACCAGCTATAACACCAGTACGTTGTACTCAAGCTATGCGTCGGAACGGGTAAAAGGGCAAATAAGACACATTACCCTTAGTACCCGCATTATTCAGTTTACGCTTTAGGCTATCACAGAGAATTCAGACTCTAGCCCGCTTTCTTCCAGTATGTTCTCGATTGTATTAATAAAACCTACCAGTCGATCAGGGTCAGACGAGTCCTCAAGCATCAAAATACTGCAGCCGGGATAGCGAGAGAAGCTCTCCCCATTGTAGTCATCAAGCACCTGCTGCAGGGGTGGTGTAATCCAATTGTCCAAGACTTCGATCATAGCGCGTGTAGTTGTTTCGATATTCATATGTATTGCCTTTTAATTTAATGTGAAAGCGTTATTGCCAACACATGAATAGTTTACAAGAGGTAATGCGAGTACTATTATCATGGGCTACTTGCAATATTAGATGATATATGAAAAATTTAAGTGGACCACTTTGGTTTCCCAAGCCGCAGCCACTATCTCCGAGAACTCGAGCTGAGTATCAAGGTGGTAAGTGGCGATTGAAGCGTAAAGGTGGGGGCATACTTAAAGGCGTACCCACCACACAAAGCGTGTACTACATGTGGTTTGAGTACTTGCGACGCAGTGAGCGGTATCGTGATATATGTCACAAGCAGGGTGTTGGCGGTGACCCGTTACTGAAGAATTTGTATGCACACTTTGGGGATGTTCACACACTGCCAATATCATCAACGGGTTTTGTTGAAGCTGCTGCGTTTTATGATCAGTGGTGGGTGCCAAAAGGCCAGTACCTATTTGGAGTGCCAGGGCAACAGCAGGCCGATCAATTTCTCAGTTATCAAGATCTCATCGCCCTTAAGGACCAAATAGACTCCGGCAAGCTAAAGATTGTGGCTGTACCCACCAACATACCCAAAGCCAAATTAAGGCAACGAGTGGGCAAGTTGATAACGCAGTTAGAGGTTGAGGTCGCAGAATCAACTCAGCTCAAGCCCAAGTACTCGGTAGGGGCTGAGCGAGTCGATGTAGAAAGTTTAACCGAATGTCTGCAGGCTTATGACCTTCATGTTGCTGGGTTAGGCAACAAACAAATCTATGCGCAGGTTAAAGGGTTAAGGTCTGGTGAAGCTGAATGGGTGTTCAAGGACGCTAGAGGCGAGCGAGGTATTTTAGAGGATTGGGAGTTGCCGGTTGAACATGACTCAGATGATGAAGCGGACGAGTCCGCTACGCCACAAGAAAAAGCGTTAGAAGAAAAAGCCATTGCCTGGGCTGACAAAAAGATGAAATGGCGTGAAAAGCAGCGAGTAAAAGCCAGAGGCAATGAATGGGGTAATAAGACACGATTACTTACCGAGGATGAAAAAGAGCGGCTGAGGGAGATATACATCGGTATCAAGCAAGGTATCGCGCAGCCGTCTCCTCTATCGAAACAACGTGCAAACAGAAAGAATTACATGAACAGCAGTGTTAGTAGGATGTTGAAAAAAGCCAAGGCCAATATACAAGCGGTTGAACGTGGCCAATTTTGTATTACCTATTAAATGATTGAGAATCTAAAGGGGCAGTCACAATGGAAAACATAATCGAACAGTGGGTCGCGTCAGCAAGACGTCACACAAACGTTAATGATTTACAGGTTGGGGTGGATATCAGTCCATACCCGCAAATCAAAATAGCCTTCGACGGTTATGCTGAAGACGATGATGAGGTTGAAGATCTCAACATGGAGTCCTACGCCGTCTACATACACAAAGAAGCTGCGGACACTGATTTTGTATTTCCACCGCATGAAGCCACGCACTGGTCAATAGTGCAAAGGCCCGCTGAGGAGTTGTGTCACTTCGTATGGTACGACGTACAACATGCCGAGTACTCAGGGCCCGCTTTGGCTGAGAGCGCAGAGAACAGTGAAGTTGCTTGGGATGATGTGGAGCAAGTGATCAACCAGCTTAATGCAATGCACTCAAGCTAGCTCAAGGCTAAGTAGGCACACAATATGGCTATCAAACTGAGAAACGGCGTACTCGATATTGAGAAGATTCAGATCGATAATCCTATCGTAGCGGAGTATCTGGCAGGACTGCCCGACAGTCAGCGAGAGCAAGCTCTAGTCAAGGCTATTGGTATTGGTGTGTTAGCTGAAATCAAGGGTGAGATCGCCCAGTTTTTACACGAGACCGAAGGAGAGTTAGGGAAACGTTTGGTCTCACTAAAAGCGTTATATGAATTGCGAGAGTTGCGATTTAAAGAGACCAGTCGCAAAGGTGAAAAAGCCGAACAGCAGGTCATGCAAGCGCTAGCTGAAATTCAGACGGCCGCTAAGTATGACAATGATGAAATCCTAGATCTATCTATGCAAAGAGGGCAGCTCTCTAGAAACAAAACAGGCGATGTGATGGTCTCAATTGACGGCAAACATGATTGCGCCATCGGCTTCGAGGTAAAGTTAGACAAAGGCGTAAAGCTGGGGATGTTTGATAATCGTGATCCTGCCGCACAAACAGACACCGCAATAGGGCAGTTGCTAGAAATGCGGGCTAACAGAAATACGCTCGCCAACGTGATCATATTTGATGAGGACAGTGTCGATCCAAATGTGTGGGCTGAATGTGTGGGTGGTGTTAAGTTTATTCAAGGCGTTGGGTTCATCGTGATCATCAGTACCCGGCGGGGCGATTTTTCCAACTTAGCGGTGGTTTATGCTATTTGCAGAGAGATGGCTTTAGCGCATGTCCATACTAAGAAAATCGATGGGCAGGTAATGACCATGATTGTGGAGCGTTTACTGTATTTGCTTAGCGATTATAAGTCTGTGGAAAAAGAGGTGAGTAATATTCAAAAAAGCGCTGACAAGATCAAAGTATCTCTAGATAAAGTGTCCCAATACATAGCCTCTACCGAGCAGTATTTACAACATTATTTGGATAACGGAGAGCTCTCAAAAGAACAGCTATTTTCTTTTTATACAGCAAAGCAATTGGAGATAGAGCCTAAATCCACTGTATAAACACACGTAAGCGCAAGTAAGCACAAACGTAGTATTAAGACGTATCAGTAATATCAACACCACTCCTAAACGATAGGGGCACAATAAGCCTGTTCTTATTGGCCTGTTTAGCTCGTCCATAGACCTTAATCAATTCCCTTATACCTTCGTATTTTCCTGGTTTAACAGCCAAATAAGTGCTTTTAGCCATTAATCGATAAATAACTGTGCGCATTAATTATTTAAGAAATAGCGTGCTTGTAGGTAAGAGAAAAAGAATCAGCCAATAACTATAGTCGTCAACGATTCGGAAAAGCTATGAAATTATATGAGATATATGAGGGATATGTGCGTTTTACGAACGTCAGAAATGTTGCAGTCAAGATATTGAACATCCACAAGCAGATTAAATCGGAGGGCAGGTGCAAACAAGAGGATTACGATTGGTTACAGCTCAAATGTGAGGATGAGGGGTTACTGCAAACATTAAGCCGAGCAATCAGAAAGCATACAAATCACAACAGCATTACCTATGGCGACGGCGCAATGTTGAATACGGCACATCAGTTGGCAAGTGCCATCGTTATTCTCAAGAAAACGAAACGTACGTTGGACGACGCAGCACGAACTAAGATACAACAAGCGACTGATGAAGTTATACATAGTGATGAAATGGCAGAAATAGTAAAGCAACAAGCCTATATTGATTTACAGAACAGTTACGCACAAGCCCAAAGCGATAGCGCTAAACGAGTTGGAGTATTGGCGGGTTTAGTCTAAATAATAGCCTTAATATTTAATGCTTTGATAATTAACATGTATGGGTGAATGCACGTTAGTCCAAACACGCTTTTTGGGAGTGTGTAGCTATTACTTTACTTACTACTATTTATCAATATGTGAACACTACTAAGGAGTATTAAGAATGATATTAGACAAGGTATTTGAAACACTAAAGGAATACGACAGAACATTAACAAAGAAACAATTTGCATCAGATTATTTAGGTAAAAGTAAGAGTTACTTGTATGTAATGAAACACAATGGAACTGACATAAGTAACGATGCTCTATGCCGCTGTTATGTGGGATTGAAGCAGTCAGCAAAGCAATTAAAAGAAAGTGGATTTACTAACCACATATATAATACGAACGAGAAGTTGGCGGATATGGTTTTATTAGAAATAGAAAAGAAAGTGGCTTTAGAGATTTAATAGCCACTAATTGACAAGTTCGTATTCTTCCCTTGTAGCCCACTTAACAAAAGCACCTTTACAGTCAGCACACCTCATTACATATTTATGGTGTGCGACTGTAGTTTTAGTAACCTCACATTTTGTGAGTGAGGTGCTTGGTTCTTCACTCGCTATTGCGACCTTTGCGTTTTCAGTTTTAGAAATACTAAGTTGTTTTTTAGATCCTCTATAGTATCAATACTGCTGTCGAGTTTATCTATTTCCGTCATTGCGCAGTAGTTGTAGTGTATCGACTCAAAGTTCACGCTCAGATCATAATATTGCTTAGCTAAGTCATACATTTTACCAAATATAAAATCCTCAATTGTTTTTTGTAAAACAAACCAATTGTCGCTTTCTTGCGCTTGAGCGTTAACAATTAAATCCACAATACTCAATTTAGTATTTGCCACAAATTTCTTTATGTCTACTTCACAATCAACACACTGATTATCCTCAGTATCATCAAAATACAATGCTGTTATCCAATCCATCTCTTCACCTTTTTAGTTGTATGTCCGTCAAAGTGCGAACATGCATCAATTATACTGACGGTAATATGTGTATTACATTCATCTATCGATGATTATATTAATTGATACTGTTAGCGCTTCCTGGGCAACGTCGGTTGACCTAAATTAGCCAATTCAGCAGAAGAGAGGGTTTTGGCTTATAGGTCGCCCGAATTGTAAATGATGGTGGTTGGGTAAAATGAGGTAATGGTCTTTGCTATGAATACGGGAGACATCACTAGCGCCCAACCTCTGTCCAGCATCACGGATGAAAAAGAAGCGCCAGCATATAGTTCCGCTTTCTCCTGAGATGATAGAGATCCTCGATGAAATGCGAGTTGTAAGCAACCGCAGCCAGTTTATCTTCCCCTCTGAGGTAAAACCTCTGGAAAGTATGAATTCTCAAACGGCCAATATGGCTTTAAAGAGAATGGGTTATGAAGGCCAGTTGGTTTCACATGGAATGAGATCGTTGGCGAGTACAATTCTAAATGAACACGGCTTTTCACCAGACATTGTTGAGTCAGCATTAGCACATACTGACAAAAACACTGTAAGAGCCGCATATAACCGCGCTGAGTACGT
>ENA-ORXF01000131-ORXF01000131.1-marine-metagenome-genome-assembly--contig:-NODE-131-length-56445-cov-9.101955_pt1 | contig 56445 bp, 79 predicted proteins | sample MGYA00237864_ERZ511476 | MGnify/ENA primary metagenome ERZ511476 (study PRJEB26306, sample SAMN06343908) | marine metagenome | isolation source: coastal waters | place: Atlantic Ocean: West Antarctic...
TTGGGTTGAAATTGAATAAATAATGGTAGAACCAATCTCAGCAACACTTGCAGCTATTGCGCTGGTTAAAACGGGATTAGAACACGCCAGTGATCTAAAAGACATTGGGTCATCCATTGATAATTTACTGAGCCAAAGAGATCAGAAGAAGCCGAAACCTACTCATCAGCAAATAATATTGCGTCAAAGAACGGGTGAAGATGGGCAAGATGACACAAGCATATCAGCCGTCATGGATGAGGTGTTAGCAGAGAAATCACACCAGATTGCCCTAGACAACTTAGCCGCTGAGATAAACAAGAAGTGGCCGACTGAAAAAGGAAAGCCAACAACTTGGGATATTATTCTCAAAGCCCGTGCAGACAAAATTGCGTTAGCTAAGAAAAATAGAGTTTTAAAGAAACAGAAAGACGATAAGTTTTTTGATACTGTTTTTGTCTGGCTAAAGAACATTACGATTTTAGCAGGGTTAGCTATACTCTGCTCGGTTTCAGGATATTTAATTTGGGTCAATCGGTGTACAGATGAGGCGTGTTAATGGATGGCTCAGTAGACATAAAGTTATTACTCAGCCTTGCAGCTATGTTAGTCAGCGTTGTTAGTGCATCCGTAATTGTTAAACAAAAACTAGCGGCAGTCATAGAGCGCCTTGATGCTCTTCAAAAAGATTATGAGTCTCGGCTAAGAAAGCTTGATCAACGAACTGACAAGCAAGAAAACGAGATCGATTTGAACGCGCAAAAAACAGCTGTCTTAAGTTCAATACTTTCTCCTTCTCAATTAGAAAAACAGCATCGAGAAACAGAAAAAACGATAGGCTCTGTCGCAGCAGTCGCTGAAAAAGCAGAGAGCAACCAAAAAAGAATTCTGAAACTTGAGGCCATGCATAACGGAAAACACCCCAGCATTGTATAAAATTATATTATTTAGCTTTTTAGTTGTAAGTGCCAGTACCCTCACAGGCTGTAACCCCCTACCAAACTACCCGTCGTTTTTCTTTAGCCATCAGGATCTGGAAGAACAATCTGCAAGTATCGATAAGTTCTTAAATGGAGAGGGTATATGAGTGTAGTGTACAGAGGTGAAACTTTTCCTGGGTATAACAAGCCAAAGCGCACTCCAAAAAAGAATAAGAAGTTTGCTGTTTTAGCGAAGAAAGGTGACCAAATAAAACTTATACGATTTGGTGATCCCAACATGACAATTAAAAAAGATCAGCCAGCTAGGCGTAAAAGTTTTAGAGCTAGGCACAAATGCGACACAAGTCCACCTGATAAGTTAAGTGCACGTTATTGGAGTTGCAAAAAATGGTAAGAGATAAAAAGAGGAGTGTTACATGATAGGGTTAGTATACGTAAAAGCTATAGGGTTGTCTTCATTTTATAAGTACATTTCATTTAGTCTGCCTAATTTCTTTCGTAAGAATAAAGTTTCTACTGAAGAGGTGGTATGCCCAAAGTGTGGAAAGAAAAAGAAAGCAGCAAAAGGTAAAATAGATGCCAAGTAAAACAGTACCAGCGCCCAAAGCTGCATCGTTTACTATCCAAACTTCCCATAAAAAAGCAACTAAGTAATACCCAATTAAGTGTTTTAGAACTATTGACAATGTAGTATAATAGGTAAGGAGTTATGGCTAGTATATTGAAAGGTTTAATAGCAGATATACTGTTCACAGGAAAATAAACAATGACAAAATTCACAGGCTTTAATGAAAATCAGATGGCTAAGATATCCAATAAGCTAGGGTATCAAGGTCCACCTAATCGTTTTCATGAATACCTCATGAGTAATGACCGGGCATTAGCTGCGTACAATAACATACAAAAGTCCGTTGCTTCTCAGATGGATGAAGATGAAATGAGGATGGACTACGCAGAAGGTGGGGTAGTTGCTGATCCGTTAAAGGATTCATTCTCTTCTCTGGCAGGTATCGGTGATGCCACTATGCAGCGTATGGCAGCCACCGCGCTACCAGAGGGTGGAGCAATGGTTGCTGATAAGATTGATTTCGCTGATAACCAAACAGTAACATCTGGTACTGGAGGACTATCTGCTACAGGCTCTATCGCAGACAATCAAAACGCAGCAACAGCAACAGGTGCTACAGTTGCTCCGACAACAAATTCAAACTTAACTACAACAGCTGCTGCTGTTCCTGAAATAAATGTTGCAACTGCTGCTAACACATCCGCACAGGGAAGTGTATCAGACGATAGTAAAATCACTGCTAAAACGTCTACGACAGTCCTTGATAGCATAGCAGAATCACAGATTGCTGAAGCTAACAAAGTAAAAGTTGATGCTCAGCAAATAGCAAATCGTAACGTAGGTGCAGCTGAACTAGTTGATGGTGCTTCCGCTAACCAAACAGCTGTAACAAGTATGTTAACATCAGCTGGTGACACAAGTGTATCAGGCAATCTAGCAAACTTAGAGTCCCAATTTGATAATGGTAACATACCTGCATGGGCAGCGGGGCAACTGCGTACAGCAACCGCCCTCATGCAACAGCGAGGGCTTGGTGCATCCTCTATGGCAGGGCAAGCTCTGGTTCAAGCTGCACTTGAAGCATCGATCCCGATTGCTGTGGGGGATGCTAACGCTAACATGCAAGTAGCTCAAGTTCGTGCTGCGTTTTTAAACCAGGAGTTTGATCAGGCGTATCAAGCTAGAGTACTCAACGCCACCAAGGTATCTGAAGTAGCTAACATAAAGTTCTCTGCTGAACAACAGATAGCGTTGGAGAACTCACGGATCTCATCCACTATTGACCTATCTAACTTGAACAATTCTCAAGCCGTAGTCATGACCAAAGCAGCTGAGATGTCTCAAGTTAATATGGCTAACCTAAACAATCGCCAACAAGCTGAAGTATCCAATGCTCAAAACTTTTTGGCTATGGACATGACTAACCTAAGCAATGAGCAACAGACATCTATGTTCAATGCACAGAGTAACATACAAGCGATACTGACAGACAAATCAGCCCAGAATGCAGCTAGTAACTTTAACGCTACTAGCCAGAACCAAACTGACCAGTTCTTTGCTAACCTAACTACACAGATTTCACAATCTAATGCAGCTGCTACTACAGCGATTTCTCAGTATAACGCTGGACAGGGTAATGCTCTAGAGCAGTTTGATAAGACCCTTGAAAATCAACGTGACCAATTCAACTCACAGAATGAAATAGTAATTGCTCAAGCAACTGCTCAATGGCGTAGGGATATCGCAACACAGGATACAGCATCTGAGAACTTCGCTAATCAAGTTAATGCAGAAGCTATTTTAGATATGTCCAATCAAGCATACGCCAATCTCTGGCAACAGTATTCAGACACTATAGAGTTTGCCTTTACTGGGTCAGAGAATGAGAAGGACCGCATTGCTAACCTCACAGCAGCTGAGCTACGGGGTACTCAGGCACTTGATGTAGCAGCTTATCAAGCTGACCAAGCGGCCTCTGAAAGTATTGGTGGTTTTGTATTTGATACTATTAGTAACATTTTATTTTAAGGAAATCAGACAATGAGCAAAAGTAGTAACACTGCAAATCTTACTAGCAGAGGATCTGTGCACGAATTGTTGGGTGGTGATTCCATTACGTTGGCAGGTAAGGCAGCTATCACAAAGCGAATGAAGAAAGCTCTAACTAATGCCCCCTCTGCCTCACTTGTATCCAGAAAGCCTTCTAACCGTCCTGATGCAGGTAACTCCCCAACAAGTGCGAGAGATTTTTATCGACAAGTATTGAAGAGAGGATAAATACGAAATGGCACAGTTTGATGCACCAATTCCCGGTCAGGGTATGACAGTAGAACCTAACTCTAGACCCTGGAAGCGCCCACCCCAATTTAGTGATGTAGATACAGTTATCGAGTTTTACATCCCTCGTATCTACAAGAAGATTGATCAGCTTATTCCATTACTTGAGCAAGGCAATCCTATCGTAAACATAGTCCATCCCTTAACTATGGCTGGTGTGATGAAGGGCATCCACAGTGTAGATGTTGCAGTCCTAGTAAATGACATACTTGTAGATTTCATTGCAGCACTCGCTGATAAAATTGGTGTTGAATATAAAGTAGGGATAGAGGAGCCACCTCGTGATGACATCATCAATGGTGCTCTAGACATAGTCTCCGCTATGCCTACTGAAGCAGATGAAGAACAGGCTATGGATGTTCAAGAGAGTGTCGGCAGCTTAATGACAAGAAGGAGTATGCCAGATGGCGTTTAGTTTCTCAGCGGCAATGGGGGGCTTTGCTAAAAAGGGCTCCGAAAGAATGATAGAGAAGAGAGACAAGAACGCTAAAACTATGGAGCGTTTACTTCTCAGTGCGGATGAAGACTATCGATCAGCTAATGCTACGCACTCTGCCACTACAGCTAAGTTGACTGCTGTTTTTAAACAGGGAAAAGATTTGGGACTTTCAAAAGCTGAGGCGGCACAACTTGCTAGGTCAGGTGACCCTGCTCGACAAATAAAACTTATACGAGACGGTTTGGATACTGGGCGAAGTCTGAAAACTATATTAGGAGGTCGCACTGGCCTAGGCGGTACTACTAAGCCTGGAGATGAGACATACTTGCCTACCCGTACAGGAACTGCACCAGTACGCACCCCTGACGAGGACGGTGTTCTTAAATCTGTATTCGGAAAAGCCGATCCTAAAGATGTAATGAATCAGCAAAGAAGTGGGATGACACCTGAACGCTACGCTATGGCGTATGGCACTACAGTCGATGCTCCAGGTGGTGGTATGGATGTAAGAGATCCTAACGTAGCACTTGATCTTAAAATTAAAAGAGCAAAGTACGCTAAGTCGTTAGTAGATAAAGCTAAGATCGAAGGTGGAGATAAATCTAAGTTTTTGAAACAGCTTGGTAACCAGATAAAAGCAGGATACGGAGCAACAATGATGTATGATCAGGCTACTGGTTTATCTTCTTATAAATTTCCAGCTGATAAAGCAAACCTTGAAAAGTATGTAGAACAGATGACTAACGACATCTATTTAAATACATACATCAAAGGAAAGGAAGACCCTGAGTCTTGGCCCACACTTACTCGTGACGTTCTCAGGGGAGTAGCAGATCAAGATTCTGCATTTGTTGATGGACTTTATCATGATTGGAAACCATATACCGTTAAACCTGATGCAACTGAAAAACCTGGAGGAGGAGCAACCTCTGTTAAACCTGGAGGAGCAGCAAAAAAACCAGCACTGCCCCCAGTAGTAGTACCAGACGCAGCAACAACACCTGATGCACAGATTGTAAATCTAAAGAAACAAATAGCAAACGCTATAGCTAGAAAAAAACCAAAATTAACAGCCAGGTTAACAGCTGATCTAAATGCACTAGGTGGGAAATATCCATGAACTACAACGATCTTGACAATAAGTACCTGACTAAAGATGTGCTTATGGAAGATAACGACTTCTTAAACGATGCCGCAATTTTCTTATCAGAGAGAAGTGACCTAGACTTGGGAGAACCTGAAGAAATATACGATGAATACATGGAGCACTTCCGCTATCAAACAGCTAATGAAGTAACTGCTGTTAAGGATCTAACATACGCACAAGAAGCAGACGATGAAGGTAAAGCCCGTATGGGCAGGTTAATGAAAACCTTTGATCGTATGCCTTCGGATTGGTCATTGGATATGGTAGGTGACTACGGGGAGGCTATAGCGACTGCACCCTCTACATATGTAGGGTTAGCTACAGGTGGTGTAGGTAAGCTAGGATCGTTTGCTGGAACAAAAGTATTAGGGCAAGCTGCTAGAGGTGCAGTAATGGGTGGGACATTAGATGCAGCAGTTGGGGGAGCCACTGACTTCACTAATCAAAGCTCACGTATTGAAACTGGGAATCAAGAGGACATTAACTACGGGCAGGTAGCAGCAAGCTCTGCTTTATCCGCTGCTCCAGGTGCTGTCCTAGGTGCTGGCAATCGTGTGTTCCAAGGTAAACGTGCAGCAGCAGCAAATAAACTTTTAGATATAGATGAAGCAGCTGGCGTAGCAGCTAAAGAAGCAGCTGATGTAGAAGTAGCTAAGATTGCTAAGACAAAGAGTGGGGGAGCTAAGCTAGAGGTTAAGGTAACTAATTTTACAGCAAACGAAACGAGAATACAAAACCTAAAGAACCTTGATCCCACACGGGTAGCAGCTGGAAAAGAGAAGGGGGTCAGCCTAGATCTAGCTGTTATACGTAGAGTGGCAGCAGCTGCTATTGAAGTTGAAAAGAAGGTAGGCTTAAAAGGTAAGGAAACAGATCGTATAACTGTGACAGTGGCTAACTCATTGAAGGAAGGTAAGCTACTCCCAGAAGATCTATTAGGTATATACAATAAATTTGGTATTACAGCAGATGACTTCAGTAACATCTACATGCATGAAATATCAGAAGCTGCAAAAAAGATGCAAGCACAGAAAACAATAAAAGGATTTCTTAGAGGGGATGCCAGCCCAGATCTTACAGCTAAATTAGATGCTGCTGATACGTTAGATGAAGTTGGCGTTGCAGCAATGAATAAAGAAACTATGCAATCAATCGTTAGCCAAGAGAGTGGGGCAGGTCGTTTTGTAAAGGACTTGGATAAGTTTAGACTTGGCATGATGACATCACAGATGGCTACCGCTATGCGTAATAACTGGAATGGTGTTATGCGTCTGGGAGTAGATGCAGCTGATAGGCTTTTCTATAATATTATTGACATGCCTACCAAAGGAAAACTGAAGAACCCTCTTCAAGGTGTATTTAGCAACATCGGCAACCTAACCATCAATACAAAGCATGGACGCTTAATCGAAGAGTTAATGTCTAAGCACCAGAATGAAAAAGCCTCACGAGTGTTTATGGCTATGGCTGATATTGAAGGTAAGACCCCGTCAAACAGTAATAGTTTAATGATAAACGTAGCTCGCAAACTTAATTTTATGAACACAGCTTCGGACAACGCCTTTAAGAGGGCAACCATTTCAGCTGGTATAAAGCGTAGGCTGTATGATGCTACGGGTGAAGACTTAATGGATGTCTTGGGACGTGGTGAATTTAATAAGATCTCTCCTGAAATAATGGAAGGGGCTATTGAAGATGCTCTGAAGTACACATACCAAAGCAGTCCAAAAGGTCAGAACATCTTTAGTCAGGCAGCTAAGGGCGGTATATTCCTTCATCAAAAGTTGCCCTTTACGCTATCAAGCGTCATGCCATTCCCACGGTTTGTTGCTAACAGTTTAGAATTTATCTATGAGCACACCCCTCTTATCCCCTTGCTCCGACTAGAAAGAAGAGATCCGTTAGGTCTAAATAAAAAGATTTTAAAAGATACTGATTGGGCTGATAAGTTGTCCAAGCAGGTTACAGGTGCAGGTATGTTCTTAGGAGCATACGCAATACGTAATGAACTTAATGATGAGGGCCTGAAGTGGTATCAATTTAAAGATACTGACGGTAAGATAATCGATGGTCGCGCTCTACTAGGTCCATTCCAGCCCTTCTTTTTATTAGCAGATATGGTCAATAGATACAAAGAGGGACAGAAGAAGGATGGTAAGTATTCTCTTCAAGCTGAAGGTAGAACAATCTCTAAGGATGTAATGCAGTCCTTATCAGGATCTACATTCCGTGTAGGCTCCGGGCTGTACATGGTAGATGAAATGATAGATTTACTAAATAGCTCAGGTGAGGGAATGGGAGAAGAGAAGCTGGCAACTGGACTAGCTCGTATCATAGGGGATACCTTAAACACATTCACATTACCTGCTAATCAAATTGCAGATATAGCCTCACAGTACAACCCTGAAATGAGGAAACTAAAAGAAACACGTACTACTGTAGGCTCTATCGATAGTGTTGACTTCCTTGATTACATGACTAACAGAGCACTTCGATCTGTGCGTATTGGTGAGAGTGACCTACCAGATAAGGAGCGTTCGACTAAGAAGGAAACACCCACCCGTCAGCGCCCTATTGCAAAGCAGTTTGCTGGTCTGTCATATGAAGAAGACAAGACACCCATAGAGCAGGAACTAGATCGACTTCAAATAGAACCCTTCACCATCATTAAGTCATCTGGTGATCCAACGATTGATCACTTAACTAGACAGGGTATGGGGGAGTTGGTTTCAGCACAAGGTTCAGCAATCCTTAACAATCCAGAGTACCCGAAAATTGGGGAGAGCTTTGATACAGCTGCTGAGAGGGATTCAGCGAAAAGAGATTTCTTATTAGGGGAGCTTTCTAAATTCGCTTTGGATGCACGTAAATACGCTTTAGAAACCTCAGATGAAATGTCCCGTAAATCAGTAGAAACTGGGGCATCTAAAATACCCAAGAACTCTAAATTAAAATGGGGTAGACTTAAAGGGGATCGAAGAACTGTTGCTAACGCTAGGTTTAAAAAGCGATATGGCATGTCCGTAAATGCCGCAATAGAAGCTGGTTACTATGGATCATACGATGAAGCATTAGAGATAGCAGCAGGTCTTAAATAATGAGTGAAATCGATACTTACTTAGATAAATCCCTATCCGCATTAGGTCGAGGGGCTGATGAAGTAGCAGATATGGCTATCGATGCATACGACTACGCATCAGAGTTACCTGATATAATAGCTGATGGAGCAATTGATGCGTATGATTACATAGTAGATAACCCTATGGAATCCGCTGCTATGGCTATGCAAGCAGCACCAGGATCAGGTATCTATGAAGCAGGTCAGTTATCAGCTATGGCAACTGAGAACTTAAGAAATAAGGAGTTCTTCAATGCAGCAGTCAACACAGCTACTATAGTACCTATGTTAGCTACTGAGTTCCCTTATGTGGGGCCTATGGCTAGGCCAGCTATTAAATCTATTAACAAAGCTATCACACAGTCTGCTCCTGAGATCCCTAAGCTACTACCAAAGACATCTGAAAAGTTAGTCAAGTTCCTAAATAGCTCTAGAGCTAAAAAACTAGTTAAGGATGGTGCTGATAAATCAGATCTAGTTAAATCTTTCAACACAGCAAAGGATGGCTCACCTAAGAAAAACTTAGTTACTATTGATCACGTAACTGAACAACTTAATATTAGTAATCCATACGATAAGATTAAGATCGATGCTGACATCCCTCAGCCAGCTGGACCAAAACTTGTAAACAGGGAAGTGCGTTCTTTCTACGAAGAGATGAAAACCTTACAAGAACCTTCCGCACAGTCCCCTAAGAAAACAACTGCTGATGAAATGTATGGTGATGCTGAGGATGCAGAGTACTGGAAGACTATGGAAGAACAGCAGTACGGCAAAGATCCCTGGTCAATAGATGAGATCGACTATAATACGTTTGATAATGTTGATGAGTATGGCAACCCAATTGTAGAGACTACAACTTCAGGCACTGGCTACCCAACCCCAGAGGAGTGGAAAGCAGTAATAGTTAAACCTACAGGCGGTAAAACAAAATACAGTAATACTGAGATGGCGATCATCAAAGGTAGCTATGATAAGGCTAAATATGATTTTGAGACATCCCCAAGAATACTACCAGAAGGACCAAAGGTTTTTGTAGGTGAAGCTGGCCTTACAGATGATGTAATGGTTGGTGGCAAGATGCAAGACTATGCAGAGAACGCAAGAACCCAAGCTGAATTTGAAAACAGAACAGCTGATTTGGGTAATGTAAGAAGAACAGATACTGGGGCTATTAACCCAAAGGAACACGTTGAACTCCGCACTCCCATGTATTCAGCCTCAGCTGACCCTTTAGTTTCTTTGTGGTCATTCGCTATGAAGGCTCAGCCTGACACGTCAATTGATAGTATCAAACGGGCGTTGAAGGATGACATGTATGTCCTAGAAACATATGATGGTAAGACACTGAGGTATGATGATCTTTCAGATATGTCACCCGACAAGTATGGTGCTGTAATACGTAGATCTCTAACTGAAAGTGTATTTAACAAACAGCCTGGGCCTGGAAAAAAGGTTTCTAGGTTAAACAATAATGATCAAAAGAAAATAGTTGAGTTACTAATCAAGAGACACAAGCATATGCTTAATGGGGAGACACCTGGAACCCCTGAGTATTCCGCTGCTGCTCAAAAGTATACGGATGATGCTGCAAACACATTACGAACAATTAAAAATAAGGTAGACGATTCTGATTGGATGGAAGCGGATGAGCGGCTTTCAGAGTTGCTACGCACCGAAGTGCAGTATAACCCACAAAAGCTGCCTCAGCATGGGATAGGCCACACTGAAGCCGAAATTGCATTTCCACATCCATCTAAATTAAAATGGAGAAAGTTAAATAAGAGGGAGCAATCATCACTATTTGATGGAATGATTCAGTCTGCAAAAAACTTTAATGTTATAGAGAGCCTTGATCTTACACTAAAGGAGTCAGGGCCTGAGCTTGCATACAATGTATTCCGAAATGCAGTTAAGTCACAACTGGGGTTAGTGCGTGTAGCAAAAACACAAGAGCTAAGGGGGACTGTTCAAAGGCTTTTTGATAGGATCGATCAAAAGGACATATTTCCTGTTTTGAATGAGATGAAACAACAACTGATAGACAAGGCTTCATCTGTACATGAAAAAACAAATGCTTCAAGGGCTGCAAAGAACTTAGAGCCTCTCGTGTTTAAGATGCCTCAAAAGGCAGAGCAACTTGAAAAGTTTATATTGGGGATGAGTATTGATAAGCCAGGGGCCAACTCACGTAGAATGTTTCAGGGGAATACTAGAAAAAACCAAATGGACCTTACTGAAAAATCGGCATTCGATATGGTAAAGGAATCGAACATCGATAATCAAATGGATACATTAGGTGTACCTAAGAAGTTTAGTGATAAAAAAACTATGAAGTCAATTCAAGATCCTAGCTTTCCAAAGTTTAAAGGTCTGCATAAAGTAGTAGATGGTATGGATGAAGGCGGGTTAATTACTCGTAAGAAGTGGAAATAATTATAAGGAACATTCTAGGTAGCGACCCCCCAGAAATATTCCTTATAACCACACGCCCCTCTGTATGACCCACAATCAGTCAAGCGTTTTTAATTCTTCTTGAAGTTTAGTTAAGATCTCATGAATTAGACTACTACTTGGGTATCTGTCAGTAACATTTTTAAGCGTTACCTCAAACTTAATTAACTTATCTGTTAACGACTGAACAGTTACTGGTTTCCTGTGGACACCCATAGTAGTAATGCTTCTCATTAGTTCCCGTCTGCCTCAGAGATTGCATCTTCAATGTCTAGCTGTTCGGGAACTTCAGTACTGTCGTTGACAGCTTGCAGAACCTCAAGAAATGCACCTGCCTCACTCCCTTTTAATTCTACTCTCCTTAAAAATGCTAATGCGTTAGCTGCTGTTTTGTTACTCATTGTCATATTTTATATCCTTGTTAAGTGTAGTCAGTGAATCGACTAGCTGTTGAAATGTTGTACAAGATGTGAGGCCATCTCGTGATAGACAGTAGTTACTTGCGGCATCAGCTACAGACTCAAGCATTAGTATGTACTCACTGTCTGTATCTCTGATCCCACTCATGCAAGTTCCTCTATTTTCGCAAAGTACGCTCTGTTAAATCCTCTCATCCACTCACGATGGGTGGTGGTATTTTCTTTAAATGGAGATGTTACATTTCCCCGCTTAAAATCTTCTTCGCCTCGACTGAACTGGATAGAAAGTGGGAAGTCCCACTTCGTTAAACCTCTGTGTCTCTTACCCATGTGTACTCCTGTTGTGTGCTAATTCCTTAAGTTTCTCGTACCAACTGTCTGCTATGATGTATAAGTCATGTGGACTACGACTATCCCCCTTGCGTCTGTTGCAACTGTTGCAAAGTATCCATACGTTTTCTGGGGAGTAACCTTTGGCATTGTCGATGCGATCTATCGATGGAGAGCTACTTCCTGTGTGTGGGTACGTTTGTGTCTTACAGCTTGGACAGACCCCATCAATGTCGTTATACATTTCTAGTATTTCTTCAGCAGTAACGGGGGTTTCAACTATAGGAACACGCCCATTTCTCTGACGTTCTCTGATGTGGTTGTAGGCTGTGTGATGCCATCTCTCTGCTCTATACTGCTTGTTGCATTGCTTACATTGACTTGCACTTGCATAAAAATCTGACAGTCTTTTAGTAGTCATACAATTTCGACATAGTTTGTTTTCACTCTGCAATAATCATTGCTCCACGGTGTAGAATCTAATTAGTCATTAGTAAGAAATCACTTACATGGACTACCTACAGTAACATCTGCTCTACCCTTGTGATCTATTTGTTGCAGATATAGCTTGTCACCTTTGTCTAACTCAGACAGCAGCAGGTACGCTTTACTTCCTTCAGGGCTAGGGTTCTGCTCTACGTTGTGACAGCCTACATATACGAGAGTACCTGCATGGTACTTAGGTGTGATGTCACACCCAGTTAGTATTACCCCAAGAGCCATAACAAATATTAATCTACCCATCAGACACACTTTTGACATCAACCACACTCCTTGTTGCCAGTTGCGGGTAAGTAGTAGGACTTAAGAGTACCTTCATGTACCTTATGAGACTTCTTACCACACTTACAATTCCAATGTTTATTGCCTGAGGCTTTGGAGATGACTTGGATAACCCGCCCTGTTTGAACGTCCTCCAACATCATCCCCTTCTTAATTACCATGTCACCCACATTCTTTACCTCCGGTAAGGGGGTCAATGAAGCAAGCAGCCCCTTCAATAGGCTCCTCTAAAGGTTCAACTTTATTAAGTATCCCATATCTTTTTCCAGCGAGGCGGAAGGTCGTACAGCCCTTGAGCTTACCTCGCCACGCCTTCATGTAGATATCCTTGTACTCATCAAAGGTTACTTTATCACTCACATTGATTGTCTTAGATACAGCACTGTCAACGAATGGTTGCACAGCTATCTGCATATCCAAGTGATCATCAGTGGACAGATCGTCTGCCTCTACACTCTTAATACCATACGTATTATATACATAATCCTTGAGCGGAACGATGATAGGCCCTTGTTCTGTTTGGACAGTTCGATCCACTTGGTTTGAGAATACAGGTTCCACACCGCTGCTAATGTTATCAGCAGTGAAACTAATAGTACCAGTAGGGGCGATAGAGGTGAGGTGACTATTTCGGATACCATATCTTTTAATTAAATCCTGTATGTCTAATGGTAGTCGCTGGATAAACTTACTGTCATGATACTCTTCTGTGAACAGAGGAAACGAACCCTTCTCTTTAGCAAGAAGAGCAGAGGTTTCGTAAGCACCACACATCAGTGTCTTAGTTATCTTACGTGTATATCTAACAGCTTCAGCAGACCCGTATCGGACGTTCAGCAGCGTAAGGATATTCGCTAAGCCAGTGATCCCAAGCCCCATTCTCCGCTTAGCCTTTGCTTCTTTCTCTTGAGCAGCAAGGGGGTACTGAGTGCGATCTATAACATTGTCCATAGCCCGTACAACATGGGGGATATCCATCTTAAATTGGGTGTAATTAAATGTGTAATAGTCTTTGTGTTGGTTAGCCCGCTCCATGTACTTAACTAAGTTAAAGCTGCCTAGCAGACATGCACCATACGGGGGTAGAGGTTGCTCACCACATGGGTTCGTGGCTTCGATACTCTCGCAATAATGTAGGTTATTGTCATTATTGATTCGATCAAGGAACAACACCCCTGGCTCAGCCCAATCCCAGTTGTTACGCATGATCTCATCCCACAGTGCAGCTGCGTCTACTGCTTGGTACACACGCCCTTCAAACTGTAGGTTAAACATCTTACCTTTAGCTACACAGTCCATGAACTCATCCGTTACACCAACGGATACATTGAAGTTAGTAAGGGTAGTCGAGTCCTTCTTAGCGCGAATGAACTCCTCAATGTCAGGATGATCAACACGTAGGACAGACATCATCGCTCCCCGTCTGTGTCCTGCGCTGACTATTGTGTTGCATACGCTGTCAAAGATAGCCATGAATGAAACAGGGCCAGAGGCGGAACTATCAAGAGAAACAATACGATCATTACGAGGACGTATTCTACTAAAGTCAAAGCCAATACCACCCCCTCTCCGCATAGTCTCAGCGGCTTCTTTAGCCTTGTCCATGATGCTATCCATGCTGTCTTTAATTGTACCGCTGACGAAACAATTATATGCTGTAACATTCTTAGGTGATCCCATAGCTGCTTGTACTCTACCAGCTGGCATGTACCTCTGATTTAAAAGTATGTTTTTGAATGCAGAACGATGTGAGTCATCATCAGCCATAGCCCCTGCTTGTCTTGCACACGCCTCAGAAAATGACTCGTTAGGTAGTCGATACTTCTGTGCATGTAGGTCATCACATGCTTGTATCTGTGGCCCGATAGTGTTGTGTCCTATACCACTCATCGGTTATCTCCTTCACCCTCGATAACACCACGCGCATGGCGTGATTTTAACTTCGCAATGTTTCTGCTTGCACAGTACTCAAATGATACATTCAAGTCTGAGCAGATGTTAGCCAGCGCCCACAGTTGATCACCACACTCATCAATAATCCCTAGTACTACTTGAGGATCTACTTTCTCATGAGGCTCAAGTGCTGGAAGTACCCCCTTGCGGATAAGCTTCTGCACCTTATTTTGCATCTCACCTGATTCAGCACCTGCTAACATAGCGGGGTAGATGAGTGCCATTTCATCGGGATACATAGCTGTTGCTCTTGCATCTTCTTGATAACTATTCAAACTGATCGTCATTAATTTAAGTTCCTTACTGTCAATGTTTTTATCTCAAATCCATCTACGTCATAGATCAATTCTCGTATGACATCCTCGATGTCAGATTCAACTTCATCATCAACTGATATAAAGTATAGATCCGTATCTATTTTCATTGTCAACTGTACAGATACACTATGGTGTTTCATCATATTCCTCGTTGTACTCGCTTTCTAACAGCATCATGCAATAGTGAATTGCTTTGCGTAAATCCTTTGCACGATCCTTACTCCTATGACGGGTTACGTACTTGATGACGTTACCTTCGCAGAAGTTTAGTTTATTTTTAATTATGTATTCAGATGGTTGGATTGCCAGTTTGATGTAGTGGTTACCTCCATGCTGTACATTTGTGAGAGTAGCTAACCTCTCTTGATTTTGTTGCTTATCCCACTCTACTGGACCTGTCATACGTTACCCCGGCACTTTGTTAAGTATGTAATTGGAATTATATTATCTCCTGATTGAGATGTCGGGTAAGTTTCTGTCGCTTCCTCCCACCCTTCATCCAACAACACTGAAACCATCTCATACAGCAGATCCTGGATTGCCTCTTGATCATGCTGAAACAGACTATTCGTGGAGGGCATAGCTAATTTAAAATCTAACCGTCCATCCCAGTGACCAGTATCATTTGTCATGGGTGTCACAAAGATAGCCAAGGTGTCATCTGTCATGTCGATATCATTTTCATCATCAAAATTCATGAGTTATGCTCCACTGTTATTAACAAATTTGGGAGGGGTACATCTTTCCCAACGTGCCACTCCCAAGGTATGTGTTTATCTGCGTACATAAATCCATTCTTCGCACACCACATGGCATAGGTTGTCTTACTCTTCTTACTTAATTTTGCAGCTGATCTAGAGAACACAAATCGAATGTCTAGAGTAGGATGCTGAGCTTTTATTTCCTGATGCTTACGTCGGTCTGACGCAGTGAATAAACCTTTGCTTTCAATGATCACACCGTTGGGTAAGATGAAATCAGGCGTGTACTTTCTGTACGCTAGATCTTTCCATTCAATTTTAAACTTCTCATAACAATCAGTGATGCCAAGATCAGCAAGTGACTTAGCTACGCTTACTTCAAGTCCAGATTTATATGAGTTCGTATGCTTCTTTGGGTAGGCCAATGATTAGGGTGTCCAGAGTTTAACTTCCTGCGCTTGAAAGTCGTAGTCACATGCCCGTAAAATACGTGCTACTCTAGCCTGAACCAGAGCATCTTCTTCTGTAAGTTTTGCTTTATTGTATTGCTTTACTACTGCTGCCCACATGTTGTCATTACTTGCGAGTACTTCAGCAGCTTTCTTAGGACCAACACCGGGGCAGCCTTTGTACCCATCTGTCGCATCACCTGTAAGTGTCTGAAACATATGGTAGTAGTCAGCCTCAGCCTCAGATATCGTCACTACATCCTCATCCATACGCGCTAACCTACATGGTATAGTCTTCAAGTCTTTATCGTCTGTTACAACAATACATGGACCTTCAACTAGGGACTTAGCAGTAGCGAGTATGCCTAGAACATCATCGCCTTCTAAGCCTGGGCGTTGCATGACTTCATACTTTTCTTTTACGTGCTCACGTATCTTCTTCAAAACCACAGGCTTCTTAGTCTTCTGCCTGTTCGATTTGTATGAGGGGAGTACGCTCTTACGCCAGTTCTCCCCGCTGTCAGTCAATGCAAACACGATACGTGTAGGGTCATATGTCTTTTGTATCCACGCTATCTGCTTGTTCAGATGCTCGATAGCGTCTGGCAGAGAGGAGTGCCAAGTATAAAGACCCAGCCCCTCATCTACACATGCCACTTGTTCAACTGCTGACGCAGCCTTATAAGCGTTGATGTCTCCATCTAATAAAACCGTAAGCATTCTTTACTCCTGTTTGTCAATAGTAAGGAATCACTTCTAGTCTAAATCAGATGAGACATCGATGAACTGATCAGCGCCAAGTTCTTCTAAGATATCCATGTCGTCAGCGGGGGGGGTTGCCTTACCTTTTTGTGTAAGCAAATCATGATGCTTACTTTTTATCCTGTCATTCCAAGTGGTAATGAATGCATTAAACTCTACCCCCAAGGCTATGTCAGCATCACTTGGAACAGTACCAGTAATTTTAACCCCAACCTCTGGTGTGTAGTAGGTGACCGTGCCATTTACATTCGGCACATTTGTTATGGACATCACACCAGACCAAGGAAGTGCCTTGGCATCAGTGAATGTCTGGAAAGCAGGGGCTATGGCTTTAGATGCAGCAGGGCCTATCTCATAGATACATGGCGTAGGCCCCAGATCGGTAACGTCATTGCCCTCAGCATCTACAGGATCAATCATAGTTACTTGACCAAACATGACACGGTATGTCCGACAGTTTTTGATCAAGTCCTGCAAATCTTTCTGCAAAGACTTAAAGTCTTCAATGAAACCAGCTGGCTTACCACAGTTAATTCCACCTGTGTCATCGATTCTCTCATCAACCCACTGCTTGCCTGTCATGGTGGTGTGTATGTACCCACCAGCACGGGGCTTTCCAGCGTCATCTTTGCGTCCTGTGACTAGCTCGTTGTCATACCGCTTGATTAAAAAGCGTTGAAAGAAACATCTAAACTCTATGCTGTCTGCATAGATGACTGTTCCATTTACATCGAGAGCAAAGGCCCCAGCGGAAACGATCACCGTCTTTTTCGTTTTACCTTTAATTTCGGTTAAACCTTGAATGTCTTCAGTCATGACCTTCAATCGTGGGAACATAGGCCCATCTGCTGGTGCAGCTGCTGCCTCACTAAACCCCATCATGGATGCCATTGCGGCCTGATCCATATCTACATGTAGTGCTACTTGATTCATATTATTCTCCATAAATTGATTCTTCTTTATACTATTTGTAAGATGGTTAGTCAACAGAGTATTTACACTTCTTTTGTATCCATCCAGTTACTTCCTATCTTTATATCGACAGGTAATTCTACATTAAAATCTACATCCCAACGTGTCTTCATTACATCGACAACACCGCTCATTGTTGATCTCATTAGCTGAGCCATCTTCTCCTCCTCGCCAGGATATACATCAACAAGTATGCTATCGTGTACAGTTAAGACCATCACACTCTTAACCTTAGCTGCCTTAAATGCTTTGCTTAATTCAACCATTGCCAAGGGTACTATATCTCCTGTTGCAAAGCCTTGAACTGGGTAGTTCACAATCTTTGTTTTACCCTGTACCTTTAACGTCTTTGGGTTACGCTTAGCGTGAGGGAAGTGGTACTCCCTGCCAGAAGGTAATGTGATGTGCTTAGTCTTCACCGCCTGTGAGCAAAGCTCTTCTTGCCAGCTATCGATACCTGCATACTTCTTGAGGAAGTCAGTGTAGTATTTCACTTGAGCAGGTGTACCAGACAGCCCACCGTAGAGTGGCTTAAAGGTGTGCGCCTTAGCCTCTTGTCTGTTCGTTGGCTCACCTGCATCGGTCAGTGTCTGTGCAGTGTATGAGTGAACGTCGAAACCTTCAGCAATTTCTTGCATAGCCACCTCATCTTGTGACAGGAATGCAGCTACCCGAAACTCAAGCTGGGCGTAGTCTGCTTCCATTAAGTTTCCTTTTTCCCAACGGCTGCGAAAGACCTTGCGTATCGGGAAGCGCCAGACCTGTGGTTGGTTCTGCAAGTTAGGTTCTCTGCCACTCAACCGACCTGTAGCTGTGGTAAATTGAAGTAAGTTAGTATGTAAGATACCGTCATCGCGTGTGCCTCTGTCTATTCCGTAGCAGAAGGTAGCGACATAGCTCTCTATCGCGTTCAACCTCATGATATCTTCCAAGAACTTCTGCTCGTACTCCAGACCCCTTGCCTGACACACCTTGCTCAGTGCGTATAGGTTTTCTTTTGATGTTGAGAACCCTGCATCTGCTACCCATTTAGACGTAGGTGCTTGAAGCTTTAGCCCTGCTAATTCTTTTATGGAACGATAGAAGAAGCCATGCCCCTGGCACTCATCACATTTGTTTTCATTCTTATACGCATCCCCGTTGATCTTTACCTTACGGATCAACCCTTTACCTTTACAGGTTGTGCATCTCTCTGCCTTAGTCTTTGCGACAACGGATGAGTAGCGATTACGGGCAGTCTTATAGTCAGCATCCTTCATCCAATATGAAAAGCTTGATGCCCATGTTTCCTTATCTTTTATCTTACGTGAGTAGATGACCTGTGATAGCTGCTCAACTGAGCTTAGGTTGACGGGTGTATCTCCCATCAACTCCCTAACTCTTGCTTGCAGTGACTGCTTTAGTGTCTGGATCTCATGCTCGTACTCTTCACGCACAGCATTCAAGGCAGGACGATCTATGCGAACACCTGTCTGCTGCACTTCACATAGAACTGAGCACATCTGATTGGTAAGGAGTAGGGTATCTTGTAGGTGTACGTTAGCATCCATTGCGTACAGTTCTTGCAGCTTTAAATAGACTTCAGCCGTCGATTGGATGTCACCTTCCAGATACTCAAGATGGGTAGCCAAGGGAACTTTGGACATGACTGTCTTACTTTTATAGTATCCATCCATTAAGTCAGACTTCTTTATTGCTACACCTAATCGTTCAGATACATTGGCGAGGCTATGCGACTCCTTGAGTCCACGGGCTAGGATATAACTTGCAAGCATTGTGTCGTAGATCTCTGCACCAATAACAAACCCACACTCTCGCATCCAAGGGATATCGAACTGTGCATTATGACAGATGACTGTATCTGCTGAGGTGATGAGTGATTGGAGATCCTCTTTGTTCTTCTTAATGTCTGTGTCATCAGGCATTTCATCATGTGCAAACAGGAATGTTTCTATCCTACTCAGCACACCCTCATCCAATACGCCAACACCTACACTCACTAACTGTGTACCTTTTGTCCACGGATCTAGGTATTTACGTCTGCCATCAAAGATAACATCTGTTTCTATATCGAGTATCAATTTCATGCCACACCTATGCTGTTGTGTAACGGGCAGTCTGCCCATCAAGTTGTACGACTTGGTATCCATGCCATCCCGTTAGCTTATTCTTAGCTATGTTGACATAACGCCAAGGGTCTTCCTCACTTTGCTCACCAGATGGCGGCTGCTTACCAATGAGTAATGAGAGGTCAGCCTCAGCCGCCTTACCAGTGCGTGATCCCTCAAACATATCCTGTGTAAGTACTGTCTTACCCTCTGCTTCAGCTGATAGCTGACTGAAACCAAAGACAGCGCAGTCCCATTCCTTAGCTATCTCTCTAGCTGATCGGTATACTTCACGTAACTTCTCATCTGTGCGCGTGAATGATCCATACACTTTTACTTTGTCCAGCATATCGATCACTAGGATGTCTGGCTTGTAGGATTTACACAGGCTTTCAACACGGGCCATATCCCAGCCAGTACCGTCTGCAATCAGAAGGTTATCTTTAATTGGAGCAAAGGATTCGGCTGCTGTCTTCATGTTGGATCGTATCTCTGTAGTTGTCATGCCCGTGCAAGAAGTGAGGTATCGTATAGCCACACGATGGGAAGCCTCTTCATTGAGTACAACTGCACACCTTGCACCTTGATGTGCGAACCCGCCTGGACCTGCGATCATGGATGCATGGAAGCTTGTCTTACCCACATTCGGCCTAGCACCGCCTACTATCAAATGACCTGCGCTAACACCTGCAACATGGTTAGCCAATGCGCTAAGGTTAAACTTCCACTTACTCTCATCACTATTCTTTTTGAGTAGTGAATCTAAAGATAGATCTTCAAAGTCTATCCTTAGCTGTGGCAAGAAACTTTCGGTATGATCTTCAAGGATACGTTTGAGTCCAGCTAGATCATTACTATCGCCATTGATCAGAGCAAACCCTGCCTCAGCTGCCTTCTCTCCAACCACTGCTCTCCACATCTTGGTCAAGACTTGTTGGCATAGGTCTTCACCAAGGGGTTTCTCCTTATCTATACGCCTGAAGATATCCCCGAAATTGTTTTTGTCTGCCGTCGTAAGGGTAGGGTTGTTAGCATAGAAAATTGAGCTTACCTCTTTATCGGTAAGGTCACGCTTGTACTCTGACATAGTATCGACAATGACATTCTTTATTTTCAGTTCATCACTACCGAAGAAGCTGTCCGATAGTCGAAGCTTCACAGCCTCATAAAACTCATAACTGTGTATGCTTTTAAGTAGAGCGTGTTCCATTTGCATTTAGTAATACCTTTTGTCGATAGTATGTATTCACTTTAATATAACCTAAACTGCATATACATGCAGCTTAAGTTACTCGTTAATGATCTCGTATTCTTGCATTCGGTGAGCGTACCTCCCTAATATCTATCTCTAAGTCACCGTACTTCGGATCGTTATCCAAAGCTGTAAGGAGTCGCCTAATGTTTGCTTTATCTTCCCCACTAGTATTTAAATCTGTCTGATAAATTTTCGTTGTGATCGTCGCTCTAACTTTCATAACTTTTCCCTAATCAAATTGAGATCGAATGGATCTCTATATTTTAAGTCATCTCGCAGTGAAACAACTGTACACTTATGTTTACTCATAAATTCCTTACGGATAGTTAATGCCTTACTTCGGGCATCAGGGTCAAGTGCTATTACGACGTTTGTAAACTGACTAACAAACGCAGCACACTCCCTAGATACTGTAGTACCTAGTAATGCCACTCCTATGCACCTATCTATCTCACTAACAACAGCTGCTGAAATAGCATCTTCAACTAATACAACAGTGTCCCCCACACCCTGAACGTAAGGATACTTTTCCTTACCATATCTCTTCCACTTCATTGGACTATTAGGCCATAGACTTCTACCTATAGCATCAATGATTATTCCATGCCGACGTATGGGGAATACTACTCTATTGTCTATGATAGCCCATCTTAAATCAAGGCTGTCAACAGAGATTTTCCACTTCTCAGCAAAGGTATGTACTTCAGTTGTTGCTGAAACAATCTGAGAAGGTAATACAAATTTAGTATCTTCATCAGTTTGTTCGTTTTTCCTCAACACATCGGCTGCACGGACACCAACTCTGGTACTCCCACCGACTTTGCAGCTGGCCTTGTAGCAATTCCAGACTACAGTTCCATCTAGATTTGTTATGGTGAATGTGCTCTTACCCCCGCACTCAACACAGTCTAAACGAAGTGACTCTCCACTGTGTGGAGTGTTCTCTGCTATGTACTTAGCACTGAGCATAACATCCTCCCTTACTAATAACGTGGTAAGTTTTTCGCTGAAGGCCTATTTGACCATATAAAAACTCACCATATAGATTACTTGCTCACTATAAGTGAGTGGATTTTTTATAAGTCATTGATTTAAATAGAAAAGTTGGTAGAGTTTAGCTGAAACTCCCCTCAGAAGGGGCTTAACAGTCAGCTGCTCTACCAACTGAGCTATGCCGGATCAGTGATTTTCATGATGGTAACACATTGTAATCATTAACTTTTATTTCTAATCTTGTCAACAGTAAAATCGTTATCCTGTTTTTTACAGTTGACCACTCACTATTTCCACTAATATTTGGTCAACTATTTTCCTCAAGTTTCCTTTTTCGATGTCAAGGTATTTCTACTTTCCATCACCTTATTCGCCTGAGCATTTTGTCTTTTGCGGTTTTGTACAACATATGGAGCCAGAGATGCAACATTTTTATGACCCGTCATCGTCATTATTTCTTCTTCTGAAGACCCTGCTTCCAAAGCTTCATTAACCGCCGTCCTTCTCATGTCCATCATGAACAAATGATTGGGCAGTCCAGCTGCTACTCGTATCCGTTGGCCTGTCTTAGAAAAATGATTAGCTAGATATGGTTCCATCTTTCCTGGATGCGGCACAATGAACTCACAGTCACCAAAGTACTGCATTTGTTCATGCATCTTCAGTAGACAATACTCATTTAATTTGCGTATCACGCGCTCAGGTTTTTTACCCTGCCTACCTTTGCTCTGAACAAAATCCATAGTTCCATCCTTTACTATGAAGTTAGCCCACGTCAGAGTACGCATGTCACCTAACCGCTGACCAAGCTCATAAGCTAACAACATAGCTAACCCCACATTACGCCACTCATATCGAGAGAAGGCTGTATCCATGAACGTCTGTATTTGTTCTTGCGTCCACAAGACATCGCGTTTTGGTTTGTGTGCAGGATCAATTCCTTTCCACGGATTAATAAATAGGAGTTGCCATTTTGTGTCAGCCAAGCCCCACACTCTACGTGCAGCAGAGCGTATGTGCTCAGCATGGGTTGGTCCCTGAGAAGCCCACTTGTCGTAGGCCATGTTAGCCATAGCCCTATCAACATCCTTGTACTTCCATGCACCTAGGGGCCTACCCTTGACCACGGTAGCACAAAGACAGCCAAGGAAGTAGGTGTAGTCTTTCTGGGTGGTTTTCACATTCTTTGTGAATGCGCGGTCAGCAAAGTACTTGGCACAAAGCCCATCAACTGTGGGGCTGTGCATGATACCTTGCTTCCTCTGATTGTCCCCGTCCTTTTGCGCCCATTGATCCAGTTGGCGGTTTAGATCATCAGCCATTGCCCAGGCTTTAATCCTCGTACCAACTAGAACTTGACGCTCGACTACACCAGCATCTATGGCTGCTTGTGGCGGGTTGTATCGCCAGTACATTTCACCGTTTGCATATGTTAATTCAATAACATATCTAGGCATGTCAGAGGCATCAATGTTTGATGGTATCTGGGTTCTTGTTTCTTCATAATACGTTTCAGTTATCTTCATACTAATCTCCATTACAGTTTAACTAGTCAACTGATTTATACACTACCCCCTTGTTTGATGCTATAGCTTTGTGAAAATTGTGCATCCTCATCAGTAACAACTATATTATCTATTCTATCCGCCAGTTCTTCATCGATTTCAGCCAGTGCCAGAGATACTGCATCTCGCTTACTCGTAGCTAAGATGTGGTGACCCGACTTGTCACCCGCTTCACTTTGAAATCTGACTAGATACTTATTCATACTCATATTTACATCCTTACTATTTCGTAGAGTAATATCCACGAGAATAATAATTAATAGAATATGAAATAAATTCAAGGGGTAGTCATGCACAGTTTTCATGCACTTTTTCTGCTCTCAAAAAGAGCACTTCTGTACATCATTTGTTCATGTATTGTTAATCGTCCCAACCACCAATAGAAACTCGCTTCTCATTTATGGGGCAGGGGATATTCTTTTGAAAGCTGCCGTATTTTAAACTCAGAATAGATGATGCAAGCGCAGCTAAGCTGGTCATCTTCATACTCTCAGAAGTGTAGTACGTGAAGCCATCTATTGTGTCGAAGGAGGGCTTATACTGACACCCATTAACCGTAACCAAAAGCCCGCTTTCCCTGGCTTCCTTTAGAAGCTTGCCGACTTTGTTCCGATCAAAGCCTAGTTCTTTAGCAACTCTTGTGACAACAAGTTTTTCCCCTCTGAAATGATGTCTGACCACGGCCATACAAATTAATCTTGAGAACTCGTCAACCATCCAGAATGAATAAGGGTCAGACATGATTCTACCATGCTGCATCACCCGAAATTTACGGATGTTATAATTAAAATCAGCCCACTGTGCAGTAATAACCGCATTGCGTTGGCTTACAACCTCCTTGCGAAAGTCAGTTTCTTCTTTGTCTAGCATCCCTTCGATGTACTTCTGGTCTTTGTCGTGCTGCTTCATTCTGTCCATACTTTATACTCATGCACTAAAATAGTGCACTCCCTTCTACATTTATACTAAGTCTTAGGTTAATTTTGCATTCAATCCGTGCACTTTGTAACAAATTAATTGTAAAATATTACATTATTTTATTCATTTATCCTTCTATGACTAAAGAAATATGCTTATGCCTCCTTAATATATAATAAACTTGTTGCCATACTGACCAGCTTTTTCCGCCAAGCGACAGTTTCTAGCCACCGAGTCGGGATACTCTGCATACCGTAAATCCGCCCTGCTATCTGACCGCAGACTGCTCCAGTAGTGTCTGCATCAAAGCGATAGTTGACCGCTGCCGTTACTGCTTGCTCAAAGTTATTTGAGTTACGTACTGCATAACATGAGGCAGAGAATGTCTCAGCTACATACCCACCAGAGTATGGGTTACACGTCATGTCATTATACTTCTCAGGGATCTGCATCTCTTCACCATAAACATCATCTAATCTTCCATGCCACAGAACAGAAGCCATTGCTTGAGCGTAACGTACACAGTCCTCGTTACCGTGCGTAAGCATTGATGCCCTCACACTGTCTACCAAAGCATCCTCATAACTCTTGTGATTGAGTATGACGATTGGGGCCATCCGCATGATACCCCCATTGCCTGATGCATTGTCCTCAGTCGTACACTGGTAAGGATAATACCAATCACCCCCACGATTTAACGCAGTCGATGTGGTAGTACCTATGTCAAAGCATTTTTCCATAGGACTGTGAGCACCGTTAGTTCTCCAGTTGATGAACTCGTACATCATATCAGAGGGTTCAAAACCTTGCCTGTTTATTATGCTCTCACCCATCGCCACAGCCAATGAGGTATCATCTGTCCACACCCCAGGTGGTAGCCCAAATGGACCACCCCCTGTCATTTCTGTGTGCATCACATCGTCAGGCTGTGGGCGGCTAAACTCTAACGTTGTGCCAAGCGCATCGCCCACTGCAAGACCAACAAGCATACCTTGTGCTTGATCTAGATTCATAGTTAACTCCCTATCAGTTAATGTTAAGCGGCTAGTGCAAGAAACTCGTTAGATGATACCCACTTGGACACATCATCTTCACGCTTCCACATGTTGACAGCCTTTGTATCTTTACCTGTATCCCGTAAGTGGCCTACCTCATCATGGCTGCTGAAGTTCGTGAATGCAGAGTACAATGCCCACACATTACTACCTCGCGTGGCTGCTTCATCTAGGTACAGACCCTTCATCATGTCCTGTTTACTTTTAACTGAGAACATACTGTCTATCGTACTCTCGACATCTATTATCTTTACTTCTTTGTCAGCCCAATTTTGCATACGATCAGCAAAGGTAACGAAGGCATCTTTACTTTCAACGATCTCACGTAACAGCCCATCGAGTGTGAAGTTGGTTGTGTTCTTTCTCCGTACTTTATCATACTCACCTGTGACCATGCCGTTTGTGCAGAAGAAATCGATTGCACCAAAGAGTACGTTATTTGAGCAAGAGCCAGCGATACCTGACCAAGCCACTGACCTCATGGCTATCTCAGTTTCATGTTTAGATGTTGTTACTTTCTTAGTGACTTGAGGAAATATGCAGTCCATAAGCGCCCACTCGCCATGCCTTGCTGTCTTAAATTTAGTAGTCACACCTTGCAGATCAGCTGCTGACATGTTGTCTCTTAGCACATCCTGGATACCTCTGAACCTCTCCGCATGAGAGACAGTGTTAAACTTATCACCTACAGCACGATGAAGTGGGGTGTCTGTATCGCTACGCACCACCCAATGCTGCCCACTAACGGGTACACCGTTGCGTACTGCCTGTTCAATTGTGATGTCGAAGTTAATTTTGTCTGGCATCTCACCAAACACACCCTCTCTTGAGGATACCCCATTGTTTAATTCAACTACGTTACTCTTTAATATTGCATTCATTGTTGCATTCCTTTGTGTTATAGCAGTTATATCAGTCAAGTGTGTGTATTCACCTTGTAATAACTTCTGACTCAGTTTCGATCCAAACGTGAGCACCACAACTGAGTGGCTTATCTGGACTGTAGATAATTTTTGATGGACCTGCGATCTCTACCTCATGAGCATATGTATTACTCTTGTAGGTCTTACACGTTAGCACAGGCTCAGTCTCTCCTGACTTCCTATTCATTTTAATTATGTGTTGGTTAACGTGAACAATTGTTTTCATTAGCTGCCCACCCAACACCAAGTACGTTTTCTTAATACTACTAGCCTTTGTTTTGTCAACTGTTTTAATCCACTTTTAATATCGTAATCAGAAAAATCATAGCCACTCTCAAGTAATATCTTTCGTAACTTAGTTAGTGTGGTTGTGTTGTCTCTGACTAGACAGCGAACAACCTCAAGGACTTCAATACTACGTTGAGATGCTAACCGCCTCTCCTTGTAGATGTTGTGCTCAGGCATCACCCATTCTCTGCCAGGGGGTGTCACATTTGTAGGTGTAGTAGGGGTTCTTACCCTCTTAAGAAACTCTGGTATCGCTGGCATGTCATACATTATTTATTCTCCTATATTCTTTCCATTTATCGTGGACTTTAATGCCCACCACGATTGGTGCGTACATCGCAAACATATACACAACCAACAAAGCTAGGTTACTCAAAATCGTAACAAGTCTTGGGTCATCCATACCTCATCATCTCCTTATATTTCCTCAGCTAATACAGGTGCATAGGCATCGGGGTGTATTATGTGAGGTTCATCCCCTCTCTCTATACGTTCTTTGTTTGTAACCTCTATGCATGTCTTGCATATCGGCTGCCGTACCCCGTCGATAGGTAACGATGGTACACGCTTAGGGTTGTATGAGAACACAGCACCACAACCTAAGCACTCGCTGTTCATGAGTGCATACATCACTCAATCTCCCCATATTTTTCAGTCCAAAGATCAGATGCTTCAAGGTTGCTAATCGCACCCTCAAGAATTTTCACAGCGTCCACCAACAGGTAGCATGGGTCATTGCCTTCGATATCAACCCCGGCAAGAACTTCTGCATACCTCTCATCAGCAAGGTTGAGCAGAACCAAGATTTGATCTTTTAATGTGCTGTCATCGGGATCGATTGTTGCTGAAGGGAACACTTCGCCTTGATACGAATGTACGTGCTTTATTCTCTTTGTGTAATCTGTCATCAGTATTTTTCTCCCATTTTATATGATCCAACCCGAAGGGGACCAACCCCCTACATACAAAAAATCTTCCAACCACGAAGATGGCTTGTCCGTAGACATGTACGCCGTCCAAACCAAGCCAAAATCGCCACCTATAATGGCTTGATCACTCATGTAATCTTCCATGTCTGCCAACGATGATCCAGCTGCTTCCATGCGCCGCAACTCTTCGCGCATTGTGTCAACCGTACTGTTGATACCTTCAGCGTGTCCATTATGATTAGTCATCACTCACCCATCCATTATATGTGAACTTATTGATTAACTCATCTTCCAGATCATTCACTTGTTTAGATGTCATCTCCGCCAATGCTGGCTTGCAATTACCTAGTTTTTGTAGTGTTGATACTCTCATTTGATTAGCTTCAAACTCTTCAGCCTTGTCTATCATAGCTTTGACTAGTATCAGCTGGTCAATAGCCTGTTCATTCATCTGTCCTTGTATGCTCATCAGTCATCCCCCTCATCAGACCATTCTTCGCCGTGTACCCTAGCCAGCCTAGCGTATCCCACTGCATCATCCATTGTCAGCAGCCGTGGGTCACAAAACTCATGTGAGCTACACATTCCGAGGTAACACTCTTTGCCCACGATGCTGTCAGTAATTTCTTCCAAGTCGTGTTCGTCATGAAGGTACACCAGCTTAACTATCTGATCACCTTCAACGAACGCAACAGCGTTGCCTGACCCATGATATAGGGCAGTCTCTGTTACGGGGATGGCTGGCACTAAATACCCGTCAGGTTGAATTGCTCTGTTTAGAAAACTCATTTTATATGCTCCCATCTTATGTGATTACCTGTGGCTTTCTTTCTCTCACCAGCGCTGGTAAATATCCAGTTGCCACGTAGCTCACCTGTGAATTTTTCTTCACCTACTTTTTGTGGACGTTTCCTCGATCCACCCCATAAAGTATACGATCCTTTGACCTTTTTAATATCATCTTGTTTCACAGGTTGCGACTTATGCTCACTGATAAGTACCGCCTGTTCATCAGGTGGCATGTCTTCCCACATCTCAACCAAGACATCAGGGTCATAGAAGTCTACCTGATTGTACCAAGTACCGCCACTGTGATGCCACTCAGATGCTGACCATGTTCCTCTCTTAGCCAACCAAACGGCAAACGCTTTTGTATTCTTCCAGCCAACATCACGTAGCCAGGTGCTTGTTATCTTTGACAAAGGCGCTGATCCATTATTGTAAGCAGCCACCGCATTGTTACTCATGCCTTCAGCATAGTTGTATCCAGACATCACGCATCTCCCTTTTCTTTAGTCCATTTAATTATGAAGTTACGCAGCTGTCTAGCATCCTCACGCCAACAGGCTTCTTGCTGATTGCCTTCTGCGATATCTAACCTGTTATGAGCTTCACCTATGATGTAGCTATCTGTGTACATAGGGTGGCTGTTCACCTCATCCTCTGTCCCATACTTAAGTAGCCCATCAGGCACATCGATGTCCTGAAACTGATACCGTAGTTCGTCTACTTTGAAGGCAGCTTTTACGATCTTACGCATCACTCATCTCCCTTTTCTTTGATCCAATCTGCAAGGGCAGTTTGTTGTGCAAACGCTATCAATTCTTCAGCAGCCTCTTCAAGAGGTGCCATTGCATATGTTGCTCATGTACTACTCCTGTTCAAAGCTGGTTCGTGTATGTTTTGCGATGCATCAGGGAACAAGTCCTCAAGTATGCGGAACTGTTCAGTCGCATCATGCCTGTTATCAAATGTAATTCCGAAGAGGGTTTCTATCTGTCCCGTTTGCTCGATTCTTAGGAGCAACTCCACATCCCACGAAGTCTCTTCATCTAACGTCTCGGCAAGTGTCATGCCCTGAGCATCGGGAGCCATCCCAAAATAGCAGAGCTCAAGCTCGTATGTTATCAGGTTGGGTACTGTCATGTTCAATGTACTCATCACTTACTCTCCCTTTAGTATCCATTGTGAAGTTTCATCATCAACTGATACGCATTTAAAATATGTATCCAAACAGCTATCGCACACTGCTTGATCCGTATCCCATGTGATTGTTCTAGTACCCAGCTGTATTGTGCTTGAACAATCAGGGATCTCACATTCATGTGTATCTTCCATCACTCATCTCCCTTAAGTTGCATGTATTACTGCATGACTACCCCATTGGTTAGCCATTGCTTGAGCCACCCCATCGAAGAACCTACTCCTTAGCTTGGTTCGATTAGCTGATGGGGGTAGGCTATGACACTCAGCCCTTGCCGTATCACCTGAGACACTGCCTGTTGGTATTAAATTGGGTAAGTTCCTGAGCCATAGACATGTACGTTTCTTTACATTGTCTGTGCTATCCTCTGACTTAGCGAACTGCCAAGGCTGTATCGACTGTGAGAAGTTGGTGAAGTTTTTGATCCGTTGCTTAGCATGTTTATGCATCACAGGGTTTTCAATAGCGACATGGGGTACATCAGCATTCAATACGTCACTGAATAGCTCAACACCCTCATCTAATTCTTCCCACATCTCAGCCTTACTACGCCCAGGTGGTGGTGATGATAGCCATCTGACACCACTGTTACATAACCTAGTACATGGGGGGTGGGCTACCATCAACAGCCCCCAATTCTCCATCTTTAATACTGTCCTTACATCATCCTGTATGTGTCGGTTAGTCTGGTCATCTGAAGGCAGGATATCGCATGACCATGCATCATACCCCTTGTTAAGAAATGCGTTACGTACTGTGCCACTTGTCTCACACCCTATCAGTACCTTCATCAATCATCTCCTTTAAACTGTTAGTCATTAGTATGTATTCACTACTTACGTTTGCTTTCGTACCGCTTAGGGTATGCTATGTTAGAGACTGATGTGTCCCAACATGCTCGACAACTTCCACAGTTGTATGACCCTGTTTCTTCCTTAACCTTATGAGCAATGCAGCCATACACTACGTTAGCTGCACTGTCTTCATGAGTATATGTTGTGGATGTACCCACCCCTTCAGGAACTTTGATGGGTCTTGTATCATCCTTTGGTGTGCTAAACCTGAGTGCTACATTAGGGGGAAGCTTACGTGTCTTAAGTATGTTTCTCCACATCGTGTACTCTTTACTAGGTAACCAATGCTTGCACCAAGGGGTAGCCTCGATGATGTCTAGTATGTCATGCCCCATCTTTTCAGATTGGATGTCTCCACTGTCAAACCAGCGGAACAAATCTTCCATAGCTAATACAGCTATCATGCGGGGTACGAATTGTTCAGATAGCATGAACTCTAAACGGTTTTGCATAGCTGTTTTAACAGAGGGCATGTTGAAAAACCCACGCCTTGCATAGCATTTGTGACATACTGTGCTGGGTATCTGAGCTAACTTACTGCCTGTGATACAAAGCCAAGCACTCAACCCTATCGATTTGCTAGGCATCTTACTTGTCTGGCTTAAACTAACATTCATTTAAAATCTCCCAAGCTATCTACTATAACAATAAAGTGTTCGTAAGGACTCACACTTTATTTTATATAGAGCCAGCAATATAGTGAACCAACTACTAAGTAAATTGTCAGGTGTACTAAGTCACCATGCATATGCTTAACAATCCAAAACACAGTAGAGCACCACCTATCCAATTACCTACATTCATCATGTGCTTATCACCTTATCATAGTTGATGTCAGATGTTGGCCTGACATGTATATCGTACCTAGACAGCACCCACTTAGCTCTGTTTAAGAACTGCCTAGCTTCTTCACTATCACCCTGTGTCATAGCCCCTTGTGCATCTGACATCATAGACATTGCCAACATACCTAAGCTTCCCATCTTGTAGTAGATACTCCCCTTGACCATTCGTTCTAGGTCAAGGGATGTCATGCCATACATCTTTACTTCATCACTCATCATCATTCTCCCTATTAAGCGGCAATCCTGCCAGCAATACGTGCCTCATCAGCATATTCATTGAGTGTTTTATCCGCCTTAAACCATAAGTCTCTCTCTACTTTAAGGCCAAACTGAAATGTTAAACCTTCAAGGTCTTCAAGCATCACATACCCTAGCTCAGCAGACCCATGACCTAGGTCACACAGCCCATACATCCTGTTGGTGTCAGGGTGCATCTCAGATATTAACCAAGTGCAACCCCCACCCCCAAAGAATTTTACTACAGGGGGCAGGTCTGTTACTTCACTAACTGAGTTAGCTTTAAGCTTACGTTCAATACTCTTTGTTAATAGTTTCATTTCACTATGTCCTTAATGGTTGTGTTGAATTGGTGTTGAAATCATATACATAGTTTACTGGGTCGGTACTCTCGACTACATCAAACCCGGTGGGCATAGTCCATACTCTGAACTTATCATTTGCATTAGCATATGCTTCATTCCTTGTAGCAAAGACTAGTCCATTGGTTTGGGTTTCGTAGTCACCAAAGGTAAACATCGGCTTATAGGTTGTTGTCATTTCGTATACCCCCCATCGTCTATCCCCTTAGCACTTGCAACAGTTAGTGCTAGGGTATCTGGAAGCTCACCATATGACTCCGACGTTGCATCATCTACTGGATCAATGCCAAGGTCATTACACAAACCTTCATAGTATAACAGGCCAGCAATACCTTCGAATTGCTCTCTTTGTATAAGTATTTTCATTTCAAGTACTCCCTTGTCATGCTGTCTTTAAATAGGTCACGTCCTGCATCAGTCCCCATATACATAAAGTTCCCTACGTAATTATCTGCGCTCTCATCTTTTGATAGGCGATTTGTTTCAATAGCTTTATCAAATGCTATAGTGACGGTTTGTTTCATGTCTTCATATGGCATGTTACATGTCCTCTTTTATGTATATGAATGTTGCATGTAATGCGGCGATCACTACTACCACAGTGGCTGTAATGATTGCCCCTAATAATATGAATGCGATTGTGTTCATACTTAATACCCCCCTGTTGTACGTTGATTAAAGTCATCAACGGCAACCTTAAAGTCTTCTATGTAATTCCCCCGATCCCATTGATAATTACCCAGTGATAACCATGCTGTGACATAGCGTTGGTATGTATCTGCCCCACGATCTGCCAAGATGACATGCCCTGCTAGTGTACCAGCACCAGCTGGAGTAGGGGATGAGGCAATGATTGGATAGCCGTTGATAGTAGTTGGTGTTGTCATCTAATTCTCCATTCTAACTCTATGATCTACTGTCTTCGTAAGAAGTCAGACAGTAGTCATAGATTAAGGGTTCAGGGTTTCAGTACGATTTGCCAGCATGTTCACATGCCCTGACAAAGCGATGTAATAGCTCACCAAATGCTAGAAGTGCATCAGATGTTGCATGACCTATTGCGTAATAGCCTGTTAGGTTATCCAGATTGTCTGTGTCAAAACCTATAGGTGAGGGGGTGTACTCCCAATGAGTAGGGCATGGGATCTCTCTTTCAAAGTGAAGCACATCGGATACTGTAAACTGCCACGCTAGTGCAGTACCCCACGGGTCATGCTTTACATCATCCATATTCAATTCCTGAATGAGTTCTTTATAGGTTACCTGTCTCATGTGATAGCTCCCTTGTATTAGGTTTTGTCAGGTGTACTTACTCACTCTATGTGAGCAATTACCCCATCCTTCATTGTGATCGTAGCAAAGAACTCACGCCCACCCCCTTCGATGTGTGGCCTACGTGCTCCACAAAATGTACCAGTAGGTTGGTATTCATTACCAAACATTGATGTTTCAGTATAAGCCAATGGCTTGCCAACCTGTTCTTTGAGTTCTTTCTTTGATGTGTAATGTATTAACATAGTCATGTGATAGCTCCCTTGTGTTAGCTGTTAACTGTGTACCTAATGCTATTAACACCAGCATTAAGCACACAGCATATGTAATTGTCAAGTGTATTAACTCACCACGTTATGCTGGTTGTTGTGCATCATTAAGAAGCTTAGACATTTGCTCAGGGGTTGCACCAAATGCTATCATAGCATTCTTTAATGCTTCGAGAGTAAATGTAACCTCTGGTTTAGGCTCTGGTTTAGCCGTTGTATCTACACAGGGTGAGCATGTTTGTGCTACCATGTCAGATACTCTTTTCTTAGCTGATTTGAGTGCCTTGGATATCATGGTTGTGCTTTTACCCTTTGCCTTAGCCTTAGCTAACTTGGTTTCGTTGGCCTTCACTAAGCCTTTGGCTTGACCTACGGTTTGCTTACGTTTCACAGGCTTGGCTGATTCAACTGGTTCATCAGGGGATGCCTTGGCTTCGATCTCATTAGTACGAAACTCTATAGCCGCATCAAGTTTGGCGATCACATCTTTGTTTACAAAGCGTGACTTCCATTTGTTGAGTTCAGCCAATGATTGCATAGCAATGACAGCCACTGTGTTATTTTCTACGAAAGGACGTGCTCTTAAGATACGTTGTGCCATGATGATCGATCCTTCATTGATAAGTTGTTGTTCCAACAAGAACACAGCGTCCTTATGGAATACGAGTTGACCCTCTGATGCTTTGCATCCCGCTAGGTCGTCACGGTGCTGATTAATCTTTTTGCCATAAACTTTAAGCTTGCCACGGCTTGCCTTTGGGCTAACAGCGACATCAAATCCTACGGCTTCAAGGTGCTGCCAATTCTGGGTTAGGGCCATTTGATTTTGCTCCGATTGGTTGATGTGAAAGAATAATAATGGCTTCGTAAGAAGTCAGCCATTATTTTCATTCATAAGAAAGATGCGCGTCAATCTTCTATTATGACAGTAGGGATTAGGGATTGTTCCAGCTTATATCTAGGATATAAAGGTAGGATATGGGGTAGGTTTTGAGAGTATGATTTACCCATAGGGTAGGGGGGATATGGTTGTACTTGACCCTTAAAGCGACGGTGGCGGCTCAGAAATCACACAATTTAATCGCAAAACAGGGGGAAGCTGACTATCAATCAGCTGGTTTGACCTATAAAACCCTTGGTTTACTGCGATTGTGGGGGGATAAGGTGAGCGAATGCGGGTCACCACGCCTCACAGCGATCATATACCCCCCTCATGCGGCTAATGCGGGGGTACGCAGGGGCCATGGGGGGCCTATACGTATATATATATGAAGTGTGCACAAAATCAGGTATTTCAACTGTATACCACATCACCATACACAGAGCCTACCACACATCATATTACAGATCGTACACCAGGACGGTACTATAGAGAACCTATGCCCCCCTGGATAGCAGATACTACCATAACATGTACATATTCTATTATAATAGTTATAGTAGCAATGGCAGAACCTAGCCAATGTGTGGAGTAGGGCCTCAAATCGTGTCAATGGGAAATCGTACATAGAGAGTGTTGCATAAATGTCACACTTAATCGATTATCTGCGGGCTACAGAGTTGCTGCATAATTTAATTTATACAGAGTGAGTCTTTCAGCTTGACTAAAGGTACAGGAAATGGGATAACTTGCAACTAAGGGGGGTATATAATAATATATCCTATGTAAAAACATAACCTTCAAAGAGTATTATCTTTATATATAATATAACTAAAACATATAAAGAATATTATAAGTTTAAACATACCAGCTTTAAGCCCTCCCTCTTAATACTGTTATAAACAAACATATAATAAACATATTATATAGAAGTTTACCCCCCTTACCCTGTAACTACTTTAACTTGCTTTGAGTTGTAACAAGATCAAGTGTAGGTGATTAGTTACTATTGACAAAATGTGTACTAACATGGTATAACTATGGCAAAAGTATCCTCAGATAATGTAGCAACTAAGAAAGACCCAGCTAAATGGGCAAGAGCTAAAGCAAAAGCTAAAGCTAAGATGGGTGGTAAGCATTCCGCAAGGGCTATGCAACTCGCTACTAAGTATTACAAAGATGATGGTGGTAGCTACACAGGAAATAAGAAGCCTGAGAATAAGTTATCTAAGTGGACAAAAGAAAAGTGGCAAACAAAATCTGGGAAACCCTCAAGCAAAACTGGAGAGCGATACCTTCCAAAGAAGGCAATAGAAGCATTGTCCCCCAAGGAGTATGCAGCAACCACAAAAGCAAAGCGCCAGGGGACTGCTGCCGGGAAGCAGTTCGTGAAGCAGCCAAAGGCTGTAGCTAAGAAAACAGCTAAGTTTAGAAATAAATCAGCAACAAGTAAGAAGGCATAGAATGGCTAATAAAACTGTATCTGCTCCTAGTGGGTTCCACTGGATGAAGTCAGGTAATAGCTACAAGCTCATGAAGGGGGAATACAAACCCCACGCTGGTGCTGTTAAGAAGGCATCTTTTGAAATTCAGAAGGTTCATAATCAGAAAGTTAATAAAGGGAATACCAAGTAATGGCTACAAAGGAAGAGGTACGTGCGCGTATAGCTAAGGCTAAAGCACTTAACAAAAGAACTAAGGAAAGAGCCATTGCTCGTAAGTCCATGACAGCTTCCACTGAGGGTGGCGAGTTCAGCAGTATCAAGAAGAGTGCAGATGCTACTGCATCTCGTAATAAGAAAGCTGATGCCGCTAAGAAGCGTACCGCTGCTATGGCTAAGCGTAAAGCTGCTATTGCTGCTCGTAATGCAAAGGAAACAGCAGCTACTCCAAAGGCTAAGAAGGCAGCTGTTACTAAACGTGCATCAGCTACCATACCCAAAAAGGATACCCCAACAGCCACTAAGCCAAAGCCAGCTAAGAAGGTATCCACTACCACATCAGACTCTAAACCAACATCTATCGCAGCAGCTAAGAAAGCTGGATCTTTATATTACTATAAGGATGGTGTGAAGATGGCGGCTGTACTGAAGTCAGACCTAAAAGATGGTGAATCATTAGGTCAGTATATGAATCGTATGACTAACAAGACTGCTAGGAAGCGTCCCCCTTCTAAGTCTAAGTCTAAGCCTAAGCAAAAGAGTGTAGCGCAAGCAAGGCGATTTAAGAATGATAATTTTGGGGATAGGGGTTAAAACATGGCAGATTATACAGTTGTAGATTGGGTAAGCGTAGAGGGTACACTAGCTGTTGTAGCAGCAGCTATTGAAGTAAAGCTTGAGTCATTAGATAGCACAGACAACCCCCTCTACATATCAGAAATATTTCCAATAGGTAGAACAGTTGGGCCACCTGTAAAACAAGTATTCCAGGCTTGTATTATTTATAAGGGCTAACCTTTGATCAACACCTTACATGGGCAGGTCATGCCCACAGATAATGCTACACCTCATTTCTTATGGAGTGAGTTAGCATGTAAGTGTGGGTGTGGTTCAGCGTACATAGCACCAAGGGCATTAGAAAAACTTGAAGCATTGCGTAACATGGTAGGCTTACCATTTCAAATAAACAGTTGTGCTAGGTGTCCTAGGCATAACTCGCTAGTAGGGGGTGCTCCATTGAGTTTCCATCGATCTACTGAAAACTCCCCAACCAAGGCATTCGATATCAGCTTACGTACTGTAGATAAGGCTGATCTAATTAGTGCTGCTCGACGTGTGCAATTCAAGGGTATCGGTGTGAACTATAATTCTTTTGTCCATTGTGATGATAGATCTAATAAGGCTGAATGGTGAGAACGTACACATGACTAACATAGATATGACTGAATTTGAAGGCCACCTAAAAGCTGATGGCTTTGACGATGCTATCATGGGCTTAGGGAGTCGATGTGGGGAAAATGATGTCTTAGTCTATAGCGCACATAAGTGCATAGATATCCTAATTGATAGCAATAGCATGGAGCCAGATGAAGCCGCTGAGTACTTTGAGTTCAATGTCCTAGGTTCATACGTAGGATCTGCAACTCCTATATTCTGTTGGGAGATTCAAAATGCTTAAAGTTATCTTGTCAGTCATAGATGTTTTGTTACGTAATCGCTAATGGTTAAAACCATAATGATAATCATGTTATTGCTCCATGATGGTAAAGTAGACTTCATCACAAAGGTCGTTTCTACATGTCCTTCAAAAGCAATAATTGAAATGAAATATGATAAGTTAAAGACACAGGGGGCTATCCACGATTGGTCTGCATTGTGTTTCGATGTCAATTTTGAAGAGAAGCCTGAGAGGTTAAAGGTTTAATAATGTTTGACGTACTGATGGGTATTGTATCGGGTGGGGCAACTGGAATATTTGGTAGTCTGCTAGGGCGTGTCGCTGGCATCTTTGAAGCTTCTCAAAAGCGTAAGAGCATGTCACTTGAGTTTGACCACGAGTTAAAGATGCAAGGTTTAAATCTACAAGCACGTAACCAAGAATTAGAGATCGAGGAGCGTATAGCATCTACGGAAACTGCTGCTTCAATGCGTTCAGCATCATATGGTCATGACACTGGGTACGGTAAGCCCAGCAAATGGGTAGTTAATATTCTCAGATTGGTAAGGCCATTCCTTACAGTCATGCTCTTAGCTCTCACTGTAATGGTATTTATTAACGTACATGATGAGGGGCTGAAGGTTAATGTAATTAATCAGATCCTGTTCATGACAAGTATGGCACTTAGCTGGTGGTGGGGTGATAGATCCCCCAACAAGTCTCACAAGTGAATACGGCTAGACAATTAACAGAACAGCAGCAACGGTTCCTTAATGTTCTTTTTGATTCATGTGATGGCGATATCAAGTGGGCGATGCGTGAAGCTGGTTACTCTGATAATATTCCTTCTTCTACTGTTACCCGTAGCCTTAAGTCTGAGATCTTGGAGAAGACAAAAGAATACCTCGCTTCCAAAGCCCCACAGGCTGCAACGAAATTGGTAGGAGTTATGACAGACCCTACACGCCTGGGTAACAAAGAACTGATGATGGCTGCACAACAAGTGTTGGATCGTATTGGTGTAATTAAGACTGAAGGCTTACAGGTTCAATCAGCTAATGGAGTTATGATACTACCTCCAAAGAAAGAAGAAATTGAGGACGATGAGTGAAGCACCAGTTAGGAAAGGTACTGCGAAAGTGTGGGATCTTCCTGTTGGTCCCATTAATACAAACGGTGAATACGTTCCGATACCGAAGAGATCAAGGACGATACCCTTTGGTTACGAGGTTTCTCCTGAAGATCCGTATATCCTATTACCACTGGTTGATGAATTGGTTGCTCTTGAAGAAGCGGCTAAATTTATAAGACATAAACAGTACAGCATAAGGCAAGTTGCTCATTGGTTGTCGGAGATTACTGGCAGGAGCATTAGTCATTCTGGATTAGATAAGAGATTAAAAGTTGAGCGAAAGAGAAAGCGCAAAAAGAAAACTCTCGCAAAAGATGAAGCTCACCTTAGAGCAATCATCAATGCCCAAGAAAAAATCAACAAAACACTTGGGAACAAAGAACAATCGCCCAAGAGCGAAGCGAGAGCCGAAACCAGAACCTAAGATTATTGAAGCGACTCATGAGGAAGTGTCTGTACTCATTGATAGCGTACCCGCTGAGTCTCGTTCAGATATAATCTTTAAGCCTAACGATGGTCCACAGACTGACTTCCTGTCTGCATCAGAACGTGAGGTATTATATGGGGGTTCAGCTGGTGGGGGTAAAACCTACGCAATGGTTACAGACCCCCTACGGTACTGTGGGGTTAAAGCTTTCAACGGTCTACTACTACGTAGATCAACAGATGAATTAAGAGAGATCGTTTCTGTATCTCAGGACTTATACCCATTGGTATACCCTGGTTCAAAGTGGTCTGAGCGAAAGTCCTTATGGACATTCCCCTCTGGAGCTACGCTCTGGATGACCTACTTAGATAGAGATGAAGATGTTAAGCGTTACCAAGGACAAGCTTTTAATTGGGTTGGGTTCGATGAGCTAACACAATACCCGACTCCATATCCTTGGAACTACATGCGATCACGGTTACGTACTACAAGTCCTGAGTTACCACTGTGTATGAGGGCAACTACAAACCCAGGTGGCCCAGGTCATGGGTGGGTAAAAAAGATGTTTATAGACCCATCCCCATCCAATACTCCTTTTTGGGCTACAGATATCGAGACAGGTAATAGACTAGAGTACCCCAGCAGCCACAGTAGGCGAGGTGAGGGTTTGTTTAAGCGCAGGTTTATCCCTGCATCTTTATTCGATAACCCATACTTAACAGCAGATGGCGAGTATGAAGCTAACCTACTATCGATGCCTGAAGTACAACGTAGGCAGCTACTAGAAGGTAGTTGGGATATCGCAGAAGGGGCTGCGTTCACTGAGTGGAACAGAGATATCCATGTAGTTAACCCATTTGATATCCCACATAACTGGGTAAAGTTTAGAGCATGTGATTATGGATACGGAAGTTTTTCAGCTGTTCTTTGGTTTGCTGTTACTCCAGCTGGTCAACTGGTTGTCTATAGAGAACTGTATGTATCTAAGGTGTTGGCTGTAGATTTGGCTGATATGATTCTTGATTTAGAAAGTGAAGATGGGCAGATCTACTATGGTGTACTTGATAGTTCTTTGTGGCACAAACGTGGAGACACTGGCCCCTCACTTGCTGAACAGATGGTAAGCAGGGGGTGTCGATGGAGGCCCTCAGATCGTAGCAAGGGTAGTCGGATAGCAGGCAAAAATGAACTGCATAGAAGACTCCGCATGGATGAGTTCACAGAGGAAGCTGACATTGTTTTCTTTAATACATGCGTACACTCGATAGCCCAACTTCCTATTATCCCTTTGGATAAAAAGAACCCAGAAGATATCGATACTAAAAGTGAAGACCACATATACGATGCCTTACGCTATGGCATCATGAGTAGACCAAGAGGCGATCTTTTCTCATTCAATCCAAGTCTTGAGAAACGTGGTGCTCCTATGTCTGACGCAAAGTTTGGATACTAAATGGCCCAATTAATAGAGGATGACTTAATCGAGAATGCTGAAGCAATTGCCTTAGAGGATACAGACGATGCATTAGGGGATGACGCACCATTGGATGGTGTCCTGTCACATGTTGATTCAGCAATGCGGCGGGCAGAAGATGGTAAGCTTTACGATGAGCAAAGAGCGTTACAAGCGTACCGAAATTACCGTGGCATCTATGGTCCTGATGTTATGTTTACAGATACGGAGCGCAGCCGTGTGTTCATAAAGGTCACAAAGACTAAAGTACTAGCTGCATACCAACAGATCACTGACGTATTATTCTCTAACCAGAAGTTTCCTCTTTCAATTGAACCAACTACTTTACCAGAGAATGTTGCAGAGTCTGTCCACTTTGATCCTGGCGCACCAGAGGGAGTAAAGGATGAAGATGAAGCTTCTCCATTTGGCTATGCAGGTGATGGTAAAGAGATGCAGGCAGGTGCATCGATACACAACATTAAAGATCGTTTAGGCCCTCTAACAAATAAGCTTAAAGATCTGATGGGAATTAAAGAAGGTGAGGGTAAAACGCCTACCTCACAAACTTTGCACCCTGCATCTATTGCTGCAAAGAAGATGGAGAAAAAAATACACGATCAGCTTGAAGAAGGCTCAGCATCCAAGCATCTACGTGCGACTGTATTTGAAAGCGTCTTGCTCGGCACAGGCGTTATGCAGGGTCCATTCGCAGAGTCTAAAGAGTATCCTAATTGGGATGCAGCAGGGGAATACACACCTGTGTTTAAGACGATGCCTAAGAGTGAGAACGTGTCCTTTTGGGATAGCTATCCTGATCCTGATGCACGTAATGCAGAGGAGCTAACCTACTTTATCCGTAGACGCAGGATGTCACGCAACAAGCTACGTGCTTTGAAAAAACGTCCACACTTTCGTAAGGATGTTATTGAGCAAGTAATTCTCAACGGTGAAGAGTACCAGAAAAAGTATTGGGAAGATGATCTAAAAGACTACGGTGACACCTCAGAAGTTAATCGTTTTGAAGTCCTAGAATACTGGGGCTTTATAGACAAAGAGACTGCTGAAGATGAGGGTATAGATATACCTGAGCAGTTTAAAGATACGGATGAGTTGCAAGTAAATGTATGGGTATGTCAGAACCATATACTCAGGTTTGTGCTCAACCCATTTAAGCCACAACGTATTCCATTCTATATCATCCCTTATGAACTCAACCCTTATTCCATATTCGGTATTGGTGTAGCTGAGAACATGGATGATACCCAAACATTAATGAATGGATTTATGCGAATGGCGGTAGATAACGCTGTTCTGTCTGGCAACTTAATCATTGAGATTGATGAGACTAACTTAGTTCCAGGCCAAGACACAGATGTATATCCTGGTAAAGTATTTCGTAGACAAGGTGGAGCACCAGGACAAGCCATCTTTGGCACTAAGTATCCAAACATCAGCAATGAGAATATGCAGATGTTCGATAAGGCAAGGCAACTTGCGGATGAAAGCACAGGCTTACCATCCTTTTCTCATGGTCAAACAGGCGTACAGGGAATAGGTCGGACAGCAGCTGGCATCTCCATGCTGATGAATGCCGCTGCTGGATCAATAAAGAGTGTCGTAAAGAACTACGATGACTACTTACTGAGGCCTCTAGGGGAAGGGTACTTCTCGTTTAATATGCAGTTTGACTTTGATGAATCGATACAAGGTGACTTAGAAGTTAAGGCACGGGGTACAGATGCGTTAATGGCAAACGAAGTTCGTAGTCAACGACTGACATCGTTCCTGCAAGTAGGAAGTTCAGAAGCGTTAACACCATACGTTAAATTCCCATACCTACTGCAAGAGATTGCGAAGTCTATGCAATTAGATGCTGATAAGGTAACAAACTCGCCAGAAGAAACAGCACGTATCATGGCGTTACAAGCTCAGAATAACCCACAACCCCCTGCACCCGCTGCTCCAGCAGGTGCTGACCCATCAGACATGACAGGTTCTGGAGGTGGGACCATCGGTGCAAGTGCAGTTCCAGTTCCAGGTATGGACCAGTTCTCAGGAAACCCAGTAAATGCCCCTGCCCAAGGAAATATCCCAGCCCCTCAAGCCGCTGGTAACGAACAAACCCCTACTTGATGCGGTGAATGCCTACATTAATCTCCGCATAGATGAAGTAAATAAGATACTACAAGATGCTGAAAGTGATGTTGAGATGCGTAGATCACAAGGTGGAGCAAGGGAGTTAAAGCGTATGCTCAACATAAGAGAAGAAGTTTTAGCAGGAGACAAATAGATGGCCCACGAGAACTCAATTACGGTTAGAGCAGGTGCGGATAGATTCATCAATATTCCATCTGTAGTGGGGGGTATGCAGGTATCCAATGAGGAAGCTGAAAAAGCATACCTAATGGGCCAAACAGAAGCGTTGTCTGATGCACAAGGCAATTCAACATGGACTAATATAGAAGATGCCGTATCTGCTGCTAAGGCTAGGTCAGAGGATACTGATCCAAGTAACTACGCAGAAGGTGGGTTAGTAGCTGCTTCAGAGGGTACTGAGTATCTACGTGAAAAACTTTTCCAAGGGGAAGATGATTACTTTAAAGATAACCCAAACGTAGCTGGTATGGCAGCTGAAGATAATAAGGTAATATTAAATCCCTATTCTAAAAACTCAAAGGAAGAGCAGGGCGCTGTTTATAGTAATGAGTTATCGAGAATAGCTATGCGTATGAGTAAAGATAAACCTACCTTTGCACTAACCCCTGAGCAGGTAGAGCAATTTAGAGGCACATCATATGAGGGTAATGACAATGCCATGCGTCAGACTATTGCAGCTAGAATATACTCAAATGACCCATCAGCTGGTAGACCTACAGATGAGCAGATGCAATACGCAGACAAGCTAAAGGGCATGGTTAATATGATACAAAATAATAAAAAAACTAACTATGCAGAAGGGGGTATGATAGATCCTATCAGTGGCAATGAAGTACCACCTGGAGCACTCCCCCAAGAAGTACGTGACGATATCCCTATCAATGTATCAGAAGGGGAGTTCATCTTTCCAGCCAATGCTGTCAGGTTCTTTGGCGTAGGTAAACTTGAAGGTATGGTGCAATCCGCTAATAAGAAATTAGAGGAGATGGAAGCGGGGGGACGTATGGGGGGTGAGGCTCCTTTAGGTAATAACTTTGCTGAAGGGGGACAAGTACAAGGATTCACAAACAGGACTCAAGTTCTTCCATTCAACAATCCTGAAACAGGTAGATCTATCCTTATTACATTCATTGATGGCAAGCCTATCTTTACGATACCTGATGGCTTTGTTAGGGGTGCAGCCCCTGAAGAAGATACTTCTGCAACACCTGCAACACCTGCAACACCTGAAGCTATATCTGAAGTTGTAGCGCCTTCATCAAATACCCCAGCTATGCTCAAACGTAAAATTCAACAGCAAATTAGTGAAGGGCTGGGGGAATCAGACTTTAACTTTGAAGATTCAAGTGGCCTAACAGACGCACAGGCTTCTTTTGCTCCTGGTAAAGATGCTGATGGGCAGATGACAGGAATGGATCTGTATGGTGAGGATGATATTGGATACACTAAAGAGAGAACACCCTCTGCTATAGAAGAAGGTATGAGTGTCTACCAAGCTCAACAAGAAGATATATCAAATAGTAGATATAATGCTGCTCAAACATTGACTCCAGTGTCTTTAGTAGCGGCGGGCCTCACGGCACTTACAGGTGCTGACGCTGAAGGAAAAGCTAATGAAATTACAAATATGAGGGGTAACCCTAAAGATGGGTTTCCAGATAAGCCTACAACAACTATGGGGGTCGCTGGCAATTATGTTCTTGGCACACCTAAGAGGGCAGTTAATTCAGTTAATAGTCTGTTCGGGATAAAAGATACTCCTACAAAGGTAAGAAGAGCACCATTTGAAGAAATAGACGATGAAGAAAAAAAGAAGAGGGATGCAGAATACAATGCACCGATTGACCTGAACGCTCTTTCACTACAAGCAGATAAAGATGCAGCAGATGCAGCAGATGCTTCATGGAGATCAGATATTAAAGACTTTTTTGACTCTGAAAATGAGGATGCGAGAGGGCAAGAACAAGCGCAAACTATGGTTTATTCCAACTCGGTTGCCAGCCTTAACGAGGGCCTAGGTGGCGATGGGCAGCTTGGAGGATGGGACGATGGATACGGTGCTGGTGCATCAGGTGTTACTGGAGAGGGTGACATGGATTACGGTGGACAAGATGACCCTGACTACAGCTTTAATCGGGGTGGCCTTGTAAAAAGAAGAAAGCGTAGGAAGTGACGTTAAGTTAAACACTTCAATTAGCTGGCAACCTAGCCCCCTGTTCACACAGACTACGGTAGCCCCAGTAAGGAAAACTAAATGCCAAAAATTATAAGTCCAAAAGGCAAAGTAACTAAATTACCATATACAGCCGCAGGTATGAAAAAAGCTGCTGCAATGAAAAAAGCAGGATCTAAAGTAGCCATGAACAAAGGTGGATTGATGGCTAAGAAAAAGAAGTCGGGGTATTAAGATATGGCTGAAATTCAAGAAGCAGTCGTACAAGATGAACCTAAAGTTGCGTTTATGTCTAAGCGGTATGGTCGGGACTTGGACAAGGAAGAAAAAGAACTAGCTGAGTTAGAGGCTTCAAATTCTCCTAAAGAAGAAACAGAAGAAGAGAAGCTGGAAGCCGTTGAGCCAAAGGGTGCAGAAGAAAAGACTTGGAAAAAACGTCATGGAGATCTTCGTAGGCACAGTCAAAAAGAAAAAGATGCATTTGAAGAACGTATCACAAAACTTGAGGTACAACTTTCTGAGGCATCCCGTGAAAGCATCAAGCTTCCAAAGACAGATGAGGAGCTAGAAGAGTGGGCTACTGAGTATCCTGATGTAGCTAAAATCGTTGAGACAATAGCTATGAAGAAGGCTAAGGAAATCAGTTCATCATTAGATGAGAGGATGGCTATTCTAGATAAGAAGTCTCAAGCTAGTGAGCAAGCTACTGCTAAGGCTCAATTGATAGAGTTACATCCAGACTTTGAAGAGATAAATGATTTAGATGAATTTCATGAGTGGAGTGAAGAGCAGCCCCAGTGGGTGCAACATGCTCTATTTGAGAACCCTGATGACCCAAGGTCAGCTGCTAGAGCGATTGACTTATTTAAGATCGATGTAGGATGGGGCAATGATAAGAAAAAAGCCAAGAGAAAATCTTCAGAGAAACAAGCAGCTGCTAATATCTCTATTAATAATGATAAAGGAGATATCATTGCTGAAGATAATTCGGGTTCTTTCAGTGAAAGTCAGATCAACCTAATGTCACAAGATGAGTATGAGAGTAATGAAGAAGCAATAAATGCTGCTATCATGTCAGGTAAACTTATTTATGATATGTCAGGTGCTGCAAGGTGACAATTAACTATTGACTAAATACTCAATAATATGGTATAACTATGTAATCTAGTCGCGCTACATAGAATAATAATAATTAGCGACTAACCCTTCTTACAAAAAGCCCCATTAACTTTTATGGTAACCTTGCGTAAGAACGTATCCAAACAGCTATCCATGACGTAGAGCCTCTTCGGATTGATCCTCCTGAAAGAACACCTCTTACCACAAGGCCCTGTGACGGAACACTATCGAGAACATGGCGTTATTAATACGCATTAGAGATGCTTTAAAAGGAATATTAAAATGGCATTTCCTACCGCTAGTGGGCATGGCAACCTGCCCAACGGAAATTTCTCACCCGTCATCTACTCCAAGAAAACTCAAATGGCTTTTCGGAAGAGTGCTGTGTGTGAGGCAATTACAAACAATGACTACTTCGGAGAGATCTCCAATCTAGGTGATACGGTTCACATTATTAAAGAGCCTGAGATCACAGTACAAAACTATGAGCGTGGCACTCAGATTCAAGCACAAGACTTGTCTGATGATGACTTCACGTTAGTAGTCGATAAGTCTCTATACTTTGCATTCAAAGTTGATGACATCGAAGAAAAGCACTCCCATGTTAACTGGCAATCTCTGGCAACAGACCGTGCGGGTTATCGAATGAAAGACAGCTACGATGAAGAAGTACTAGGCTATATGTCTGGTTACAAACGTGCTGCTGGAGTTTTACATGGGCCAGCAGGGGCTGCACGAGTTGCAGGTGACAAGTCTGGTACTGACCCAATTCCTGTCGGAGCAGATGGCTTCTTAGCCTCTATGCACATCGATGAAGGTACATTTGGTGGTTCTGGTGGAACTGAAATTTCTATCTCAGCTGATGGTACAGGCACTGGTGTAGATGCTACGCCATTACAAATAATGAACCGCATGAAGCGTCTACTAGATCAACAACAAGTCCCACAAGATGGACGTTGGTTTGTAGGCGATCCTGTGTTTTGGGAAGTCCTTGAAGATGAAGACTCCAAACTTGTAAATCGGGACTTCGATCAAAAGGGTGATACGGTTTTGCGTAATGGGTTGCAGTTCTCTGGCAAGCTTCGTGGCTTCCAGTGCTACAATTCAACAAACCTTCCATCCATTGTCGGTGGTCCAGGTGCAGCCACGTCATCTTCTTATGGCGTCCTGCTTGCAGGTCATCAAGCCGCTGTCGCTACTGCCAACCAAATCAACAAAACAGAGTCATATCGTGACCCTGATAGCTTCGCAGACATAGTGCGCGGCATGAACATGTACGGACGGAAGATTCTTCGCCCAGAGGCGCTGACTCGTGCCATCTACCGTATCATATAAAGGGGATATAAAATGGCTACTGTTAATGTTGCATTAAACCCGAATGCTACTACGCATTCATCTCGACACGGCAAAACCCGTATGCCCTACCTCGTTGAGGCATACGTAGACATGGCGGTTGTCACTACTAAAAAAGGTGGTGCTATCGCAGCTGCGGATGTTATCCAATGTATTACAGTGCCAGCGCAAACTGCACTGCTATACGGTGGACTAGAAGTTATCACAGCTACAGACGCTGGTGCTGCTGACCTAACCCTTGATTGGGGATACGGTGGCGATGATGATTTATTCGTTGTTGCTATGGACTGCGATAGTGGTTCAGCAGCTGGATCAGTGAGTGCTGGTGCTGCTACTAACTTTGCTGGCCTAGCCGTTACTACTGCACAGGATACCTTAGACTTAGTAACAGCTGGTACTGGTGTAGACGTAACCACAGGTTTGATCAGATGTTGGGCCTTGGTTATGGATATCTCAGATCATTCAAATGACATCCCAGCGGCAGATCGTGATTATTTGTCCTAGTTAAGAATTGTGGGAAGTTGAGAAATCTTCTTCCCACATTTTCTATTACTTTTCCATTTGAAGAGCTTGGTAATGAGAACTCTTTATGACTTACAATTTTCTAAGTTTGACCAACGAACTTCTTACGAGGTTAAACGAACCTGTCCTTACATCAACAACCTTTGCAGGTTCTCGTGGTATCCAAACCCAAGCTAAGAGTGCCGTTAACTCATCCATACGTCACGTCAACCAATCTGAGTTCTCATGGCCTTTCAATCATACAACGGCCTCTGTTACAGTATCTCCAGGAAAAACTAGGTATACTGCTCCCGCATCATTTAAAACTATAGCATACAACACATTCCGCATACGTAATGACGGGGATGGTAATGAAGCTCGTAAATTAAACAAGATAGACTACAACGATTATATTACTAAATTCTTCTTTCAAGAAGATAATGCAAAAGTAACTCTCCTCAGTAGCGCAGTTAGTAATAGCGTAACAACTGTTCCCGTGGATAGTACCGCTGGTTTCAGTGCCACTGGTGATATCCAAATAGAAGATGAGGTCATTACCTACACAGGCGTATCATCAACTTCATTCACTGGTTGCACCCGTGCAGCAAGTTCTACTTCAGCTGTCACTCATGTAGACAACTCTGTAGTTTCTCAGTTCTCAGGTGGGGGGACACCAACAAACGTATTTCGCACCCCCGATAATAATTATGGGTTCTATCCCTTCCCGAACAAAACTTATCTAATAGATTTTGAATACTATAATCAGCCTACAGACCTGTCTGGACATGGTGATGTTCCCACTGTCCCTGAAGCTTACCTGAGCGTGGTCGTAGATGGTGCTATGTATTACCTCTATCAGTACAGACAGGATAATCAGACAGCTGCTATTTCTCTAGATAGATTTGAGAAGGGTGTTAAGAACATGCGTACCCTACTGATTAACAATTACGATTACCTTCGATCACATTATAACCCTCGCGCACATGGCTCAGGCAACATGGCAAGTAGGTATAATTTCTAATGGCAGAGATTGTACCCTTTGTATTTTCTCTATCAGGTGGCCTAGTCCTAAATAAATCAAGCTTTGAGATTAACCCAGGGGCTGCTGTTGAGTTGCAGAATTTTGAACCTTCGATACGAGGGGGGTATCGCCGCATCAATGGCTATGTAAAATTCAATTCTACATTAGTTCCATTTACAGGATCGGCAGCAGAGAAAGTTTTAATGTCTGCTATATTTGGTAATAAAATTATAGCTGCTCGTGGTGAGAAAATATTTACTGGAGGAAAAACAGGTGTATGGACACAGATAGATACAGGTCGAACAGGTGCTAAACGATATAGTTTTGAACGCTTTAATTTTAACGGGACAGACAAGATTGTATTTGCAGATGGTGCTAATCACGCTAGTACATGGGACGGCACTAATCTCGTAGATTTAAATGGGGCATCAGGCAGTGGGGCAGGGACTGCACCCTCTGCTCCTCAACACATAACCATATTTAAAGACCACATATTCTTCGCAGACTCTACTACAAACACAGTTACATTTAGTGCACCTTTTTCTGAAAATGATTTCACTTCAAACAATGGGTCAGGGACTATCAAGATTGATAGCACCATTGTTGGAATGAAAGTTTTCCGTGAAGAGTTATACATTTTTGGTGAAACTAGGATATTTAAGTTAACAGGAAGTTCACTTTCTAACTTTGCCATGCAGCCTGTAGCGAGAAGCATTGGGTGTGTTAGCGGATTTACCATTCAGGAATTTGCAGGTGACCTAGTTTACCTTGGGCCTGATGGATTGAGAACTATTGCTGGTACATCCAGAATTGGTGACGTTGAACTTGGAACTATTAGTCAAGCAGTACGCCCACTTTTTGCTGAGCAGCCAGACCCTGAGCTATTTGAATCTTTAGTCATACCGTCAAAGACACAATATCGAATATTCTTTTGTAATGATGGTAGATTAGAGCGCGAAACTAAAGGGATCGTATGTGTCCTCAAGGGTGAGGGGTATGAGTTTTCCGAGTTAAGGGGAATCAAACCTTCTTCTACCGACACAGACAGGTTGTCAGGGATAGAGACAGTCATACACGGTGGGTATGATGGTTTTATATACCAGCAAGAAAAAGGTAATAGTTTTGATGGTTCTGAAATTGAAGGAACATTTCGATCTCCTGATTTAATGATGGGGGATGCAGGTCTGCACAAATCCTTTACTCACCTACTTATTAACTATTCGCCAGAGTCTGTGGTCAACGCAACAATAGCTTTAAAGTACGACTACTCTGTAGACACAGCAGTTAACCCCGCACCTTACCCGCTATCCGTATCAAGTCTTGTTTCAGTTTATGGAACCCAAGTTTATGGAACTGGGATTTATGGTGGAGCAAGTGATCCTGTTTTGAGACAGCCTATTGAAGGCTCAGGTAATGCAGTAGCGATAAGAATAGTAGATGACGGGACAACCTCTAGTCCATATACGATGCGAGGTTTCCAATTGGAGTTCAGCGCAGGAACACGACGATAAAAGGATAAGACAATGGTAGGTTACGTACTACAGAAAAAACTTAGCATGAATGAACTAAAGAAAGTCTATGCAGCATTTAGACCTTCTACTGGGCATACCCATGATGGAACTACAGATGGGGATGGTGCAGAGGTCAGTCACCAAACTGCAATTAATACAGGAACACCAGGGGCCAATGTAACGGCTGTTACCTATGGAACAGGTATTAACAACACCGTTGTACTTACACTCACCAACATAGCTCTAACGGTTGGTCACAGTGCTGACTTGGGTGTTGGTTCTTTAATTTGGACTGCGCCAGCAGGTAACATAACAATAAAGAATGCCTACATCCAGGTGAACTTGAGTGGTGTTTCGACAACAAACGACACCCCAGAAGTTGGACTTGGAACAGTCATTGCTTCTGGTGCTGTTACTGCATTAAACGGCACAGCCACTTTTGAGAATATCCTTACAGGAACTGCTGCACCTGATACCAACGGTACAGATGAGATCTCTCAAGTAGGCACTGTCTTAAACATACTTACAGGCGCTGCACACACGGTGCACTTGAACTATGCAGATGGCTGGGCAGCTAACGCAGATAAGATAGCAGCTGTGAACGGAACTGTTGTTCTCGAATACCGTTACAATGCTGCTTAATATAGGAAAATAAAATGGCGGGTTACACACGGCAAGAGAGTTTTACCACTGGCGATATCATACAATCTGATGATACGAACAATGAGTTTGACCAGATCCTCGCAGCATTTTCTTCATCATCTGGACACAAGCATGATGGGACAGCAGCTGAGGGGCCAGTGCTTCCTCTAATTGGTGATGCAGGTAGCTCTACCCCTTTAAACAAAGTCCTCATTGATTCCTCAAATGATTTTATTGAGTTCTTTGTAGATGTATCTGGAACATCTACTCAGCAAGCGTTTATATCTGATGGCGCGATACTGCCAACTACAACTAACGATATCAACTTGGGTGGTGCATCTAATGCTTTCAAAAGCCTATTCTTAACCACATCAATTGTTTCAGCTGGTGGTATAATTCTTGATGCAGGTACAGCAGCTACTGGAATAAGCTATACAGATAGTGGCACTGAGCTTCTACGCTTTCACAACAGTGGAAGTAACGTAATCGTTGAATCTAAAGTATCCGATAAAGATATTATCTTCAAAGGTAATGACGGGGGATCTGTTGTTACAGCACTGACTATCGACATGTCTGATGCAGGTCGTGTGATAGCTGGTGGCAACATGACTGTAACAGGGGATCTAACTGTTTCAGGCGATGATTTCTTCATGGCTACTAACACGGCAGGGCATCTCTTAGTAGGGGATGGAACTAACTATACCCCCGTTGCTGTATCTGGTGATGCAACATTAGCAGCTTCAGGTGCTGTTGCCATAGCGGCTGATGCAGTTACTTATGCAAAGATGCAAAACCTTGCAACTGCCAATAGGGTCTTAGGCTCAACTTCAACTGGTTTAATTGGTGAGACACAAATAGTTGCGGCGATGATGGCAGCAAACTCTGTTGACTCAGATCAGTATGTAGACGGCTCTATTGATAACGCACACTTAGCTGATGACGCAGTAGGTGCTGATGAGTTAGCTGCAAACGCTGTAGTAAATGCAAGCGTAGCATCTGGTGCAGCTATCGCCGTAAATAAAACTGCTCTGGTAGCTGGTACTAATATAACACTAGCAACTAACACTCTTAATGTAGACGATGCTTTTTTAATTAATAGTGGAGATGACACAACAAGCGGTGTTATTACTTCTGCTGGCTATACAGCTAACGTAGCTGCTGGTTCAGGTGACGTAGCCCTCAATTTACAATCAGGTGGCACAACAAAGTTTGTAATAGGAATTGATGACAGTGACAGTGATATCTTTAAGATACACTCCTCTACTGCATTAGCTGATACAAGTGACTTTGAAATGACAGCAGCAGGTGTTGCATCATTTGCTAGTACTTTAAATGTTGGTGCAGACCTAGTAGTAACAGGTGACTTAACAGTTAATGGAGATACTGTAACTGTAAATACTGCAACACTTTCAGTAGAAGACCCTCTTATTATTTTAGCTTCAGGGAATGGTGGGGCTGATAGTGTAGACATTGGCCTTTATGGCCTGTACGACACTTCAGGATCACAAGACCTCTTTAGTGGATTGTTTAGAGATGCAAACGATAGTGGTAAATGGAAGTTATTTAAAGACCTACAAGTTGCCCCTACTACTACCGTTAACACCAGCGGTACAGGCTATGCCATAGGTACACTAATTGCTAACATCGAGGGTGGTTCAGTTACTGGAATTACTGACATTGTTGTAGCAGATGGTGGTACAGGAGTATCAACCCTTACAGATGGTGGTATACTTTTAGGATCAGGTACTGGTGCAATAACTGCTATGGCGGTTCTAACTGATGGGCAAATGATAGTAGGAGATGGAACTACTGACCCTGTAGCTGAAAGTGGTGCAACACTACGAACAAGTATAGGTGTAGGTACAGGGGATAGTCCACAGGTAACAGGCATCGAACTAGGACATGCTACTGACTCTACTATAACAAGAATATCTGCTGGTATATTAGCGATTGAAGGTTCTAATATTATCATGGCTTCTAATACTTCATCTGCTACAGCAGCAGGTATAGTTGAATTAGCCACGGATGCTGAATCAATTGCAGGAACAGACGCTGCCCGCGCAGTTACACCCGCCTCATTACACGCTAAGACAGCAAGCGCCACTGTCATTGGCTTAGTAGAACTAGCAACAGATGCGGAAGCGTTAACCGGGACAGACACTGCGAGAGCATTAACCCCGGCAAATGCCAAGGCTGTTTACAGTGGCATAACAAGAACAATCAACGCACAAACAGGAAGTGGTAATTCTGCTTACACGTTAGTTCTTACTGACGCTGGTAAACTGATTACAGCCAACAATGGATCGGCTGGAGTTATAACTATTCCACCAAATTCTGGTGTAGCTTTTGCTATCGGCACACAAATAGATATTTATAACTTAGGGGCTGGAATTTTCTCAGTTAAAGGTGGTAGCGGCGTTACTTTAAATGGAGTGAGTACGGGAGCGGGAGCAATGAACGCGCAATTCTCTGCGGTAACTTGTTTTAAAATAGCAACTGATACGTGGGCAATGACAGGCGCACATGCGGCGGTGGCATAATGAGTAATTGGCCTTTAGGCGTAATCAGTTCAGCGGGTGGCGGGGCTAGTGGCTTTGCATTATGGAGTTGGGGATTAAACGGCCACGGACAACTAGGCCACGGAGGAACAACAAAAGTAAGTTCTCCAGTACAGGTGGGTACTGATGAAGATTGGGTAAATGCACAAGGTGGTCAGAGTTTCACACTCGCTATACGAAACAATGGAACACTATGGGGTATAGGGCGGAACGATTTTGGACAACTTGGTGATAATTCAACAACAAATAGATCGTCCCCCGTTCAAATAGGTTCTGATGAAGATTGGGTAGATGCCATTTTGTCACCAAATCAATATGGATGTTGTGCTGTAAAAGCTGATGGAACTTTATGGACATGGGGTAATGGCGGGTACGGCGAACTTGGGCATGGGAATACGGATAATGTAAGCGTCCCAACACAAGTTGGATCAGAAACAGGTTGGGCTGATTGTAGTATGTCGTCTCATACGTCTGGGTTTATAAAACAGAATGGAACACTTTTTACAACTGGCAGAGGTTTCGACGGATCGTTAGCTAATAATGGAGATAATAGTGTTAATTTTTCAACTCCGGTACAGGTAGGTTCACTTACAAATTGGAAGTTGCTATGCGGTAAACATAGAGGTTTTATCTCTGTAAAAACAGACGGAACTTTATGGTCATGGGGTTCAGATGAACAAGGGAGTTTGGGGAATGGTGGTTCAAACGTTAATGTAAGCTCACCTATTCAAATTGGAAGCGATACGGATTGGAAAGAACCTTTTAGCAACGGAGAAACTGCCGGGTGCTTAAAAACAAGTGGTGACATATGGGGTTGGGGTAGAGGCAGAGGCGGGGGGTGGCAGCACAACGGTCAAAGCGCTACTGCTGCGTCAGATTCATCTATCCCTCACGTATATGAACCCGTAGACGGTGAAGGAGGTGACACGGATTGGCAAGGTGACCACAGAATTAAAGCCTGCACAGGCGGTAGGCATAATGGGACAGTAAAATCTGGTAATGAATTGTATATGTGGGGTGCGCAAACTAACGGTGAGTTAGGCATTGGGTCTACAACAGGAACACACTCTCCTGTTCAAATTGATGGTAGTTGGTACAGAGTTGGTACTGGTTTTGGACACACAGTGGCTTTAAAAAGATGATATTTCTTAGCTCACTACCAAGGTCAGGCAGCACACTACTTACGTGTTTGCTTAACCAACGGCCTGATGTATACGCAACTCCAACGTCTAACTTGTGCGACACGATGGGCGTATCTGTACTAGCATGGGAACGGAACCCAACTACACAATCCAGTAGTAGCACACAAAAGGATTTGATTAGAGTACTCAAAGGAATTGCTAAAGCTCGGTATACTACAAAGAAAACTATTTTTGATAAAAGTAGGGCTTGGCCTGCTCCGCAAACTATGCAGACCATGAAGAAGATTCAAGGCAATGTTAAGATCGTTGCAACTGTTAGACCTATTGCTGATTGTTTAGCGTCACTTGTAAAGATTTTTAAACCAACTGATGTCAACGATTTCTGCAAAAACAGCAACTTGTCTAAAGACTTATTTCACGCTTACCATACTTTGAAAGAAGGATATGAATCCGCACCTGCTAATTTCTTATTTGTTGAGTACGATGACCTAATTAAAAACACACAAGAACAGCTTGATCGCATTGCGAAGTTTACTGGGCTAGAAACTTTTACGCATGACTTCAACAATGTTGAGCCTAGTACTGAAAAAGATGAAGTGCGGGGTATTAAAGATTTACACAAAGTTCGTAAAAAGGTTTCTAAACGCCAATACTCAGTCCGTAAAATACTAGGTGATGATCTATATCGTTTTTATCAAGGTGGTGAGTTTTGGAATGATAAGCCAGAGCCTGTGATGATTGGTGACGATCTTAACTTGCAGCTTGAAGCAAGCTTGCGGGGTGAGTTTAATAAAGCATCGGAGATTACAGAGAAGCTTTTGATTGAGCGCCCAAACTGCAACCGTGTGAAATTCAACGCAGGGTGGCATGAGCTATACAAAGGCAATCTTCTTAAAGGCCATAAACTATTAGATTACGGCAGGGCTGAAGATGTGTTTGGAAGTAAACCCCCATCTGGCGCACCAGTGTGGCAAGGAGAGCCGGGAACAGTATTATTTAATATGGAAGCTGGGCAGGGTGATCAGATCAAATCATTACGTTATGCGTTTGAAATAGCTAAAACTAATAAAGTTGTATTAGCTTGCTCACCTGAGTTGGCTCCAATATTTGCTGAAAGTTTTATAACGGTAAAACACGATGTAGCTGCTGGTGTTTACCATGACTTTTATTGTCCGTCCATGTCATCACCTATTCCTTTAAAAATGGAGATGAAAGACATTACGGGAGAGCCATATATCAAGAGAACAGAAAAAGCTGTTTCAGGTAGAGTAGGTGTTCGATGGCAGGGAAACCCTGAGTTTGACCATGACACGCACCGCAAGTTTCCTAGCGAATTAATGTTTGACGCAACAAGAGAATTAATTAACCCCGTTTCTCTTCAGCGTGACACCAACGATGTACCGGAATGGATGGAAAAGGTTAACCTATCAGATTGGACAGCTACACGCAGAGAGATCAGTCTATGTGAGCTAGTTATTACAAGTTGCACCAGTGTCGCGCATATGTCGGCAGCTATGGGCGTACCGACATGGATAGTTGTGCCTATACTACCTTATTATTTATGGGCGATGCCGAGTACTAAATCTCCTTTTTATGATAGCGTCACGTTATACAGACAAGAGAAATATGGGGATTGGTCTGCGCCATTTGAAAAGATAAAGCAAAATCTACAACAACTTAGTATAGCAGCATAAATGGTAGAACCAATCTCAGCAACACTTGCAGCTATTGCGCTGGTTAAAACGGGA
>ENA-ORXF01000132-ORXF01000132.1-marine-metagenome-genome-assembly--contig:-NODE-132-length-56394-cov-4.833638_pt1 | contig 56394 bp, 56 predicted proteins | sample MGYA00237864_ERZ511476 | MGnify/ENA primary metagenome ERZ511476 (study PRJEB26306, sample SAMN06343908) | marine metagenome | isolation source: coastal waters | place: Atlantic Ocean: West Antarctic...
AAAATATTATCTAAGTAATCAGACTCTTGATGTTGAATATTAACTTTATTTAGACTTATGTGGCCAGATTCTAAATTCTTCATTCCGCAGATTGATTGTATTAAAGTAGTTTTCCCACAACCATTTGGGCCTGTAATTAATAAAATCTCTCTATTTTTTACAAGAATATTAATATCCTTAAATATAATATTATTATTCTTATAACAAGTTACTGAATTTACTGAAATTTCAATATTATTAGTCAAGACATCATCCAATTTTTCGTTCAATACTTTAATAATAACATATGAATAGTCTATATATATTCTACTTGTTGAAACAATTTGTAGAATAATAATGTAAAATACCGAGCTTATTAAACAATGTTATCCAATATGAGCAACATAAACCCATTTAATAGAATAAATTCCTACTTTAATAATAGTGATTCTACTGCATTTGATGGCTTAAGCTATTCTGCTGACTCGCTATTTCTATCTTCAAGAGAAAATAAAAAAAGACTTATAGTGGTGGATTGCAATACTGACGGTGAAAGACTATACAAAGAACTAGATACCTTTAATCAGAATATAACCGATAATGAGTTGATTTTTATACCTGGGACGGAAGAGATGCCCTATGACATGGTTGATTCTGACAAGTATTTAAGCTCAAAAAAGAATCTGGGCTTAATGCAGCTAATAAATTCTAAATCTAATAAATTTACAGTAATTACAACTATAAAAAATCTTCAAAAGAGACTTATCCCAAAAGATGACTTAATAAAAGAAACTATATATATAGAAAAAGGTAGTGAAATTGATATAGAAGGCCTAAGAAAAAAACTTACTAACATGGGGTATTTGTTAAATCCTCAGGTAAATTTTCATGGAGAGTTTTCTATAAGAGGTTCAATAATTGATATTTATGCTGGTGGTTACGAATACCCAATTAGAATAGATCTTGACGACATAAACATTGAATCAATAAGATACTTTAATGTAGATTCCCAGATAACAGCAGACAAGGAGATAATTAATAAAGTATGTATTGTGCCAATAGGTAATATTATTTGTAATGATAAAAATGTTATAACCTTTAGAAAAAAATATAGGGAAATTTTCGAAGGCAACCCTAATAAAAATAATATATACACTAGTATAAGCAATCATATAATCCCGCAAGGTTTTAATAACTACTTCCCTCTTCTTTATGGTAAAGCGGATTCATTATTTCAGTACTTTAGTGGTATAGATGATTGGGTAATATTTGATAGCATCAAAAATAGGCTCTCAAATAATTGCAAAACTATTAGCGATAAATTCAATTATATAAAGGAAAACGAAGAGCTTTTTTTAGAACCAAATTACTTATATATAGAAGAAAATGAATTATTAGAAAAAATTAATAATACAAAACCTATTACAATCTATAAGGACAAAACTCTATCTAATGATTCATATAATTTTAATATTTCCTCTGTTCCAGATATATCAATAAAACCATATCTTGAAAAACCAATTAATGATCTTTTGAATCATATTGATAATTCGAAGTGCGTAATATTATTTAGTACTGATGACACAAAAATATCTCAGTTTGAAGATATATTTAGTGCAAATAATCTTGAGTATAAAAAAATTAGCTCTTTAAAGTATATCAATACAGACGAGGATAAATTTTACATAATTAATAAGCATATAAATTCATCTTTTAAGATCAATGAGCTCAGTATGTCGTTTATTGTAAGTGGTGACATCATTAAAGAAAAAATAAAACAACATACAAGTAGAAAAAATGCAAAGTCATCTTTTTTTATTGATCAACTAAAAAACCTTGAGGTAGGAGCTCCAGTAGTTCATGAAGAGCATGGGGTTGGAAGGTATGATGGCTTAAAGTATTTAGAGACTAATGGTGTTTCAAATGAATATTTAACAATATTATATGAAGATAATGACAAACTATATGTGCCTGTATCATCACTACATCTTGTAAATAAATACAACACTTCTGATGACGAGCATGCCCCGCTTCATAAGCTTGGTGGATTCTCATGGAGCGGAGCTAAGAAAAAAGCAACAAAGAAAGCTTATGATATTGCCGCAGAGTTATTGGAAATTAATGCTAAGCGTGCTCTAAGAAAATCTTTAAAATATAATATTAACGAATTCGAGTACGATGAGTTTGTGAATGAATTTATTTATGATGAAACAGACGATCAATTAAATGCCATAAAAGATGTTGAGAAAGATTTAACATCAGAAAAACTAATGGACAGATTGGTTTGCGGAGACGTAGGTTTTGGTAAAACTGAAATTGCATTAAGAGCGGCTTTTATATGCGCATCAAATTTTAAACAGGTAGTGATCTTAGCGCCAACTACGCTTTTGGCGGAACAACATGAAAAAACATTTAAAGCGCGATTTAAAAATTGGCCTTTTAAAATAAGCTGCCTGTCAAGGTTTAAAACAAAAAAAGAATTAGACGCAACAATATCAGAGATAGGTACTGGAAATTGTAATATCATTATTGGCACTCATAGAGTCATCCAGAAAGATATAAAGTTTAAATCTTTGGGCCTATTAATTATTGATGAAGAGCAAAAGTTTGGCGTAAAACATAAAGAATTTCTTAAGAAAATAAAAAATGAAGTTAATGTTTTAACCCTTACAGCTACTCCTATACCAAGAACCTTGAATTTGTCATTAGGAGGTTTAAGAGATTTAAGTATAATTGCCACGTCCCCAGAAAATAGAAAGCCAATAAAAACTTATGTTTCTGATTGGAGAAAATCAGTATTAAAAGAAGCATGTGATAGAGAAATAAGTAGGGGTGGTCAAGTATTTTTTTTACATAATAGAGTAAAAGATATAAATGTTGTTTACAATGAGCTGCAAGAATTAATGCCAAATTATTCTATAAAAGTTGCGCATGCTCAGATGAGTTCATCGCAATTAGAAAAAATAATACTTGAATTCTACAATAAAAAGTTCAACATTTTATTAGCAACAACAATAATTGAGAATGGTATAGATATAGCTAATGCAAATACTATTATTATTAATAGAGCAGATAAATTTGGTTTGTCACAACTTCATCAAATTAGAGGCAGGGTTGGAAGAAGTGATAGACAGGCATTTTGCTATCTTATAGTCCCAGACAAAAATCATATTACAGAAAATGCTAAAAAAAGATTACAGGCTTTGCAAACTATGGAGGACCTAGGGTCCGGGTTTTCTATAGCGTCACGTGATTTGGAAATAAGAGGGGCAGGAGCTTTATTAGGAGATTCTCAAAGTGGTGAGATTCAAGAAATAGGTTTTGCGTTATATAACAGGATTTTATCAAAAGCTATATCAGCTTTAAAATCAGGAAAAATACCAAACTTTGAAAATCCATTAGACTCAATAACCGAAATAGATATAAATGAGATTGCATTAATACCAAGTGAATATATAAATGATATAAATCAAAGATTAATAATGTATAAAAAAATTGCTAACTCAGAATCAGTTGAAAATATTGATAATATTGTGATCGAATTAATAAATAGATTTGGAAATATTCCAACCGAACTAAGCAACTTAATAGACGTAACTAAAATGAAAATTAAGTACTCAAAACTTGGGATTAAGAAACTTAGCGTAACAAAGACTGCCTTACGTATATCTTTTCAAGAGGACACCTCTATAAACCATGAAAAACTAATTAAATTTATTAATAATAGTCAAAATAATGTATCATTTAGTCAAGAGAACACGCTTATATATAAGAAAAACTTTAAGGATATAAGGGATAAAAAGATCGTAATAACAAATATAATTGAGTCTATTAGATAATATGAAAAAAAATTTTTTTAATATATTGCTTATAATTTTAATACCTTTAAATTCCCCTCTTTTTGCAGGGGATATAACAAGTGAAGATGTAGATTTATACCAGGTTAAACTGATAATGGTTTCCCATAATTCCTCAAACTATACTGACTTTAATTCAAATTTTATTAATGATAATTATATTGAAGATAGCTTCATCAAAGTTAGTAAAAATAATTGCATTATCAACGATCAAAAAATTTGTATTAAGTATGATTTTGACTATAAAGTTGAGACTTTTAATGACTTCAAGGTTGCGCTGGAATCTGCAAAAGATATAGAAATTATTAGTCATTTAGAGTGGGTTCAAAATCTGAAATCAAACTATAAAGTAAAAATTAAAGATGGGTATGATTATAGTGATGATTTAATGAATGGAGATATTGAAGTTAATAATATTGAAATCCTTGGCAACGGCAGAATTACTAAGTATGAGGGTTTATTATCAATAACAAAAAATAAATTTTTTAACGTGGTTATAACAATGTTTGAAAGAAAAATAATGGAGCAACCAGGGCTCTTCTCTACTGGCTTACTGATATCTAAGAAATATAATATTACTCAAAATATTCAGTTAAATAAATTAACTTATATTGATAGAGAATATTATGGGATTATAATAAAAATAATAAAGATTGCTGATTAGTGAAATTTACTCTCTAATTTCAACTCTTGTGGGAAACGCTATCTCCGCCTCATGACTTTCTATTATTCCGCCAATTTCTAGCAAAACATTTTGTTTTATTTCGTGGTATCTAGCCCATTCTGTAGTATTAGCATAAGTGACTATGAAAAAATCTAGCGAGCTATCGTTATAATTATTAAAATTTACTATTGTAGTTTGTTGATGATCGATATCTGGGTGATTTAGTATCATATCTTTAACTTCGTTTACTATTGGTACCATTTTCGAGAGATCCTTATAACGAAGCCCTATAACCTCTCTGATGCGCCTGTGTGTCATTCGTGAAGGATTTTCAACTATAATATTCATAAATACTGAATTTGGTATATATACAACATTTTTTCTAAAATTTCTTATAGCTGTCTGTCTCCAGCCAACGTTTTCAACAGTACCTTCGATGTCTCTATCTGGAGATCTTATCCAATCACCTTTTCTAAAAGGCCTATCAAGATAAATCATTAGACCGCCAAAAAAATTAGCTAACATATCCTTTGCTGCAAAACCCACTGCGACACCACCAATACCTCCGAAAGCTAATACGCCTGATATACTAAATCCAAAAGTTTGCAGTATAATCAAGCTAGATGTAATAATTATAGAAAGTCTTATGATTTTTGTTATGGCCTCATAGGTTGACTCATCAACATCAATGCCATTTTCTTTATTGTGTTCAATAATTGCATTTTGAAAGTTTCTAGCTAAGTTCATTAAAAACAGAGCTATCACAAAAATTATCCCTGCTTTTTTTATATTAACTAAAAATTCTGAAGAAATATTTAAAACATAAAGATTGTTATTAAAAGCGTCAAGTGTAAAAACAATACCAAGTAACCAAACTAGTATTGTGAATGGTTTGTATATAGAATTAATTAAGCAGTCGTCCCATAAATTATCAGTTTTAGTAACCTGGTTTTTCAGTGTATTAAGTATAAGTCTTGTGGCTATATTAATAGTAATTATTACTAGAGTAATTACTAGCACCTTAACTATCCAATGATCAAAATTATAATTGAGTATTATATTATTCATAATTTATATTTATAGTGTTATTTCTATTTGTTTTTTTTCATCTATTTTTTTTAATTTCTCAATAATAGACATACGTTTTTTATTTGCATATAAATCTTCTTTTTTTACCTTAGGACGATTTAGCTTTATTATTTTATTAGCGACTTCTGTAGTACTCTTCATAACTATATTATCTAAAATTTTCACCACTACTTCTCTATCATTACAAATAAAAAAGCAGTCACACCCAGCATCAATAGATTTTAATAAATTATCTTCTATGTTTCCAAATTCATTTAACGCCCTCATGCTCATATCATCAGAAAAAATTAACCCTTTGTATCTTAAATCGTTTCTTAAAATCTGTAACCATTTTCTAGAAATTGTGGGCGGCAATACATCTATATTATTATACCTAACATGAGATGTCATTATCCCTTCTACACCTAACTCTATAGCTTGTTTGTATGGTAAGAGGTCATTATTAAATATAGTTTTAAATCCTCTTTTATCATCTGGTAGCTCTAGATGTGAATCGGTTTTTGCATACCCATGCCCAGGATAATGCTTGCAGATACTTCTCATATCAGTGGTTTTTACACCTTCAAGAAATGCTGCTGTCAACTTCGATACTATACTTGGGTCTTCTGCAAAGCATCTCTTACTCATAATATTACTTCTTTTATAATCTATATCTAAAACCGGCATTGTATTAACATCTACTCCAAGGTAGCTCAATTCAAATCCCATTAACCACCCAAGATCATTTGATAATTCAATAGTCTCATGGGGTTTTTCACTATATTTAATACCTAGTGTATCTACAGATGGAAGCACTGTTAAGCCGTCTTTAAAACGCTGAACCCTACCACCTTCATGATCTAGATATACTATCAAAGATGGAGACCTTAAGTCTTTAATACTCGCTATAAGCGAAGATACTTGCTCTATAGATATAAAATTCCTTGCGAATAAAATAACGCCACCAATATATGGATGCTGCAAAATATCAATATCATTTTGCGTAAGCTCACCTGTATTTATATCTATTATTAATCTACCAAGATTCATAAAACATTATTTCCTTAAACTTCATTTAAAGCACTATTAAATACTTTAAAAATGTAAAATATAAGATCATTATATATAATTAATTATATATAATACATATCAGGCAAATAATAAGGCGTTTAAACATCAAGGAATCAAGAAATATGAAAAATATCACTGTAAAGGAAATGATTAGGTCTGCCAAAAAAAACCTTATAGAGTTATCTCCTCAACAAGTAGAGGATAACTTAAACTCACAAGATATTAATATAGTTGACTTGAGAGATACTTCGGAATTAATAGAAAACGGCGTTATTCCTGGCTCTTATCATGCATCAAGAGGTCATTTAGAGTTTTTTGCTGATCCGGATTGCGAATACTATAAAGATTTTTTTAATAAAGAAAAAAGTATTATCTTATATTGTCATTCAGGTGCGAGATCGGCACTAGCGGCAAAAACCCTTCATTTGATGGGTTATAATAAAATTTCCCATATGAAAGGCGGATTTAAGTCATGGATGAAGGAAGTTGGTATAATTGTAGATTATAAATAAAAAAACTTATAACTGAGATCTTAATAATCTCTAGAGAATATAGCGCTTATCTAGAAGCTATTTGTCAGTGTCACTTTGAACTTTTTTTGAAATCTCGACAATTTGATCTAATTGTTCGTTAAGTGAATCAAGACTTTTACTTATAGAGAATAAAATCAACATAATAACTATGCATATTATTGTTAAAATTATTATCATCATTAGTATCTCCTATTTTTTTATAAATGGCGGAGAGTGAGGGATTCGAACCCCCGGAACCTTTCGGCTCAACGGTTTTCAAGACCGCCGCATTCGACCACTCTGCCAACTCTCCACATGTAAAAAGGTCTTATTTATACATTCGTTTATATTTACAAGCAAGTAATAAAACGTTAATGTATATAAAATTAATCATGGAGCCATTATATGAATAATAGCAACACAACAGTTAGAGAACAAGTAAGAAACTCGGTTACCAACAAAGTCCTTAGAAACACATATATTCTTCTATCAATGACACTATTATTTAGTGCCTCAGCAGCTTTTATAAGCTACACAATGAATATATCGGTAGTAAATCCATTTATCACACTTGGATTATATTTTATTACTCTCTATTTAACTACTAAAAATAAAAATAATGCCTCTGGTATTTTCTGGGTATTTTGCTTAACGGGTGTTCTTGGTTTTACACTTGGCCCAATATTGAATATTTATATAAATAATCTTAGTAATGGAACAGAAATTGTTGCTACAGCGCTAATGCTTACAGGAATAATATTCTTATCATTATCGGCTTATGTAAACTTTACAAAAAAAGATTTTAGTTTTATTGGTGGTTTCGTAACATCAGGAATTATTTTAGCTTTTGTGGCTAGCATAGTTTTACTAATATCATCTATGATGGGTTATTACTTCCCACTTATGATGCTGGGTATATCAGGACTGTTTGCATTACTAATGTGTGGATTAATTCTATACCAGACAAGCTCTATTATTAATGGTGGTGAAACTAACTATATAATGGCAACGCTTACATTGTATATATCTATCTATAACTTATTTACTAGTCTACTCCATATTTTAGCAGCATTTATGGGCGGCGACGATTAAGCACAATAACAAAACATTTTAAGGAGAACTACATGCCAAAATTTATAATTGAAAGAGATATTAGTGACGCAGGATCTTTAACAACTGACGAGCTGCAAGGTATATCTCAAAAGTCATGCTCAGTATTGAAAAAACTTGGTACAGAAATTCAATGGGTTGAAAGTTATGTGACAAAAGATAAAGTGTACTGTGTTTATATTGCTCCAAATGAAGAGTTAATTAAAGAGCATGCTAATGAGGGTGGGTTCCCAGCAAATAAAATTAGCGCAGTAACAAAAATTATTGATCCAACTACATCCGAATAAAAGAGATTAGTTTAAAAAAGAGCTTATAAAGGAGGTGAATTCTGGACTATCCCAGTGTTTTTCTCCTTCAACTTTATATATTATAGTGCCTTTATCATCAACTAAAAAAGTTGTTGGTATGGCTTCAACCTTCCAGCTTACTAGGTCAATATTTTCATCTAAAAGAATTTTGAAATCTATGGGCGATGTACTATTTATAAAATTATTTACAACTTCAGCATTTTGCCCAACATTAATAGCAATAATTTCAAAGTTTTGACCTTTAAATTTTTTATATAGGTTATTCAAAGATGGGATTTCTCTAACACATGGCTTACACCAGGTAGCCCAAAAGTTTACTAGAACATACGAACCTTGAAATTCGCTTAAGGATAAGGATTTATTATCCAATGTCTTTAAGTTAAACGTAGCAGCCTCACTGCTATCAATTTTATTCATAGGATAATTTTGATTATCCGAACAAGATACAAGTATTAGAACAACTAAAGGCAATATATAATTTAATGGTTTCATATTATTTATTATAACCCATATCTTTGTCATTAGCCCAGTTAGGATCGTTTTTTGTTAAATCTCCTACTGGTTCTGCTAGAGCATCTGAGATAAGCATCTCTATGTTATCCCCCTCCAAAGACTCTAAAAAAAGCTTTAAGTTTTCTTTTTCATTAACACTAAGATTAAGTTTTTTTATCATAGGACTTAATAGTGAATTTTCAAAACCACCTTCGTTATAAAATTCAATAACCTCTTCTAGATTACTAAATATCCCATTATGCATGTAAGGCGATGTTAGTGAAATATTTCGCAAACTAGGTGTCTTAAACATCCATCTATGATCAGGGTTTTCTGTTATACGGTAAAGACCCAAATCATTTAATTTTTTTTGTTGGTTAACACTGTTTATTATTGAGCTATCAACTTCTACATACTCGCCAGGTGCAAGTTGCACTCTAGTTTTTTTCTTACTCAATATACCCATAGACTCAGCATAACCAATTCCTGTATTATGAAGTCTATTGTCAAAAAATAATGCGTCTTTATCATTTATTAAATGACAACTCACGCAATTACCCTTACCCATAAAAATCTCAAAACCACCTTTTTCTTTATCATTCAATGCATTTTTATTTTTACCATAATACCATTTGTCAAAATTAGAGTTAGCAGATATCAAGGATCTCTCGTAACTAGCTATAGCTTTTCCAAAAGTAGCTGTATTCATACCTTCTTCTGGGAAAGCCTTTTCGAATAATTTTTTATAACCGGGAATCAGCTCTAATTTTTTTAATGTAAAACCAAAGGAAGGCATTGCCATTTCTGAATGAGATAAAATAGGCTGCCATACCTGATTCTCTAATGAAAATTCTCTAGCGTCATGAAATAAAAATTTATTGTATGCAACATTAAGAATAGTGGGTGTATTTCTTAAATTTGACCTGCCTTCTATTCCAACTGCAGTTTTAATTTCGTTATTCGCAAAACCTTGCTCTGGAACATGACACATACCGCATGACATTGTGTTATTTAAAGACAATCTTCTATCAAAAAATAATTTTCTTCCAAGTTCAATTTTTTCTCTAGTAATAGGATTATTTTTAGGAACCTCTAATGCTGGCAACCCTAATTGCCTCATGGTTACGTATTTTATTAAGTCAGCTTTTACTCCCTTTCTATCTTCCAGGCTCACGGATTGAGTAACATAGTTTTTATTATCATACCCGTCTTTATTATCTCCAGGCCCAGAATATTTCTCAATATCTTCAGAGAAGGCTATAGTGCTAATAAGGAAGATGATTAGTAAAAATAATAATTGGTTTAATAAGGTTTTATTTATAAATAAATTACTCATTATCCAATAATAAGGTTTTTATATCGTTTATCAATAGGTCTGGATGCAGAAAATCAACATTGTATATGTTTCTTATAAGTTTATTCTCATCTATAAGGAATACTCTGAGTAAATGTGACTCTACTCCATAGTATCCTCCATCATCAGTAAACTTTCTTATCACAGGTTGATCGTAATCCTTAAGTATTGGGTCTAATTTTGAATGAGAACTTGTTGTTAAAAAATCCCAGTCAGCATTAATATAACTCAAACCTTTACCATATAAAGACATTACATCAGGAGTATCGTATTCCGGATCAAAACTCATACTTATCATTTTTAATTGCGACAATATTTCGACTTCATTTTTCAACTTTTCTTGTATTTTAAAGAACACAGCTGTAGCTAATGGACACCCATTAGTGTCGGTGCAATTACTATATATAAAACTTAAAAGAGTTATTTTACCCCCCATTGAATCATACAAACTACTTTTTTCGCCACTTCCTGTGATTATCTCTCCATCACCAGCTTTCCTAATATTATATAATTCGTAGGTACCAGGATTCGGTAGATCGTAACCCAAATTATCTCTCCATCCTAAGGCAAGGCTATTTCTCTCTTTTTTAATTTTATCCCGCTCACTCTGAATATAATCACTATCATTAGCGTTAGTAGTTAAGGAAAAAATCACAGCAAGCAGTATTAATATATTCTTCATAATTATTATTTAGTTAAAAAAATTCCAAAAAAAAGGTTAACTTTCGTTAACCTTCATTTTAACACTTATATTAGAAATTAATACATTACTTACTTAAGCATTGATATATCTTTTTCCGTATCTCTGTTTTTACTAGAATATAATGAGTAAGCTCCAAATCTCATTTGATGAGCTCTTCCAAGCTTCTCTTTGTAAAAATCAATTGTCCATTGGTGTGTTAACTCTAATTTTTCCTCATCCCAATTATAAAGTTTAACCCATTGCTCGTCAGCTTCGCCTGTTTTATCCCAGTTTCCTAGAAGTGATGTAGAAAAATACGCTCTCTTTCCATCCCAACTTTGCGAGATCATATTTACTTGCGAACCAATTTTCTCTTCAAATTTCTGAACAGGGTTGAATGGGTCTGATATATCAAAATATCTAGCTTTACCATCCATAAATGTATCAACCCATAATCCTTTATCGTCTGCTGTTATTGAAATATCAACTGGTAATGGTACTTTAGAAGCATCGCCTATGTCAGCTACAGCTTTACCTTGCCACTCTCCATTATCATCTTCATATAGTAACCATATCTTTGATGTTAGAGCTGTTGTTGTAAAGCAATAATTATTACCTTCTCCCCAAGCACATCTTATTTCTAATGGTGCTCCAGGTACGTCTATAACTTTTTTAGGTTTTCTTGTGTGTAAATCCCAAACTACCATAGTATTTCCAAATCTCTTCATAGCTTCGCCATCTTGTAGCATCTGACCAAAGTCCATCATATAGTTTGACCAGCCTGTAAAAGATGATGTTAGCATTATGTTACTTCTTGGCTGAACACGCACATCATAACCATATCCATCAGCAAAGTTTCCTGTTTTCTTAGCGCCTCTTAAATCACCATCTGTAGGTAACCAATGTGTCGCAATATACTCACCTTTACTATTATACTCTGCAAGACCTGTTCTTCCGCCATTATCTTTATTATTAGATAAACCAGAAACCATAATTCTTCCTGGTAAAGCATAGAATGTATGAGGACCTACAACGCCACCAGTTTTTTCTACAAAATCTGTTACAACTTTATGTAGTGTTGGCTTTCTTGGGTCTGTATGCACATCAAAAATAAATATTTTATTACTATCTAATCCGCCTGCCCATAAGTAATGTCTGTCATCACTTAAACCAGAATGATGAGCTTCGTTTCTTCCGCCTACCGAAAGAACACTAACAACTTTGGCATATGTTTTTGACTGAGGGTTTACATCAATAGTTACTAATTTATCTTGTTCGTCGCCAAGTCCTTCAACACCAAGCGTCCAAACATAAACGTAATCTTCCTGACCGACGATTTTAGCCATATATGGTGACATACATGTCTCATCTGCAACTGTTAGTGAGCTTACTGAAAGTAAAATAGCTCCTAGAATTGAAATTCCTATCTTTCTTAAATACATAGCATTCCTCTATTGTTATAATTCTTGAGTTGATATTATGAACGATTGAGGTTTTACGTCAAGACTATATGATAATATAATAACTAAAAATAACCTCTAAAGGATAATTGTGTACAAACCACTAAACAAACATAAAAATACTACATGTAAAAGCCAGTTTTTCATGAGAAACTACTTTAAGCCCTTATTCTTACTATCTTTTTTATTTGCTAGTTATACCTCACAAGCAGCTATTGGGGGTAATTTTTCCCTGATAGACCACAACAATAATAAATACAGCTTATCTGCCTCATCAAATGTAAAGTTAATTTTTTTTGGTTTTTTAAATTGTCCGGATGTATGCCCTACTACACTATCTGACGTATCAAATTTACTAAAAAAACTAGAGGGTCTGGCTAAATACATAGATCCAATATTTGTCACAATAGATCCTTCTCGAGATACACCAGAATTAATGAAAAATTATCTATCTTTTTTTGATAAAAGAATTATTGGCCTGACAGGAAGCCAAGAACAAATAGAAAAAGTGTCAAATCAATACCATGTTTATTACAGCTATCAAGACAAAGAAGCAGGTGGTGACTACACGGTTAATCACACTGCAAACATGTATTTTTTAGATAAAAATAATAACGTGGAAAAAATATTTATTCCAGGGACCCCTTTTACTGAGTTCTATAAATATATAAATCGATATATGCTAAAAGATATAAAAAATTTACCTTTACAGTAAAATCACCACCTTATCTTTTATAATTTTTATAGAGTAAAGAATAAACTATAACAAACGCCATAAATAAAATAGGTATCAAAGTATCAAAATAAGCAGGAGTGCTTAAATTACTAGTTACAAAAATATCGCTTCGAATCATATCTCCACCAATCCACCCTATTAAAGCAGAGCCTAGGTAAATTATAATAGGATACCTATCTATAAGAGTAAGAATTAAAGAGCTTCCCCATATAATAATGGGGACACTTAAAAGCAAACCAAAAATTACAAGGGAAATGTCTCCGTTTGCTGCTGCAGCTATAGCAACCGAGTTATCTAGACTCATAACAAAATCCGCAATGATAATAGTTTTTATAGCAGCAAACAAATTCGACTCTTGCTTAATATTTATATCATGGTTTTTTTGATTATCTAAAATTAATTTAACACCAATCCAAATTAGCAATAATCCGCCTACTATCTTTAAACCAGGAATAAGAAGTAGAGTGGTGGCAAAAAAGACCATAATTACTCTTAATACAATTGCTCCTAAAGCACCATAAAATATGCCTAATTTACGTTTTTTTTCCGGGAGATTCTTACACGCTAATGCTATAACAATTGCGTTATCTCCACCCAAAATTATATCTATAGCAATGATTTGTATTATCGAAATTAAAGCAGAATTATAAATAAGTTCATACATAGGGAGTTAATTTACTTAGTAATATAATTTATAGAAAAAATTTCTATCTAGTAGCATTTGTTTAAGAAATTTTATCGATTTTTGCAGCTAAAATAAAGTCACTTTCAGCCAAACCTTTAATAGCATGAGTAAATATTTTCACAGTAGCATAACCCCATCCGAATGATATATCTGGATGGTGTGACTCACTCTCAGCTATTACTCCAACCGAATTTACAAATTCTTGGCTTTGAACAAAATTTTTAAATTTGAATTCTTTAAATAAATAGAATTCGGATGGCTTATCTTCCTTAGCGCTCCAAGCATCTATTTTTTTTAAAAAATCTTGAATTTTCTCAGTGCTAAATGGCGGTATTCCACCTTCGCATGGTATACATTTTTTTTCAGAAAGATCATTACTCATAATTGTAATATTAATTGATTTTAATTATCGAAAACATAACATACTAGGATAAATTTGCAATGCTATGCTAACTCATGAATTACAGAGTAAAACTTTATATTTTTTTTATAGCGTACGCGACATCTATTGCTTGTTTGTTTTGCCAGACATCATGCACTCTAAAAATATTAACCCCTGATAAAACTCCTAATGCTGATGTTGCACATGTTCCAGAAACTCTATCGGCAGGATTATTATTTGAAGATACCTCACTAAAAATTTTTTTTCTACTAGTTCCCAATAACGAGTGATACCCTAGTCCACAAATTTTATTTAGATTTTGTAGAATCTGTAAATTATGTTCTGTTTTTTTACCAAACCCTATTCCCGGGTCTAATATAATATTATCTTTATCAACTCCAGCTCGCACTGCAATTTTTGCTTGGCAATTTAAAAACTCTATGACTTCCTCAACCACATTATTGTATCTTGGATTTTCTTGCATATTTTTCGGAGAACCTTGCATGTGCATAATGCAATAATACAAATTATTCTTCACCACGAGAGGGATCATTTCTTCGTCATCTGTTCCGCCACTAACATCATTTATCATATCTACACCAAGTTCCACAGCTGCTTGCGCAACTTCTGAGGATGTTGTGTCAACACTAATAACAATACTTTCTGGGATATTTTTTTTCAACTGAGATATAACGTCTACAATCCTTCTCTTTTGCTCTATTGGGGAAACTCTTTCTGAGCCTGGTCTTGTTGACTCACCACCTATATCAATAATAGATGCTCCTTGCTCAATCATTACCATAGCTTTATCTACTGCTGCTTGACTCGATGGGTATGAACCTCCATCAGAAAAACTATCAGGAGTTACATTTAAAATTCCCATAATAATTGGTCTTGTAAAATCTAATTTTCTATTCATTTTATTTGCTTATTAAGATTAAAAGTATTTATTTCTTTGCCGACGTCAACTGATAGTAAATCATATGCAAATACCACATCACCGCTATAACTTTCTTGTATTTCTCTTATAACCTGCTCCTCAGTTATACCAAATAATAACGCATGATTTAATATAGTCAATTTTGGGTTAGTAGAATTTAATACCTTAACTAATTGCTTAACATTTGTGTGCGTATCAACGACGTCTCTTAGCTTCTTATTATTCTTGTATAATATACTAGATACAGCTATAACCTCATGTATTAAGATATCACATTGTTTGCAACTTTTAATAACATTATCTGAATAAGAGGTGTCCCCAGAGTAAACGATAGTTTTGCCGTTAACTTTTACCATTAGTCCATAAGAATTTTCAATATGCCCATGGGAATTTTTAAAGCTTTTTACTTTAATAAGACTCTCAGACGAAAAATTATGATTGTCAAAATCATAACAGTTGATTTGAGAAACTTCCTTTTTATTGTATCTGTAATCTAAGTCTTCTTTGTAAGCTTTCTTTATATTATTACAAAAATCCTGAATACCTTTTGGACCGAATATATTTGTACTTGTTTTTTTTTGCCATAAATTACTAATCAACCAAAAATCAGGTAACCCAATCAAATGGTCAAAATGCATATGAGATATATATATATTATTAATACTGGAAAAGTTATTTCCAAGTTGCGCTAGTCTAACTGTTGCACCTCTTCCAATATCTAATAAAATTTCTTCTTTTTTATACGCAACAAGAATTGATGGTCCTAATTTATTTATATCAGGGCGAGGAGTTCCGGTACCTAGAAATGTAAAATTTACTAGCTCGCTAGCAAAAGAATTACTGCAAAAAATAATTGCGAGAATTAAAGTTTTAATCATTGGTATCTATTTTTAAAACAGCCATAAAAGCTTCTTGTGGGAGCTCTACTTTACCAACCTGTTTCATTCTTTTTTTACCAATTTTTTGTTTTTTTAACAACTTCATTTTTCGTGTAACGTCACCACCATATAATTTTGCGGTAACATCTTTTCTATAAGCTTTAGTTGTAGCTCTTGATATTATTTGTGATCCAATAGCTGCTTGAATTGCTATATCAAAATTCTGCCTTGGTATTACTTCCTTCATACCGTTAACTAACTTTCTGCCGATAGTTAACGCTCTTGATTTATGCACTATCAGCGATAGCGCATCAACTTTTTCGCTATTAATTAGAATATCTAACTTTTGAAGATCTGATGGCTGAAAAGAGTGAATATAATAATCAAAAGACGCATACCCTTTTGTGCAAGATTTTAATTTATCAAAAAAATCTAAAACCACTTCATTTAATGGCAAGTAGTATTCTATTACTGCCTGCCCTCCAGCATAAGTAATTTTTATTTGTTTGCCTCTTTTTTGTTCACATAGCGTAAGCACATTTCCAATAAACTCATTAGGTACTAACATTGAAGCTGATATTATTGGCTCATGAATTTCCTCAATACTTGATATATCTGGTAATGCGCTTGGGTTATCTACCTCTATTTCATCACCATTTTTTTGAATGACCTTGTAAATTACTGTCGGTGATGTGGATATTAGCTCTAAATTATATTCTCTTTCTAGGCGTTCTTGGATTATCTCCATATGCAGCATCCCTAGAAAGCCGCACCTGAAACCATGACCAAGAGCTTTTGAGGTCTCAGGCTCATAGTTAAACGAAGAGTCGTTTAATTCTAATTTTCCTAGTGCATCCCTAAAGTCCTTATAGTCATCACTACTAATTGGAAACAATCCTGCAAAAACTTTTGGCTGAATTTCTTTAAAACCATCTAATGGCTTTGTTACATCGTCATCATAAGATAAAACTGTATCGCCAACTTTTGCAGAAGCTATATCTTTTACTCCTGCCACTAAAAACCCTACTTCACCAGCATTGATTTTTTTAAGCTTGCTCATTTTTGGGGAATAACATCCTAATCCCTCAACCTGATACGTGACATCTGTAGAAGCTAATTTTATCTTTTTCTTTAACTCTAATGAACCACTGACAACCCTAACTAAAGAAACAATACCGAGATAGTTATCAAACCAAGAATCAATAACCAAAGCTCTCAAGTTTTTCTCTATAGAAATTTTAGGTGGCGGGATTACTTCTATTATAGTTTCTAATAACTCATTAATTCCATGTCCAGTTTTAGCACTAACACCCAATGCATTTGTTGTATCAATACCAATAATCTCGTTAATCTGATTTTTAACGTTTTCTGGGTCAGCAGACTGTAAATCAATTTTATTTAACACAGGAAGAATTTCTAAATCTAGCTCAACAGCTTTATAACAATTAGCAACACTTTGGGCTTCAACACCTTGCGATGCATCAACAACCAACAATGCTCCTTCACAGGCTGCTAGTGACCTAGATACTTCATAAGAAAAATCTACATGACCTGGAGTATCAATAATATTAAATTGATACGTATTACCGTTTTTTGACTTGAAGCTTAATCTAACACTTTGGGCTTTTATTGTTATACCGCGTTCTTTTTCTAAATCCATTGAATCTAAAATTTGAGTACTCATTTCTCTCAATTCCAGGCCGCCACAGATTTGTATAAAACGATCTGCTAGGGTAGATTTCCCATGATCAATGTGCGCAATTATAGAAAAATTTCTAATTAAATCATTGGGAGTTTCTGACATCTTAAATTACTCGATTTGTATTGCTAGATAGAGGGAGTTATTTTGTGATCTCCTAACCAATAGCGAAGCAAAATCTCCTTTTTTCATACTTTTTACAATTCGATTAAGTTGCTCAATATTCTGAATATTTTTACCAGAGATCTGATAAATTATATCATTTTTTAGAAGGCCTGCCTCTTGAGCAGGATCGCCTGAAATATTTTGCACAATTACTCCATATTTTTTTATACCAAACTTCTCTCTTTGTTTATCAGATAAATTTGATACTGACATACCTAGAATTTTTTTTGTTTTTGGTTTGCCTTGCGCTTTAATTATTTTAGCTGATTTTCTTGCAGGCAACTCTTGGACTTTAAACTTAACAAATTTCTTTTTTCCATTTCTTAGAATTTCTATTTTTACAGTTTTGCCAACTTCTGTGTTCCCAACGATTGGGGGTAACGACGATGATGTATTAATTTTCTTTCCGTTGAACTTTAAAATAATATCGCCGACTTTAAGATCAGATTTTGACGCTGGCCCATCTGGGATAATTTTTGATATTAAAGCTCCTGACGGTTTTTTCATTCCAAACGATTTTGCCAAATTATTTGTTACTTCTTGGATATAAACACCTAACCAACCCCTGGAAACTTTACCAGATTTCTTTAACTGCTGAATAACATTATTAGCAACATTCATTGGTATAGCAAAAGATAAGCCCATAAACCCACCGGATCGTGTAAAGATTTGAGCATTAATTCCTACAACCTCACCATTTAAATTAAATAAAGGTCCGCCAGAATTTCCTGGGTTTATAGCAACATCTGTTTGAATAAAAGGCACGTAATTATCATTAGGCAGACTTCTTCCGATTGCGCTGACTATTCCAGCTGTCACAGTACTCTCAAAACCAAACGGAGAACCAATGGCTAAAACCCATTGACCTACTTTTAAGTTCTCTGAGTTTCCAATCTTTACTGGCTTTAGATTCTTTACTTTGATTTTTAACAAAGCTATATCACTAGTGGGGTCAGAGCCAATTAATTTTGCCTCCATCTCCCTTTTATCATTAAGCTTAACGATAATTTGGTCGGCGCCAGCGATCACATGATGATTAGTAATAATGTATCCATCTGCAGAAAACACAAATCCAGATCCTGTTGCATGACTTTTTCTTGGAGAATTTTTCTCTGGATTTTCAAAACCTTTGTCCCCGAAGAATTTCTTTAAAAATTCTTTCATCTCTTCATTTGGCATTTCTTGAGGATTCTTATTAGCACTATTATCGCTCTTAGAGCTTCTAACCGTACTAATATTAACAATGCTGGCATTATTATCTTCTACTAACTTAGTAAAATCAGGTAAATTTGTGTTATCCGCATATGATAAATTTGTTAATAAAACTGCGAATAATATTATGTTTAAAATATATCTCTTTATATTCTGCATATTTGCCTTGGCTCGTATTTTAGATTAGATTGTACTTATTCTATCACAAAGGTTACTAAAATTTTAAAACAAGTTGAAAATACAAAGGTTTTTGATGTACTCATCATTGGGAGCGGGGCTGCTGGAAATAGTCTAGCACTTCAGCTTCCAAAAAATATGTCTGTTGGGTTAATATCTAAAACTGAACTCCATGAAGGAAGCACATACTACGCTCAAGGGGGTATCTCTGCTGTTCTTAGTAAAATGGATTCGATTGATCAGCATGTAGAAGATACTATGGAAGCAGGCGCGGGATTATGCAAAGAAGAAATAGTAAAATCTGTAGCAAAAGATTCCAAAGAAATTATTGAATGGCTACTTGATCAGGGAGTTAAATTTACAAAAAATAAGCCTGGATCGAGTAGTCAGCTTCACCTAACAAAAGAAGGTGGTCATACTTACCCAAGAATAGTTCACGCAGCTGATAAGACTGGCAAAGCAATCCAAGAAAGCTTAATAGATAAAGTAAAAAATCAAAGCAATATTGAGTTATTTACACACCATGTTGCTATAGACTTAATCACAAAAAAAAATAATATAGAAAATAAAACTAGATGTGTTGGCGCTTACATATTAAATAAAAAAAATAATCTAATAAATGTTTTTCAAGCTAAATTTGTGGTGCTAGCTACTGGTGGGGCTAATAAAGTTTATTTGTATACTAGTAATCCAGATACATCGTCAGGAGATGGTATTGCTATGGCATATAGAGCTGGTTGTGATATTGCGAATATGGAGTTTATGCAATTTCATCCCACGTGTCTCTTTCATCACAAAGCTAAATCATTTTTAATCAGTGAGTCTTTGCGTGGCGAAGGTGGGGAGTTACTGCTTCCAAATGGAAAAACTTTTATGCATAAGTATGATCCTCGTGGAGTACTTGCACCAAGAGATATAGTGGCTAGAGCAATTGACAATGAAATGAAAATAAATGGATTTGATTATGTGCTATTAGATATTTCTCACAAAAGCAGCTCATTCATAAAAAAAAGATTCCCTGGCATTTACAAAAAATGCTTAGAATTTAATATTGATATAACAAAGACAGCTATACCAGTTGTTCCAGCTACCCACTATACTTGTGGAGGAATTAATATTGATATAAACGCAAGAACAAATATAAATAATCTCTATGCTATAGGTGAGGTTGCTCATTCTGGCCTTCATGGCGCCAATAGAATGGCTAGCAACTCTCTTCTTGAATGCATATATTTTTCGAGGAAAGTTTTAGCAGATATAAAAAAGTATGAAAATGAAATGCATGAGAATATTTATAATGATCTAAAAAATAATAAAGATAAGCAAGTTAGTGAAGAAGTTATAATTAAACATTCTTGGAAAGAAATCAGGACTCTTATGTGGGACTATGTAGGGATCGTAAGAACCAATGAGAGGCTACTTAAAGCAAAGGTTAGAATTTCAATATATAAAAAAGAAATAGAAGAGTGTTTTAATAAAAATATTATATCTAGTGATCTTATAGAGCTCAGGAATTTAATTTGTATAGCAGAAATTATTGTTACCTCTGCATTAGTTAGAAAAGAAAGTAGAGGTCTTCATTTTAATGTGGATTATCCAAATACAAATAAAAAAGCTCTAGATACAATTATCAATATTCATGTAAAAAATAATATCAAGCTATATCAAGAAAAATAGTTTTTCTGTAATACTCTAATTCCTCGATAGAATCTCTTATATCTTGCAAGGCAAGATGCTGAGGATCTTTCCTAAATCTTACTTTTGGATACCATCTGTTAACTAATTCTTTTATAGTGCTGACATCTAAATTCCTATAATGGAAAAAATTTTCTAGTTCCGGCATGCATCTAGCTAAAAAACGCCTATCCTGACAAATACCACTTCCACACATCGGAGATTTATTATGTTCAATGTACTTATATAAGAACTCAATAGTCATTGCTTGTGCGTCTGAATAAGTATAAGTACTACTTCTAATTCTCTCTACAAGACCTGATTTATTATGCTGATTAGTATTCCAGTCATCCATACCTTCAAGAGCCTCTTCTGGGGTTTTAATAGCTATGACAGGCCCCTCTTCAATAATATTGAGATCCTTATCAGTAACAATGGTTGCGATCTCTATTACGCGGTCCTGAAATGTATCTAGACCAGTCATTTCGAGATCTATCCAAATTAAATTGTGTGGGTTTTTATTCATAATGTCGTGACATCATATCATTATTATTTTTCTGGGCATATTAATATAATGTTCTTTTATCAAATGCTTTTGACAATGTATGTTGATCTAAGTACTCAAGCTCACCGCCAACTGGTACGCCTTGAGCAAGTCTAGTGACTTTTATAGAATTGTTGATTGCTAATTCACTTATTACATGAGCTGTGACATCACTTTCAACAGTATTATTTACAGCCAGTATAATCTCTTTAATATTTCCAGAAACCATCTTTTTATCTAATAAGTCAATTCCAATTTCTTTAGGGCCTATGCCATCTAACGGCGATAATTTTCCTAGCAGCACAAAGTATTTACCATTATAGTTTGTACTGTTCTCAATATTAAAAACGTCAGCTGGGCTCTCAACAACACAAAGCATATCATCAGATCGAACTGGGTCAGAACATAGCTCACATAATTCTTCTTGCGAAAGATTTCTACATGATTTGCAATTAATGGTATTTAGAACAACTTCCTTTAAAACATCTGATAAGTTTATAGCATCATCCTTTGCTCTCTGCAAAAGGTAGTACGTCATTCTTTGAGCAGTTTTTTTTCCAACGCCAGGTAGACATGTAAAAGCACTTATCAAATCATCAATTAAATTTTTTTTCACAGTCATTTAGAAAGGAAGGCCTTCAGGTAAGCCCTGCTTAGTTAGTACCGACATTTTTTTTGAGGACATATCATCGACTTCTTTAGATGCCGAATTAATAGTGTCCTTAACTAAAGCCTCTAATTTCTTAGTATTAGAAAAAATAAAGTTATCGGAAAAAATAATTTTTTGAATAACATGGTCTCCATTCATGATCACAGATAAATTATTATCTTTATCGCTAACAGTGATATTAGTTTTAGAGATTTCTTTTTTCAAATTTTTCATATCTTTTTTCATCTTTTGGGCTTGCTTCATTAAACCCATCATATCTCCCATTCCACCACCAAGTCCTTTTAGCATAATTACTCTCCTTTAATCTGTTCGTTAATTTGAATAGAATCATCAATACTAGTAGCATTAAATTTTTCTTTAATAGCTTTTATAAATTCGTCATTTTCTATTTTTTTATCTGCCTCAATAACTCTATTATTATAATCATTTTCACTCTTTTTTTGAAGAGTCGGTAATGATAAGTTGGATTTTTCAACATTAATTAAAATATCTTTTTTAAAGTAATGAGATAGCGACTCTTGTAATTTGGCTACAGATTTACTTGTCACTACGCTTAATAAACTTTCATCTATTAAAAAATTTATTAAATTATTTTTCTCAGAATCGTAAGTTATATTATTAGCTAAATTTTTAGTCATAGCATCAATATCAAGTCTCTTAATAACTATACCCCAATTTTTTTCTATTGTAATTTTCCCTTCTAAATCCGAAACACTACTTGCTGTGATTTCTTCTATTTCAATAGATTTTTCTTTTTTAGTGTTATTTTTTATTGCAACAGACTTATCTTTTGTAATATCGTTTTCTTTAATATTTTTTTTTGTACCAGTAGCTGAGCTAGGACCACTTTGACTAATAATTTTCTCTACGTCAAATGGGGTAAATAAAATCATTCTTATAACTGCCATTTCAAAACCACTTTTATAATTCGGCGCAAATTCCATGTCTTTTAAATTAGATACACCAACTTGATATAAAATCTGAATTTCATCTTCATCATACTTATCTGAGACTTTTTTTATACTACTATCATAGGGGCTATTATTTAATGACTTAGTGATTTTGTATATAGCCGTCTGGTGAAATATCGAGATTAATTCTTCAAGAAGAAATTTGAAATCGAATGACTGATAATACATTTTATCAATAATTTTTATTATTGACTCTATATCTTCATTGACCAATAAATCTATTAATTTATTAACGCTATCTGATGGCATTAAGCAGAGTATTTTACAAATATTCTCATATGTAATTTCATTGTTACCATGTGAAATACATTGTTCCGCTATACTTAATGCATCTCTCATGCTGCCATCTGCAATTTTTGAAATATTTGCAGTTGCCTGATCTTCATATTTAATCTGTTCATTTTCCAATACTTTTTCGAGCTGATTTTTTATCACTTCTGGGGTTATTCTATTTAAGCTAAAATGCAGACATCTTGATAATATTGTGCTCGGAATTTTTTGCGGGTCTGTTGTAGCTAATACGAATTTTACATGCTCGGGCGGCTCTTCCAAGGTTTTTAATAGCGCATTAAAACTATGCGTGGAAAGCATATGAACTTCGTCTATAAGATATATTTTATATCGCCCTTGAGTGGGCATATATTGTACGTTTTCTAAAAGCTCTCTTGTGTCCTCTACTTTTGTACGTGATGCGGCATCTACTTCATATAAATCAACAAATTGTCCAGCGTCTATAGAGATACAGCTACTACATTCCCCACAAGGATCAGAGGTGATTCCTTTAGTTTCGCAATTTAAACACTTTGCTAGAATTCTTGCTAAAGTGGTTTTACCAACACCCCTTGTTCCAGTAAATAAATACGAATGATGTAGTCTCTTGTTATCGAGGCTATTTACTAATGCTGTAACTACCGGCTCTTGTCCTATTAAATCGGAAAATAATTTTGGACGCCATTTTGTTGCTAATACAGTATTTTTCATATTGAAATTATGCTATCACATTTACTGTTTTATTTAATAAATTTATTTAAATAAAAATACAATTACTATTGGTACGTATAGTAACCCAAAAAATGTTGATAACAGCACGGCTGTAGAAACTTTTTCTGGATATATATTTAAAGCTGTTGCAAAAACTACTGTATTTGCCGCTATAGGAACTATTGATAGTAATAAAAATGCTCTGTGAGCATCAACATCGTATATACCAAGAAAATAGTAATCTATAGTTACTAGCACTAATACCAAAAGTGGCCAAAGTATGAATTTTCCTATAAATGCCAGTGTGATGAATTGATAATCTATCGAGAATTTTTTAATACCTGATATTCCAAAACCAATAAGCATCATTCCTAAAACTATATAAGCTCCGCGCATACTGGAAATAAAATTATCCATCATAGATGGAAGAGTAATATTAAAATATAGAAAAAAATTGGCTAGTACAAATGCATATAAAGCAGGCAATCTTATTAATCTTTTTATAGACTCTCGAACAGTATGCCTCCCTCTTGCGGTAAGATAAAACACAACAGTATTCTCAAATAAAGTTATACCAACTGTACCCATAATATAAATACCAAAGACTCTTTGATCAAAGAGCAATAGTGCTATTGGTATTCCAAAGTACCCAGTATTACCTTCCGAGGCAACAATTGCTAAAACATTTGCTCTTGAGTCTCCCCATTTATATTTTCCATAATAAAAAAAAATCATAGCTATAAATGAACTTATGGCAAAAGCTATTATGGGCAGGAACAATGAACTGAAAGATAAAGATGCATGGGTGATAGCCTCAAATATAACTATAGGTGCTATTATATAAATAATCAGCTTACCTATACCCTTAGCATTAACATCCAGATATTTACCAGCTATAAAACCTAGAATAACAAGAAAATAAAGTGGTATTATTTTTAATAATATTGCAAAAAAAAGCTCCATTTATTCCTTTTGTTAATTTTATTTTATTAATGAGTTGTAAGAATTTAACGCCTCATATGCAAAAAGAAAAAAAATAATTATATATTTAATAATTATTATGGGAAAATAATTTATACGAAAGTACACGTCATAAAATTTACTTTTAACTTAATTTATTTTCTGCTCTTTTAACTTATCAAGAAGTTTTGCTCTTGTTTCTTTAAGCCTATACTTATCATCCTTAAGCACATTGATATCTACCATGTTTTTTGCATCCTCTATAACCTCTAGGCAGTCTGAACTTATATTAATTAGATGTAATTTTTTACCTTCTAATTTATACTTTTTAGCTAAATTAGAAATTGCCATCAGCGCAGAATGATCTGCAACCTTTGACTGACTAAAATCTATAACAATTTCAGACGGATCTTCCTTTATATTAAATAATTCGTTAAAGTTTTTTATTGATGCAAAAAAAAGAGTGCCTTTAAGACTATATATTTTCCACCCTTTTGTATCTTTGGATGCTGTAACCTCTATTACTTTTGCATGCTCCCAGGCAAATATTAGTGCAGAAACTATAACACCTAAAATAACTGCTATTGCTAAATCCGCTATTATTGTTACCGCACCTACCAGTAAGCCTACAAAAACATCCTTTACAGGGATCTTCCCAAATAATCTTAAGCTCGCCCACTCAAAAGTTTTTTCAGCTACAACAAACATAACGCCAATAAGGGCTGCTAACGGAATCATTTCTATCCATTTAGACAAAAACAATACAAATGATGCTAAGAATATTGCTGTAGCAATTCCAGACAATCTTTTTACAGCGCCGTTATTAATATTGATCATGCTTTGCCCTATCATAGCGCATCCACCCATACCACCAAAGAATCCTGTTATTATATTTGCAGCGCCTTGCGCGAATGATTCCTTGTTTGGCCTTCCTCTTGTATCTGTCATATCATCAATTAAATTCAATGTTAATAACGTTTCTATTAAGCCTATAGAGGCTAATAAAAAAGCATATGGTAGAGTAATTTTTAGCGTTTCTAAATTCAGCGGCACAAGTGGAAAATTAAATTCAGGTATGCCTCCAGCGATTGAACCTAGATCACCTACTGTCTTGCTGTCAATACCAAAAAAAGAAACGATGCCCGTCGTAAAAATAATTGCAGCTAGTGTTGACGGAATAGCTTTGGATATCTTAGGAAAGACATATATTATGGCAACAGTTAAAGTTATTAAACCTAGCATTATGTTCAGTGGTGTTCCATTCATCCAAGACATTGATCCTTCGTCACTAATAATTTTAAAGTGATTGAATTGAGCAAGAAATATTACAACTGCTAACCCATTTACAAATCCGAGCATTACAGGGTAAGGGACCATTCTGATAAATTTACCTAATTTAAAAACTGCGAAAAATATTTGCAAAACTCCCATTAATATTACTGTCAAAAAAAGATATTCAGCTCCATGCTGCACCACTAATGACACCATTACAACAGCTAAGGCTCCTGTAGCGCCAGAAACCATTCCTGGGCGACCACCAAATACAGATGTTATAAAACAAACTATTATTGCGGCATAAAGACCTGTTAGAGGTGATACTTGGGCTATTAAAGCAAATGCAATAGCCTCTGGTACCATCGCTAAAGCAACAGTTAACCCGCTCAATAAGTTGATTCTAAATTCTTGGAAATTTTTTATATTTAGCATTTGTTATTGTGTTTCCTTCCGTAGAAAAAGCTAATTTAAGATAAATAAGATGATGCAATGTAACACATTTATTTATTTATAATTATTCTTGTTTGTTAAGGTATTTTGCAAATAATAGTGGCGGAGAGGGAGGGATTCGAACCCACGGTTGATTTGACTCAACACTACCTTTCCAAGGTAGCACAATAGACCACTCTGACACCTCTCCGTAATATTGGTAATTTTAACATAAAATTATAATAGGAGCGTCATACGCAAAAATATAAGCGTTTTAAACTTATGAACTACTAGGTGGAATTGTGAAATTTCCAGCTGGAAACTGTTTAACGTTTCCTTCAACAGCTGTTATTTTTGAAACACCTTCTTTATCAACTTCATCTATTCGAACAATATTATGCGCTGGAACAAAAAATCTTTTAACGTTAGCAAATTCAGTTTTTAATTTTTCTTCGCTTGGGTCTACGACGACACTCGCGTTCTCACCAAATACTAAATCTTCAACAACTATAAAACCATACATATCAGACTGATATACCTCTTTTGCATATATTTCATAAACAGAACTATGGTTAAAATATGTTATTTTATATATTTGACTCATAATTATATTTACCTGTTAATAGTTATTTCATACATTTTATAATGGCATCGCCGAAACCACTGCAAGTTACAAGCACAGCTCCTGGCATTAATTCCTCTAATTCTTTTTTAATTTCTTGACTGCTTGTATGTTTATTTCTAACAAGCGTCTGCATTCCAGCTCGAACTCTTGCCAAGTCATAAGTAACAGTTTTGTTTGCGATAGCTTGAGCCACCCCATTCAATACTAAATCCGCTGCTTTATTCCAACCCATATATCTCAACATCATTTCTGCAGATAAAATAATCGATCCTGGGTTAACTCTATTTTTCCCAGTGTATTTTGGTGCAGATCCATGAGTAGCCTCAAATACGGCAACGCGATTTGAAATATTTGCTCCTGGTGCAATTCCAATTCCTCCGACTTGCGCCGCTAGAGCATCAGAAATATAGTCACCATTGAGATTTAGAGTAGCAATAACATCATACTCTTCTGGTCTTAATAAAATTTGCTGTAAAAAATTATCAGCTATAACATCCTTAATAATAATTTCCTCATTAGTATTAGGATTAATTATTTTACACCACGGTCCTTCGCCAATTAATTCTCCACCAAATTCATTAATAGCAAGATCATATCCCCAGTTTCTAAATGCGCCTTCCGTAAACTTCATAATGTTGCCTTTATGAACTAACGCTACAGAATGACGGTTATTATCTATTGAATACTGTATAGCTTTTCTAATTAATCTCTCTGACCCTTCTTTTGATACCGGCTTAATACCTATTCCAGAGCTGTCAGGAAATCTGATTCCAGTAACCTTCATTTCTTTTAATAAAAAATCTAAAACTTTTTTTACATCATCAGAATTTGCTTCCCATTCTATACCAGCGTATATGTCCTCAGTATTTTCTCTGAAAATTATCATATCTGTCGTATCAGATTGCTTCAAAGGAGTCGTTGTTCCTGGAAAATATCTAATTGGTCTAATACAAGCAAATAAATCCATTTCTTGTCTAATTGCAACATTAAGCGATCTAAACCCTTTGCCAACTGGTGTTGTTAAAGGCCCTTTAATTGAAACTACAAATTGCTCCATAGCTGAAAAGGTTTCTTTTGGTAAAAAATTATTATTACCATAATGTTCTATTGCTTTATCGCCAGCATAGATCTCCATCCAATGAATTTTTTTTTCACCGCTATATGCTTTTTCAACAGCACTATCGACAACTTTTTTCATCACAGGAGTTATGTCATAACCAATACCATCCCCTTCAATAAAGGGGATGATTGGATTATTGGGGACGACTAATTTATCATTTTCATCAAATGATATTTTTGCACCGTCCTTTGGCACGATAACTTTCTCAAACATTTAATAATCCAAAAGTTTTAAATTTAAAATTGATCTTCTTCCGTGGATCCAGTAAGAGCTGTAACTGATGATTTTCCGCCCTGTATAACAGTGGTAACATCATCAAAGTAACCAGCACCAACTTCTTGTTGATGACTTACAAATGAATAACCTTTGTCAGCAGAGGCAAATTCTGGCTCTTGGACTTTTTCTACATAATGCTTCATTCCTTGACCCGCCGCATAAGAATGGGCTAAATCAAACATGTTGTACCACATATTATGAATACCAGCTAAAGTTATAAATTGATATTTATACCCCATCGCACTTAATTCATCTTGGAACTTAGCAATAGTTGCGTCGTCTAGATTTTTTTTCCAGTTAAATGAAGGTGAGCAATTGTAAGCTAATAATTGGTCTGGGTACTCTGCGTGTATTGCTTCAGCAAAAGTTCTTGCGAACTCTAAGTCAGGAGTGCCAGTTTCACACCATATTAAATCTGCATAAGGCGAATAAGCAAGCCCTCTTGATATAGCTTGATCGATACCATTATTAGTTCTATAAAACCCTTCAGGAGTTCTTTCGCCTGTTAAGAACGGCTTGTCATTCTCGTCGATATCTGAAGTAATTAGATTTGCTGCCTCTGCATCAGTTCTTGCCAATAATAAAGTTGGCACACCTAGAACATCCGAAGCAAGTCTAGCTGCGATAAGCTTTTGGACTGCCTCTTGTGTAGGAACTAAAACTTTACCACCCATATGACCACATTTTTTTGCAGCGGCTAATTGATCTTCAAAATGAACGCCAGAAGCGCCATTAACAATCATATTTTTCATTAATTCAAAAGCATTTAATACACCGCCGAATCCTGCCTCTGCATCTGCAACAATTGGTGCAAAGTAATCCACGTGACCTTCATCACCTGGGTTTATATCTTTAGCCCATTGAATCTCATCTGCTCTTTTAAAGTTATTATTTATTCTTCTTACTACAGCAGGCACTGAATCATAAGCGTATAAGGACTGATCAGGGTACATAGTTTCTGAAGTATTAGCATCAGCGGCTACTTGCCAACCAGATAGATATATTGCTTCAATACCAGCTTTTACTTGCTGCATTGCTTGCCCGCCTGTTAAAGCCCCTAAGCAATTCACATATCCTTTTTTTGCGCTTCCATTCACCAACGACCATAATTTATCTGCCCCTTTTTTTGCTAAAGAGCATTCCGGAACAAAAGATCCTCGAAGTCTAACAACATCTTCTGCTGAATAACCTCTTTTAACATTTGCCCATCTTGGGTTTGATTTCCATTCGTTTTCTAATTGCTTAATCTGTTCTTTTCTATTCACCTTTGTCTCCTGATATAAGTAGAAATAATAGCTTTAACTATTGTTAATATTTACTGAATATTGTTTGAAAAATATAGAGTCTTTATTGCGTGCGTATCTTACCAATTTATTACCCTTTAGTCCTTAAAAATTTTTATATCTTTGATAAAATTAAAGTATAATATTAGAAACCAATAAAAAATACTTAAGTTAATTTATAAGTAAACAACATAAACCATTAATATATATGAAAAATAACAAAAAATTTAAGACAGCAGACTTATGTGATGACTATAGTGACAACCTAATTATATTAAGCCAAGGGTTTAAAAGTTATGGAAAAGCATCGTCGTTTTGCGGAATTATAAGCACAATTAAATGCTTTAACGATAACTCAATGGTTAGAGAAGCTGTAAATACAGACGGATCTAATAAAGTTCTTGTTGTAGATGGAAAAGGGTCAACTGAATGCGCTTTACTTGGCGACATGCTTGCAGAAGCAGCTTTCAAAAATAATTGGTCTGGCATTATTATAAATGGCTGCATCAGAGATTCAGATATTATTGCTAACATTGATTTAGGGGTTTTTGCTCTATCAACCATACCAGTAAAGAGTGTGAAAAAAGGCCTTGGCGAAAACAACGTAAACATAAGCTTTATGAATACAACATTTAAGCCAGGTGAATATATTTATGCTGATTTAGATGGGATAATTATCAGTGAAAAAGAGTTAGTGATTAACTAAACGAAGGCTTTCTTCTGTGATAATACTTGATATCCCTGAAGCTTGTCTTTCCTTCTTCGCTTACACCCAAATACATTTCTTTAACGTCTGGACGGTTAAGAAGATCAGAAGCTTTTCCTTTTAGGATCACTCTTCCATTTTCAATAATATAACCTTCATCGGCATATTTAAGTGCGACCATAGCATTTTGCTCTGCTATTAAGAAACTAACTCCTTCTTTATTTAAAGCCTTTACTATAGCAAAAATTTCTTCTACCAACTGAGGTGCTAAGCCCATTGAAGGCTCGTCTAAAAGGATTAACTTTGGTCGAGACATTAATGCTCTTCCCATAGCTATCATTTGCTGTTCACCACCAGATGTAAAGCCAGCTAAACTCTTCCTTCTAATTCTAATTCTTTCAAAATGATCATAAACTCTCTCTAGATCTTTCTTCGCTTCTTTTGGGTCATCTCTAATAAATGAGCCCGTCATTATATTTTCTTCTACTGTCAAATGAGAGAAACAATGTCTACCCTCAAGCACTTGCACTACACCGTTTTTAACAAGATTATAAGCGTCTGTTTCTGCTATATCTTGACCGTTATATTCTATAGAGCCCTTTGTTACTGCTCCACGTTCTGCATGTACTAAATTTGAGCATGCTTTAAGTGTTGTTGTTTTACCGGAACCATTTGCACCTAATAAAGAAACGACTTTACCTTCTTCTACGTCTAAGGTGACTCCGCGTAATGCTAGAATTACATGGTTGTATACAACTTCTATATTATTTACTTTCAATAAAGACTTAGACATTTTTTTCCTCTTATTCTTTAGTGTGGATATGGCCACATTCTTAGTTTTTGTTTTGTGGTTCCCCATAAAGCTGCAAAACCACCAGGTTCTCTAATTAATAGAGCTATGATAAATATACCATAAACCATGTTGGACACGTTCTCTACGACCGCTGTGTTAAAAGCACCTTGGAATATGAAGTCACCAATAAACGTAAATATAATTGGAAACTCATATACAAATATAGCGCCTAACCAAGATCCAGAAATCGAACCTAACCCACCAATAATTAACATGAACAATATTGTAAATGATCGGTCAACCCCATAAATCATTAAATCTACGTTACCTATATATAAAAATGAGTAAATACCGCCAGCTACACCACAGTAGAAACAACTTATAAAGAATGCTAGTAATTTAGCTCTTGGTACACTAATTCCCATCACGCTTGCTGCTATATCTCTATCACGAACAGACATAAAGTTTCTTCCGGTATTACTCCTTAGTAGATTTTTTGCAAAATACGACAATCCTATGCATATAGTTAATGCTAACAAATATCTTGCTGGGTAACCCTGCATATCTACACCGAGCAGATTCCCTAGGCCCCAATAATCATAAAATTTAGGTGCTATAGCAACTACACCTGATGACTCGTAATTTAAAAACCACGCGTATGAGTTAAAAAACCACCATACAAAGTATTGCGCGGCTAGAGTAGATACTAATAAGTAAAAGCCTTTAATTCTGATCGCGGGCAACCCAAATACGACTCCTACAAATCCTGCAGCTATACCAGATAGTAATAGTGCGACTGGCAAAGACATAAGCCCATCGGGAACTCTTAACATTAAGTTATATGTACCGAATGCTCCTACACACATAAACCCAGCTGTTCCTAAGGAAAGCTGCCCTGTTAATCCTGTTAATATGTTTAAACCAACTGTTGCCAAACCTACAGCTAAAATTGGGATAACGTGAGCGCTTAAGAAATATTCCGAGGTAGTTGGAACCCATAAAAATAAGTACAATAACCCTAAAATTACCACGACTTTATCAAAGGTCATTGAAAAGATATCTCTATCTTTTAAATAATTTGTTACAAAATTTCCTGTCTCTCTATATATCATTTATTTACACCCTTTCGATTAATTTTTCGCCGAACATGCCTTGAGGTCTAACTACTAAGAACATTAATGCCATGAAATACGCAAACCATAGCTCTATACCTTGACCGCCAAATAGATCCGCCAAATAGATTTCCCCTAATTTTTCACCAACTCCGATTACTAAGCCACCTATGATAGCTCCTGGGATAGATGTTAATCCCCCAATCAGAATAACCGGTAGAGCTTTCATTACAGCTTCAATCAATGTGAATGAGACGCTTACTCTCTCTGCCCATAATAAGCCTGAAACTAAAGCAATAATACCTGTAACCGCCCAAACTATAGCCCATACTTTTTGCAATGGTATTCCAACTGCCATAGCTGCCATATGATCATCTGACACAGCTCTTAACGCCATTCCAGTGTTTGTTTTTTGAAAGAAAAAAGCCAACACAACAATCAAAGTTCCAGCTACCAGTGATGCAAATATATCGAACCTAGGTATCAGGAGATCTAGCCATGGTATGTAATCCGATATGAAAATTGGGTTTGAATCTAATAAAGATATATCTATGAATTTATTCATTTGAAGACCATGAACATCAGAGTCCCACATGAACTGCGCAAATCCTTCTTGGAAAGTTGCTAAACCTACTGTCGCCATAAATAGCGCTAGGAGATCTTGGTTTGCTAGTGGTCTCATTACAAATTTTTCTGTTGCTACACCTACAATAACCATTATTCCAGAAGCTATAAATAATGCCGTCCAAAAACCTATGCCGTTCTCCGTCATCTTAACAAATGTTAAAGAAGCAAATAAAAGCATTGTTCCTTGGGCAAAATTAAAAATACCTGATGATTTGTAAATCAATACAAATCCTATAGCTACTAGTGAGTACATAACTCCTGAGAGCAATCCACCAACCACAACTTCTATTAAATATACAAAATCAAATCCCATTTTAAAATTCCTCTAAATTTAGTGGCTTACCCCGAGATAAGCATCTATTACGTCTTGATTCGCCATAACTTCACTTGGTGTGCCATCGCCGATTTTCTTTCCGTAGTCTAAAACTACCACATGGTCTGAGATATCCATTACAACACCCATATCATGCTCAATCATAACTGTGGTTATACCTTGTTCTTTATTAATCTCTAAAATAAAACATGACATGTCAGCTTTTTCTTCTAAATTCATACCGGCCATAGGCTCATCTAACAGTAGTATTTTTGGCTCAGCTACCAAAGCTCTTCCTAACTCAACCCTTTTTTGAAGACCGTACGGTAATTTTGCTACTGGTGTTTTTCTAATTGATTCAATCTGAAGGAACTTGATTACTTTTTCTACTGCAAGTCTATTTACTCTTTCATCTTCTCTTGCTCTACCTATATTAAGACCTTGCTCCAACCATGTAGATTTCATAAACAAATTTCTACCCGTCATTATATTTTCAAGAACAGTCATTCCTTGGAATAATGCAATATTTTGGAATGTTCTTGCCATTCCAGCTATTGCAGCATCTCTAGGGTTAATGGTTTTTCTTGTGACTCCGTTATAGGTAACAGTTCCTATTTGCGGCAAGTAAACGCCATTGATTACATTTAGCATTGAACTTTTTCCAGCGCCATTTGGGCCAATAACTGCGCATACTTCACCTTCTTTAACATTAAAACTAATATCTGTAATAGCCTTAACACCACCGAATTGAAGAGTTACATTTTCTACTTTTAATATATCTGACATTGTTTTCTCTTTTTGCTATTTATATTTTATTTATATTTATTTCGTAACTAATTTTATCTATATCATTGACAATAATTTTTTCTTTATTTTCATTTATAGCAGTAAACACATCGTGTAAGTTCTTTAGAATATTTTTCCTTAATACTTCCATAGTTTTAGAAACCTCACCTTCGGTCATTATTAGTGTTCTATGCATAATCACAAACCTTTGCACTTTTAGTTCAGCGTCTAAAGTTTCGTTAACACATTTTATATGGTCTTTGACTAGATCTCTAACTTCTTCTGTAGCAGCAAGCTCTGTGTACCCAGTAAACCTTATATTTTTTCTATCTGCCCATGAGTTTACAGCGCTAGGATCAATTACCACGACTGCTGTCACGGAATCTTTTCCTTCGCCTACTATCATTGTTGATTTAATGAAAGGTGAGCATGAAATTATATTTTCTATACTTTCAGGCGAGAACGTTACACCTGATTTTAATTTAATAATATCTTCAGTTCTTCCTCTAATTACTACGCTTCCTGACTCATCAATCTTTCCAACATAACCAGAATTTGCCCAGCCGTCTTCTTCACTTAAAGTTCCGTCAACAGCCTCTGCCATACAATTTGATTTAAAGCATACTTCTGACTTCTCATTAATTTTTATTTCAGCGCCGTTCATAGCAGCTCCTGAGTTTTCAGCAGAAACAGAGTGATCTGGTTGAACAGATATACACCCACAAGATATAGCCGTTCCAAACGAGTGCTGAATCTCTACACCTATGGCGTGAAAGAAATCAAAGTTAACTTTTGATAAAACTCCGTCGCTTACAAATGCATGTTTGATGTTTGTAAGACCAAAAATATTTTTTGCTGGAGCAAATGTTGTCAGCATAACCCATGTTTTTTTTATTTTATCCAATAAAGATGCGTTACCAGAAACCTCTCTGTCATACACTTCCATTAAAATTTTATAATGACTCATATATCTACGATAATTAGACTCTGTCGCGGACTCTATTCTTGAACTTATAGAAGAAATCATATGTTTAAATACAAATGATGGTGCGTATAAAATTGATGGGCCAATCTCTTGCAAATCTTTCTCTATTGTTTGATTACTTTCTGGTAAATTAAATGACATACCGCTCGCTAATGATGTGACGTAAGTAAATAATAGGTTTGTAGGAATTGATAGCGGTAAATAAGAAACTATTGAATCTTTGCTGCTTAGAGAGTTTAAAGCAATAATTTTTTCACTGTTACTTATAATTGCTGAATGGCTAACTTTATAGAGCGTATTTTCATGCTCATCAAACAAATAAAAAGCTGTGTCGTTCTCGTTAAGAGAACCTATTAAAGTCTCTATCTGAGAATTAGTAATGTCTACTCCGGAAGATAATTCATCGTAAGAATGTAATTTATCATTTTTGTACGTACTCATACCTCTTCCGTCTAAATAAATTACGTTATTAACTGAAGTACTATTTTCTATTTTAAGATATGTATCGACTTGTTGCTGATCTTCAGCTATCAATATTTCAGCTTTAGAATCGTTTAATATTTTTGTAAGCTCATCATCTGTTGAGTCAGGGTGCACCGGGACCACAATTCCACCTACAGCTTGTATCGCCGCAATTGAAAATATAAGTTTTGGCACATTATTACCATAAACCGCGACTACAGTACCTTTTTTTACATCTATAGACTTGTAAGCATTGGTTAATTTTGATACTTCAGATAAATATTGGTCCCATGAGTATGTATTCCATATACCTAGTTGCTTGTATCTAAGAGCTACAGCTTTAGGGTGAGATTTTTGGTGCGATAAAATTAGACCTGGAATAGTTGCCATTTATATTTACTCTCTCCAATTTTTCTTCAACATTATGATTATCAAAGAATTTATAGTTTACAGTTATTTAATTACTGCTTTTCTGTTGTTTTTAAAAATCAACCAAGGTCTGTAAAGTACACCAATAGAGGGTTTCTGACAAGTTTTATTGCAGGTAAAATTACCTTATAAAAACAATATATTAGAATATTCTAATGTGATTATACTATTGAATAACACAACATATAGTGCTAATATGTTTCTCCAAGTGTATAAGGAAAAGATAATATTACAACTTGGCAGTCATATAAAGAAATGAATTTAAATAAATATCTAATGATTTATATATTACCAGTAGTCTGTACTTTTGGATTTTCTGGGAGTAATTCATTTGATAACTATATAGTTACATCTGACGAAAAGAAATGCTTTGTACAAAGAGACATGTATTTATCAATAGATGAAAATAAACCTCTTAATGAAGTTGAAAAAATTATTTTTGCAAAGAAAATAAATGAGAGGCTACCTAAATATATTAGTTACTTTAAAAAGCATACAAGAAACTCAACGTTCTCATGGGAGTTAATTGCAGCTATCGCTTACCAAGAATCCCATTGGGATCATGCAGCGGTTTCAAAAACTAAAGTTAAGGGATTGATGATGCTTACCAAAGATACCGCTAATTATGTAAATGTTAAAAATCGCTTGGATCCAGATCAGAGTGTAGATGGGGGTGTAAAATACTTAGAGAGTATATATAGAAGATTACCTAAGTCTATTGTAGGTTCTGACAGAGTCTGGATGACACTCGCATCATACAATGTTGGTCTAGGACACTTAGAGGACGCAAGAATTATCACACAAAGATTTGGTCATAATCCAAATTATTGGTCTGATGTTAAAAAACATTTGCCAAAATTAAGAATAAAAAAATATTATAAGAAAAGTAAATACGGTTATGCAAGAGGTAGTGAGCCTGTTAAATATGTTGAAAGAATAAAATCATATCTAGATATTATTTACGATGAAAAAAAAATACACCTAACCTCTCTTTCTCTTAAAGAAATTTCTAAGCATTAACGAACATTCGTTTTGCAAAATCCCACCTATAAATTTTGGCGAGTGATCTAAATTATATCTATCTTTTAAAATCTTAAATTTTTCCTCTATACTACTTTCACTCCTTGAGTATGCTCCAAATACAATAGTCTCAATTCTTGCTTCACAAATTGCACCGATACACATCAAGCATGGCTCAAGAGTGGTATATAAAACTGAATCGTTAATTCTGTAATTATTAATTTTTTCACATGCTGATCTAATAACATTTATTTCTGCGTGTGCGGTAGGATCATTGGTATTGATAGATAAATTATGAGACTCCGCTAAAATAATATTATTTTGCGTTAATATAGCTCCTACGGGAATCTCATTTTTCATCTCTGATTTTTTAGCAAGCGCTAAACATTTTTTTATATATAATTCATTATTCATACATTAACCCATAGAACTAGTTAGCTTAAATTGTTATTATAATTTTTTATTAAATATTAATTTAAATTTATAAATTTTCAAGGGGTAAATATAATGAGCGATAGAATAGTAATGAGAGTAGCTGAATCACTAGTTGCAGGTGGCCCTCCAGGAACCGCAGCAGAGCCAGAAGTAATAATTGGAGAACTTGACGGGCCTGTAGGAACTGCCTTTGCAACACTTTTAGGTGACCAGGTAAAAGGACACACAAGAGTACTAGCTATAATGAATACAGATATTATGGTTAAACCAGCTACTATCATGGTTAGCAAAGTAACTGTTAAAGATACAAAATATACAAATATTTTAATGGGCACAGTTCAAGGTGCTATAGCAAATGGTGTATTAGATGCTGTGCGAAATGGCGACATACCAAAAGAAAAAGCAAATGATTTGGGCATTATAGTATCTGTTTGGCTTAATCCTTCGGTCGTAGACGATGAGAATTTAGACCATAAAGTTCTTTTTGACATTCATAGGAAAGCTACTTCTCAAGCTATTCATAAAGCTATGAAAAATGAACCAAGTATTGATTGGCTGTTGGAAAACCAAGAAAGTATCGTTCATAAATACTATCAAATGGGGTTAGACGGAAAGATATAAAAATTTATAAACTTCGTGAGAAGAGTTTATAGTAAATTTTTTCTCACGATTTGTTTAACTGTAAAATTTAATTTTCGCTTGCAGTAAATTTCATTGTGAATGGATCTGCGCCAGCTTTTAGGCTGATTAAGTTATTACTGCCATCTGTTTGAAAATCTACACTAACGGAACCTGAAACACCAAACGACATTTCAAGTTTGGTTTTTGGACCTATAACTAATGGCGTTGCAAATTTTATTGGGTAAAAAATTCTCGCAGCTTCTAGGTGAGTTTCTGCTGTTGTTATATCATCATTTCTCAATAATTTACCTGCGGCTGTATCTGAACTTCCGGGAATCGATTGATAAGTGCTGCCAGTTCTCGCTAAGAAAGTAGCATTTTCTACGCCTGGTTCTTCTGCCATATTTTCTATAATTTCTGTATTAAAAACAGGAGAGGCAGCGTTAGTAGCTCCGCATGTCATAGCTAAAGATGTCTTGGCTCCACCATCGTCACCAAAAGACTTTACATCATCCGCACTGTGTCCTCGTTGAGCGTTTGTAGCATTTGTGTAAGTTGTTACAACACCATTAGTCCAGCACGTTGGCCCTGAACTATAAGATGCGCCTGCGCTGTAACCTTGCATTGCTTCACTAAATGTTTGCTCGTGTTTAACCTCGAGATGATTATCCGTTATAACATAAGCATAGTCATATGTTCCTAGTTGCAAATTAAAAGCACCAGTAACTAAACTGCGGTTTTGAGTAATCTTTCCTGTACCAGCATCGTGAGATAGGATAATTGTTTTTCCAGCTTCATCTACAAAAAAATTGTAGCAGTTGGGTGCAACTGTTGGATTAGAGGTCGCAGTTGGGTCAAATATGTCAGCTTTGCAAACACCAGCTTTATAAAAAGTTATGCGGTATTGATCTGGTTTTTCATTACAACTGTCTTTTACATTTCCACTATCTGCATCTGTTACACCACCATCATCATTACCTGCAGTTGCAATGGTTATAACATTATTTGTTTGCGTGCATTCTCCTCCACACGCATCAGAATCACTGTCTCCACAAGCTTCAGATTGTATTGCGTCACTTAATCTATCTGCATACGCAAATGTATTACTTAGTAGTAATAAGATAGTGGCACTGAAAAATAATTTTATAAATTTATACATAATGTCTCCATTTAAAAGCCACTAACAACTATGTTACCGGCACTAATTTTTACAACTCTAATTCTGTTTTCTCTTTCTACAGGCTCGTACATCTGATCTCTAACGCTAACTAGTTGGAGCATACCTCTTGAAATAACACCTGATGTTGCAACTGAGCCCAGAGGCACTACAAGACTTATTTTACCGAATGCATCTTTTTTGCTATTTTCTTCATCTCTGTAGCCTACTTCAAATTTAACTAATCCGTATTGACCTGCGATACCGTATTGCTCGCCTTTATTCTCGTATGTATTTGCTTTATTTTCCCAGTCAAAGTACGTTCCAAAGACTCTCAAATCAAAACCTACTGGTATATGGTAGTCTAACCTTGCATCCCAACCATCAAGAGCTTCTTCTGTTCCACCATTAGTCATAGTCATTATATCGCTCTCTGCTTCGTAGATATTTCCTCTTAAATCAAACACACTAGAAATTGCTTCTATACCAGCACCTATTCTTCTATGGTTATCATCGAACGAGTAATCATAAAAAATGTTTGCGCCTAAGAGCAGCTTGTCATTATTCAAAAGTTTTCTGTAGCCCAATCCGAAGTTAATAGTTTGCTCGTCGTTGTTATGTGTAAAAGTGTTTTGGTTAAAAAAAGCTGAGTTTGTATTTTCAAATAAACTATTAACATTGGTAATACTAACTGCTGGGTTCAGTGAATCCTGAACTTCTACCGAAATATCAAGGTACTTAATACTCTCGAAATTTTTAAGGCTCTCTGTAAGCCCGGAAGTCAAAGAACTTAGAACTCCATTTGTTGCATTAAGAGCTTTTTGCTCGGCTTTATTAATAAGGTCTTCAGCTCCTGCCATTGCATTTGGAGAGATTACTAAACTCAATATAAAACATATTGGGGCGAAAATATTTTTTTTCATATGTGTACTCATTCTTATAAATATAATGATATTATCTATAGGGTAACTAATTAAATGTTTTGTTGCAATGCAAAATATCAAGTGTATTGCAGGCTATTCCCACTCTATAGTGGCTGGTGGCTTGGAAGATATATCCAGGCAAACGCGCGATATACCAGGAACATCGTTAATTATTTTTGTTGAGACTTCCTCTAAAAAATCAAACGGAAAGTTAAAAGGCTTTGCTGTCATAAAATCTATAGTTTGAACAGCCCTTAAAGAGACAACATTACCATATGATCTCCCGTCGCCAGTAACTCCAACTGACTTAACTGGCATAAAAACTGTGAAAGCCTGTGAGATTTGATTATATAATTTTCTTTTATGAAGCATACTTATAAAAATATGATCTGCTTGTCTCAAAGTATCTGCATATTCGTTTTTAACTTCACCTAAGATTCTTACTGCTAAACCAGGTCCTGGGAACGGATGGCGATTAATTAGTTTTTTTTCTATTCCTAAGCCAACTCCAATTTTTCTAACTTCATCTTTGAATAACTCTCTCAAGGGCTCAAGTAATTTTAATTTCATATTTTTTGGAAGACCACCAACATTATGATGTGATTTAATAAGATGAGCGCTTTCGGAAGAAGCGGCGGATTCAATTACATCAGGGTAAATAGTTCCCTGCGCTAACCATTTTACGTTTTTAATTTTCTTTGCTTCTTTTTGAAACACATCAATAAATGCTTTTCCAATTACCTTTCTTTTTTCTTCAGGGTCAGTAATTTTTTTAAGCCTTCTTAGAAATAACTTAGAAGCATCAACATATATTATTTTAATATTTTTAAAGTCTTTAAATCCTATTTCTACTTGCTCTTTTTCATCTAGTCTTAAAAGCCCGTTATCAATAAATATACAAGTTAGTTGTTTTTTTATGGCTTTGTGAATTATTGCTGCCGCTACAGAAGAATCTACGCCACCTGACAATCCTAAAATAACGTTATCTTTTTTTACTATTTTTTTAATATCAGAAATTTGATTATTTATAATATTTTTTGTAGTCCAACTACCCTTAGATTTGCAAATATTTTTTACAAAATTATATATGATTTTTCCATTATCTAGAGTATGCGTAACTTCTGGGTGAAACTGAAAGCCGTATATCTCTTTATCATTTTCTTTTATCGCAGATATACTTTTTTTATTTGTTGAGGCTATGATTGAAAAATTATCAGGCTTTGTTGTTACGCTATCACCATGTGACATCCATACTTCCAGTGATTTCTCAATCCCTTTAAAAATTTTTACATTTTTTTTAATCTTTAAAGACGCCTTTCCATATTCTCTTGACGTTGACTCTTTAACTTTGCTATTAAATTTTTTGCACAATAGTTGCATTCCAAAACAAATACCTAAAACAGGAATATTTTTTGAAAATAAGATGTCTGGCAAATCATAACTATTGTCATTTATAACAGAGCTTGGTCCGCCAGAAAGAATCACTCCTATTGCATTATTATAATAATTTTTTTTATTTATTGATTGCGGGTTAATTACTTCGCAATAAGTATTATTTTCTCTTATTCGCCTTGCTATTAATTGTGTGTATTGGGAGCCGTAATCAATTATTAATATTTTTTGATCGTGCATTATTTATCTATTTGGTAGTTTGGAGCTTCTTTTGTAATTGCGACATCATGCACATGACTTTCTCTCATTCCTGCATTTGTAATTTTTACAAATTTTGCTTTGGCGTGTAACTCTTTTATATTCGCGCAACCTAGGTAACCCATGCTTGACCTAATACCACCTAATAACTGATGAAGTATATTTGTCATAGGCCCTTTAAAAGGCACTCTTCCTTCTATGCCTTCTGGAACAAGTTTTTCTGATGCAGTTTCTTGCTCTTGAAAATATCTCTCGCTTGATCCACTTTTCATAGCTCCTATAGATCCCATCCCTCTGTAGCTTTTATAGGTCCTGCCTTGATATAATTCTATCTCACCAGGTGCTTCTGTCGTACCAGCAAACAAACTGCCTAACATCACGGAGTCTGCGCCAGCCGCTAATGCTTTTGCGATATCACCAGAAAATCTTATTCCTCCATCGGCAATAACCTTAACCGTTGTTCCTTTGGTTGCGCTAGCAACTTCATCTATAGCAGTTATCTGAGGAACCCCAACGCCAGCTACAATTCTGGTAGTGCAAATTGATCCGGGACCAATACCGACCTTTACGGCGTCTACACCGGCTTTAATTAGGGCCTTCGCTGCTTCCTTAGTCGCAATATTGCCTGCGATCAACTGTATTTTTGAATATTTTTTTCTAATTAGTTTTACTGCATCTATTATCATCTTAGAGTGACCATGAGCAGTATCAATAATTAATACATCAACTTCGGCGTCAATTAATCTCTGAATCCTGTCATCCATATCTTTTCCAACTCCAATAGCCGCACCAACCCTTAATCTTTGAAGATTATCCTTACAAGCATTTGGGAAATCTTTTGATTTTTGCATGTCTTTAACTGTAATCATTCCCTTAAGTTGAAATTTTTTATTAACTACTAGAATCTTTTCTATCTTGTGTTTATGCAGTAGCTCTTTAACACTCTCTTTACTAGCTCCTTCTTGAACGGTAACCAACCTTTCCTTTGGCGTCATAATAGTGGATACCTTTGGAGTGACTTTACTTACAAATCTTAAATCTCTAGAAGTTACTATTCCTACAAGATTGTTTCCCTCTACGACAGGAACGCCTGATATTTTATGCTTAGCAGTTAATTCAAGGACTTCTTTTATAGAGCAATTTGGAGAAGTTACAACTGGATCTGAAATAACACCACTTTCATATTTTTTAACTTTAGTGACTTGGCGAGCTTGAGCTTCTGGAGTTAAGTTTTTATGAATAATTCCAATACCACCCTCTTGGGCTATAGCTATAGCTAATTCAGCCTCTGTAACAGTGTCCATAGCAGCAGAAATTAAAGGTATATTTAATTGAATTTTTGAAGTTAATTGAGTTTTTAATAATGCTTGCGAAGGAAGTATGTTGGATGCATCAGGCACGAGGAGAACATCATCAAATGTTAGCGCTTCCTGAATAACTTTTAGCATATTAACCTCTCTACAAAACGGTATTATAAATTTTATTTAAGAAAAGTAAACAAATGTATCCTCATATATTGTATATTTAAAATATTATGATTAATACAGAAAAAAAAATCTACAGCGTAAGTGAAATAAATAGACATGTAAAAGAGGTTCTTGATAATACTTTTAGCGCTCATATTATGATAGAAGCTGAAATATCTCAAATGCAAAAAAGTCAGTTAGGGCACATTTATATAACACTAAAAGACGAGAAGTCTTCTGTAAAATGCACTTTATGGAATACGAGAGCAAAAAACTTAGCGATAGCTCCTGCTGTTGGATTGAAAGCATTAATTAAGTGCAAAGTTTCATTTTATGAAAAAACAGGGTCTTACCAGCTAGATATAATAGAGATATCTGCTGCCACAACAGGTGAGTTTCATGAGTTGTTTGAAAAACTGAAGTTAAAATTAAAGAGCGAGGGGTTATTTGAAAAAAAGTTTAAAAAGACTCTGCCAAAGTACCCAAGATCTATATCAATTATTACTTCGTTAACAGGCTCGGTTATACAAGACATTCTTAAAATAATAAAAAGAAGATTGCCTTTTATAGAAATTGAGATTTATGGTTGCAATGTCCAAGGTATGGGTTGCGCTGACAGCATAATAAAACAATTAATAACAATTAATAAAAAAAATATTGCAGATATAATTATTATTGCGAGAGGCGGAGGATCGCTTGAAGATCTCATTGGATATAATAATGAAATATTAGCAAGACAGATATATAATTCTAGTATACCCACGATAACAGCTATAGGTCATGAAACAGACACTACAATAGCTGATCTAGTTTCAGATATTAGAGCAGCAACCCCATCTGAAGCAGCAGAAATATCAACAAGAGAGTCAGCAGAAGACATGCTAAATAATGTTAATAACTATGTAAATAACGTTAATAAAACCAGCCAAGTATTAATTAATAATCTAAAGTCTAATCTTAGAGAATGTAAAAATAACATTGATAAAAATAACCCCGTAAATAAGATTAATAACTATAGTCAAACTATAGATATTTTCTACGAAACTATTAAATCTAAATTACTAAAAAATATTTTACTTGAAAGAGAAAAAATAAATCTGATGAATATTAAACTAAAGAACATTAATCCTGTAAATCAAATTACAGAGCTAGAGTCGAAATTAATTAATCGAAAAGAGAGTCTTCATAATACTTTAAAAAATATAATAACCAACAAAAGAAATATTTTAAAATTAAAAAATAATACAATAAAAGATATCAGTCCCTTGAATATTCTAAGAAAAGGTTATTCTCTTGTCTATAGTAATGGGAAAATTGCAAATCAAACCGCTGACTTTGAAATCAACGGGGAACTAAAAATTAAAGTTGTGGATGGTGAAATACACTCAAGCGTTAGAAAAATTAAAAAAAATTAATCTTCTTTTTTCCAGGCCCACGGTGTTTCTTTACAAACAAAAAAGTATATATAAACATTTAGCAATATGATTGCCAAGATTGCTAACCCAGCCCCTATCGCCCATAAAATATCATGCGGGTTATTTTGAAAACCGAATTCATTCATTCCCCAAAAACAAAGGGACGTAAAAGCTATCATTATTATTGCTGCTATGTATTCTCTCACTTGAGTTACTCCTCATTTATAAATATGTGTACATTTTACAAATAATTAAAAATTATTCCAGTATTTTATTTCGAGCCTGAATCTAAGAACTTATCAAAGAATATTTCTTCATTTGGCATTCCTTCGGCTGTAAATTCACTTATAGCAGCATCAATCATTGGCGGAGGGCCGCATAAATATCCTTGGCATTCCTTCATGTCTAATTTACCTTTTTCTATATAGTCGGCTTTTAAGTAGTCAGTTACCATTCCTCTTGCGCCTTTCCAGTCAGAATCTTCAGGTTCCATATTCAGAACATACACAAATTCAAATTTAAAATTAGGATTCCATTTCTTTTGTATTTCTTCTAATTCATTTTTACTATAAATATCATCTTGCGTTCTTGCTCCAAATAAATAAATTGCATCTCTTTCTACTTGGTCAATTGCCGCTTGCTCCAGCACAGCTTTTACAGCACTCATCCCACTTCCACCAGCAATGCATACCATAGGACCTTTTCCATCACGGTAATAAAATGATCCAAACGGTGTTTTAACATCTAACTTCTGTCCTGTTGGATCTTTTGAGAATAACCACCTGCTGAATCTCCCTTTAGGAACATTCCTTACAAAAAAAGATAATTCGTCCGGGTTTTCATTCTGCGGAGCTTTTGCAAATGAATATGATCTTGACGCCCCTACTTGCTTAACCATTAACTCAGAATATTGACCTGCATACCCTTCATGTTCTAAGCCATCAATACCAATAGTAAGTTCCATTATATCATGTGTTAAAGGCGTGACTTTTTTAACTACTCCTTTATATGATTTTGTTGCGCTCGCATTAGCATCCGCATCAATATCAACATCTATAGTAACAGCTGTCTTAGCTCTTGATTGGCAGGCTAAAATCATTCCATCTTTTAACTGATCGCCGTCTAAAACATAGCTGAAATCAGCTGTCGCTTTTATCTTTCCTTTGGTTAGCTTGCATGCGCATGATCCACAACTTCCAACTCTGCAGTCATGTGGAAATGCTATGCCCGCTTTTAAAGCAGCATCTAAAATATTTTGCTCAGGCAAAACCTCAAATTTGATCTGACCATCATTTAAAGATACTTCTTGTGGGCCAGCTTTTTTAAATAATCCAAACATATGAATATAGTGAATCCTTGTGTGTATAACACTAATTTAGTTTAATAATATTAAATTTTCCAGTACGCAAAACCTATGCTGAGTTAATACCTACGTCTCTTAGTTTGCCAGAATCAACATCTTCTTTTGTAGGCAAGCAAGTGTAAGGCACAATGGCTTCTTTGCTTGTTGAAGGATGATTTTTAACAGCCTCATACCAAGTACTAACTTCTGCCCTTGATGAGATAACATCAGTACCTGAGATCTCTAAAGCATTTACACATGCCATCCAATGGATATCGGCTAGCGTGAATTCACCACAAATATATACGCCTTTTTTTAATTTTGGATCAGGTGGGTTTGATAATATATTTTCTACTAAGTCAAAAGACTTATTTATAATATCCATATCTCCACCAGAACCAGTCAGCAGACCGTAAGCTTCCATCTGAACATAATCGGTAGCAATATGAGCATATTGATACATTATCGCCCTAATTACACCATTTCTTGGAACCAAGGATGGGCCAAAACCCTTATCATCAAGATAAGAAAGTATTGCGTTTGGTCCGTATACAATATTATCCAAATCTTTTAAGACTGGCGCGCTATTTAAGGGAGATTTATCAGAAACTTCTTCTCCACTACTTATAGTTACCGACTCTATATCAATTCCTTTTTCGCCTGCAGTTTGTAAACATTTTGCTGTATTAATACAGCTTGCGTTTCCAAATAACTGCATGCCCGTGGCTAATTTATCCCCGATCATATTTCCCTCCTAAGAGAATTATTATTTTTTTCAGATTTTTATTCTATTTTCAAAGCGCCTGACGGACACTCTGAAACCACATCTGTAATCTTATCTTCTGAAGCTGCCGATGTATCAATAACAAATTTCCCATCTTCAATTTTAAAGACCTCTGGTGCGCCACCAACGCATTTTCCAGCATGAATACAAACGCTTTCATCCCATGTTACTTTCATCATATCTTTCTCCTTAAGTTTTGAACTTCGAACTCTATTTTACCCAAAAAAACGATCACTGCAAAGCCTTATATATATTTTATATATAACAGCGGTTATTTATGAATTATGATTTTTTAAAAGTCAGACTTAAGGAATTAATACAGTATCTCTTGTTTTTTGGTTTTGGACCATCATTGAATACGTGACCTAGATGAGATTCACATTTTGAGCATTGAACCTCTACTCTAGACATATTGTAACTATCGTCCGTTATATGCCTTATATTATCTTCATGTGAGGGTTCTGTGTAGCTTGGCCAACCTGAACCTGAATTAAACTTTGCATTAGAATTAAAAAGCTGAGTTTCGCAACACTTACAATAGTATATGCCATCTTCATAGAATTTATCATAACTGCCGGAAAAAGCTGGTTCTGTACCTTTTTTCCTACAAACAATAAACTCTTCTTTTGTTAAGATATCTTTCCAGTCTTTCTGCATTTGAATCTAATTTTTATTAATTTAAGCCTTTCATTGTTAATTTAATTCTTCCTTGCTTATCTATCTCAAGAACTTTAACTTTAACAATTTCACCTTCTTTAACTTTATCCGTTACATTCTCTACTCTTTCTTCACAAATTTGAGATATATGGACTAAGCCATCTTTTCCTGGAAGCAATGTAACAAACGCCCCAAAATCCATAATTTTTGCTACCTTGCCTTCATATATTGTATCAACTTCAACATCGGCTGTTAATTGCTCAATTTTAGCTTTTGCGAGTTCTACGGCTTCCTTATCAACAGCTGATATTTTAATTAACCCAGTATCATCTATATCAATTATTGCTCCAGTTTCTTCAGTTAAGGATCTAATTGTTGCGCCACCTTTCCCTATTACATCTCTTACTTTGTCTGATTTAACTTGTATAGTTACAAATCTTGGGGCGTTTTCTGAAACTTCTTCTCTTGAAGTTTGAATTATTTTATTCATTTCTCCTAGGATATGAATTCTTCCGTCCTTTGCTTGACCAAGTGCAATTTGCATAATTTCTTCAGTAATACCGTTTATTTTAATATCCATTTGAAGAGCTGTAATACCGTTACTTGTTCCTGCAACTTTAAAATCCATGTCTCCCAAATGATCTTCATCACCTAATATATCTGACAGCACTACAAATTCGTCACCTTCTTTTATTAATCCCATAGCTATACCAGCTACCGGCGCTTTTATTGGAACTCCAGCGTCCATTAATGAAAGGCTTGATCCGCAAACGCTAGCCATTGAACTTGAACCGTTTGACTCTGTTATTTCCGAAACAATCCTAATTACGTATGGAAATTCTTCTGGTGATGGTAATACTGGGACTATAGCTCTTTTTGCCAGTTTACCGTGACCTATTTCTCTTCTTTTTGGTGATCCTACAAAACCTGTTTCACCAACTGAGTATGGGGGGAAGTTATAATGCAGCATAAATTTATCTTCGTACTTTCCTTCTATTGCATCTATTATCTGCCCATCTCTGTCTGTTCCTAGAGTTGCAACAACAATTGCCTGAGTCTCTCCTCTGGTAAATAAAGCGCTGCCATGAGTCTTGGGAAGTAGACCAACTTCAATACTTATATTTCTAATTGTTTTATTGTCTCTTCCATCAATTCTTGGTTTACCAGCTATAATATTTTTTCTTACCACGTCTTTCTGAATATCATGTATAGAATCTTCTATACAATCTTTTTTACACTCTTCTTGATTATTAAATTTCTCAAGTGCGCTTGCTTTTATTTCTGATATTTTGTCATTTCTTTCAGCTTTATCAGATATTAGGTAAGCTTCAGTAATATTATCTTTAAAATGATCGTAAACTTCTTTTTCTAAGCTAGCATTTAGATTTTCAGGCTTAACCCACCCATAATCTTTTATACCAAATTCTTCTGCAAAACCATTAATCTCACTTATTAAACCCTGCATCTCTTTATGACCGAAGGCAACAGCCCCCAGCATAATTTCTTCGCTTAGCATTTTCGCTTCTGACTCAACCATTAGAACACCATCTTTAGTTCCAGCAACCATCAAGTCTAATTCTGAAGTTAATAATTCAGTTTTACTTGGGTTTAAGATATAAGAACCATTGTTATAACCAATTCTTGCTGCTCCAAGTGGCCCTTGGAATGGCACTCCAGCTATTTTTAATGCTGCCGAAGCTCCTATCAATGCTGGTATGTCAGCATCAACCTCTGTATTTAAACTCATAACAGTACATATTACTTGCACTTCATGCGTAAATTCTTTTGGAAACAAAGGTCTTATTGGTCGATCTATTAATCTACAGATTAAAGTTTCTTTTTCGGCAGGCCTTCCTTCTCTTTTAAAAAATCCACCTGGTATTTTTCCAGCAGCGTATGTTTTTTCTTGATAATTAACTGTTAATGGAAAAAAGTCTCTTGCCTTGCCATCATTTTTCGCTACCACTGTTGTTAGCACAACTGTGCCTTCCATATTAACTAAAACAGCACCATTTGCCTGTCTTGCAATTTGTCCTGTCTCTAAAATTACTTCGTGATTGCCGTACTGGAACTTTTTTTTCAAAGGTTTCATTTTTTTCTCTTGGGTTATCTGTTTAGGTTGCTTACTTAGGTTATTTGCTTAGATTATCTTCTTAATCCTAAAGATGAGATTATTGCTTGGTATCTTTCAACACTCTTTCTTTTTAAGTAATCAAGCAGCTTTCTTCTAGTATTCACCATTTTTAGTAATCCGTGACGCGAATGATGGTCTTTTTTATGAACGCTAAAATGCTCACTAAGAAACTCAATCCTTTTTGATAATAACGCTATTTGTATTTCAGGCGAACCAGTATCCGAAGCTCCCTTCTGGTATTGCCCTATAACTTCACTTTTTTCTTCTGTTGATAATGCCATATTTTTCACTAATTCCTTTATTAAGGGCGCATTCTAGCACGTTATATTAATCATACAAACATTAAGTTTTAAACTAATATTTTTTTAGGGATGAGCTCAGAATTATCATTCACTTCACCCACCCCAAGAAAATTATCTTTTAAATCATAAATTTTTATCATTTTGCATGGTTTTAAGTCGATTTCAACCTTATTACCGTTTAAAATCTTTATTTTATTTATTTCTGAAAGCTGACATATCTCAAAATCATCAAGTATAGAGTCAACATTCTTCATATGTTTTTCACATATATCTTTATCACTACTCGACAGGAAATCTTCAAAATTTACTGCGAGACCTAAATCAATATTATTAATTTGTGTTCTAACTAATTTACTAACCAAAGCTCCACAACCTATATCTTCTCCAATTTGTTCTGCTAATGTTCTAATATAAGTACCTTTAGAACACTTAACTTTCAATGCAATGTGGCCTCTATCTATAATATCTAACCTTATATTGTATATAGTAACTTTTCTTGGGTCCCTCTCTATATTTATTCCTTTTCTTGCATATTCATAGAGACGCACACCTTTATGTTTTAATGCAGAATACATTGGGGGCACTTGCTCTATAACTCCAGTATATTTTTTCTCCAATGCCCTTAAATCATGATTATTTAAATTTGGAACATCCTTTACGCTAATGATCTCGCCATCTGAATCTCCGGTCTCAGAAACATAACCCAATTTTATTATTGCCTCATAACTTTTATCCGCACCAAGGAATAGGGAGCAGAGCTTAGTTGCTTTATTAAAAAATATTATTAATAAACCACTTGCTAAAGGATCAAGTGTTCCAGAAAATCCTGCTTTTTTTTGATTTATTTTTTTTTTAATTTTTGCAAGGGTCTGATTGGAAGAAATTCCGGAGGGTTTATCTAGGATAAGGCAGCTTTGCTTAAAATCAGACATCAACTTTTAAACTTTTATGAATCAACTCTTCTAACTCAAAAGCTTTTGACTCTGTATCATCAAAAACAAATCTTAAGTTTGGCACAGATCTTAAGTTCGAGCTTTTAGATAACTTTCTTTTAAAAAACAATCTAGAGGCGTTTATAGTTTTTGTTATTAACTTAATTTCTTCTGGTTTTTTGCTCTTATGATTAAAGATTATAAAAAATAACTTCGCATGCTTTAAGTCCTTAGATATTTCAACATCTGTTATAACAACATCTTTTATTCTAGGGTCATTTATATCATTTTGAATGATTTGCGCAATCTCTTTCCTTATTACTGAGCCTATTCTATATACCCGTTGATTATCAGAATCATATTTCATTATTCAATTCTTCTTGCGACCTCTGATCTTTGGAAACACTCAATGTTGTCCCCAGGCTTAACATCATTATAGTTTTTAACAGCTATTCCACATTCTGTTCCTGTTTTAACCTCTTTCACATCATCTTTGTGCCTTCTGAGAGACTCTAACTCACCTTCGTAAATAACAATATTATCTCTTAGTACTCTTATTGGATTGCCTTTTTTGACAGCCCCTTCAATAACTATGCAGCCCGCGACAGCACCCATTGCTGAAGATTTGAAAACATCTTTCACTTCCGCAAGACCAAGAATTTCTTCTCTAATCTCAGGTGACAATAAACCACTCATACCCAACTTAACATCGTCTATTAAATTATATATAACGCTGTAGTATCTAAGGTCTATTTTTTTCTCGTTCACTATTTTTCTTGCTTGGCTGTCAGCCCTCACATTAAAGCCCATTATCATAGCGTTTGAAGCCTCAGCTAATGAAATATCTGACTCATTTATAGCGCCAGCCGATGAGCTGATTATTTTAACAATAACTTCTTCTGTGTTTAGTTTTAAAAGAGATTCGCAAATTGCTTGTGCACTACCTTGAACATCTGATTTTAATAAAATATTGAAAGAAGGGATCTCGCCTTGTTTTAGATTACTAAATATATTATCTAATGTTGGTGCTTGGTATTGAGAGGCAAATTTATTATCTCTAATTTTTGTTTTTCTAACAGCAGCTATATCTCTAATCTTCTTATCATTTACAGCAGATAAAACTTCATCACCAACTTCTGGCGCACCAGATAAACCTAATATAACAACTGGGGTCGATGGTGTTGCTGTATTAACTCTTTCTCCATTTTGATCAATCATCGCTCTAATTTTTCCAAATTCTTTACCGCATAAAATATTGTCACCAGTATTCATACATCCTTTTTGCACTAGTATTGTGGCGGTGGCACCTTTTCCCTTATCTAGCGCCGACTCTAAAACAACACCTGTTGCCGAACCCTTAGAGACTGCTTTAAGTTCTAGAACCTCTGATAATAAAGATATTGATTCTAATAAATTATCTACACCAGTTCCTTCTTTCGCAGACACTTCTACAAAAATATTTTCTCCGCCCCACTCTTCAGGCTGAACCTCATATTTTGTTAACTCTGTTTTTACATTTTCAATGTTCGCGCCTTCTTTATCTATTTTATTTACAGCGACAATCATTGGTACATTAGCGGCTTTAGCATGTTGTATTGCCTCTATAGTCTGAGGTTTTACGCCGTCATCAGCAGCGACTACTAGAATGACAATATCTGTACAGTTTGCTCCACGAGCTCGCATTGATGTAAAAGCTGCATGCCCTGGTGTGTCTAAAAATGTTAATAAACCATTTTTTGTTTTAACTTGATAGGCGCCTATATGTTGCGTAATACCACCGGCTTCTCCTGATGCAACTCTACTAGCCCTGATGTAATCCAATAAAGATGTTTTTCCATGATCTACATGGCCCATGATTGTTATTGTTGGAGGCCTATCTTCTAACTCATACTTGTCTTCCGGCTCGATAGTCAAAAGATTTTTTTCTAAATTTTCATAGTCTATTAATTCTGAAATATGACCCATTTCTTCTAATAATAAAGTAGCGGTATCTTGATCTAATGATTCATTTATTGTGGCCATTACACCCATCTTCATTAATACTTTAATAACTTCAGCAGATTTTACAGATATAGCAGAAGCTAACTCGGATACTGTAATAAACTCACCAAGCTGAACCGTGTGAATAACTCGCTCTGTTGGTCTCTCAAACTGATGTTTTTCGTCACCTCTGTCATTTTTGTTTTTTCTTGAGTTTTTTCTTCTTACTACCCTATTTCCATCATTGATATGAATTTTTTGTCGTCTATTTTTTGGCTTTGAATTAACATTAGTTTTTTCATTATTTACAAATTTTGCTTTCGATTTCTTTTTTCTTTTCTTCTCGTCAGAGTCTTCATCATCTTTATCAGCTTTATCAGCTGATGTAGGGTCAATTTCTTTAGGCTTAGTTTCTTCTAATTTTTCTTCCGAGTTATTAATAACATCTTCTGCTTCAGCGCTCTCACTTACCACGATCTCTTCACTAGTATCTTCTTGAGGCTCATCTTTAACTTCTTCCTTCACTGCGTTGGGATCAATCTTTTCTGTTACCTGATTATTTACTTTAGAAAAAACTTTTTTCTTTCTCACAACTGTTTTTGTTTTTTTCTCTACAGGCTCTTCTGAGATTTCATCAGGAGAAGTATCTTGCTCTTCATTATCATCCGACCCTACGTTGCTACCATTCCTAAAATAGTCTAGGAGCTGCATTTTTTCTTCGTCACTTATTAAGTCATCTTCTTTTTTCTTGTTTACACCGGCAAGCTCTAATTGATCAATTAAGCGAGCTACAGGCAAACCTACTGTTTTAGAAAATTCTTTAACCGTATTGTCAGTCATCTTTTATTTTTTTCCTTCAAATATTGGAGCTCTGGCTGTCATAATTAATTTACCAGCCAACTCCTCTGTCATTTTATTTATTGGCATTAATTCATCAACAGATTGGTCTGCCAAATCAGATATAGTTATTATTCCTCTGCACGCAAGCTCAAAAGCCAAATCATTTGTCATGCCTTCCATCTCCAACATAGCTTTAGATGGTTCTGCGCCCATATTTAAAGACTCAGGATTTATTGCTTGTTTTAATAAATAATCTCTAGCTTTACTTCTAATTTCCTCTACTATAGTTTCATCTAAGTCTTTAATTTCAGTCATATCTTTTGGTGGTGCATAAGCAATTTCATCAACACTGGAAAATCCTTCTTGTGCTAATATTAAAGCAACTTCTGGGGCGATATCTAAATACTTAACTAAATTTTCACTTATGAGCTGAGTTTCAGCTTCACTTTTTTCATCTACCTGCCCTTCTGTCATAACATTTAAATCCCACCCTGTTAATTGACTAGCAAGCTTTACATTTTGCCCACCTCTTCCAATCGCTTGCGATAACTTTTCTTCCTCTACAGCTATATCCATGCTCTTTGTTTCTTCATCCATGACTATAGATAATACAGCTGCTGGTGACATAGCATTAATAACAAATTGAGCTGGATTTTCATCCCATAATATAATATCAATTCTTTCTCCAGCGATTTCATTTGACACTGATTGCACTCTTGAGCCTCTCATTCCAACGCATGCCCCTACTGGATCTAGCCTAGGGTCATTAGATTTCACAGCTATTTTTGCTCTTACACCCGGATCTCTTGCAGCACTTATAATCTCAATTAAATCTTGACCCACTTCTGGAACCTCTAAACTAAAAAGATTTATTAAAAAGCTAGAATGAGTTCTAGATAAAAACAATTGAGGACCCTTTGCTTCTTCCCTAACTTCTTTTAAGTATGCCCTAACTCTATCACCAGTTCTAATTGCCTCTCTGGGAATCAAGTCATCTTTATCAATAAAACCTTCTGTGTTATTTCCTAAATCAATCAAAACGCCATGGTGTTCTACTCGTTTAACAATACCCATGATTAACTCACCTACTTTACTTTGATATGACTCAACTACTTTCAATCTCTCAGCCTCTCTAACCTTTTGAACAATAACTTGTTTAGCAGTATGAGCAGCAATTCTCCCAAACGCAACGGACTCTATTTCTTCTTCTATAGAATCACCTATTTCAAGCTCACTATGTTGTTGTATTGCATAAGCATGGAGTATTTGTGAATCTGTAGATGTAAACTCAGGATCGTCATCTGCAAGAACTATCCATCTTCTGTAGGTGGAATAATCTCCTGTTACTTTATCTATTGAAACTCGAACATCTACTTCTTTTGAATATTTTTTTCTGGTAGCGGTTGCTAGCGCAATCTCGATCGCATCAAAAATAACCTCTTTATCTACTCCCTTTTCATTGGAAACAGCATCAACTACATTTAAAATTTCTTTACCCATTTTTAATCTCTCCAAGTTATATCTTTAATCTTGCGCTATCAATTGAATCATATTTAATTTCATAGTTATCTTTATCATCACTAATAACAACATGCTCACTTGTAACGCTTGTTATTAAGCCTTTGATATTTTTTCTATTTTGCACTAACCATTTTAATTTCATTTTTACTTTTTCATTTATATATTTCTCAAAATGATCTTGAGTTATTAAAACTCGATCAAAACCTGGGGACGAAACCTCTAAAATATATTCTGCATTAAAGTCGTCGTCGATATCTAATACATGCGAGACTTGATTACTAACTTTTACACAATCGTCGATATTTATGCCATTCTTACTATCGATATATAGAGTAAACTTCAGCGAATTATTTTGCTGACCTATACTTAAACCCCAAAGCTCATACCCCATAGATATAATTGTTGGTTTTATTATATCTGTAATTTCATTTTTCAATTAAAACTCACCATTTACATTATAATTTATACTCCTAGACGAAAAAAACCCCATATAGGGGCTATAATAAATCCCCGAATTGGGGCAAATTAATAGTGTCTAGCAATTTACTTCCTGTAGTATATTTTGGATAAGAGCAAACATCAACCTAATTCTATAAATGCCATTATTTTCATACATTTCCGCAGAAAATACGTGAAATGAGTTTATTTCTTAAGGCTTCTCTTTCTCTCGTTTGGATCTAGATATTTCTTTCTCAGCCTTAAGCTTTCCGGAGTCACTTCCAGTAACTCATCCTCTTTTATATAGGACATCATTTGCTCTAATG
>ENA-ORXF01000133-ORXF01000133.1-marine-metagenome-genome-assembly--contig:-NODE-133-length-56368-cov-8.122773_pt1 | contig 56368 bp, 53 predicted proteins | sample MGYA00237864_ERZ511476 | MGnify/ENA primary metagenome ERZ511476 (study PRJEB26306, sample SAMN06343908) | marine metagenome | isolation source: coastal waters | place: Atlantic Ocean: West Antarctic...
GATCTGTTGTCGTTTAGTGTATTCTTTTTGATAAATGAGTTTGTTTGATTGAAGCTCCATCGTGAACTCTAGATATGAAATCTTATTATGACATCAGAAACTCCTAAAAATATATTACACACCCAATAATATGAAAAAGGTCAGAAAAAATCTAAAGGGAAATTACAAATCGGATAAATTATCTAATGGTGGTCAAAATATTATCTCAAAAAAACGCTTTTTACTAAATGATCAATTTACTTTTGCACGTTTTTCTGGCGACAAAAATCCTATTCACTTAGACAAAATAGCAGCACGAAGAACTTTACATGGCCAATGTATTGTTCATGGAATGCACAGTTTGCTTTGGGCGCTTGATTCACTAGCGAAAGAAAAACAAATTACTAGTTCAAAGATAGGCGTTAGTTTTTTAAAACCAATCTTTCTTGGAGAAGAAGTATATTGCGTTTGGAGCGAATTAAATAAAGAGTTATCAATTTTAACAGACGAAACAACATTAGTCATAATTGATCTAGAGATCGGGGAAATTACGCCAAATAATGAAATCCTTACTCCTATCAAAGAAGTCCCACGTAATTTGCCTCGTGAGCTCACCTTCCTAGAGTGTTCAAAACTTTCAAACCAACCATTCAAAATATACGGAGATACAAATTTAGCAAATAAGCTATTCCCCTCTTTTAGTGATTTGTATGGCATCGCAATAGCTTGCGAAATAGGTGCAATCTCTCAGATAGTTGGTATGGAGTGTCCAGGATTGCACTCACTCTTTACAGGACTTACAGTTGAAATTAAGAGAAATGACACAAAACCAGTTTTTGGAGTTTCAAAAAGTGATGAGCGTTTTAATCTTTTAAAAATTTCTGTTAATGGCAATACTTTACTTGCAATGATAGAATCATTTCTTCGACCGAAGCCTTCAAAAAATCTTAATATTTCCAAGCTCTCAAAACTTGTCAAGAACAATGAATTCAAAAACATTAATGCTTTAGTCATAGGAGGATCAAGGGGGCTTGGAGAGGTAGTTGCAAAACTTATATCAGCTGGAGGTGGCGAGTCCACAATTACATATCATGTTGGAAGTATAGAGGCTAATAAAGTTGTTAGCGAAATACGAGCGTGGGGTGGGAGGTGCAAAATGACTCAACTTACAATTCATGAAAAGTCCACTTTGCCCCTTATTGATTCAAATATAAATCAGCTTTATTATTTCGCTTCTCCAAAAATTTTAGGCAATATTTCTAAGAATTTTGATCAGAAAATGCTATCTTCTTACCAGCTAACATATGTGAACTATTTTAACAATATTTGTAAACAACTTCTTTCCAGGAATTCTAAGTGCTCAGTTTTTTATCCCTCAACAATTTTTATTGACAATCCACCGCCAGGTTTTAAAAATTATATTCAAGTTAAAATCGAGGGAGAAAAGCTATGTGAGGAGCTAAATAAAAATTCCGTCATAGATATCATTGCCCCTCGCTTACCTGTCTTGGCTACAGACCAAAATCAATCAATAATTATTCAAGAATCTGCAAATAATGCTGAAATACTTCTTCCTTTTATTAGGGAGATGCAGGGATAAGAAGATAAATGATCTGTTGTCGTTTAGTGTATTCTTTTTGATAAATGAGTTTGTTTGATTGAAGCTCCATCGTGAACTCTAGATATGGAATGACTTTTTCATTAAAGGGTCCATCCAAATTCAGTCTGTAACGGTCGAGTAATTTTGTATGGAACATACTTTTGGTAGAATTGGTTAGTTAAGAGTCCTCTAGACCAACCTAAAAATCACTCTTCTTCAATCTAAAAAATACAGAAAGATTTATGTCGGTAATGGGCACAAAAAAAGGAAAATAGTTGCCTCTCACTTTTGTGTAAGATTTCACTATACGAATAAGGTTTTGACAAGAATTAATGTGCTCTCTAGTCATCATTAAATCAATATCTTCCGACGACATCCTGAATGACTCCATTGCTTTCTTTCTACCCACCAACTGCCCAAACCTCCATGCCCAACCAGGATCACACGGTATTGCAATATCTAATTGACCATCTTCCTCCAAAAGACCAATCCATTTTAACAGTGCCCCCTCAGGGTCACTTATGTGCTCCCATACATGCGAAGCAATAATTCTCGAAAATAGCATCCCTTTTTCACTGAAGAAATTGTAATCAGGGTCATCCTCAATGAGATGTTTCTTAATGCTCATATTTGAAATATTTACATTACTCTCTAAAACTTCTTTCGAATCACTCACCCAATAATCACCGACACCCTCTAGAGCGACAAGAGAACAATGTGGTTTAGCACCACCACCTATTTCTAAAATTTTTCTATTAACCTTATAAGGCACATTTTTAGATAGGATTCGGTGGTTTTGACGCATGACGAAACCTTGTATACCAGTATATAAATACTCATCATATCCGTCGTAATAAAAACTCTTAACAGCAAGTGATTTCATAATTTTTACTCTAAAATTATATACAAATTAAAAACTATATTTTATCATTAACTAGTGTCTAGTGAGAGACATACATCCGATACAGTATGCCCAAGATGTGGATCTGACTTAGTGGAAAGAACTGTTAAACAAGGACCAAGAACTGGTAGTCAGTTTGTAGGTTGTAGTAGTTATCCTAAATGTAAATTTACATTGAATTAAAGATCTTCATTCACTTGATTCTAATCTTGAACTAATTTCCAACAGATTTCTTTTTAAAGTTGTACTTTAATACCACCAACAATCATTTGTAAACATCTATAAAGAGATCCACCATATTCTAAGGTTGTAACGATCTTAGAATTTTGTTTCCCATCTGAAATAGATACATCTATTATCTTAGAACCCTTTTGAAATAATTCATAAAATCCTATAGGTGATTCAGACCATTTTGCATTGACTGATAAAGACAATGTTAAAAACAATATCAATAAAAAATTTTCATTATTAAAATCCTACATGTTAAAGTTAATTTTGAACTAGAAGTTTTATTCTACTATTCTATTCAATCAAAAACATAGTAATTCACCTCAAACCTTGAAACCTTACTTGGAAAATGTTGATTTCTTATTTGTTCATTCCTGAAATCTCTTTCATGTTTTCTTTTTAAGACTGAGATAACTGATGAAGAGAACCATTTCTTTCCTGTATGGGTCAATATGGAACTCTTATTTAACCATTGTGATATGTTCTTGTAACCCCACCGTTCTCTCTCATGAAGATGATGGATAAGAAGATAAATGATCTGTTGTCGTTTGGTGTATTCTTTTTGATAAATGAGCTGGTTGGATTGGAATTCCATTGTGAATTCTAGACATGGGATAACTTTTTCTTACAGGGTACAATACAAATTCATTCGGTCACCGTTAAATGATTTGGGATGGACCCCTATATTTTTAGAAATTTTTTAAGAATCTGCTTTAACATAATCGTGGTTCCATCTATTACCATTATTGACAAGTAGATCATTTGTCTTAATTGATTTCTTTCCATTCTCCAAAGAATATCCATCTGACTAATTCTTATCATTCTTGTATCGAATACCATCATTAACAATTGGTAATTTAAATCTAATGTCAAATACATGACTTCTTTGAGATTCTTTACCTTTCCTAGTTTCCCCCATGACTGGAGAAACAATAATCTGGCTAACAATACCTTCTAACAAATCACTAGTTGGTTTTTCAAATCTTTTACTAATGTCATCACCATATTTAGAAATCCAATCTACCCATTTCTTTTTTCGGGTAAAATATCATAAAGTTGATGAATGAATAAATTGTTGAATAATAATCAAGTTGAGACAATAATAAATTACTAATCAATCTAATTTATCAGTGATTCATTTGAACTCAAACTCATCATAAAATTTAAAGCAAATGCAAATTAATACTAATAAAACTGATAAGATTTATTTGAGTATCGATTTTGAAGATTTCTCTTACGATTTTAAGAGAAAATTAGGATTAAATAAGAATAATAATATAAACGAACAAGCTCTTTGGAGATCATATGAAATAATTAGCAATTTCCTAGATACCAAGCTTGATAGTGCAAAAATTACATTTTTTTGTACTGGAATACTAGCAACTAAATGTCCAGATTTAATAAAAAAAATAAGCAATGATGGTCATGAGATTGCTTGCCATTACTACCATCATGATGCTGTTAGAAATGAAAGTTTAAAAGAATTTGAAAGTAATATTTTGTTAGCTATTAATGAACTTGAAAAGTGCTCATCCAATAAAATTACTGGGTTTAGGGCTCCAAATTTTTCAATACAAATAACTGATATAGATCATTTTAAAATAATATCTAAATATTTTAAATATGACTCATCATTAAATATTAATGAAGAGTCTAAGATAAACAATTTAAAAAAATTAATTAATTCAAACGAATTTAAGTTTTTTCCTGTTATAGCTGAAAAACCATACTTTGGTTTTCCCTATATGCGTTCTGGCGGTTCATATTTTAAATTGTTTAATATTAATTTTGCTTTAAAAGTTATATCTAAGAACTTATATAAAAATCATCTCGCTCAAATATATTTACACCCCTATGAATTTTTATCAGATAAATCTTTTTATGTAAGTTGGAAAGATATGAATGGACTTTCTTTTCTTCTTAAGTTTTATTGGCTATTGCGTCAATCTCAGTGGCATATCGTTGGTAATAAATCTGTAATAAGAAAATTAGAACTAATATTTAATAATTATAAGTGTGGTGGAAAATTTAATGATATTTAATTTATGGAAATAAATAAATTGCAAAATAATAATAAATATATTCTAGGCTTGACTACTATGGGTTCAAGTTCAGCATGTATTTTTAAAGGTAAAAAACTAATTGCAGCAATTGAAGAAGAAAGGATTACAAGGATTAAAAATGATGGAGGGTTTCCGATAGAGTCCATAAAGGAATGCTTGGCTATTTCAGGTATTTCAATAGAAGATATTAGTGCTATTTGCATTTACTGGAAACCATTTCAACTCTCAACTAGAATTATGGGGCTGATAAAAAAAATAATCCTCTCTGTAAAATCTCATATATCAATCAGATATACGTTCAATAGGGTTTATTCTTTATTCTTAAATAAAAAAAATAATTTATATCCTGAAGACAGAGGGAGTTGGTTAGATTTATTTTTTGTTAGGAAAATTTTAAAAAAAAATATTGGAAATTATCAAGGAAAAATATATTTTCTTGATCATCATTTGACTCATCAGACTTATGCTTCCGCAATACAAAATTGGAAAAATTCAATACTATTATCTTATGATGGTGGTGGAGAGTCTAACTCAACTGTATTAAGTGTAAATTTAAACAATAAATTAATAAATCTTAAGAAAATAAAATGGCCAAATTCACTTGGACATTTTTATAGTTTTTTTACCGGTTATTTGGGCTTTAGAATGCTTGAGGGGGAATATAAGATGATGGGTTTAGCCCCTCATGGAAAACCGGTTTATAAAGATATAATTCTTGATAAAATCTTAATCCTTAATGAAAACGGTAGTTACTCTTTTAATACTAAATTATGTGATTATCATGGGGCTTTATATGGTAACTTTAACAAAAAACTTACTAGATTAATTGGGGATCCTAGAACAAATGGGGAAGAGCTAACAGATAAACATATTGATCTAGCATCAAGCGTTCAAGCGGCTTTTGAAGAAGCTCAAATGCATATGGTTAAGTGGGCAAAAGAGATGTATCCTGAAATAGATAAGCTAGTTCTTTCTGGAGGATGTGCTTTAAATGTTTCTGCTAATGGAAAAATTTTAAGTTCTAAATTATTTGAAAAAATATCACTTCCTCCTGCTCCCCATGATGCTGGATGTTCTATAGGGGCTGTTTTAGCTTATTATTATAATAATGATAAAATTTTTGACTTTTCAAGTTTTATAAATATTGATTCTCCTTATCTTGGATATGACTTTACAAATAATGAAATTAGAGAGGCATTTAATAAACTGAAAGTAACTATTCCGAAAAAATTAAACGAATCTGATTTAATTAATTATACGACACAAGCCCTAATTGACAAAAATATTGTAGCTTGGTTTAATGGAAGAAGTGAGTTTGGACCTAGGGCTCTAGGCTCAAGATCTTTTCTTGCTGATCCAAGAAATGATAATATAAGGGATGAGATAAATAAGAAGATAAAAAAACGTGAATTATTTAGGCCATTTGCACCCTCAGTAATAAAAGAAGAGTGTGAAAATTATTTTGATATTAAGCAGGCAAGTCCCTATATGAATATTGTTGCAAATGTTCTTCAAAATAAGAAAAAAGTTATACCCGCAGTAACTCATATTGATGGAACAGCAAGAGTGCATACAGTTTCATTTGAGAGTAACCCTTTATATTATAAGTTGTTAAAAAAATTTGGTGAAGAAACAGGTATACCAGTTTTACTTAATACATCTTTTAATATACAAGAACCTATAGTTAGAAGTCCAACTGATGCCATTAAGACGTTTCTTAACAGTGGCGTGGACCTTCTTGTTATTGGAAATTATATTTGCGATATAAATTGGAAGAAACAGAATTTGAAAAAATAATATAATTTAAATAACCTTGTTCAATTTTCAATTATTTATTATTTTATAAGAAAGAATTTCATTATGGGTCAATTCAATTTTTTTGGTTTTTATTTTTTGGGTGCTTTAGTGCTGTTTTAGTATCTTGAAAATCAGTAGACTTTAAAAACATTCTTTAAATACGGTTATCTCATATTTTTCTTTAAAACTAGACCACTCCATATTGCTCATAGAGTAAATTACTTCAGTTATAGACTTTTTATTATACAAAAATTTTCCCTCAATCCTTTCAACCTCTGTGCAACCTATTTTTTTCAATAAAAATCTAGATTTTACGTGATTTGAGTATGTACCAGCTTTCAACATTACAAGGTCTAATTTATCAAACGCATAATGCAAAGAAAAAAGTATTGTAGTAATTCCTGCATCACTTCCCCAGTGATTTTTATTGCCAATTAGATAACCAATATCAAAAACTCCTGTTTTCTTATTTATATTGTAGATTGTCACATTACCTACATGCTCATTTGTTTCATGAGAAAAAATTCCAAACAAATACTTAGAGGTACTCCCCTTAAACGACTTAATGTATAGCTTTATATCTGAAATATTGAACTTTGTATGCCTAACCTCTAGGAACTCTGTCACCTCAATGTCACTTAGCCAATTTAAATATGTTTGAGTAGCATCAGATTCTGACAAAAATCGAAAATAGTAGGAGCTATTAATTGAAAACCTTTCTGTTTCCATGTTATTTATTACTTAGAATATTCAAAATCAAAGCGTAATTCATACTATCGACAATTTCCTCATCATCAAATTCAACTTCAAATTCCTCTTCTAACGCAACAATCAAGTTCATGTGTTTCAATGAATCCCAATTTTCAATGTTATCCGTAGAGGAGTCGTTATTAATTGAATCAACGCCTATATTAAACACATCACTCATAACCTTTTTAATCCTAGATTCCATTTTTTATCCTTATATATTCTATTTCTTTCTTTTTATAACTAATAGCTTCCAAACGATATCGAGTTGTATTGTCAGATTTTGCTATGACATGAAATCCACATTGGCTGTAAAAATCCTTAACTTGTTGATTCTTTTGAGTTTTAATATAATCTGAATTAATCGATTTTATATTCTGTTTTTTTGCTATTTTAACAACTATTTCCATGAATTTATATTCAATATTTCTACCAAGAACCCTGCAACTTAATAATAGCGTATCAATTTTAGATAGCTTCTTGCATAAGATAGCCAACCCTGTCAGGCCACTCGAGCCGTATTTGTCATCAATCTCTATTGAGAGTACAATTTTTTCATCACTTAAGATAAAAGCATTAATTTCAGACTCACTATATCTTTTAGTGGTCAAATTAAATTGATTTGTCTTCTGCGTTAACTGCGAGATTCTTGATACTTGTGATAAATTATCTACATGTACAGTTATCAAAATACCCAAAGACGCTAAATAATCTTCTATGTTTGCCGCTTTTCCCTTCCCCTCGGCGCGCTTAGCTTGATCTTTATACATCTGTGTCTTAATGTCATCTTCTTTGGTTGTAGACGGACTGTAGAACAAATTAGAAATCCTTCTCATCATTAGCCCATGTTCATATTCCTTGAGAGGCACTTGGAACACTTTTACATCTGGCAATTCTTTTTTAACTAATTCAATTTCAAAGCTTGAGTCATCTATAAACACTAAGCTATCTATACCTATATTAAGATCTTTAGCTATAGACTGTAAATTTGATATTTTGTTATCCCAGTTAACCTTTTTTATTACAATATTATTGTTTCTGAGCACCATATCTGGATGATTCTCTAATACATGATTAACCTCCTCTGGATTATTTTTACTACACAGGCCAATGATCACCCCTTTTTTTGCAAGCTGTAGGGCGAAGTATTGAATTTCTTGAAATATTTTAATATCATCAAACCCATCTTCACCTAAAACACCCTTCCAAAGGGTGTTATCGCAGTCAAATATTAAAGCTTTTTTTGTTTTTCCAGTTGCGGCCAAAAATATGTGCTGGATGCTTTCAAAATATTCTCTATAAAAATCAATACGGTACAAAGACTTAGATGAATAGTAATATCTTAAATCTGTAGCAGATTTGATAGACAACCTAGAGATAACCCTATCTATATCAAAAACACTGGCATTTTTCCTAACATTACTTTCTAAATACAGGTTAAGAATATCTGTTAACCGATTTAAATTGCCAATAGACAAACTGAATTGATCAAAAATAATCGAGGAAAATTTATTTATTATTACTATTGATGTATTTTTTAAATTCGACAAAACTATATCAATCTCAAGCTTAACTTTATCGACAATATCATTAAACTCTTTCTCAGAAAATGAGTCAATTTTGAACTGCAGTCCATCTATAAAATTACACGCCTCCCAGAAAAATACTACCGCATCTGCATCTTGAAACTTTTTACTATCTTGAACTATATTATCATATTCGCCCAAAACAACTTTTGCATTCAAAGATTCAATTCGCAGTAAATATTCACAAATATCTTTTGACTGATGAACCATGATATTAGACAAAATAGCTATCTTATATTCAGCCCCTGGCACTTGACCTTCAAATGAGTTATTTAGTTTAATAATTTCACTATACTTCATAACTAGATCATTACCTGACCACCATTAACTCTAATCGTTTCACCAGTTAAAAAATCTGATTTTTTTATTTTTTCATAACGCGGATTAATCATGATTGACTCCTATAATACTTGACAGTATATTAATGATTTCTTTCCATTTAACATCCCTATTGATTCCTGTAAGTTTATTACTATTAAACATTTTTTTATATATCTTTTATTGGAAAATGATCTTATGCATTATATTAGATTTTTATTTTTAATAAAATATAATAATTAGTCTCAAATTAAAATAATCTTATACATTATATTAGAATTAACCAAAAGATAGAGTGAGCACATTTTTTAAAGATCTAATTTTAAGAATAATATTTTTAAAGAATTAAGCCTTTATTTCCTTTTATGGGTATCTCTAGTTCTTCTTTCTGCAAATATTGTTGGGCTTGCTGAAGATCAAGCAGTTCACTCCATACTATTATTCAAAGTTTTTGTTAATTCATGTTTATTTTTTCTGGCATTCTACATTCAAAAAAATATCATATTCAATTAGAGTCATACGCTAAATAGTAACTTTAAAAACATGCCTCTGATACCTGTTAAAAAAATAGATAGATTGGTGAACAATTTTGATACCAAATAAAGCTTATAATTTCAACTTTAAATAATAAGGAAAAACAATGATTTCTAAGTGTCTTTTTCCTGCCGCAGGTTACGGAACTCGATTTTTACCTGCAACAAAGGCAGTCCCAAAGGAAATGCTGCCAATTCTCACCAAGCCATTATTGCAATATGGAGTTGAGGAGGCTTTAGCAGCGAACATAACCAATATGGCAATTGTTACTGGTCGAGGAAAGCGCTCAATTGAAGATCATTTCGATAATGCATTTGAATTGGAGTTCCAACTTGCAGGCACCCCAAAAGAGCATTATCTAAAAGAAATCCAAAACATCATCGAAAAATCAACCTTCACCTATGTTCGCCAAAGGCAGATGCTTGGATTGGGGCATGCGATTCTTACGGGTGAACCCTTGATTGGTGATGAACCATTTGCCGTTGTATTGGCGGATGATTTATGTATTAGTAACGAAGACCAAGGTGTCCTCAGGCAAATGATAGATGTGTTTAACAAATACCAATGTTCAGTAGTGGCAATAGAAGAGGTGCCAATGGATCAAACCAATAAATACGGTGTTATTGCCGGGAACCTTGTCGATGGCACAGATGACACCTATCGAGTCACTAACATGGTTGAAAAGCCAGAACCAAAAGACGCGCCAACCAACATGGCAATTATTGGTCGCTACATTCTAACGCCTGATATTTTCGATACTCTTAGAAAGACAATGCCAGGCAAAGGTGGTGAAATTCAAATCACAGACGCGCTGCTTGCCCAGGCCAAAAAAGGCAAAGTAATCGCCTATAAGTTTAAGGGCAAGCGCTTTGATTGTGGCAGTGTTGAAGGCTATGTAGAGGCCACTAACCACTTTGCAAAGCAACAGGGGGTCATCTAACAAAAAAACTCAGACTAAGAGCTTATTAAGAGTTATACAAAACGTCGGTAATTTCACATTGAGGCTTAAACCCAGGAACGGCTTTAATTAACAACTGCCGAAGTCTATCATGATCACAGTCATCAATGGCCTCACTCAATTCGTCAATAATTAACTTTAAATCATCCCAAGCCAACATCTCCTCCTCTGCGCGCATAATCATTGGATTATCAGTCTCGGAAACATTGTCTCCAATCAGTAGCTCTTCATAAAGCTTCTCACCCGGCCTTAGACCGGTGAATTCAATCTCGATATCACCATCGGGGTTAAACTCGTCCTTAACCTCCAGTCCAGTTAAGCGAATCATCTTTTTCGCAAGGTCAACAATGCGCACGGGCTCACCCATATCGAGCACAAACACATCGCCGCCTTTACCCATAGCGCCTGCCTGAATAACCAATTCAACGGCCTCAGGGATGGACATGAAATATCGCAAGATTTCAGCATCCGTCACCGTAACTGGTCCGCCCTCTTTAATCTGTTCTCTGAATAGTGGTATCACCGATCCACTGGAGTCCAATACATTGCCAAATCGCACCATACTGAAGCGAGTGAAGGGTTGCCCTTTAATGTCTTTTTCAGAGCCTTCCTGATGGTTTTTACCTATCAGGCTTTGGCTGTCAACTTGATTGAGTGTCAAGGCCTGCAATACCAGCTCGGCAAAGCGCTTGGTCGCACCCATAGTATTGGTTGGGCGAACTGCCTTGTCGGTTGAAATCAACACAAAAGTCTCAACCCCGTTATCAATCGCAGTTTGGGCGCAATTAAGTGTGCCAAAGATATTGTTACTCACACCTTCATCATTGTTGAACTCCACCATTGGCACATGTTTATAGGCTGCTGCGTGATAAATTGTGTGCACATCAAAGCGTTGCATTAGATGACTCAAGCGCATTTTGTTATTAACGGAGCCCAGCATAGGCAATATCTCAACATAAGACATACCAATTTCTGAAAGTTCCCTGTCGATGTTATAGAGAGCAAACTCATTTCTCTCATAAAGTATTAACACCTGTGGCTTTAAAAATAGTATTTGCCGACACAACTCAGAGCCGATAGAACCTCCAGCACCAGTTACCATAACGACTTTATTAGTAATATTAAGGCCTAATAATTCACTATTAGCAACCACAGAATCTCGCCCAAGCAAATCCTTAATATTAACCTTACGCAAATCACCAATACTCACCTTGCCCTGCGCAAGCTCAGACACCCCTGGCAATACGCGTACAATTACGTGAAAAGACTCTAATTGATTAATAATGGATAATCGCTTAGTACGAGAAGCTGACGGCATCGCAATCAACACTTCATCCACTTCAAGCTTGGCAATCACCGCCTCAATAGCATTAACTGCATAAACTTTCAAACCTATAATCTGATTACCCTGTAATTCTTTAGAATCATCTATAAAGCCCACAGGAATATATTCACGAGAATGCTCTAATGCAGACACCAATTGAATCCCAGCATCCCCCGCACCATAAACCAGTACCCTTTTCTTTTCGATTGGGTTTTTGCTTTTGCTGTTGTTCTTAAATATATAATCAAGAATTGAAAATTCAACATTCGCATTATTAAGCGCAACGCGCGCAACAATCCTCACGCCGCCAATCACCAAAATACAAAGCATCCAATTGATCAAAATCACAGATCGTGGAAGCCCACCAACACCTACCATAAAGCAGATCAATCCCCAAAGCAGCGCGTAAAGAGTAACTGCCTGAGCAACCGACCATAGGGCTTTATAGCCAATGTAGCGCACAACAGAATGATACAACCCAAAACGCACAAAAATGGGTATCGCAATTATTGGAGCAAAGATAATGACCCAGAAAAAAACGCCTTCAGGAATATGAAAGTATCCCAGTCGAATAAAAAAGGAGGCGAAAATAATCCCAACCAGTGCAATCGAATCGAAAAGCAACATAAGTGCTTGCTTTATTTTTCTGGGTAAATTAAGTGCAGTCTGAATCATTAGACGCAATTATAGCGAATCATAACTCATGGTTAATTGTTAATTGTAAAGAAGGTGAGCGATTGAATGCTTCGAGAGTTTCGGTTATTGGCTTGCTGCTCATTGCTCATTAATAACTGTTTGCTACTAATTCATTTTTCTTTTTTGACTAAATATTCCTCTACAAGATTGTCTCCCTCCACTTTAAACATAATTATTCGCACACTCTTGAAATTTTTATTAGCATTCAACATTACCAAAAAAGTTCATTTGCATTATTTCCAAAATTTTTGCAACTTCGATATTTTGCACTCATTAAACACTAAAATAGCTCTAAAAAGAGCTATTTATTCACCTACAAAGACTTTTTGGCGACTATTTTAAGATAATTACACCAAGATCTAGACCTGCAGCTCATTAAAAATAAGGAATATTTATCCATTTAAGAAATTTCCAAAATTTTCACACTACTTAAGTGCTAATTCCATAACAGATTTAATTGCATTACATGTTTTCTGAATTTCATCTTTAGTTAAAGTCGGATGAACTGAAAACATTAAAGAAGTTTCCCCGAGTTCTTTTGCATTATGCAGTCTTTTTTTAGGTCTAAATCCTGTACCATCAAATGCCTTCTCTAAATACACCTCAGAGCATGATCCTGAATAGCACGGCACACCTAATACATTAATTTCTTTAATAACTCTATCACGACTCCAATTTGCATGTAACTTATCCGGCTCAACAAAAATATAGCACTTGTAAGCTGCGTGCTCTATATGGTCGGGAATAGTTGGCACTCGCAATCCTTTACACTGTTTCGCAGCACGCCAGATACTGTTGGCATTATTCATGCGCTTCCTATGCCAATCTGGCATTCTTTTTAACTGAATCCTGCCAATCGCAGCTTGAATTTCAGTCATGCGAAAATTGGTGCCAAACGATTCGTGTAGCCACCTAAATCCTGGCGCATGCTCTCGTTCATACACTGCCTCATAACTCTTACCATGATCTTTATATGCCCACATCTTTCGCCATAAAGATTCATCATTGGTCGTTACCATGCCACCTTCACCGCCTGTGGTTATTATCTTATCTTGACAAAAACTCCAGCAACCAATATGCCCAATTGAGCCAACAGGCTTACCTTTGTATTTCGCTCCATGCGCTTGAGCGCAATCATCAATGACATACAGATTATGCTCATTTGCAATAGCCATTATTTCATCCATATCACACGGCCAGCCAGCCAGATGCACGCAGACAATTGCTTTAGTTTTATCAGTAATCACAGCACGAATTGTTTTAGATGTAATATTTTGAGAAGAAAGATCTACATCTGCAAATATCGGCACTGCCCCAGCATTTACAATAGAGGAGATTGAGGCGATAAAAGTGCGAGAAGTAACAATCACTTCGTCATCCTTGCTTACATTTAAAGCTTTAAAGGCAGCATCCAGCGCCAAGGTGCCATTCGCTAACGTCACCGCATAGTTTGACTCAGACCAAATAGCGAACTCTTTTTCAAATTTACGACATTCATCACCCGTCCAATAATTAACTTTATTGGATAAAAGCAGCTCACGAACCGCATCGCCCTCTTCTTTAGTGTATGAAGGCCAGCTACTCAACAGCTCTTACCTGTCAACTGATAAGCAATCTGTCCAACCCAGGCCCTAACGGCGGTCACTAAACCTGCTAAATGACCTGCAAACTTCCAATTAACTGTGAATAGATGACCCGGCGTTGTCTGGAAATCTACTGGGTATGGAATCACATCCCAACCTAATTTACAGAACACTCCTACTGATCTTGGCATATGCCAAGCGGTGGTAATTAGCACCCATCGCTTCCCCTCTTTTGGTATCACCAAGCGTTTAGTGAAGAGACCATTCTCCCAAGTATTACGAGACTCTCTCTCAAAAGTGATACGAGACAGATCCAACCCTTGCTCTTTGAAGAGTCGCTTAGCAACATCAGCCGCTTTATAGTTCTGATTAATCATACTGCTTGCTCCACCCGTATAAACCAACTTAGCCTTTGGAAACTCTCTTGCCAAGCGCATAAAAGTAAAATTCCTTTCTGCGGCATCCCCTACCACTACTTGACCCCATACCTCAGTTCGCATCGGATCTAGTGCACCACTCAAAGCAATAATACCATCCACCTGTTGTAACTCTGGATTGGGTGGGTAGCGACTCTCTAGCGGATAGAGCAGCCAACTACCAACTGGAAAAAACCCTATCAGTAGTAACAGAAACAGTAGCGATCCCAATAATCGTTTTGCCCAGACAAAACTGCCCAACCACAAAAGCATCACACCTACTACAAACCAAATCAGAAGCAAGCTATCTGGAGAGATTAAAAGCCAACCTAACTTTGATAATAAGTAAAAGAGATCATTCATAGATGACAGACCTCCACTGTAACAATGACTTAACCTCTATTACTAAAAAAACATCTTGAACAGAGTCGACCTCCTCTTGCGAGAAAGACAGCGATGATAAAAATCCACTAATCGACATGATTTTATTATTATCCTGTTATAGTTTTTATTATATATTCTATATCAGTTCTTAATGACCAGTTCTTAATATACTCTATATTTATTTTTACTTTATCTGGCCATATTTCAGCATCATTATATTCCTTTGGATTATTTTGTTGACTTAATATATCTTCTTCATTTTTATATTTAATACTAGCTGGTCCAGTAATGCCAGGTCTTATACTTAAAATTATTCTATCATCACCTTGAAGTTTATCTGCATAACCTTCTATATCTGGACGAGGCCCTACAAAACTCATATCTCCAAGTAATACATTCCAAAACTGTGGTAATTCATCTATTTTAGTATCCCTAAAAAATTTACCGCCTTTTGTGATACGAATATCATTTGATGATGTAATCATAGAATCTACTCCATCTACTTTTTTCATAGTTTTTATCTTGTATAAATTAAAAAGTACTCCATTTTTTCCAACTCTTTTTTGGATAAAAAAACCATTTGATTTAGTTTCAACAGACGCAATTATCCAAGCTATTAAAATAATCCACCAAATAAGACAAAGACCTATAAATGAGACCACAAAGTCAAAAAATCGTTTTTCTAATCTATTCATACCAATATTGATATTAGCTATACTAAGGAAACATGGAGTGCCAATATCATCTAATTTATCACACCAAAACCTTTGGCAACTTTTTAACACAAGTAACAAGGTAATCTTTAACATCTATAAATTGATACCCATTCATAATATCTAATAACTTTGAATTATTAGAAATCGATTTAGAAATTTCATTTGAAATTACATTGTCAGTCTTAAGTATTATTTGATTTTTCTCAAGATGATTTAAAATAGATAAGATTGATTCACCTTTACCAGATGCAACGTTTATAACAGGTAGATTTTGAACAGATAAAATCTTATGATAAATATTTACCACATCATCAATATGAATAAAATCACGAATCGACTTACCTTTATTAACTAAAGTTAAGGTTTGGTTCTTCTTATAACAATTAATAATTTTTGAAATAATTGAAAAAATATCAGCCCCACCATACATATTAAATACCCTTGCAATAGTGTAATCAATATTTGCATTTTGACAAAACTTAATAACTAGCATTTCATTAGCCACTTTAAGTGCCGAATGCAGATTTACCGGTGCATAAATATCTCTTTCATGGCATGACTTATTATTGCCATAGACCGAGCTACTACTTGTGTATATGATTTTATTAATATTAATATTTTTAGACCGGATAAACTCTAAAATCTTGGCGGTATTTCCAATTGCATTATTAATATAATCAATGGGCAGACTTAAATCGTTTAATTGCGTAGCAGGCTGAAATTGATTAAGTATTAAATTTACATTATGTGACGACCAATCTATGCTTTCCATCTCTTCTAAAATATTATCAGAAGAGATAGCTATACTATTGTCAAATGCATACAATAGCCTTTGAGTCAGATTGCTTCTTTTCCCAATAATAATATTATTCATAAGAATACCCTTGTTTTTTCAATGTATTCCCAATTATACTATTAATGGATTTAACCTCACTTTCAGAAAGGCTAGACCTACCCTTTCCAATATTCTTATTTGTAATTGAATCTAGGATTAATGTAGACTGCTTGATCGACAAATTTAAACCAATAAATTCCATAACTTTTTCGATTTCAGGCAATGGATTTTCAACTAACTTCTCATAATGAATCTTTAAAACTCTTTCAGGATTTATTCTTAACAATGCTTCTTCAGATTTTTCTACACATTCCTTCCACTGCATTGCACAAATTTCAACAAGCGATAGGTTTTTAAATTTTTCATTCGCACCATCCAAAACCGGACCCCAAAACTTTAACTGACTAGTTGATGAGAACTTGCTGAAAATTTGATTTAAAAAATTCCTCCAAGCATAATATGGCAAATCCAAAAAAGGCACAAAACGAGATTTTCTAATAATGTATTTCAAATCTAAATCAGATGTCCATCTTATTTTAGATGATCCAACAACGTCAATTCCATCTCGAACAATAAAAATATATTTTGCATTGTTAGTTATTGCTTCAACAAAAGGAACTCTTAAGCTATTTGCACATGTTTTTTCCACCACAACTTTTGCATTGTATGCTTGTGAGACCCAGTCAAACCTCCTTCTAATATATTTTCTTATTACCTCTGATGCTTTTTTAGCTGGCACTGCATCGGATGGATAAAATAAATTACCATGCTTCCAAATATAATTTATTTCATCACAAGGCCATGTAGCAACTGATTGATGATAGCATAAAGTATCACGCAATATATTTGTTCCAGATCTTGGTGCGCCAATAATAATCACAGTGTCGTATTCTTTATTTGTAACCATTAAAAATGATTCCTATATTCTTTAATGAGTTGATTTGCAATGCCTTCACAACCAAAGTCCTCTTCAACCCTTAATTTTGCTCTTTCCCCCATTTCTTTCAATTGACCGGGATTTTTAATAAAAAAGATGATAGCCTCTTTTAGGCTGGATTTGCTTTTCTTTTCAACTAATAATCCAGTTTTTCCATCAATAATTGCATCTATAGTTCCTGGTATTTTGGCGCCTATCGCTGGTAAACCCATGGCTGCAGCTTCCATAACTGAAGTTGGAAACCCCTCTCTGTAACTCGGCAAGCAAAAAACATCGGATATAGCTAAATACTCTTGTGGGGTCGAACTATAACCAATACAATGAATCCTTTTATGGTTATGCATAATATTTAGAACGTCATCGGAAAGGGGATTTGATTCATTTTCCAAATTACCTAGGATGATCAAATCAATATTATATTTTTCACTAGACAATTCTGAAAAAGCAGTTATCAATTCATCGATACCTTTGTCTTTATTAATCCTTCCAATAAAAATAAGAATAAAAGAGTCTGGATCCAACTTCAAATCATTGAAGATATTTAACCTATTCTGAATATTTTCTTGTGGGTTGAATTTTTTTAAATCAATTCCTCCAAAACTACCACTTCCAATTACCCTAATTTTACCTATTTTTACTATTTTACTGTCAACAAGAAAGTCTATTTGTGATTTACTATCAGCGTATAACTCCGTACTTAGCTTACATATAATAATATCGAGAAACATTAAAAGCTTTCTAAAAATACCTGTTTCTGTAGCCCATCTCTGGCCAGTAAATGTATGTATTCGCAAAGGAACTCTAGCAATAAAGGCTGCAATAGAAACAAGAAATCCTGCTTTAGGTGTTGATGAATGCACTACATCATATTTATTTTTTTTAAAAATAAAATATAGAGCAATCAACGCCTTCAAATCTTTTTTAATATTGATATTTCTATTAATTTCAACAGCTATATGTGGGCATGACACCTTTTTTTTTAATATTTTTAAATATTCAGTATTGCTTGAAATTAAGTGCACCTGAATGTCATTCTTTACCATAATTTCAATTTGCCTTAAAATATGATTAAATGCATTTGGAATAGTAGCTATCCTGGCCACTTTAATTATTTTTTTATCAGTCATAAAAGTCATAGGCATTGTTAATTTAGTATAGTTATATTACAACAATCGCCACTATACAATACAATGTAGTAAACCACTTAAGTACCAGCACCACATAAATGTATACAGAAGTGATGGAGGTCCTCAATGAGGCCAGGTACACTAACAATTTTCATATCTTAATCCTTTTCCTTGAAATGTTAACAGCTAACAATGCCCTTGAACCGCCATCACTTCGAACTGAGAACTTCAGTTCAACCTTAATATAGGCCGGACTAAAATATATCCAATAGGCTTTAACTGAATCCTTTACCTCAATCAGAAGGTAAATCATCACTAGGTAAGAAAGACTGCTCTTTCGAGACTTCAGTAATTACTCCAAGGCGAGTGAGCATGCACCACCCCCCCCCAACTAAACTGCACCCAACTAACTAAAAGCAAACCTCCAATGAAACCAGTTGCCTCCTGTAATTGCAACAATCATACTTACCTATAAGTATATTTAAATATTCGCCTCAAATATCTAACTAAATAAGGCGTCCCTAGTATAGATATTATCCACCAGTCCATCATCCTATGCCTTATAGCAGTCCCATAATTTGTTGTCCCAACTGACCATAAAAATGAAATACTTACAAAAATCAGTAACATTAAAAATAGGTAGGATCTATTTTCACCATATGATTCACGCCATATCTTAATAGAACAATAAATAAGAATCATCCGAATAATAGATTCAGAAACTGCATAAACATCATAAAAATTAGAAATATTCCATAAAAAAGGAGCAAATAAATAATAAAAATAAATTTTCAAGAATGAAAATACAAAGGATATTGGATTTGAATGATTCAAGCTAACTTCATATGAGGCATTTGATACAAAAACAACTTCGCGATGATATGTAATAGAATCAATTACACTAAAGTTGTAAAACATAAACATAACATCTTTAAATACTGCACCAAGAAAAGGAATTAGTGCTAGTATTAAAAAAGTATATATTACTGCTGCTATTCTTTTTTTAGATTTGTTTAAAGTCTCAGGTCGATTAGTAGACCACCATATAAATATTAATAATAAAAAAAATGCATATGCCAGTAAAGCCCTATGAAGCACTGCCATTAATATCAAGGAAATCAAAAAACTAAAATTAAACAATACATTTCTATTATTCTTTATTAGCTTAATCCCCAAATAAACAGCCGTCATCATAAATAAAACTTCATATGACTCTCTGAGTATAAAGGTTCCGTTTAAAAAAATTGACGGCAAAGATCCATACACCAGTAAGGTTTGAACTTTATATCGCTCAAACTCCAAAACACTTACTATTTTCAATAATACCACACACGATAACGAAAAAGCTAATATAGACAACTGATGTCCCAGCATGTAACTAACTTCAGACACTCTGTAAATAAATCCCAAAAAATCTGCAAATGCCATATGCCCCAAATCAAAAGAATACTCCCCTGTGCTTGCAATAATTTCAGCCATCTCATGGAAAACACGAGCATCACCTTTGGATCCAGGTAATTTGAAAAAGTAAACATTAATTGAAGCTACAACCTCCCTTATAAGTATAAGAAATGCATACACCCCAATCAACTTTAGATTCATTTTAAAAGCACTCTTGTAAAAGAATGGAATCATTAAAATAAATAGAAATACTATAAATCCAGTCATGCTACTTTCCAAAAATCCTTATCAATCATTGTCTTAAATTGTTAGAGGTTTATAGTTAAAATATTCTTTAATACTGGAGCTGAAACCTTGGTACAATATTTATCTTCCACAGCCTCTCTGCCAGCCGACCCCATAATTCTTCTTCTTTTAAGATTATCTATTAAAATATTTAGATACTTCAACCAATCATCTGAAGTTTTAGCTAGAAATCCATTTTTACCATGAGTAATGACATCTCTATTAGCACCTATATCAGAGCCGATAACAGGAAGTCCGCATGCCATATACTGTATCAATTTATAAGCACACTTTCCATTTTCCCAGGGAGTTTCGGACAAAGGCATAATTCCAATATCAAATTTTTGTATTAACTTAGATTCATTTTTCTCACACCAGGGGATGCATTTTATCTTTACTTTTGGATGCTTTATCGTAGCCCCCACCACATGTAATTCTAGCAATACTCTTTCAGATATTATTGCTAATATATCCAATATAGGCAATAAATAATGCACTGTATATGGTGCGCCTATCCACCCAACAATAACAGTATTTCCAACGTCTTTTTTCTTTATCGTATAATAATCCAGATCGACCACTGTCGGCAGTAGTTTTACTTTTTTAGCATTTGCATTCTTAGCATAATCCAATAGAAATTCATTTCCACAAACAACACACGATGACATTCTCATAATTTTAGCAATTTTATTAGGAGTAAAACTTTCCTTATAATTAAGAAAGGTAGCGTCATCATAATCTACAATATATTTTTTACCTGCTAGTACAATAAATTTCTCAAACCAAGCGGGGATTATTGGAAACAACTCTTTCTCAATCCATAAAATATCATATTTTCCAATTTTAGTTAATACCAACATTCTTGAAAGATATGAGAAGGCTATACGAATTAAAGAAGGCTTTCTTCCTGAATAAATAACCTTGATATAATCTTTATAAAGTAAAGGGGAGATAGTAACACTTATTCCTTCCGATTCAAGATAAGGAATATACTGCATAAATCGAACTCTACTACTAGAGCCATCTCTATGGTAGCGACATAAAATTAAGACCTTCATAAATTACCTCTTACGAAGCACATACTTTATTTCATAGCATGGAAAAATATAACAGAGATTTTCCTCGTAAAATTCCTTTAAATAAGTGGTTAAATTAAAGAAAAATCCTACTATTTTTTTAGTTGCATGCCGGCCGTAAAAAGGCCTGTTTGACTTAAAAATAAGATCAACAGACTCAAGATCGAATAATTTATCTTTTTGATAATCTGGAACTCTTCTCTTAAAGATGAGATCATTTGACAAATAGGACATAGTATATAGACCAAAAAAAGCTTTATGTGTATAGTCTGAATAAAAATGAGGGTTTGAAAAATGTGGTACTATAATTTCAACCTCTCCTCCATCTTTAACAACCCTAAAAATCTCTGTTAGTAATGTCGGCAAACTAGGCATATGTTCAACAAAATGCGATGTATAAATTTTATCAATACTTTTATCAGGAATTTCCTTTAAAATTTCAAAAACATCTCCAACAATATCTACGCAAGGATAGTCCAATATATCAATACCTATAAAATATTTTTCTTTCTTATTTTTTCCGCATCCTAATTCCATTACTACTTTTTCCATGAAAAGTATACTTTCGATTAAATTATTTTTATCTTCCATATCTTCTTCTAAAATTTAAATAAATTTTTAATAAGTCTCAAAATGAACAACACAATTTGAAGTTTTTTATTTGTCTCGGTTTCCAACTGAATTAAGAAATTTTGACACAAACCTTCTGCTAGTTTTGTATTTGATATCCCATCTGTCGAAAATCTACCCATAATTACATCAGACGAAATTCCAATAGCATCAGAGTAAAATATTTTTTTAATAAACAATGCGTCAGCTGAAACTGAATACTCGGTCGAGTACATTCCAATTTTTTTGTGTACATCTGTACGAATAACCATTCCTAAACTATGTCCATTTACCATTGCATGCGCCCCTTTCCACCCTAAGTTAGGCCTAATACCCTTTCTAAGCCTTATATCTCCTATCCACATAGAGGCAACTAGATAATCAATTCGATGGCTGCTTAGATGCTTACTCACAACTTCTGATATAACTCCAGGAAATAGAATATCATCTGCACCCATCACCACATAAAACTCTCCGTTTATAATATCTATCGCCTTATTCATGGCGACATATATCCCACTGTCCGACTCGCTAACCCAATAATCTATTCTATTGCTATACTTTTTGAGAATATCCACCGTTTTATCTGTAGATAACCCATCAATTATCACATATTCAATATTTTCATAGTCTTGCAAAAGTACACTTTTAATTGCCCTTTCAATATGCTGCTCCGCATTAAATGTTACGGTAATAATGCTAACTTTTGGTCTCATGCTCAAACTTATATTTTTAGGGTGAAAGTTGGTTTTTTTAGGAAATCACACATCATGATTATAATTTGAAATACGGATAAGGAAAGCCGCCAGCAAAATGAGTTATACCGTTACTATAATCAATAGTGCTTGAAATAGCTTCTTTATATCTAGATCCAAAAATATTATTGGTTACGAATTTTGGAATTTTTTTATAGGTACTTCGGTATACCTTACCTCTAATACCTTTATATGTCTCAATTACATCTTTATAATCTTTCGGTAAATGGTAAACTATTTGATGATTATATCTCTCATTCATAGGTAGAAATACATTATTATTATTCGCTATCCACCGCATCGGAATCTCTTCATTATTCATACAAACCGTATCTTTACACCATTCTGTGGAGTTATCAAAATAAAACTGCTTGAATAAATCAGCCATCATAAAACTATTAATATACATCACCCCACCATTAATCCCTTTTATATCGCTCTCTATTGAGCCCGTATAAGGATTTCGTTGATTTTGATTGGTGCTAGAAATGCCCCATAGGTTCTCACATAGGTACTTATACTCATTAGAATGGACTTGGGCTTCTTTTGCGGAAAAGCCGATATTGTTATCTATAATCTCATCAAAAATATTTGGACAACTATCTGAAATAAATATATCAAGATCTAACATTAATATATGCTCATACTTTTTATATAACTCTGGAACTAAAAGCTTTTGAGACAATAAATTATGCTTAAAATGAACGTCTGGTGGCGTATCTTGAACTATTAAATCAGCATTACATTTATCTGAATATTTTTTCAACATTGGCAAAACCTCAACCAAGTGTTTCTTAAAAAAATTACCAATACACAAAACCACGATACACTTATTTCTTACCATTACTTTTCATCCTCACTTAAAATTATTTTTTTAATAACATATTAAATTTATGTTTACCATACCAATCCCTTATACTTATTGACCTACTTTTTCATTATTAAAACTTTCTTTATTTTATTTTTTCAAATTGCAATCCTCCCATTCCTAACGCCTATTAAAAATTGGGATAAATTTGCATGATTTTTGAATCTGCTTTACGTGATGTCCTCATTTGAATCTCCTTATAATTTAATTAAGAGAAAATTCTACTTTTACTGAGTATTAATTTTTGGGAGGATTTCAGTTATACTTTATCCCTTAATATTATTTGTTCAATTTCACTATCATTAAATGCGAAGATATCAGATCCACTAAAATATAACGTATTGTCAGATTTAACTTTGTACTTTTTTACTTTATAGTCATAGTAATTTAAACGACGTATTCTAACTTGTTGACATGCAAATTTATCCCAATTTTTAACAGGTGTTTTCCAGACACTTCCATATCTATACTCTAGAAAATTCTCAATATCCTCTGGTATAAAAAATTCTAAGCCAAAAATTTCTACTTTTCTTAATGAGTTAAAAAACCTCATTGGTACAACATTCCAATATGTTTTTGCAAAACATTCATATATATAAAATAGTATTTTACCAATAGGGTATTTAATAAATTTAGGAATAAATGAGATTACTTTAAGTGAGCCTTTTTGATTTTTTATTATTCTTTTTTCTTGAAGTTTAAAACCAAGCGAATAAACCTTTATCCAAAAAATTTCTTTTCTAAATGGATGGTCAAAATTTCTACTAAAAGCTTCATTGTTATTTTTATTATAAATATTAAAACTTATTGGACCAAAACTACATGTGTTAGGAGGAAATATCTCAATTAAACTTTCTACAAATGGCAGCCCATTTTGATACGATGTAGTATATCCTTTCTCTTTTAATATTTCACAAACAGTTAGGATTTGAGGAATATCATCTGCAAACATAGCAAAATCAAAATCTGTTGATGGGAAAAGTGTATTGTCTCTATATAATTTTAAAGCAGAGCCATCTGTTAGCCAATATTTTATATTCTGCTTCTTTAATCCTTCTGTCACTTCTTTTAAAACTTTAACTTCGTATTGTTTTTCCAAACTCTCTCCTATGCAATATTGGTAAATATCATTTAATTATAACTTTACATTCAATACAAACTGTTTATAAATCTGATTACTCATCTATTTATAATTTTGTACATCTTTCCTACTCCCTCATATCATTTGGCGATTCAATATGATGGAATTTATACACATTTCCATCATCTTTGGTCGATTGAATGTTGGAATACGCATGCTAATCATTATTCTCATATTATTTTATAGCGTAGATTGTTTCTTAAAATAAAACTAAGCACAGCAGTTAGCTTCTCATCCTCTATCTTCGTAGATTTTTGACCCCAATTTACTACCAGCTCTTTATATTTTTCTTTGGTAGAGTAAAAGTCAATAAAAATATCAAGATTCTTATCATATGGGCTTGCCACAGATGCTATTACATCATGTCCTAAAAATGCAGATTCAACAGCCACGCTTCCATGATGTGTAGCACACAAATACATGCCAAAAATTTTCTGCATTTCCCTTAAATTTAAAAAAGGTGAAATAAAAAACACTCTTTCCTTGTTCGTTTCAATTATGGCATTTTTATTTAAGTCACTAAGATCTATACAATAGTCATGGCTTAATTTATCTAAATATTTTAATTCAGAGGGAAAAGACCATTGTGTTCTCACCAACATCTCGGGGTGTGGCCTAATATAAATATCCAATCCACACTGCAAACAAATATCTATCGTTTCATTTTGCCATTCATTGTTATCTAAAAATTCATCTACTCCAAAACCATATTGTGCATCTGCATAACGATGCATAAATAAAACTACAGATTTCCTTTGTGAAGCTGCCAGTCCCTTATTGACATTAAGCTTATTCGAATAGTTAAATGCCTCAGTTGACAAAAAACCCGTATCAATTTTCTGATCTATAATTCTATTTATTAGATCTTTAGCTTTAGAATAATTCTCAACGTTATAACTATCTTTTTTTTCGTGATTAACATAAAGCTCCTCTATTTGTACACTACGGTTAGATTTATAATTTTGATGAAATTCATAGTTGCCAAGCGCATACCTGATCTCTGTTGAATTTTTATTTGATAATAATCTTCTAAATGAATTATTTATATAAATACCATCTTTAATCCAATGATATTTATCTATGCCTATCAAGATACAGACCCAATTTAAAAGCACTATATAGAACCAAATAGCAAAGAAAAATGAAACATATAAGGATAAAATAAAATGAAATCTAAAGCTATCTTCTAAGATTGCTCTAGAATATCTCGATCTCATTACAGAAGATAATATCCCATCTCCGACAAGTACTTTATTTAGAGTTAAGCACTTAAAGAACGATATATAACTTTTCCAAGAAAGTGTCACTCTTAAAAAGAAAAGTAGAAAGATTGCAGCAATCCAAAATACAACAAACAATGCTAAAGTAAAAACGCTTAGTAATAAATTTAAAATATGGCTGGGTACGCCTATTCCGTCTGGTTTTAAAAAATCTCTAAATTTATTTTTTAAAAAAGCTATTGGATTTAAGTATAAAACGATTGATGCATTAACCCTATTTTTGATATTTTCTTGATGTATTTTTTCACTTTCTTGCACACCACCTTCAAAAACAATTATGATGCTTTTATTTTTTAAATCATCGCCCATATTCATCCTCATCTCAAAATTCGAATAGGTATAAATGCCTCAGCATAACTCACACCAACAGCGCCGCGTCTTAAAGCATTCATAAAACCTTAGCGAAGAATTTGAATATTGTTGATGATTTAATCAATCGAGTCAAAATAAGAATTTTAAGAATTAATACACATTAACAAATTATACATTTTTAAGGCCATAAGAAGAATATTCAGCTCTAAGAAGTAAAGCAGACTCAAGGTAAGATTGAGGAGTAAATAAACGAGATCCTATTTGAACATGTTCAATAATATTATCGCCATTTTCATTAAGTATTTTATTTATAGCTACTGTACCTCCTTTCGCTGCAATAATAACCCTAGATGATGAACTCCTATAAACTAAGCCTGAATGAAAAGGATGAAAATTTTCCTCCTTTTCTAATATCTCACAACCTTTTAAATAAACTCTTAGTCCATTTAAGTATGTTGAGGCCCCACAATAAGGATCATCAAAGGCACAAATAAACAATGAAATATCTTTTGCGCTCCAATTCCAATTAATCCAAGCCTGTTTCTCTGAATTTAAAAAAGGGAAATAACTTGAAAAAGTTTCATCTAAAGGGGTTACTAAAAACTCCTTGAGTTTTTTAACTTCTCCAATAAATTCATTTAAAAACTCAACTTCTTTAATTAGTGCTTCATCAAAATAGTCCTGGGGTATTCTAGCTGCATCAGAAAAAATATAATCAGAGCTTTTAATAATCTCACCACGATGAAAAGTTTCTTTGCCCCCATAAATTATCTGTAAATTACATGCGCCTTTTTTGTTTCCAGCTAATATTTGCCAAGTATAGTGAGCCCCTCCCCTATATCTTGGAAGAGATATGCCCATAAAGTCCAAAAGTCTTCCATTAAAAAGATCCGCTGTTTTCTTGTTGAAGGTCCATGCAGCACCAACAGCAATAGCTAATGAATTCTTATTTATATCTGATTTAAGACTTTGATTATTATTTATATCATCTACAACCTCCATTGGTATTTTAAGTGAGATTGCAAGTTCACCTAGTGTTAGGCCGTCTTTATTAATTACATCTGAAAAATGTCTTGGACTAGTGTAAAGCTTAGTTCTAATTTTTTGTTTTACTATAGACTCAATAAGTTTAGCTGAAAGCCAAGAGCCACCTATAACAATTATGTTATCAATTTTACCGAATGATTTCTTCATTTCAAGTTAAGTCCTAGTTTAATAAACAATTAAATTAGAGAAATTATTTAATTAATTTAACTTCCTTCATAATAGTCAAAGCCTCATCAAAATCTGAAATACAAATACCTGCTTTATTAGCAATTTCAATAAGATCAAACTCTCCATTTGTAAATGCCATCAAATAGTCATATGGAACCCTATCTGAATCATTTGAAATCTTGTCAAAAATTCCATAACGACTTAAAAAGGGCTCCCCATTGAAAGTATGTTGATATTTTATATTTCTTTCAAGGACCTCAATAGCACCATTTATTATCTTGAAACTATCAAATAGTTTATTTTTTGAAACAAAAGTTAAGTCATCCATTGAAGTATCATATTCAGGATATGAGCCCAATTGGCCTCTATGAAAAGAACCAATTGGGATCTCACAACCAAGTGAATTGTATGCTTTTTCATTACCACAACTACCTGACATGACATCATAATCACGGACACTATATTTCTTTTTTGACCACATGAGACTATGTTCAATTGCTTTATCTGTTACTGTAAGACCAGTTCTGCTTTTTTTGTAATGAAAAGAATTTGAATCAGCAAGATTTACAAGCGAATAGCCGCCAACAACACGCTCAGCAAAGCCATCAACTAAATGATGAAGAACAAGAGGCCCAATTGTTTCAGGTGTAAAGACAAATCTATATGAGTAAAATCTATTTTTTTTCTTCATTAGCTCATGGGCAAGATAACAAGCTGCTACCGGACCAGTAGTATTGTTTCCCAGAGAGGGAGAGCTTAAAACTGCATCAATTAAGATTTCTTTTTTTGACAATCCGGGCAAAATTGTTTGGCCAACTATTAGCTCACCATCCTCAAAACTAGAATCAATAAAAACCTTGTAATGTTCATCAATTAATTTATTTTTTTGACTATGAGTCAAACTAAAGCCCCAAGTTTTGGAATAAAAAGCAACATTATGTGGTATTGCATTTGAGATATTTTTTTTTGATAATAAGTGCTTTTCTAGCTCACTTCGTGAAATTATCTCATCAACTGAAATACTATACTGCCATAAGTGCATGGAATTATTTTTAAAATCTATTAAAACTTTGCCATCTAAAGATTCAATTCTAGCTTCATGAACAATCCATTTCTTCGGAATTGTCCAACTCCCAGCTGAAGCCCCACTTGGAAAAGAAATTCGCTCTATAGGTATCAGATTTTCAATAATTCTTAATGATTTTTCATAATCTTCGCCAATTATTGTTCGTGGTATTGGATAAAGCTCTTCTAAAAGACTCCACATGTCATCTTTCAAATTATTATCTACATGGTGAATTATTGAATTCATATAAGTTTGCTCATATTTTTTAATAATCCAGCGTTTTCTAACTGATCTGCAATAAATGAAAGTGACTTCCAGCTTACCTCAGATTTTTGAGCTATTGCAGCTAAATCATTTGTCCCATCTGCAAGATTAAGGACCCACCACATTGCAGTATCTATCTCTGAGGAGTTTTTTTGTGATCCAAGGGTCGAAAAAAAACCTCGCCTTCCCAGTTGCGGCTCACCAAACATTACAGTATTTTTCCAAACATTATTTACTTCTAGCAACTTTACAATATCGTGATAAGCTTCAATTGTTTCATGCATAGATTGAAAGTTTATATAGTCCTTATTATCTAAAGAAGTATGATATTCAGGGTATTCAGTGTACATTGTCCTCATTAACGAGCCAATAGGTAAATTAAATCCTGGAGAACAATATTGTCTTTCATCACTTCCTATAGCTGGACTAAATTTACGCTCTCTATACTCTCCATATTCATTTAATACAGTCTTAGCTACTCTGTCAGCTAAAGTGTCTCCTTGTCTAGAATTTTTATAGGTAAACATTCCCGAGTCTCCAACACAAGTTATCTGGTAACCACCAGATAATTTAGACTTTAAATGATTGCCTCTCATCTTTAAGAAGCAAATTGATCCAATTGTTTCTGGCACTATCACAAAACGATAAGTATATTTTCGATTTGGAATTAATGCGATTAATTTATATAAAAAAGACAGAACTATTGGTCCTGACAACTCATTATTTGCTAATGATGGGTGACAAAGATATGATGAAAATAATATTTCTTTGTCAGATTCTCCTTTTAGTACCGCTTCAGAAATTTCAAGGAAGCCCTCTTTAAGCTCAGTATCAATATGAACCTTGTAATCTCCTTTGGGGAGTAATTCTAACTCTTGATGTGATATACAAAATCCCCAACGCTTTTCATAGTAAGATGTAAGATATGGTATTGCATTTGGCATATCAGGCAGGCTATGGAGATGCTTTTTTAACTCTTCTAGAGAAACCACTCCTGAAAATGGAGCAGAGTAGTTTAATAAATGTAGGTTGTTTTCAGAAAAATTACATCGCTTAATGCCATCTGGCCCAATAAAATATGCTTCTCTTGGTGTCCACTCATTTGGCACTTGCCAATCAAAAACCTCCTCTCCAGTAGGAAATTTATAGCATTCAAATGGAACTAGTTCGCTCAGTATGCTTATAGATTCCCTGTATCCTGGGCCAGTAATACTTCTTGCAATAGGCCACAATCTATCAAAATATTCTTCTAACAGTTTAATTTGGTTCATACTTATTTCTCACAATGTAATAAAAAGCTATTATTTAAAATTCTATTTGCTGATTGAATAATACAATTGGTCCTCCCTGACTCCATTTGAATTTAAAAACTTATTTGAAATACTTCCTTCAAGAGAGTATCCAGTCTTTTTTAAAACATGTTGACTCCCAATATTTGATTGATATACTCCTGCAATGATTAACTCTAATCCCAAGTTTTTAAAGGAATACTCAGTAAGTGCTTTAACTGCCTCTGTCGCATAACCTCGACCCCAAGAATCTCTATCTCCAATAAAGTAGCTGATATCAGCAAAATTATGAAACTTATTTATTGGTCCAATCTTGATATTTCCAATATGATTCATAGTAGATTTTTCAATAATTGCAAATAAAAAATTATTATCTGAACATATCATTTCCATAACAAATTTTTTAATTTTTGAAATACTTTGTTGCTCCCACCTAGTTTCCAAAAACTGATTAACTAGTGGATCATTTAGCCATCCTAAATATTGCTCAGTGCAGTCTGATTCCTCTATTGGCCTTAAGAATAACTCATCTCTAAAAATTTTATGATTAGTTGAAATAATATTTCCTCAATATACCTTTAAGTAATAATCCTAATTGGAATGCCAGCATTAGCTATATGAGCTCGGGTTTGCATTAAATTCTGGTCTTTATACGAAAAAAATGTTCCAGCTGCAACCGCACTAGCTTTGCCTTCCTTAAATCCTTGAATAAAGTGATTGGCTTTTCCACAGCCTCCAGATGTAATTACTGGTATGGAAACTTCGCTTGAAATTAGGTTTGTCATTTCAATATCAAGTCCACTTTGTGAGCCATCCATATCTATAGATGTTAAAAGGATTTCCCCTGCTCCATATTTCTCAGCTTCAATTGCATAAGTTACAGGATCCATTTTTGTTTCAACTGAACCACCCTTAAGAAACACTTTATATTGACTATCTTTAGTTTTTTTTGAATAATCAATACCAACTACTATGCATTGGCTTCCGAAACAATCACTAGCTTCGCTAATAAATTCTTTATTTTCAAATGCTGCTGTATTAATACTAACTTTATCAGCTCCATTAAGAAGAAGCTCTCTAATGGTATCAATGTTATTAATACCACCCCCAACTGTAATCGGCATAAATATTTCATTTGCAGCGCTTCTAATAATTTCAGCAAGTTGTTTCGTATTGTTGTGTTTATTGGCATCAATATCTAGAAATATAAGTTCGTCTGCCGCCTGCGATTGATAAATCTTTGCTTGCGAGACCGGGTCACCCATTGCAGAACTTTTATCAAAAGAAATAGTGTTCACTAGAATCATCATATCTATATTACCCATTGTAGATGAACGCATTTGAAGCTTTGGGATTAATCTATTCTTTAACACTAAAGTGACTTATTAAATTGAACAAAAATTTTCAAGAATACGAATACCATATTCTTGACTCTTTTCAGGATGAAACTGAGTACCATAAATATTTTTATTAGAAATAGATGCTGTTAATTGATCTCCATATTCACAAGTTGCAATTACATCACTATTATTCTTACATTTCATGTAATAAGAATGCACAAAATAAACATCTGGATTTTCAGGTAGTCCATTTAATAAGCGATTTTCTGATTTTATATTAATATTATTCCAGCCTACATGTGGAATTTTTAACTTAGAATTTTGATTATTAATTGGCACAACATCTCCATCAATCCAACCAAAACCTTTATGCTCACCACCTTCGAAACTTTTGTCAGCCATAAGCTGCATTCCAAGACATATTCCTAAGATTGGACGTTTTTCATTCACAACTAATTGGTCAAGAGTTTTATAAAACCCTCTATCCACTAAATTTGACATGCCATTTTTAAAGGAACCAACACCAGGCAGAACAATTTTATCTTTATTAATTAGTTCTTCTGGAGTGTTGCAAATTTCAACATCCTCTCCAATAAAATCTATTGCATTGTAAACAGATAACAGATTACCAACCCCGTAATTAACTATGCCAATCATTTATGGGTAATTTTCCATTTTTGAAACTGCCGCATACCTTCATTTCTTGGCATTGGTGCTTCTCTAGACCATTCGTTAAAATCATGTAATTTTTCTCCATTGGTTATTTTGTTAAAGTCATGAGAATGAGGAGATACTTCATGGCTTATTGCGACTTCCATAAATTCATGTTCAGTTAAGCCGATATATTCTAGAAATACATCCAAACTTGGCGGTCTTTTCCCTTCATATTTTTTAATTAAATTCAAACCTTCTTCCCGCGTCATTCTGTTATTGCGAATATCTATAGTTGCCAAATGAGTAGGTCTTGTATAACCTCTCTTTATATACTTTAGATAATCTCGTACTCCTTGAAGATGGCATTCAATTTTTTCATATGAGTACTCTGAAGGAACATTTTCAACTTCATCACCTTTCCACCCTAACTCTTCAGAAATAATTTTTGTTTGTTTTTTGACATCCCATGGAATAAATGAACCTAAGCATATTGATCGATAATTAATTTTTCTCAGCTCTTTAAGTGGAGGATAAGAATAAGGCTTCAAATCTCTTTTATCCACATCTCCTTCTAGCCTGATAAACATATCATCAGCACTAATTCCTAAATTTACATAACGGTTAAATCTTTTTTCATCAACCTCTTCTGGCTGATCATAGCTATAGTAAGATGTGTACTCTGATGAAGGTTCGCCCCAAATAATTAATGGCACGTTATATCTTATAGCAACCCACATTGGGTAAGAGAATATTCCGGTGTGACAGTGCCAACAAAAATCTCCTTTTTCTAACAAAGATTGCAGCATTAATTTTCTTACAATATGCCAATTTGGTGAAAAATGAATGACATCTACACCCAACTTCTTAAAAGTTCGCTCTGAATTATCATTAAGATTTTTTCTTAAAAACCCATGATTAAATCTAACAACTAATGGCTTTAATCCATATTCTTTAACTAAGTAATGGAGTGTCCACGTACTATCTTTACCGCCGCTGAATGGCACTATGCAATCATAATCGTACTTACCACGGTATGATTCGATAAGCTCATCTAAATCTCCTTTATTTTGACCCCAGTCGATAACTTGTTGCTTATACTCTTGTTGGCGACAAACACTACAAATACCCTCTTCGTCGAATATAATTGTCTCATGCGTTTCAGGCAATAAACATTTTGTGCATCTTTTTAATATAGTCATTTATTTAAAACCCTTGTAAAAATTAAAAAATTAAATCCCATTTTACTGGCAAACCAGAAAGAACCTCACACTTCACTTTTTGTCCAATAACATCATTCAAGTTCTTAGGGGGTAACCCATATCCAGGTCTAATGCTTTTTATATGCTCTCTGGTTATTATCTCACCTTGTTTAATATCTTTTACAAAATACAAAGAACGGCGGAATTTAATATTACCTTGCTCGCTTGACTTTCGACCATAGTCTACCTTTCCTAATGCCTCCCATGCAATATTAACATCTACACACAGCGCTAGTAGCTCTTCATATTCTAGTGAAAAAGAGTCATCAGGACCACCGCCATTACGACCAAGAGTTACATGTTTTTCAATAATTGATGCACCTAGCCCCACACTAGTAATAGCTGTTGTATTGTCAATTGTGTGATCTGATAAACCTGTAATTAGTCCAAATCTTTTCTGCATATCAATCAGTGTTCTTAAATTATAATCTGCTGCTGGAGCAGGATAGCCACTCACGCAATGCAGAATGGCTAATTCTTGACATCCACCCTCTCGTGCAGCCTCAATAGCTTCTTGAATCTCCTCGGAATCTGCCATGCCTGTTGAGATAATAACAGGCTTTCCAGTTTGAGCCACATATTTAATCAAAGACAAATCTACCGCCTCAAAAGATGCAATCTTATACGCCGGTGTATTTAGATCCTCTAGCATATCAACAGCGGTATTATCAAATGGTGAGCTGAATATTGTAATACCAACTTTTTTTGCATATTCAAATAATGGCTTATGCCACTCCCATGGCGTAAATGCTTCCTGATACAATTCATACAAGCTTTGTCCAGCCCAAAGCCCATCTGTTAGTTGAAAATCAGGCAGTTTACTGTCAAGTGTTAAAGTGTCAGGAGTGTAAGTCTGCAACTTTACACAATCAGCGCCTGATGATCTGGCCATATCAACAATCTTATAAGCATTATTAATATCACCATTATGATTTGCTGACATCTCGGCAATGACATAAGGCGGAAAATTTTTTCCAATTTTTCTACCATTAATTGCAATAAAATTATTCATTACTCTTTTTAATTGTTATATTAAACTTTTCTCCATCTTTAAAAAAGAAGGCTGGAAATCTATCTGGATCACACACTCTAATTAAATCAAACTGTTTAGATATATTTTTATTTATATCAATCTCGCTGTCCTTTGATGATCTTTTAGGCCAATATGAACTACTGCCAATATTGGACTGCTTTTCTGGCTTTACAGTGTTGTAATTTTCAATTGCAAAATCCATTAATCTTAACTCTGAATCAAAAATTAATTCATTAATTTCATCAAAAGTGGCAGTTTTTGGAATCTTGACACTTATCTTCTTCCAAATATTACCAGTATCAACTTTATCCTCAGCTTCTAATAAACTTAAGATTATATTAGTCGCCCCATTTATAATCTCCCAAATATGTGGGCTCCACCCTCTACCATATGGTAAATCACTCGCATGAATTAGTAGTGTTTTCTTAAATTTATTCCGCTCTAATTTCGTAATTATTTCAGAACACGAAATTAAAAATAAAATTTCTCCAAAAGTTATTTCTTTCTTTGAATGAATAATATTAATTTTATGATTATTATTTCTTTCTGCCCATCTAGCTATATATCTATTTACAGGGTGCTCTTTAGATGTAACCAAGATTGAAATATTCATAATTTATTATTCATTATAATATCAGCAACTTTACTCACTCCCAGCCCATCTGTTATTTGTTGGGCTGCCTCACTGACACCCCGCATCCAACTATTACAATTATTAATTATACTTGGTAATTCTTTTACATCTTTGAAGGGTTTAACTGCATTATTCCTTGCTAGATATTTAGCAATAGTATTTTGATTTTCAGCAGTCACTATTTGAATGGTTGGCAACCCTAAACAACAGCGTTCCCAAGCAGTTGATCCTGCAGCACCTATTGCAATATCAGTATTTGACATTATCTCAGCCATGTTATTTACATCAACTTTAACTTTTATCTTGTATGGGAGTGTAATTGCCTTAGACTTAATACTTTCAAGATGAGGAGCCAAGTCTCCCATTACAACAGTAATATTTATATCTTTTGGCAAGTTGCATAACTTTAACTCATCTAAAACCTCCTCGGTAATATTGTCAACATCAACGCCACCCATATTAATAAGTAGCTGTTTAAACTCTGACTTACTGCGACGCTCTAAACTAAATTCCCTCCATTTGGCAAACTCAGACCTAAGCAGTGCATATTGGGAACCCAATAGTAACTGGCAATTTTTAGATGTTAATATAGAATAATCTTCTTGGTGTCGACCAAATGTTTGGTCAAGTAAGATATCGCACTGGTATTTGCGATCTGCCAAATCATCAATTACCATCAATTTTTCATAGTAAGGCTTAAGTATCTTTTGCCACTGTTCATCTAAAGCATAATGATCAACAATGAGCCAGTTGGTTTTTTCTACTTTGGGTATCTCAATACAATCATCCGCATCTTGCTGTTGGGTCGCCCCTAGCCAATGTGAATGTGCCAATTTATAATCAACTTCCTCTAATACCTCCAACTCATGAACATCAAACCCACTTGAGCGAATCTTCCCTATTAAATTTCCTTCATGTTTTCGACAAATAAATTCAACGTTTGCTCCATTGTCTTTTAGTGTTTGTGCCAAAGTAAGGCAGCGCATCACATGCCCTGTACCCATTTGTAAAGAAGCGTCAACTCGAAATATTACTTTCATTAGTTTAGGCGCTTAAATCCACTATGACACAACGCACTCTCTAGCAAAGTGTTTACATCTAAACCTTCTTCGCACTCTTTAATAATAGCAAATATTGGGTCTAATTCTGAAAAATACCCATCAACTATTTTCTGACTGTGCCCAGTGCAAGCATAAACACTATTGGCAGCAAGATAACCTTTCTTTAGCATTTCTTGTGTAATTAAAGTTTTATAAGAAAGTGCATTGGGTGAATTAAATGTAAAGCCACTTAGCGCCGGCAGTCCCCAGGTGCTAATTTCCAATTCATATTTACCAGCTAGGCTTTGCCATTGACTAGAGATATTACTGCCAATTTGAGTAATAGTTTGCCAAGATTTCTCTCGCTCCATGACTTCGAGTGTTTTTAATGCTGCAGTTGGGCCAATACGTTCAGTCCAGAAAGTTGAACTAATAAAGGTTTTTTGTGCTGCCTGCATAAATCTTTTCCTGCCGATACAAGCGGAAATTGCATAGCCATTACCTAGGGCTTTGGCAAAAATAGCAAGATCAGGCTCTACATCGTACTTTTTATGCAAACCGCCAAATGTTTCTCTAAAACCTGTAGTGCACTCATCAAAGATTAAAATAATATTATTTTCAGTAGCCAAATCTCTTACCTTTTGAAGATAATGGTCTTTTGGTCCTTCATTTCTAGAGACTTCCATTTTAATGGCTGCAATCTCGCCATTATTCTCTTTAATTAATTGCTCTAATTGTTCAATATCATTGTAGTTAAAAGGCAAGGTTGTTCCAATCAAGCCTCTAGGAACACCATTAGGCTGTAAACCTGGCAGCAAATGTCCATCAAGATTTTTATCATCATTAAGATTGGTAGACAAATACCAATCATGCCAACCGTGATAGCCACAAATCGCAATTTTATCCTTGCCAGTAGAAGCTCTAGCAATACGAATTGCTATGGAATTGATCTCGCCTCCAGCTCTAGCAAATCTCACCATGTCTGCCCACGGATGAAGTTCAACTAATTTTTCAGCCAGATAAACCTCTTCTGGACAATTAAGCGTTGCCATATTTCCATCTTTTACAGTCTTAATTACCGCTTCATCGACCTCTGGGTGTCCGTAACCTAATATATTGGTGCCAATGCCCATTATGGACATGTCGATGTACTCATTTCCATCTAGATCCCAAACTTTACACCCTTTGGACTTGCTAAAATAAGACGGCCATTTTTCAGGCAGAAACATTTCCGGTCTTTTGGAAAGCAACATATTGCCACCAGGAATAACTTTCTTTGCTCTTTTATATAATTTCTGCCCTGTACCCATAGTTGCGCCTTCGTTATTCTTAATTTGTTGATTTTCTGCAAACAGATCTGGCTGTTGTTTTTTTAACTCTAATACCTGGTGCCAATTAAAATGTATATTGGGTGAAAAATGTTTAAATATATTTGTGATTACAACCAAATCTTCTGGCTCATCAACTGACCATCTTTGATTAGACAAATCTTCAATATGAGTCATTGAAGATTTTGAAAAGCTATCAGAGTTACGAATATAAGGCGTTACATGTTCTCTATCGAAATCAGAATCTGTTTCATTATTTGCACGCTCAATAGAGGCGAACGACATAACTTCAATATCCAGTCCGTCAGGGTAGGTTACTGGATCTATGTTTGAAAAATAATCTACTTCACTTTTTTGATAACCTCGAACACATTCATCAACTAATGTCGAGTCTACTAAAGGGCAATCACCTGTAATACGGATAACAACATCTGCTTTTAATAATTTAGCTGATTCGTAAAATCGATTTAATACATCATTTTCACTACCTCTTGTACATTGATAACCTAAAGACTCAACCACTGATTGCAGCTTATCATTTTGAACCTCTTCAGAAGTTGCGACCACAATTTCATTCAATTCACTAGATTGAGACAATCGAGTTAGTAAAAGTTCAATCATTGGCTTGTCAATAATAGACTTCAACACTTTTCCTGGCAATCTAGCTGACCCCATTCTAGCTTGCACCAATGCCACCACTTTCAAAATTTACCCCAATTTGATGGGTTCAACAAATCAACATCGCTTGTATATAATTGAGTTGGTATATTTGGCAGAATGCCAACGGAGGCAGTTATAATTTCTTTTAGTTGCTCTTTGGTATCAACCCCCACTAATACTTTAGATATTTCTGGCAAGGAGATTGCGTGCCTTATTGTTGCCTCCAATGCTGTTATCTGGTTGTCATTTAACCACTCATGCCATATTTTCCATAAACTATTCCAGCGATTAAATTTGTCAGGTCTATTTTGTTCAGACATCAGCAGCAAGCCTTGTAAAAAAATAGAACGTGCATGTACTTCAATGCCTTTATTTTTAAGTATAGATAACATGCCATTATCAATTAATCTTCTATCAAAAATGTTACAGGGTAATTGGACTAAATCTATGTCAAAATTTTCAAGAATGACTCGCAACTGGTTGTGATCATAAATTGACACACCTATTTTTTCTATCTTTTTATCTTGCTTTAATTCTTGCAGCTGATCAAATAATTTTTCAGACCCAGATTTTAATAAGTCGTCGGCATTATGCACTAAAACTCCATAAACACTATCTTGCCCCAAATACAATAATGAACGAGTAAAATCTTTTTTCATTAGCCCTATTTCATGCGCCCCTATCTCAGCATTTCTAAAGTGTCGAGTCTTAGTGACTACTTCGAAATTTTGCACATTAACACCGCCTAAGACCTGCTCACTATTTCCATAAGCAGGAGCAGTATCCAATAGATTGATATTTTGACAATGAGCGTAATTCAAAATATCTTCAACTTCACTAGGTTTGACCTGGCCACACATTGAGTTAATGCCATAATCGATACCAAATTGAACTGTACCAAGAGCTATTTTTGACATACTTTCTATAGAATTTTCTTTAATGCTAAAACAACTTGATCTTGCTGATCGAATGTCATCGTATGAAATAAAGGAATGCTAATTTCCCTATTATAATATGATTCCGAATTAGGAAAGTCGCCCACTTTAAATCCAAACTGTTGATAATATGGATGGGTGTGAATTGGGATATAGTGTACATTTACACCAATACCACTCTGTCTTAGTTGATCAAAAATTTTCTCACGGCCTTTATCGATGCTATCTTCAACTATTTGAATTGGGTACAAATGTAATGCAGAGTAGCAATCTTGATTTTGGTAAGGACTTATAATTGGAAGACGGCTTAATAACGAATCATATCTTTCTTGAAGAATATGACGCTGAGTAACGAATTCGTCAAGTCTCTGCATTTGACTTACGCCTAATGCAGCCTGCAATTCAGTCATGCGGTAATTTAACCCTAAATTAATTTGCTGGTAGTACCAACTACCCCCTGATGGCTTACTCATCAACTTTGGATTGCGAGTTACCCCATGACTACGAAATAGCTGCATACGCTCTGAGAGTTCTTTATCATTCGTTGTTGCCAATCCACCTTCTGCTGTTGTAATAATCTTAACTGGATGGAAGCTAAATACAGTGATATCAGAATATTGACAGCCGCCAATTGGTTGATTTAGATACTTACCGCCAATCGCATGAGAAGCATCTTCAATAATCTTAAAACCATACTCCTTACTGAGTGCATAAATTTTGCCCATGTCACAAGACTGTCCGGCGAAGTGCACTGGGATTACAATTTTTGGTAGTTTATTGTTTTGCTTGGCTTGAATTAATTTTTTTTCTAATTCTTTGGCAGATAAATTATAAGTGTTTGCATCAATATCAACAAAATCAACCTTGGCACCGCAATATAACCCGCAATTTGCAGAAGCTACAAAAGAATTTGGACTAGTCCAAAGCCAATCACCCTCACCTAAGTCTAAAGACAAACAAGCGATATGTAATGCCGAAGTTGCACTATTCACTGCCACTCCGTATTCTGCTCCACAATACCTGGCAACTATTTTTTCAAATAAAGGAACTTGCGGGCCTTGTGTTAGAAAGTCAGACTGTAAAACACTAACAACCGAATCAATATCAGCCTGATTAATATCTTGCTTTCCATAAGGAATCATTTTTATAGATTTCCTATTTTATTTTTATTTTCTTTTATCCATTCTTTAAGCTCGGAAATTTTCATCCACTCTTTGTTATTATCCGAGCTGTATAAGAACTCAGGCTCAACTTTTACACCCTTGCCCACCCTTTCAGGGTCGTTACTCCAATTGTTAATAGATGGCAATATTTTAAAATGTTCAGGATATTCATATGTATATAAAGCATCTTCAGTACCAATCATTTGTTCATGTAATTTTTCACCAGGCCTAATACCCACCTCTTCTTGTTTTGCACTATCGTCAACAGCCAATGCAACATCTGTAACTTTCATAGATGGAATCTTTTTAACGTAGATCTCTCCACCCTTCATATCTTCAAAAGCATGCCAAACCAACTCAACACCTTTTTCTAATGAAATCATAAATCTTGTCATTCGATTATCTGTAATTGGCAATACACCATCTTTTGCAATCGACATAAAAAATGGAATAACAGAGCCACGAGAGCCCATTACATTGCCATATCGTACAACTGAAAAACTTGTATTATGGCTACCACTATATGAATTCCCAGATACAAATAATCTATCAGAAGTCAATTTTGTAGCACCATACAAATTAGAAGGTGCGCTTGCCTTATCAGTAGAAAGAGCAACAATACGCTTAACACTTTTGTCAATACAGGCATCAATAAGATTCATAGCTCCTATCACATTAGTTTTAACACACTCAAACGGATCGTATTCTGCAGTAGGAACAATCTTAGTTGCGGCAGCATGAACAACATAATCAATACCGTCCAATGCACGATATAGTCTATCTTTGTCACGCACATCTCCAATCATAAAACGAACACGCGGATCATCTTTGAATAGCTTTGCCATTTCCCACTGCTTCATTTCATCACGAGAAAAAATTATAATTTTCTTAGGATTGTATCTTTCTAATGTCATAGGGACAAAGGCATGGCCAAAAGATCCAGTACCCCCTGTGATTAGTATTGAAGAGTTTTTTAACATCACTATTGCTTCCCCTAATTATCTAAAATATATTCTTTTAATAAGTCTTTCCAGTTGATTTTTTCACACCAAACATCTCAGAATCTTTCAAATAATTTTCTATTGCAGAAAGACATTCATATGCATCATTTATTTTCCCTTCAGCAAGGAAAATCGCATTTAGAATTATTTGCTGGTATATTTCTGATATTTTTTATCATGTGATTATGCTTTATTTTCATACTTGTATCTTTCTCATTGTGGCACGAATAACCCTTTTAACAAACTTTATGGCCTGCCTTAGAGGCCCCTGATTAAATTGCTTCACCATTTCTCTTTCATAGCGCCAAGATGGAGTCACTCCTATAGGGTGGATCTTAATTGGAATTAGCGTTTCTCCCGGATTAGCCAAATCAACCCACTTAGGCTTCTTCTTTGTATGTGTCGCCCTTGAATCAAACCCAAGTTGTTTAATCAAACTGACAGATGGAAATATATTGAGCTGACTATTAAGCGATCGTGTAAATGCCCATTGAAAATCCCAAGTGTCGATTTTATTTTTATATGTTGAATCGTAAGCTTGATATCTTTCAGTCTTTAGCGATTGCTCCACATAAACGCCTCGAAACATATCCTCATCTCTAACAATAGGCCAATCCTTCATATGTATATCGTATTTTAACCATGCACGCTTCCAAGACGCCCATCCCCATACACTTCCCAGATTCGAAAAAAAATAATCACTTTCTTGATTAAGTGATTGTGAAGAGTTAAAGCCACACACCTGAGCTATCCTAAGGTCTTTTGCATAACGAAATAGCAATTCCTCGCAAAACCAAAAAAAACTTTGGGTTGGTAGACAATCATCCTCAAGAATAATCCCTTGCTCTTCCTGCTCAAAAAACCAGGTGATTCCACCACTAACCGCGAACTTGCAGCCTAGATTTTTCTCCCTAAACAGCGTCTTCACTTTACACTCCCAGTCTATATTTTGCAGGATGTATTCTCGTACGGCTTTTACTTCTTTAGCCTCACCCTCTCTTGCTCCATCTGCCGCTACATAAAGTCTTGGAGGTTTGGCTTGTCGTATCGCCTCAAAGACTTGCTTTGTGGTGTCAAGACGGTTAAATACTAGAAATAGCACTGCTGTATTTAAAGGGTGGGGCGGAATAAACATATTATCGTTATTCATACTATCTCCAGTTATTTTTTCTGCACTCTTCGATGTAGCCTTTGAGTTTCTTTTTGGGTCTCCAGCCGAGGGCTGTGGTTTTGCTTGTCATCACTTCTGCGGTCATACGATTGCCTCTTCGCTCTGGCAACATCTGCATCTCTCCAGCGAAAATCTCAGCCACTTCTTTGATGCTAAATGCCTCTCCACTTCCAATGCCAAATCCATCACCATAGCCATTTTCACCTACAAGAATAAGTGCGTCTATTATATCGTCTATATGGGTAAAATTTCTTTTTTGAGTTCCTGGACTTACGATAGTAAGAGGTTCACTATTTTTCATTTTTTCTTTAAATAGCGCTATCAGAGTTGCATATTTTCCTGTTTGTATCTCTCTTGCCCCATATACATTATAAAAATATGTGATAGCATAAGGCACATTAAACCAATTTCCATAATTTTCAACTAACTCTGCGTTTGAGGCCTTTGTCCAAGCATAAGGCGATGCACTTCTCCCTAGACCTCCATCTCCAAACTTTGTACTGCTTCCTGCATAAAGTATTTTACAGCCATGCTTTCTAACAAATTCAAGAACCCTAATGATACCGTCTTTATTAAACTCCCAGACTTTTTCAATATCATCAAAACTTTGCTCTACTCTACTGTATTCGCCTAAGTGATAAACCATATTAGGAGCAAACTTCACAAGTTCAGCTATATCTTTAGTATCACCTTTTATGTAAGTGACATTATGAACATGGTTTGATTCACTACCTGTAAAGTAGTTATCTAGGCTATATACTTCATAGTTTTGTTTTTGAGCTAATCTTTCACACAAATGCGAGCCTACAAATCCTGCTCCACCTGTTACTAATATTTTCTTTTTCATTTTTTATCACCACCAAGTATATCCCTTCTTAAATCAAGGCAACTTAAGCTTTCCCAAGTAAAGATTAATCACCCTTTTTTAATAGCTTACCTAGCACAAAAGCTGAGAAAATTACTAGAAACGGTTCAAGCGGTAGCCTGTAGCGGATAGAACTTATAAGAACCATATGCACAACAGTAAAATACGAAAATAACACTATTATAGGCAGTATTGAATTAAAGTTCTCTCTTAAGTATTTAAAAACAAATACAATACTTAACAGCAATGCAACCCCATAACTCAGCAATGAAACTACAATATAAAAAGGCGTTTCATACTTAGGTGCATAAGGCCAAAGCCTCCAGAAGCGCACAAACTTTAAACCAGCAAGTTCTACAAAGCGCTGAGGGTTGTTTTTTATATATTCGAAAGCTGATTCTTTGAAAGCTTTGTTTTTTAATATGGGATCTTTGATATACGAAAAATTTGTCAGATTCACATCGTCACCCTTTATACTTCCCCATACTCCACCGCCACTTTTGTTTAATGGATTGTTGCCTGAATACCAAACGACTCCATCACCTAAGTTTAGCCTTACGAACTGGTCATACTTGTTGTACTGGTGCAGCCACCAAGAACTCATAAGAATCATATAAATAAGCGTATATTTTAAAATATTTAAAAATGAGTTCTTATAGCCTAACTTATGCACATAAAAGCTAAAAATAAAAATAAGTATAGGAGCCAAAAGATCTAGTATAGGCCTATGAAGTATAGAGATAGTTATGACTATAAAGGCCCAAATAAACTGTTTTTTATAGAGTAATAAAAAAGCTAAAAGAACTAAAGCCACATAAAGTGTTTCAGTTAAACCTGTTATAGAGTAGAAAATAAAGTGAGGGTAAACAGACGATCCAAGAGCGGCCAAAGTAGCGTACAATTTTTCTTTAAAAATAACGAGTACCAGTTGGTAAACTAACCAAACTGAAGCAGTTGAAAGTAAAATATTTGCTAACTTAACCATGAAAGAGTTTTGGAGCAAGTTAACAAATATAGGATGAAGCGGCATCACGCTGTGTTCATTTATTTGCCCTGTACTAAATAGTTGAAGTCCAGCATTCGTATATGTAGCAAAGTCTGGAAACTCAATATTTGGCATAATTATAAAAACCGCTAAACGCACAATAAGTGCAAATAGTAGAATTTGATAAATATTTATTTTATGAATAGTGTTCATTTTAGATCTTGAATACAAAGAATTTACCAAAGAGGTAGCCATATATAAAAACCACACCAACAGTTATGAGTTTAGCTAGATAAATATTAAACTCCATATCTACAAAATAATTCACTAAAAATAGTGTAATAAAATAAGATATCAAAATTAATAATAGGAACTTTTTTAGTTGCCATGTAAAGTTGCCATTGGCTTTTTTAAAAGTATAGCTTCTGTGAAAAAGGAAGTTAAATACTAAAGTCAAAATAAAAGCTAAACTAACAGAAATATTTAGTGTTAATGTTAGAATATTAGAAAAAAAGAAAAGTAATAAAAAATCGACTAAAGTAGATAAGACTCCTACCCAAAAATACCTTAAAAAACTATATTTAAACATTATTTTTTAGGTAAATTTTCTATGTCTATACTTATAGCTTGAAGTAAAAACTGGACTCCTAAAATAATAGGTAAAACTGCGATCATAATGGAACCTGTTGAAGCTAAAACTCCTGTCGTAAATGAGCTATACCAGCTCACACTTCCGAAAATAAAACCAAACATAAATAGAGGAAATCCTAAAAGCATATAAATAGATGCCATATTGAAGTCATAAATATAATATTTATAAAAAATACGTTTTAAAAACCCTTTGAAAAGTTTTGAAGGAAAGTCAAAAAGTACTTTGGTTACACTAAGTGAGCTCACTTCATCTTCATACTTTGCAGGAAAAGAAACATCTTTAACTACACAATTTTCTATGTTTAAGTTTATAAGCATGTCTGACTCAAAGAAGTAGCGTTTAGAGAGTTTTTCTAACTCTAAACCCAAGATAGCATCTTTACTTATAGCAGTAAAACCATTTGTTGGATCCATAATATCCCAGTAGCCGCTAGACACTTTTACTAAAAAAGATAGTGAACTGTTACCAAACAGCCTTACTTTTGGCATCTGCTTTAGTGCTTTTAAATCACCAAACCTATTGCCTTTTGTGTAATCTGCCAGATTGTCAATAATTGGTTGTATTAATTGAATTATATTACCTGGATTCATCTGCCCATCACCATCAACTTTCACTACTATATCTGAATTTAACTCTAGCGCTTTTTTGTAACCAGTCACAACAGCACCGCCAACACCTTGGTTATGTTTATGAAAAATAACAGTTACTTTTTCTGAATTCAATTCTTCAATAAAAGACCCAGTTTCTTGCGGGCATTTGTCATCTACTACTATAATATTATTTACAAAAGCCGGCATCGCTTTAATTACATTTTCTATATGTGACTTAACTTTGTATGCTGGTATTACTACTGTTATATTCATCTTAAGCCTTCTCGTCTAATAGTTTCATATCTTTGAATTATTTAACATCTTTAATGAGCTTACAGGATAAATCATATTAAAAAAAACGGCACTCCTGCCTCCAATTACACTAGCAAGGATCTTACCAGAGCCGTCATATAATAACTTGTTTATAAACCTGGAATTTAGGTTTTTTTTAAATTAAGAATTTCTCATCTCTTCATCAATTAAAATATCCAAAATATCAAAAAAAGAATCATCATAATCCCATTTTAAATCTTTTTTTGATTTTGAATTGTCTCCGTAAATCTCATCAATTTCATTTGGTCTAAAAAAGTCTTTATTTTCAACTATTAAACTTTTATCTAAACCAAATTTTTCAAAAACATACTCCACAATATCTCGTAACAATATAGCTTTTCCAGAGCAAATTATAAAATCATCTGCCTTATCAGATTGAAGCATTGCCCACATAGCTTTGACATATTTTGGAGCATAACCAAAATCCCTTTTGATATTAAGATTACCAACTACCAGCTTATCCAATTTTCCAATATTAATGGCTATAGAGTCTCTTATTACTTTTTTTACAAAAAAATTATTACTTCTTAAATATGATTCATGATTAAACAGTACTCCATTACACAAAAACAAATCATACGATTCTCGATAGGTTGTTACCATAAAATATGATGCCATTTTAGAAACGCCATAAGGACTTATGGGGTGCATCGGTGTTTCTAGAGATATTGGCATGTTTACAACCCTGCCATACATTTCACTACTTGATGCTTGATACAACTTTGTATTTGGAAAAAAAAGCCTGATACTTTCAAGTAAATTATTTACAGATGTTGTATTAAAAGAAAATGTTCCCAAAGGCTGATCGAATGAAAGCCCCACTGAGCTTTGAGCTGCAAGGTTGTATATCTCATCTGGGTTATATTTTTGAATGATTCTTATCACATTTGCCATATCCAAAAGATCAAGTTCTTCCAATATGACTTCTTTTTCAATACCAAGATATTTAAAGTTTTTACTGTTTGCAGATCTATAACTTCGCACTGTTCCAACTACTTTATAGTTTTTTTCTAATAGTAGTTTTGCTAAATATGGTCCATCCTGTCCACTAACTCCTGTGATAATTGCCGTTTTCATATCAACACACTCTCATATATTTTTTTTGTCTCTTCTGCTGTTTCTTTCCAAGAGAATTTGTTTAATTGTTCGTATCCATTTTTCATCAAATCTTCTCGTAAATTCGTATTATCCAAGACTTGTATAACCGCATTTTTTATAGACTCTTCACTGTATGGATCAAAGTAACAAGCTGCTTCACCAGTAACTTCTGGTAATGAACTTAGATTACTACAAAGAAGAGGGCATCCACAAGCAAAAGATTCCAAAACAGGAATGCCAAATCCTTCATAAAGTGATGGAAAGATAAACGCTAAAGCATTTTTATAAAAATAAGCCAAACTATCATCATCTAAGTTGTACTGTAATACTTGTTTTGAAATACCAAGCTCAGTCAGTAGCTGCATTTCACTACTACTAAACTTGCCACCACCTGCACATAAAACAAAAAGTTCATTATCTTGATTTAATAACTCTGAAATACTTTTAATAAATCGCTCAAAGTTTTTGTACAAACCACGACTACCTACAAAAAACAAATACTTTTTTGGTATATCAAAACCAAGTTTTATATCTGACTTTGGAAACATAGAATTACCAAGATAAACTACTTCAATCTTTGACTCATCTGTACCAAAAATCTCTATCAAATCTTTTTTTGTACTCTCTGAAATAGCTATTATTTTTGTTGCCTTTTCTACGAGCAATCTTTTTTTCTCTGTTGTTTTATCAGTAGCTGGAAACATCTCACTAAATTTTTCATGAATCATGTCATAAACTGTCAAAACAAAAGGCTTTTTCCCAATAAATTTTAAAAAATATGGGTCATAGTAAGTAGGATGAAAAACATCAAATTTTTGTTGTTTTAGTTTCAAAATATTACTTGGTTTATTTAAAATCCTAAAAACTCTGTTCTTGCCACGAAAATTTTTATTTGGCAATAAATCAATATAATCCACAAATTTTTTATCAGAGATATAATGATTGTTTGATACTAGCAAAGGTATTTCATATTGTAAATCTGAAACATCATCAAGTTCACGAACAAGCTCATAAAAATATCTCGAAATTCCACCGTATTTTTGTGATGTAAATATTTGATGATCGTATAATATTTTCATTTTTCGCTTACATTCCTAATGTAATCAAAGCTAGAATACCTACAATCTTTGCAAGTTCATATAGCTCATTGACTCACTGATTGGTTTATTGGCTGGTTGATTCAAGCTCATCAGTGAGTAACACGCATTGGTTGCTCAACTACTTCAGAGCTAATACAAGTAATCTCTATAATTAACAAGTGGTTAACTTTATTCTCATAGACTGAGTTTATAACATTCACTTCCATCATTATATTTTGATAGGTAGAATTTTCTGGCATAGATTCCAATCGATTTTGCAATTTTTATCCATTGATTATTTCTTTATAACTCCCTGTGTATACAAAATGATCTTTATCTAATTTTATTATGTTATTACAATCTTTTAAGGTTGTAAGCCTATGCGCGATGATAAGTATCGTTATTTCTTCACCTAGATCATCAATTGCTTTCATTACCGCCTGTTCAGTTTCATTATCTAATGCACTAGTTGCTTCATCAAATATTAACACGTCAGCTTGTTTATAAAGAGCTCTTGCAATACCAATTCTTTGTCGCTGTCCTCCAGATAGACGAATACCTCTTTCACCTACGAAAGTTTGATAGCCATCTTTCCACTGCTCAATTAACTCTGAAATTTGTGCTTGCTGTGCAGCTTTTTTTACCCTCTGATGATTGATTAACTTTTTTTCAATGCCAAAAGCAATATTTTCTTCAATAGTACTATCTGATAGATAGATATTTTGTGGCACATGGGCGATATGTGCTTGCCATGCTCTACGATTTTGATTATTAATTGTCTGATTATCGATCATTAGCCCACCCTCAGTTGGTGGAAGTAGCCCCATGATAATATCTATCAGCGTACTTTTTCCACTTCCAGTTACTCCCATAAAGCCGATACGGCTACCTTTTTTTAAAGAGAGGTTAATATTTTTCAATACCCAAGGTGAATCCTCACTATAACGAAAATTAAGATTATTCAGTTTAATCTCTTTTGCAAAAGGAATTGATTCTGGTAGTGGCTGATCTGCATATTCAGGTAGTCGCTGATCTAATAAATTCAGCACATCTTCAAATGATGATTTTGAGCCTTTGATTTGGCTATATGAAGAATAAGCTCTCTGAAGTGCTGGCAGTAATCTTTGTGCGCCAAGCGCTAATGCACCTAATACTGGAATTGCTTTCACCACGCCACCTTCTTGTTGTATCATCAGATAGGCAAGCCCAGCGATAAGCGTCATTCCAATTGCTTCCATGGCATATCTAGGACTACCGCCAATAAACACAATATTGCCTGATGCGCGACGCAGTGGCAGATCTGCACTTCGGTAAAGTTTGCAGTAGAATTGTTGTGTTCCATCGATAAGTACATCACGGATTCCACCTAGCCCCTCTTGAAGTGATTTAATCATCTGGGTGGATTGATCTGCAATCGTTTTACTGTTGTCCTTTAGATGCGTTTTGGTGTAACGAATAACCATCCAGTAGAGCAGACCAAAACCGATAGATGCTGATAGCGCTATGGTCAGATTTATTGCAAAAAGTGCGCCCATGATCCCTATCAGAAGAATTATCGAGCTGATTAGGTTTAGAGTTGGTGAGATCACCCCTGAGATTACCGTATTTGTTTTCGTAATAATGCCGTTAATGACCTCACTACTATTGCGAGACACATGAACTTCATATGCTTGGTATAGGGTACGACGATAGATATTGATACTGAGGTCTGCGCCTGTTGCAAATGAGAATCTGGTCATGGCATATAGCAGTGTTAAGCGAATTATACCGGTCAGGAGTGCTGCTGTTATAAATAGAATAGTTAGTGGTAATATTAATTGTTTAGGCTCGGTTAACGCTAGAATTTGGATAACAGGCTGCATCAATGAGTGTTGGTAGACCTGCTCTGGGGCAGTTAATATTCCTAGAAATGGAAGTACTGCGCCTATGCTAATAATTTCTGCTAGCGATGCTATGATCATCAGAATTAACAATAGTGAAAACTGCTTTTGACGACGTTTTGTCAGATGGTGCCAGAGGCTGACTAGTGATGATTTTTTAGTGATCAATTTTTGTTTGAATTATATTAATCTGAATTAAACAAGTCTCTTGTATAAACCTTGTCTTTAACATCACTAAGCTCATCTACCATTCTATTGGCAACAATGAGATCGCTAATCTTTTTGAACTCTTCTAGATTGTCAATAACCTTTGAAAGGAGGAACTCATTCTCACCTTGTTCAGTTAAAACTGGCTCATAGATTACCACTTTAATGCCTTTGGCTATAACACGTTTCATGATACCTTGAATGGATGATGCTCTAAAGTTATCAGAGCCAGACTTCATAATCAACCTATGAACGCCAACAACCTTTGGTTGTTTGGCAATAATCGAATCTGCTATAAAATCTTTTCTGATTGAGTTGGCGTCAACAATGGCACTAATCAAAGCATTAGAAACATCTTGATAGTTGGCTTTAAGTTGCTTGGTATCTTTAGGTAGGCAGTAACCACCATAGCCAAAGCTAGGGTTGTTATAGTGTGATCCAATTCTTGGATCTAGGCCTACACCCTCAATAATCTGTTTTGAGTCTAGACTGTGTGCTTCAGCGTAAGAGTCTAGCTCATTAAAGTAAGATACGCGCATAGCAAGGTAAGTATTACTAAAAAGCTTTACCGCTTCTGCTTCAGTAGAGTGAGTAAACAACACATCTATATCTTCTTTTATAGCGCCCTCTTGTAGAAGATTAGCAAACACCTTAGCTCTTTCAGATATCTCGCCAACAATAATGCGTGATGGATATAGATTATCATGCAGTGCTAAGCCCTCTCTTAAAAACTCTGGTGAGAAAATGATATTGTCAATATTAAATTTATCCTTAATGCTTTGAGTGTAGCCAACTGGTACAGTTGACTTGATAATCATTATAGCTTTAGGATTTATATCTACCACATCTTGAATAACCACTTCTACCGAAGCGGTATTAAAATAGTTATTATTAGTGTCGTAATCAGTTGGGGTAGCGATGATGACAAAATCCGCATCCAGGTAAGCCTCTTGCTTGTCGAGCGTTGCTCGAAAGCTAGAAGCTAATGATGAATGTTTCACCCCAAGGGTATTTCCTGACGGGGCAATGTTTAATGTTGAATGATTCTTATGAGCTGAAAGGTGTTCTTGTATCTCTTTATCTTCTATTGGCGATAAACCTTGATTGAGTTGTTCAATCTTCTTTGGGATGATATCAAGGGCAATCACTTCATGATTTTGAGATAACAGCATAGCATTGGAAAGACCTACGTAGCCGGTGCCTGCAATGGTTATTTTCATGATTTTCTCTCTGATAAATACCAATCATAAGTCTTGTCAAAACCATCTTTAAGATCTACACTGTAATTCCAGCCCATATTTGATAGTCGTGATACATCAATCAGTTTTCTTGGCGCTCCATCTGTCTTGCTTGTATCAAATGTAATATTGCCTTTATAGCCAACTACCTCTTTCATAGTTTTTACCATTTCTCGTATTGTTACATCTTTTCCTGTACCAACATTAATATGCGAAAGCATTGGTTTTGTATTAGCTTGGTAAGTCTCTTCATCTAATTCCAATACAAATAATGATGCCTCTGCCATATCAGAGACGTGTAGAAATTCTCGAAGCGCTTTGCCACTTCCCCAAATTTCCACCACAATGTTTAATGTTGTATTTTGAATGTTTAATTTAATACCTTGTTGCGCAAGAGTTTCTGTAATTTGGTCGTTACTAGATTGTCCTGTTATGCCTTGTATTGGGTTTTTGTTTATATCATCACTTATAGCTTGCCAGTCGTTATTTTCTAGGCATTTTGCTAGATGGAGTTTTCTCATGACTGCTGGGATGACATGGGAGTTTTCTAGATTAAAGTTATCACCCTCTCCGTATAGGTTGGTTGGCATGACTGAACGGAAATCTGTACCGTGTTGGCGATTGTATGATTCGCAAAGTTTGATGCCCGCTATTTTTGCTAGCGCATAAGACTCATTAGTTGGCTCAAGCACATCGGTCAATAATGCATCTTCACGCATAGGCTGCTCGATTGTTTTAGGATAAATACAAGTGCTGCCTAGAAATAACAAGCGCTTAACTTTATTCTCATAGGCCGAGTTAATGATATTAGCCTCTATCATCATATTTTGATAAATAAAGTCTGCAGGATAAGTGTTATTCGCATGAATACCACCCACTTTAGCAGCAGCTAGAATAACATAGTCAGGTTTTTCTTGTTGAAAGAAGTTTTGCACTTGCAATTGATGAGTAAGGTCTAGTTCTTTATGAGTTCGCATTAAAAGATTAGTAAACCCTCTTGACTCTAATTGTCTAACAATGGCAGAGCCAACTAAGCCACGATGCCCTGCAATATAAATTTTATCCTTAATATCCATGTCTAAATCAATTACTCGTTAAAGTCTGGCGCTTTGAAGCCGTGCTTTTTGACTAAAGAATCACGCTTAGCAATGTTGATATCATTTTCCATCATCTCATGCACCATCTCTTCTAAAGTAATCTTTGGTTCCCAGCCTAGTTTTTCTTTGGCTTTGGTTGGATCACCTAATAATGTTTCCACCTCTGTTGGTCGGAAGTAGCGTTTGTCGACTGCAACGATCAAATTACCTGTTTCAGCGTCATATCCTTTCTCATCCATGAGTTTACCTTCCCATCGGATTGTTTTACCTAAATGGCCCCATGCGAAGTTGATAAAGTCACGAACTGAATACTGAACACCGGTGGCAATGCAAAAATCATCTGGCTCGTCTTGTTGTAGCATTAGCCACTGCATTTCAACGTAATCTTTGGCATGACCCCAGTCACGTTTGGCATCCATGTTTCCTAAGTAGACGGTGTCTTGTAGACCTAATGATATACGGGCTAGTGCTCTGGTGATTTTACGGGTTACGAAGGTCTCTCCTCTAACTGGAGATTCGTGATTAAACAAGATGCCATTACAGGCATACATGCCATAAGCTTCACGGTAGTTAATGGTTATCCAATAAGCATATAGCTTTGCTGCTGCATATGGAGAGCGTGGGTAAAAAGGGGTAGTTTCTTTTTGTGGAATTTCTTGCACTTCGCCATATAGCTCTGAGGTAGAGGCTTGATAGTAGCGAGTTTTTTTCTCAAGGCCTGAAATGCGAATGGCCTCTAGTAGGCGTAGTGCACCTAGACCAACTGTGTCTGCTGTGTATTCAGGGGTTTCGAACGATACAGCAACATGTGATTGTGCACCCAAATTATAGATTTCATCAGGCTGTATCTCTTGAATAATGCGCACCATACTCATAGAATCTGCCAAGTCACCATAATGTAGTATGAATTTTCTGTCAGTTTCATGAGGATCTTGATAAAGATGATCAATACGATCCGTGTTAAATGATGAAGAGCGGCGTTTGATACCGTGCACTTCGTAACCCTTATCTAGTAAAAATTCTGCTAGGTAGGCGCCATCTTGCCCGGTGATGCCTGTGATTAATGCTACTTTATTACTCATAATTAATTTCCTAAAAATTTCACATGCTAATTTAGTCTAATATTTAATTTTTAATACGCCCATACATATCTTCAAATCTAACAATATCATCCTCACCAAGATAGGTGCCACTTTGCACTTCGATGATTTCTAATGATTTATTCGTTTGGTTTTCAAGAGCGTGTGTAATACCAATTGGAATGTAGGTAGACTCACCTTTTTTTAGTGTCAACACCTTCTCACCATTGATAGCTGTAGCGGTGCCATTTACTACTACCCAGTGCTCTGCACGCTTATTGTGCATTTGGAGTGATAACTTAGCACCTGGATTAACGTGCAATCTCTTCACTTGAAAATACTTACCAACTTCAATAGAGTCATACCAGCCCCACGGACGATATACCTTGCGATTAGAGTGGGCCTCATCTCTGCCCTTTTTTTGAAGAGATTCAACAATAGACTTAACTTCATGCGCCTTGTCTTGACTAGCAATAAAAGTAGCGTCAGGCGTATCAATCACAACTAGATTGTCTACGCCAACTGCAGTTACCATATGATGAGAAGCGTAAATATAAGTATTAGTTGTATCTTTTGCAGTTACATCCCCTTTGAGCACATTGCCACTACCATCCTTCTTGCCAATATCGTACAGCGCCGACCAGGAGCCAATGTCATTCCACTGAGCATCCAGTGGCACAACAACCACATTATCGCTTTTCTCCATGAGTGCGTAATCAATAGAATCAGATGGAGAAGACTCAAAGGCATGCTTGTCAAGTCTAATAAAATCAAGATCCTGTGTAGCATTTTTTACAGCATCGCCCACTGCTTTAACAATACCAGGCGAATGAACAGTTAACTCGTCGATCAATATTTCTGCCTTAAACATAAACATGCCGGAGTTCCAAAGGTAGTTACCCTGCTCTAAGTAAAATTCTGCAGTTTTTAGATCTGGTTTTTCAACAAAATCTTCAACCTTATACGCACCATTGACATTGTCTTTAGACCCTTTAATATAGCCATAACCGGTATTGGCATCCGTTGGCACAATACCAAAGGTTATTAATTTATCCTCTTGTGCCTGCTGGCTTGCTATGTTAATTGCCTCATGGAAAGCGTCAGCATCTTGAATGACATGATCGGCTGATAAAACTAGTAGCATCGAATCCTCTGAGTCTCTTAATGATTGCAGTGCTGCAGCTGCTATTGCAGGAGCAGTATTTCTACCAATGGGCTCTAATAATATTGTTGGGTTTTTAACCCCGATTTGCTGGCACTGCTCCGCGACTAAAAAACGATGGTCAGCGTTACAAACAATAATCGGATCTACAAGATTATCCAGTCCGTTAAGACGTAGAATGGTATCTTGCAGCATGGTATTATCGCCTGCCAGAGGCAAATACTGCTTAGGATACTGCTTGCGAGACAGTGGCCAAAGACGAGTACCTGAGCCACCTGAAAGAATAACAGGAGTTATTTGCATTTAGGTTTAATAGTTAGAGCTTCTGTAAATGGCATTTTTATAATTAATTAATTTTGCTAGGTTTTAGTCTGGACTTATTAGAGGTGATAATGGATATTATCACTTTTCATTAGCTGTTTCTTCGGATTCAAGTTTTAGCGCATTAATCTCTTTTTTTAGTATTTCATATTCAACAATCTTTCTTTTAAGAAAGGAAAAAGTTAGCCTTGACTTCTCTTCGATTCCACTAGGGGTAAGGAGGTACACATAGCCCATTTTATTTTGATTATGACTAAAGTTTGATAGTTTTATTAATCCCTTCACAGTCAGTTTTTTTATGCAATAGTTTACCTTACCCAGGCTCACACCCATCTCCATAGATAGCTCTCTTTGGGTAAAGTGAGGGTTTGATTCTAGCTTACGAAGCAGATCAAGGCGTATATCTTGGTTATTCATTAGTATAGGAAAAAATAAAATATTAGGCACGCTACCGCCACATCTTGCAAATGTATTTGCAAAAAATCGAGAAGAACCTATTCTATCATTTTTATTGGCTCGTGTTCAACAATTGAACACCTTTAATAATATTCCTAGTATAAGGTAATCTTAAAATATATCGGTGAGTATGTTTTATGGCTAGTGTATTTTTTATTTCTTAGTTATACTCTATAATGAAATATAATTTTTGTACAGGCAGTTACATGATAATGCTAGCTTTAATCTATAAAATTTATTCTTTTACTTTTGATATAAGCTTTATTGGTAGAGACTCTTATCACAATTTATAGCGCTCAATTTTGATCAACCTATGAATATTATCTGCATGAAATGGGGCAGTAAATTCCCTCCAGAATATGTAAACCGTCTATACGCAATGGTGTCTCGAAATGTAGACTCCAAGTTTAGATTTGTATGTTTCACTGAAAATAGTAATGGCATTAGGCCCGAAGTAGAGATACAAGATCTCCCTGAGTTAGAACTTCCATCTGGATCGCCTGAGCGAGGCTGGAGGAAGCTCACTGTATTTAAAGAAAACTTTGGTACCCTTTCTGGGACAACGCTGTTTCTTGACTTGGACGTAGTAATTGTCGGAAAATTAGATGCATTCTTTAGTCAGCCTGGTGATTTTTTGATTGCACACGACAAAAAAAACCCAAAGAAGAGAGAGGGGAACTCCTCAGTATTTAGGTTCGAGATTGGAAAATACGCGCGCATACTTGAGCACTTTGAGAAGAACTCTGGGCAAGTAAAAGATGAGGTGCGCCACGAACAGGCCTATTTATCTCGCGAAATTGATAAACTAGGTAAACTAG
>ENA-ORXF01000138-ORXF01000138.1-marine-metagenome-genome-assembly--contig:-NODE-138-length-55445-cov-7.740500_pt1 | contig 55445 bp, 58 predicted proteins | sample MGYA00237864_ERZ511476 | MGnify/ENA primary metagenome ERZ511476 (study PRJEB26306, sample SAMN06343908) | marine metagenome | isolation source: coastal waters | place: Atlantic Ocean: West Antarctic...
ACAACACCTGAATTTATAGCCAAAAGACCAGATTCAATATCAGACTTTAGAGCATTTACAATTTTTGCGTTATTGGTAAATGCGTATGCTGCCAATCCAAAATCTAACCGGTTTGCTCTAGCTATTACTTCGTCAACTGAATTAAAGCTATCAATTGGAAGTATTGGGCCAAAGGGTTCTTCATTCATTATTTTAGCCTCATCAGATACGTTACTTAAAACGGTAGGCGCATAAAAGCTGCCATCTCTATTCAATCTGTGACCACCTGTATGTAGTTCTGCGCCTGTTTTCACCGCGTCGTTAACAAAGTCGTCGATTATCCCGATTCTTCTCTCAGCAACAAGTGGGCCCATATTAATTCCTTCTTCAAGCCCATTTCCTACTGTAATTTTGTTCGTCTCAGTTAGGACAGCTTCTATGAACTGCTCTTTTACTGAATCTTGAACTAAAAATCTTGTTGGTGAGATACATACTTGTCCTGCATTCCTAAATTTTGTCATGACTGATACTTTTGCGGCAGCACTGATGTCCGTATCCTCGAACACCATCAAAGGAGAGTGCCCCCCTAATTCCATAGTGCACCTAATCATATTTTCAGCTGCTAATTTTTGTAAATGTTTGCCAACAGGAATACTGCCAGTAAATGATAATTTCCGTGGGATACTTGAGCGACATAAATGCTCAGAAACCTCTGAGGGGACACCAAACACTATATTTAAAACACCGGCTGGTAAGCCTGCATCAATAAGGGCCCTTCCAATAGCTATTGCAGTTCCGGGAGTTTCTTCACTGGGTTTTATTGTTATTGTACACCCGGCAGCTATTGCGCCGCCTACCTTGCGGACGATGTTCATTACTGGAAAGTTCCAAGCAACAAATGCAATTACTGGACCTATCGGCTCTTTAACTACTAATTGGGTTATGCCAGGGGTTCTTGAGGGTACTATTCTACCGTAAGCTCTTTTACCTTCTTCCCCATACCAACGAAGAACATCTAGCCCTAGTGAGAGTTCAAGCTTAGCTTCAGATAAAGGCTTACCCATTTCTTTTGTAAGGTTTTCCGCTACTAAATTAGACCTACTTTCTAAAATTCGACAAGCTTTTTCTATAATTTTTTGTCTTTCTAAAGGAGTTACTTTTTTCCAGACTTTAAAAGCCCTGGCATTTGACTCTAGCGCCTCATCAAGGTCGGCATTTGTTGCATGAGGTAATTCACCCAAAGTTTTATTGTTAGCAGGGTTTATAACTGGTTCGGTTTTTTTTGAAGAGCCTTGGCGCCAATTTCCATCAATAAGTAACTCAAGTTTTTCATAGGACATTTTTAAACCTCATTTTTGTAAATATATAAATTTGGATGCTAATAGCATTTTTTACGAACGATAATAAACAATATAATTTAAAAATAGTTCTTAATTATAAATTTAGTTAATTGGTTATCAATACGTATGGACGTTTCGTACTGAAATGTTTTAAATAAAGATAATTAATCTGAATCAGTAAAAGGATAGAAAAAACTATGATTAAAGGTCTTATTGCCCCCATTCTTAGCCCATTTAATGACAACCTAGATTTTAACCAAGAACTCTATAATCAGCTAGCAAAGAAACTTCTTGAGACTGGTTGCTCAGGGTTGGCACCTTTTGGAACAACAGGGGAAGCCTTATCAGTTAGTAATTCTGAACGAAAATCTGCACTAGAGGGTTTGGTGAAGTTTGGTATTGATCCTTTAAAATTAATACCTGGTACTGGCTTGTGTAACTTACCTGACACAATTGATCTTTGTAGGCATGCTTTGGACCTTGGTTGTAAGGGAGTTATGACCCTTCCTCCGTTTTACTTTAAGGGTATGAGTGATGATGGCCTTTACGATTACTATGTAAAACTTATTGAAGGAATTAATGATATAAATTTAAAAATTTATCTTTACCATATTCCACAGGTTTCCGGTGTCGGGTTGTCAATCGACTTAGTTCGAAATTTGCACACTGAGTTTCCTGATACTGTTATTGGTATTAAAGATAGTTCTGGAGATTGGGAAAATACAAAGGCACTTCTAGGTATAAAAGGATTAATTGTTTATCCTGGGTCGGAACTGCCAGTAATTGACGCTATTCGTTTGGGCGCTCCTGGGTGTATTTCAGCAACGGCTAACCTTAACGGTACTGATATCTCCGAAGTGATAGACTTGTGCCATGTGGGCAAGTGGGAAGAAGCTGAGGCTAAACATGAGAAAGTACGCGCAGTGCGTTTAATGTTTCAGGATTACGCACCGATTCCAGCTCAAAAAGCTCTATTGGCTAAAGCTACTGGTCATAGTGAGTGGGAGAATTTGAGGCCACCTATGCAACCTATGGCTACAGATAAGTTGGATGCACTTATTGATAGTTTGGCTAAGGACTTTGATATGCATTTTTAGTTAAAAAATATTAAAGTTTATTTAAATTATTAGAAGGTTTAACCAGTTTGCTTTTATTGCAGGTTTATCTGAATCTTTAATTTCGACCGTTATGTCCCACTTTGTTAAAATTTGATTTTTGCTTCGGTGAGTAATTTCATTCAAGACGAACCTGGTTCGTATTTTTGCTCCAGCGCGAACAGGGGAAATGAATCTGATCTTATCAAACCCATAGTTTATAAGTACATTTACGCCTTCAATCTTCGGTTGGGCTTCACTTGCCATCTTTACAAGCATTGATAATGTTAGGAAGCCGTGTGCTATAGTTCCACCGAAGGTTGTTTCGTTAAATGCCCTCTCTGGATCTACATGAATAAACTGCTCATCTTCGGTTAACTTAGCAAATTTATCTATTCGGTCTTGATCTAATGCCATCCAAGGAGATACACCAAGCTCTTTTCCAATTAGTTTTGTTAATTCAGTTACACAATATTTTTTCAATGTCAGTCTTCCTCAAAAATTCTAGAACCGGTCTCAACATTTATACCTCCACTTAAGGGTAAGATAGATCCGGTTACATAGGATCCAGCATTGCTCGTTAAAAATATTACTGCCCCAGCTATGTCTTCTTCGCTTCCTACGCGGCCAAGAGGTACATTTTTTCCCACTTTTTGACGCCTTTCTGGATCAGCTGTAGCAAAAGCTGTCATATTACTAACAAAAGGCCCTGGAGCCAAAGCATTTACCGTGATCTTTTTGTGAGCTAATTCCTTCGCCAGAATCTTTGTAATTTGGTGTACAGCAGCTTTTGACGCTGAATAACTATAGGCACCATCCCCCATTGGTATTTCTCCCATAACAGAGCCAACATTTATTACTCGAGCGGGGTCTTCATGTGTGGCTGACTTTTCTAGCAAGGGGATTAGAGATTGAGTTAAAGAGAAAAGCCCTGCAACATTTAAAGACATTACTTTTTCCCAAGCACTATGGGGAAAGCTCCCCAATGGCGCCCCCCAACTCCGACCAGAGTTATTCATTAAAATATTTAGTTTTCCTGTCCTAATTTTTATTTCTTTAACGAGGGCTTCGATACCGGTCTCTGAAGATAAATCACCTTCAAAACTCTCAACGATGCCCTTATACCCCTTTTGATTTATCTCCTCTGCTGCACTTTCACATGCGGAACCTTTTCGACTAGCGATTAATACGCGAGCCCCAGCCATGGCCATAGCTTCTGCTGCCATTCGACCTATCCCAGTTGCGCCACCACTGATAAAGGCTGTTTTTTTGTCCAAATTAAAGAGGTCTTGGATGTTCATTTTATATCCTTACTTAAAAAGTGATTTTTGTGCATATTTCTAAGAGTAAGTTTTGAAACTTTCCCCGTAGCGGTTAGAGGTAAAGTTTCAACAAAAATGATGTCATCAGGAATTTGCCATTTTGCAAAGTGTTTACTTAGCAAATTCCTAATAGAATTTTCATCAGGTTTAATTCCTTTAGCTGGTATTACAATTAGTATGGGCCTTTCCCCCCATTTTGGGTGGGGAGCAGCTATTGCTGTGCAGTTTAAAATGTCTGGGTGTGAAATCGCTATATTTTCTATATCCAGCGAGCTTATCCATTCCCCACCTGACTTGATAAGGTCTTTAGATCTATCTACAATTGTTAAGAAACCATCACAATCTATCGTTGCTATATCTCCAGTTGAAAACCATCCGTCTTTATCAAAAGCTTCTTTAGTTGCTTCTGCGTTATTAAAGTAGCCAGCAGTAATGGCATGCCCTCGAACATATAAACCTCCCTGAGAAACCCCATCATGAGGCAATATGGCTCCTTGGTCATTAACAATCTTTAATTCTACTCCAAACAATCTTCTACCGTGTTTGACCTTAATATCTAATTTATCTTGTAGGTCTATATCCTTCAGTTTGTAGGGTATGTTTCCCTGCGTACCAACCGGGCTCATTTCAGTCATGCCCCAAGCATGACAAACATTTATATTTAGTTTTTCAAAATTTTCGATCATAGTTCTAGGAGCTGAGGCACCACCGATTACAACATCACCAAAACCAACTGGAGGCCGTTGTTTTATTGATATAGTTTCGAGGAGGTTCAACCAAACAGTTGGGACCCCCCAGGCAGAATAAACTTTCTCTGCTTCCATCAGATTAAATAAGCTGTCACCATCTAATTTTGGCCCAGGAAAAACTATACCTGCTCCTGTTAGTGGGGCTGCATACGGCAAGCCCCACGCATTAACATGGAAAAGGGGTACTACAGGTAATATCTTTTTACCCTCTTTTAGCGCATCGGGCAAAGAAATTGCGATCATCATTGCATGTAAAACTGTTGAGCGGTGGCTATAAAGAGTACCCTTTGGTTCACCAGTAGTACCAGAAGTGTAGCATAGTGAGGCTGCTGTATTCTCGTTAAAGTCTGGCCAGTTAATTTTTTGAGGTTTGTCTTTTAAAAGCTCTTCGTAGCACATTGTTTTTAGACTAGTTTTAGGCATATTTTTTTTGTCAGTTAGGATTATAATTTTTATTTCTGGTGGTAGCTTTTCTTTTACTGCTTCTAGTATTGGAACGAATGTCAAATCAACAAACAGTAAGAGGTCTTCTGCGTGATTTATTATATATGTCAGTTGATCTGAGGATAGCCTAGGGTTGATTGTATGACAAACAGCCCCTATCCCAGAAATTGCATAATATAACTCTAGGTGACGATAGCCATTCCAGGCAAGGGTTGCGACGCGATCTCCTGGATTAATGCCCATTGAGATCAGGCTATGCGCTAGCTGTGCCATTCGTTTTGATATTTCTAGATAGTTAGTGCGATGGATATCCCCTTCACTTCTAACAGAAACAATTTCCACACTTGGATATGCTTCGGCTGCATATGTTATTATGTCAGAAATTTTTAGTGGGCGGTTCATCATTAAACCTTGCATGATTAAAGCTCCCTCCTTACTAGGTTAAACAAGTGATAATGCAGTTCTATTATTTATAAACAATAGAAAAAAGTCTATTTCTTATAAAAAGATTGCACTATATAAAACTTTTAAAAGGAAAACATTACTATTAGTCAGTTGTTGGAGAGAATTTTTAAATGCTTATTGAAGATAAAATTGTAAGAGATTTCGTAAAAAATGAGATTAGTTTTGTTACAACGGTGCCGTGTAAGCAGTTAGCTGGCGTAATTGATAAAATCGAAGATTCTAAAGATATTTACCACATTCCCTCTAACAAAGAAGATGAAGGAATGGGTCTTTGTGCTGGCGCTTACTTGGGTGGAAAAAGGCCTGCGATAATCATGCAAAATACAGCGATTGGTGTTACAATTAATACTTTGGTAACTCTTACGCAGTTTTATCGAATGCCGTTACCTATGCTCATAAGCTATAGAGGTGAGCTTGGAGAACCCGTAGCATGTCAGGTTGAAATGGCGGTTCATACTAAAGCCCTTCTAAATCAATTACATATTCCTACCTACCATTTCCATAAAGAGGATGATGTGGAGGAGTTAGACAAAATTCTTCAATATACTTTTATGTGTAATAAGCCGGTAGCAATTTTGACTGATGCTACATTTTGGAAAGGTTACTAAGATGATAAGATCAGAAATATTAAAAGAATTAAAACCTTTGCTTTCAGATCAATTAGTGGTTTGTAATATCGGTCTTCCAAGTCAAGAATTACATATGATCGATGACCAACCAACTAATTTTTATATGTTGGGAACTATGGGCTTGGCATCCTCCATTGGTTTAGGTTTGGCTTTATGCCAAAAAGAAAAAGTCATTGCTATTGATGGGGATGGGTCGGTGTTAACGAACCTAGGGACATTACCGACAATTGCGAATAATACTGCGGATAACTTTATTTTATTAATTATAGATAATGGTAGTTATGGTTCTACAGGAGATCAACCGACATATGCTGGGAAAAAAACATCTTTAACTGATGTAGCAAAAGCGTGTGGATGCGATAATGTGGTTGAGTGTAGGGCTGAAAATACATTTGAAGTGATGAAAGAAGCTCTATTAGGAAATCAAATGACAATAATCGTTTGTAAGTGTGAATCGGGAAATGTGAAGGTTCCGGTTATTACAATGGACCCTGTTGTAATTAGAGATCGTTTTATGAAAGCCGTTGTTTCTAAGAACACCTAAGGGAAGAGATTAGTTTATAAAGTAAAAAATTTTGGTCCCGTGGCTCAACTGGATAGAGCAATCCCCTCCTAAGGGATAGGTTAGTGGTTCGAGTCCACTCGGGATCACCAAAAAACCCTTTAAAAACAATAACTTAAGAGTTTTACATTTTTAGAAAAACTCCAAAAACACCCCAAAAAAGTACTGACAAAACGTTGACAGTGATTTCATTAAAACTGTGTCCTTATTAATCAACTCTTTGTAAGATTTCTTATAGGAAATTTTAACGATGATAGTGTAGAAATTTTAGGACATAAGTTGGTACAACCTACGTCCTAAAATTGTCTCCTATAGTGAGTTAAAATGAACTCTTGATTGTCTATTATAAGGGGGGTGAGTATTTCTCACTGGATACTTTTTCTATCATTGTAGAGCACCAATCTTCCAAGTTTCAGTTCTCTCTATAGAACCATCTGTATTATAGGATTCAACCAAACCGTCATAATTACTGTCTTTATAATTTGTTTTAAGGGATAATTGACCATTCTGCTGAAATTGTTCATCGATACCCTGTTCTTTCGTATGTCAAAAAATTGGTTTGACATTTCATGAAAATTTCTAGAAAAATGTAACGGCAATTAGCTAGTCAATCAAAAAACTTTAAACACTGCTAAGTGATTTAATTTAAAGTGGATTTCTTGCTTTTTAAGCAGGCTAAATTAGGAAATATGAGTTATGAATAATAAAATTTATTTATGCGATCTTTCTGAACTTAATAAAGATGACTATACAAATCGCTGGGTTGAGGAATTAAGAGATGAAGTAATTTTATTTAGAAATCATAAAAACATAATAAAAGTCTTTTCTTCAATTTGCTCTCATTTTGGGGGTAATATTTATTATAACAAGAAATTACAAAAATTAAAATGCAAATGGCATGATTGGAGTTTCTGTCCTGAAAGTGGAAAATGTTTAACATTTAAGATTAAAACGCAATTAAGAAAATATGATTTTATAGTAGAGCCAAATAATTTGAAAACTTATAATCATATAAATGAAAATAATAAAATATATTTAATATTTTAATAACTCATGAATCATTTATTAGAAGTCGATATACAAAACAAAATAAACTGTAGTAAATCAGTAGCTCTTTGGAATTATTGGGATCATGAGCATTTAGATGTTGTTCATAGCGGATATAAAACATCAGATATCTTGTATGATCATAATAACTTTTTATTTAGAATTGATCGTATAAGAATTCCAATTTTTAGCTTTATTGCTATAAAAACTCCTATATTCATGGTTCAGCATGATGAAAGCACATTATTCACATACGCGATCCAATTTGGGTTTGAATCCAAGACAACAATTAAAATTGAGGAGGTTGATAAAAATAATTGTAAAATTAATTCAAACTATAAATTTCACCTTGAAGGATGGAGAATTATTTTTAAACCATTATTAAAAGTACTTATTAGAAAGTGGAATGAGAAAGTTTGGTTAGAAGATCTTCCAATAAAATTAAGAAGACAAAAAGTATTAGAAATGAACTTCAAAGACTTCGTAGGATTACCAACTGAAGTTTCAGATAGATACAATGGTGTAATAAAAGATCTTAAATTACCAATTGTTAGACCCAAAAATTCTAGAAGAGATCAACATATCTTTAAAAAAAATAAATTTTAATGGGATATAGTTATTTATAGTGAGCCTCCCCCTTTGATTTGGTCCTGCCCTATAATTAGGAAATGGAGGATCAAATATGGGAATCAAAAGACACAGTCCAGAAGATATTGTCATAAAACTGCGTCAGGTTGAGGTTCTTTGTGGTCAAGGAACGTTGCGAATTGATGCCATCAGGAAAGTTAAGATTACGGAACAGACTTTTCAATACGGCGGTATGGGAGTGGATTACCCCCACTGATTTCATGGGATAATTTTAACTTTTGGGACCAAAACTGATACTAGAGTATGGACAAAAACATTGATAAAACGTTGATAGTTACTTTTATGATACAGTTAAGTCATTGATTTAATTTAATAATTATATCAACCATTACCCTCCTAAGGGATAGGTTAGTGGTTCGAGTCCATTTGGGATCACCAAAAAAACCCTTTAATAAAAAATCACACAAAGTTTGTACATCCTTATAAAGGATTATGATTCTTTTAGTTCCATATTCCAAATGAAAACTTGATAATCTTTTTCTACCAAAATAAGAATAAAGAAATCACCTAGTATTCAAGGAACAAAACAGATGCTTACTAAATTTGATGATATTAAAAAACCTGAGGCAGATACAAGCGATCTAGATGGTTGGGTTGTAGTTGAAGGCAAACCAAGTATGAAAACACAAGTTTTACATACCAATAAAGAAAAAAATATGATTTCCGGAATATGGGAAGCCACCCCTGGCACGTATCACGCAACCTATTCAGCATATGAATTTGTTCACATCATCAAAGGTGTAATTAAAATAACTCCAGATGATGGGACTTCAGCAAGAATCGTAAAAGCAGGAGATACTTTTGTAGTAGAATCGAACTTTAAAGGCACATGGGAAATTCAAGAATCAGTTTTAAAACATTTCGATTTCATGCTGTAAAAAAAGGCTTAATGCATGGTAGACCTAATCCAAGACATCTTGTACATATAATGGTCAAGTTTGATGAGGAAAATGGTTTAGAATGAATTTGGTTGAAGTCTATACGAGACCTTGGTGTGGGTTTTGTTCAAGAGTTAAACGATTACTGAAGAGTAAGAATATTAATTTCACTGAAATTGATGTTGGTCGTAATTCAGAACTTAAACAAACGATGATGGAACGCTCTAATCGCAGTACCGTCCCACAAGTGTTCTTAAATGGTGAACATATTGGAGATTGTACAGAGCTACATGACCTAGATCGAAAAGGTTTGTTTGATAAGTTTTTTGAGAATTAATTTCACACAAGAAATATTATTTTTTTAGTGATTTTTTTTCATCTTTAGTAAGTGGATTATTCCAAACGTTGTTACTAGAACCAAGTTCATGTTTCATAGGTTTAGTTTTACCTTTGGTAACTTTACCACCTTTATTTAGGAACTCATCAATCAGTGATTGATCAGTTTTCTTTTTTGGTGTTCCAGACATTGACATAATATATCCCTTTGTTTGGTTAATTTTTAGATCCATCATTCGATTAAGAAGTTCATATACTCCGATAGAAAATTAAATCACACAATAAACTACGTTATCTGAAATAATTCTACTGTTGTAACTCATCATCCACAAAAATTTTATAATAAATAAAGTATTTAAAGACTATGGCTAAGAGCTACTTATCTAAAAGGTGGGGTTGTTTCATATCTGAACCCAATTGATAAATGCTATAATTGACCTTTTGGGGAATACAGATAGGGTTCTATTATGAAAATTATACAAATTAGTTCAACACCTGAAAATCATATCCTGAAACAACTTTATTCTCTTAATCAACATCATGCCCATTACTTAACAAATTTACCCTCAGAGTCTGAATTATCAAAATTAATCGAACTAAGTTACACTTGTATGTATGTATTAAGTGATGATGAGGTTCTAGGCTTTATGATATGTTTCAGGGAGAAGTCGGAACATCATTCAGTAAATTATAAGTTCTTTAATGATCGAGAAGATAGATTTATATATGTCGATAGAATTGCAATAAAGGAAAACCATGGTCGTAGAGGGCTTGGGTCAGATTTATATAAAGAATTATATAAATTATCATCGTTAAAACAGTTACCAATATGTTGTGAGGTATTTACTCTTCCACTTAACCAGGTTTCGTTAAACTTCCATTATAAAAATGGATTTGAAGCAGTGGGTGAATATGATTTTGATGATTATTCAGTAGAATACTTAAAAAGACAGTTTAATAATAAAATCTGAAACAAAAGACATAAGAAGTGTATACTTAAATCAGAGTATTAAATTTTTAAATACCAAAAAAAGGCACGTTAGGTTGGTTTTGGACCATTAAATCCGTTAAAAATATTGTACTTTTACGTAGGAAACGCATGGTAAACTAACTTAGTTCTTACTATAAAAACCTTCGAAGTGTTCTCCAGAGATGTAATTACTTCCTTTACGGAAACGCTCTTGTAAGGTTAAGTTCATGAATCGACTAACATATTTTATATCTGTGCTACTTATCCTCCCACTAGGTATGTCTAATGCTTGGGCACTTCCCAACTGTCCTTATAAGGGATCAGCATATTGGACCAATTGCCAGGGCACCTATACTAATGCCAATGGAAATAAATATGTAGGCGAATGGAAGGATGATAAGTGGCACGGCCAGGGAATTCGTAATTTAGCCAATGGGGATAAATACGTAGGTGAATTCAAGAATGGTAAGAAGCATGGTCAGGGTGTCTATACATATGTAAACGGGAATAAATATGTAGGAAAATTCGAGAATGATAAGCGGCACGGCCAGGGGATCTTAACCTACGCCAATGGGGATAAATACGTAGGTGAATTTAAGAAACGAAAAGCAAATGGTCAAGGTACTTTTACTTTTGTTAATGGTAAGAAATGGGTTGGGGAATGGGAAAACAATAAACTAAACGGATATGCACTTCAGTATAATAAAGATGGCAGTATTTATCAGGAAGGTATTTTTAAGAATGATAAGTTTCTGTATACTCAAAAGAAGACTGACTGAGTGATAAAAGTGGACTTCCTTATTTAGTGGGTGGCTTAATGTGTTGTTAGATCTAATTACTGCAGGGTTAATTATGAACAAACCATTTTTATTTTTTAAAATACTCAAAGAGCCATATAAGTAGTTCTCCCTAGGTACTTTGATATCAGCGTACTATCGGCATTAAAGGTTATACTCTCTACTTAAACCATTCTTCTAACCCACCACTTTTAAATGCTACTCGACGCATTTCTCGTCTAAAACCGTGGTAGTCGTTGATTGCGTAATGTTGGGTTGTATAATTGTCCCAAATAACGACCATTCCAGGGGCCCAACGAAGGCGCAAACAGTACTCTGGTAGAGAGGTATGTTTAAATATCTCTTCTAAGAATGGGCGGCTCATTTCCTCACTCATCCCCTCAATACGAAGGGCATAGGTTGGATTTATATACAACCCTTTACAGCCTGTAACTGGGTGGGTTAAAACGGCTGGGTGCCAGCATTCACGGTCTGCCTCTGGATCTCCCCGTTTCGTTGAACCCTTCATCGACTGTTCCTCGATTGGGGGCGCCCATTTAACTCCATAAGGTTTCCCAACATGCGCAATTTTACGCCCATCTAACATAATTTTAAATGGTTCTGGAAGACTGTTCCATGCAGCATGTTGTGAGGAAAACATTGTATCCCCACCAAAAGGTGGAACTTCAATTGCACATAGAACTGATCCTCTGGGAGGATGGTCCAGAAAGCTTAAATCTGTATGCCAACCGCCACCAAAGACACCTGTACGTTCTTTTGCTTCTTTAATAATGTGAGTCATTTCTGGATATGCCGGTAACCCCGGTGCATAGGGGTTAACAGCAGGCTCTCCGAATACTTTCGCTAGTGTCCGTTGTTGGTCAGCGTCTAACCATTGTTCTCGAATTACTATAACTAAATGTTCAGAAAGAGCATTTTGTAGTTGCTTTTTTACAGAGATATCTATTTTTTTTCTTAAGTCTAGACCTGTAATCTCAACTCCAAAAAACCCAGTAATTGGATTGCATTTCATTTTAATCCCCTAGTGAATAATTAAAATCTTTTATAGCCGCTATTATCCTGATTATGGCTTTAGGACACAAGCCGAAGTTCTTAATAAAGGGGGTTTTTGAAATAAATATTTAAAGTTTTTGAAACAACTTTCTTAAGTTATTTAGTTACTTGCTACTAACAAAGCGGCATCCATTAGTGATTTAATTTCTTTTCTAGAGGTAGCTGCCACAAGACGTCCTAACACTTTTCCATCCGTCACAGCCACTAGGGTTGAGCGACGAGAAATTTTAAGATCTTTGGAAATTTGTGCCTTCGAGTATTGATCCCAGTCTACCGTGATGAAGGTAATCTTTGCATCATAGTTAGAATCAGATGAACGCAGTTCATTAATTACACGGGTTTGCGCTGCACAAGTGGAGCACCAGTTGGTCCAGAAATCCAAAAAAACGACTTTACCCTCCTTGATTATAGCCTCAGCGAGACCAGGGGTATAAAAAACTTTTTCTAAAGCTAAACCCTGATGGGGTAAGACTAAAGTTGCAAAAGCTGTAGATAGGAAGATGCGTCTTTTCATTTTTAATCCTCTATAAAATGACAGAAAAATCGATAAGCCATGTTGGTAGGTGGTTGATAAGCCATGTGTCAATAGCATGGTTAAATTGAAAAAATACCCCAAACCCAATAACAATAAAGGTACCCCCTAGAATTGCCCTTGATTGTTTTGCAAGAACACGCATCCAGCTTATGTTGCGTTCTAGCCAACTCTTGGTGGCGAAAGAAAATATAAAGATCAAAGTCGAAACACCCAACGCAAAGCTGGCCATAATCAGAGTTGCATAAACAAGATCCACTCCTTGGCTAGCCAGTGCGATAGCAGCCCCAAGAGTAGGTCCGATACAAGGGCTCCAAACTGCGCCTAAAAGGGCGCCACCAAGAAATTGACCTAACAGTCCGTATGATACTGTCGCTGTAATACCTGCATCTGCTATTTTAGATATAGTTGTCGTTGCTACAGTAAATTTTTTACCCAATAACGGAATTAGCAAAAATAAACCAAATGCCACCATTAATAAGGCTGCAGAACGTGATACTATCTCGTCGCTTAAACCCAGCGCTGGACCAACCGCTGAAACAGTAAGACCTAGTAGGACAAAGCTTGTACTCATGCCTGCAGCCAAAGCAATCGGTGCGCGGCTACTAGCTTGAATGCTTGTGGCTAAGACGATTGGCAAGATAGGTAAGACACAGGGGTTAATTAAAGTTAGAAGACCTGCAAGGTATCCAAATAAGATATCCAATTAATTTACTAACATCAAAGTTAATTCGTAAAAATTGAAGGTCTTAGGCAATAGGTCTATTTTCCATTTTTATAATACACTTCAAAACCTGTTACTCGAATGTAATTACCTCAGAATAACTATTTTCGAAAAGAACCTCACCAGTAGAATCATCAAGAATTTTGCTAATTTCTGGATTTTCGTTAACTTTTTTTCTACAGATCCCAGCGTGTGCGACATCATCAAAGTAAGCTACCATCGACATGGCACCGTATAATCCCCCAGTCATTGTAGCTACTGTGGTTTTATTTGATCCAGACTTTTTCCAAATTTCGGCGACTTTTTTCATGGTGGTTAATGCTTCTGCGCGCGGCCTGTTTGCATCAGGTTGTACAATAAATTGAATGGCATGCATAATATTTTCTCCCAAGTTATAATTAACGTTATTTTACCATATTATAATAAATTAGATACACAATTAAATTGTTTTAAAGCTATATGCTGTTATTTTAACAGAATGTTAGGCTTAGAAAAAGTAACAGTTATGGTAGATAACAAAGATGGGCACTGGATGACTGTATTAAGTGAGGCTGACTATCGGAACTGGGTTGATTACTATTTTATTACGTCGATAGTAATGGCTGATTGGTTTGGCTCAGTGGAAGGTTTTATTCAGTGTAAAGATAAGTTACTTGGAGATGGTGGAGAGTTTGGTATTCCTGATTTTTTGGAAGAGGTTTCTGACAAAGAGCATGAAGGTTGCTTTAGAGAGGGTCCAATTGAGATATTTGGAAAAACTAAAGAAGTTTCTGATTTAAGAGAAAGGTATTTTTTGGGTAAGTTGAACCTTAATTAAAAATATCCATTTTGATTAGAAGAATGTTTTACCAAAACGATATTACCTAGCTTAAAACTGAAAAATCTAGAAGTTGGAGTAATTTAATGAAGTTAGAATTTCACCATATAAATTTTGTCTCTAAGGATGTTGACGAAATGAATAAGTTTTACACTAATATTTTAGGAATGGATCAAGTACCACTTGAGAACTTTCCTAGATCAGAAAAAACAGCTGATAGTGGTTACAATGGTAAGATTAACTTCGTTACAGAAGGAAAAATTGAAATGCACCTAGCTGAACGAGACGTGCATGTTGGATTTAGAAACAAACAGGCAATAAACCCAGTAGACAGGGGTCATATTGCATTTCGAACAAATGATATTAATGAATTTATTATTAGGTTAAAAGCAGAAGGCATACCTTACTCTGATTATGGAACAGCATTCGCGAGGCAGTGGCATCAGATTTTTTTTCATGATCCGGAAGGGAATGTCATAGAGGTACATCAAAAAATAGATTCGTAGTGAAACTAGGGTTTTATATTTTGATACCGTTCCCAATAATTTAAAGAGCTCTTTGTACACTTAACAGATGATGATCTACAAATGCTATTTCAGATGCGGTTAGATTGACATTCCTTGGGTATATTGGATTCAACCTATCGTCAGTGACGCAAATGTCCCATCCATCAGTGGTAGTAAAGAATTCAGCAGCCACCTCCTCACCAAACTGATGTAAGTAACCTTGAATAACGCAGTCCAAGTAACTTAAGAGTATACCTTTATTTGTATCTTTCTTGGTAAGGTTAGTGGTTGGAACGTAGTAAATTTGAGTGTTATTGTTCGATTTTGAGCCGACAGTACATTTCGTATATTTTCTTTTGTACCCAGTCTCTCGCACATCTAAGGCTTTCCAATCGTTATTTGGTACCAAAGCCACCAAGCCATATATTTTTCCACCAACTACTGGATGTACAGATAGATATGGAATGTCTCTGAATACGGTATGGGACCAACGCCGCTGCCAACCGGTTATATATGCTCTTTCATGCGATCGATAGGTATGTGTATTTATATTTAATAGGGAGCCGTAACCAAAAAAGTAAGAATTTTCCATATTATAATATTATTTTACTAAAGTAGATTGTCAATCAGAGATAACACCTAGTCGTATTGGCTGGATTACCTTTCAGACTTTATTAAAGTATTTAACATAAAGGATCCTTACCTGTGGCCATCAAGGGTGTTAAAAGGAGTGTTAGATTGTAAGATATTCTTTAAATTATATGTAGAGTACTCGATATGATAAAAGAACAGTATCAACACTTAAAGCCTCAACCAGACTACCTTTTGGAAAGGCGTTTATGTGAAGAAGGGTATTTAATCGTTGCTGGCGTAGACGAAGTTGGACGAGGGCCTCTTGCTGGACCAGTAGTTGCTGCAGCGGTTATTTTAGATAAAAATAATATTCCTGTAGGTTTAAATGATTCAAAAAAACTATCCAAGAAACGAAGGGAAGAGTTGTTTGTTCAGATACTAGAAACATCAATCCACTCTATTGGAGAAGCCTCTGTAATAGAGATAGATAATTTAAATATTTATCATGCTTCACATTTGGCGATGTGTAGGGCGATTAATGGTCTACCAGATGAACCGCAATATGCTTTGATTGATGGGAACAAGGTTCCTGAAAAACTACAGATTCCTGCACTGGCAGTGGTTAAAGGAGATAGTAAATCACTGTCTATTTCGGCGGCATCGATCGTAGCTAAGGTTAGTCGAGATAATTATATGGTGGATTTAGCGCAACACTATCCTGAATATGGGTGGGAAAAAAACGTTGGGTATCCAACAAAAGCCCACATTTTTGCTTTAAAAAAATGTGGGGTGACACCACATCATAGGGTTTCCTTTCGACCCGTACACAATATATTGTATCAAGGGTAATTTGTAACCTATTGATTAAAAATAGTTTTTGACAAAGATTCCTGTTTGAATCATTTTGACCCTAAATTAATTAGAGACGCAATAAGCGTACGATTGAGGCAGAAATGGGAAAAATGACAACAGTGGTACGAGAAGCTCTTCCACTTAACACAATTATGGAAACTGATTGCATCGAGGCAATGAACAGTCTTCCTGCCGACTCGATAGATTTGATATTTGCAGACCCACCCTATAATTTACAACTTCGTGGGGATCTACATAGACCAGATAATTCAAAAGTAGATGCCGTAGATAATGATTGGGATAAATTTTCTAGTTTTGCTCTATATGATACATTTACTACAAACTGGCTATCAGCGGCCAGAAGAATTTTAAAACCAAATGGTGCAATATGGGTTGTGGGAAGTTATCACAATATTTTCCGTGTTGGGAGTGAAATACAAAATCAAGGTTTCTGGATACTTAACGATGTTGTGTGGCGAAAATCAAACCCAATGCCAAACTTTCGTGGCATGCGATTAACTAATGCTCATGAAACCCTCATATGGGCTTCTAAGTCTGAGGAAAGTAAATATACTTTTAATTATGACGCTCTTAAATCACTTAATGATGGTATTCAGATGCGTTCTGACTGGGTCTTACCAATATGTACTGGGCATGAGAGATTAAAAGATGAAAAAGGCGATAAAGCGCATCCTACTCAAAAACCAGAAAGCTTGTTACACCGTATAATTGTTGCGACAACAAAACCTAATGATGTAATTCTTGATCCCTTCTTTGGAACTGGGACCACTGGTGCAGTAGCTAAAAAACTAGGCCGCGACTTTATTGGAATTGAAAGAGAGCCAGCATATATCAAAGTGGCAAAAGAACGGATTAAAAACATAAGAAAATTTGATAGGTCATCCTTAGAAGTAACTTTGTCAAAGAGAAGTGAGCCGAGAGTTCCATTTGGTCAGCTTGTTGAGCGTGGAATGCTTAACCCTGGCGAAGATTTATGGAGTTTAAATGGTCGACATAAGGCAAAAATTAGGGTGGATGGGACTTTAATTGGAAATGACATAAAAGGGTCCATTCATCAGGTAGGGGCTGCTATGGAGGGTGCGCCCAGTTGTAATGGCTGGAGTTATTGGTGTTATAAGCGAGACGGTAAGCGCATACCCATTGATATACTTCGTCAACAGATAAGATCAGAAATGGTCTAAACCTTAAAGATCGCCTATGTAGCAATTTAATTGCTGCAATTACTGCCCCGCTTTTTTTAAAGCGGGGTTTTTTTTGATTTCTATAAGTGCAACAGCAAAAACTTTCTGCATTAGTTTTGGGAGGTCAGATATAACAAAATCACTTTGAAAATTGAATTTATTTGATTTTGGTTTTACATGTGTTGGGCTGCGAGCAATTTTAACAATTAGATTAAGTTTAAAGTGAGTAAATATATGATGCACTGACTGAGTGCTGGTAACCCATTTTGTAGTAATAGGCGCATCTTCAGTTGCTTTTTCTGACCATTCAGAAGTGGGCCAACCAAGCATACCTCCGAGCAGACCTCTTGTTTCACGGCGTTCTAATAACCATGCACCATCCTCACGATTAACCACATAAATAATTCCATAACGCATTGGCTTAGGTGGCTTTTTTAGCTTTATAGGTAACTTTTCTGCAATATCGTTTTTGTTTGCGAGACAGTTAGTTTCCCAAGGGCATACGTGACATTTAGGGTTCCTAGGTAAACAGACTGTTGAGCCTAAATCCATCACAGCCTGAGCGAAATCCCCAGGCCTCTGTTTGGGAGTAATTTTTTTTGCACCTTCATATAGTTCTGGTTTTGAGCTAGGCAGTGGTTTTTTGATAGCATATATTCTTGCCATGACTCGTTCGACATTTCCATCCATTACGGTTTCAGAAAGGTTAAACGCGATTGCTGCAATCGCAGCAGATGTATACGGACCCACACCAGGCAACATTTGTAGTTCCTTTAAACTAGTAGGAAATACGCCCTCAAAATCAGTTACAATTATTCGTGCACATTTTAGAAGGTTTCGGGCTCTGGCATAGTAACCTAAGCCTGCCCAAGCTGCCATTACGTCGTTATCATTGGCTTTGGCTAAGTCAAAAATAGTCGGCCATAAAGTAATAAATTTGATAAAATAACTTTTTACTGTTGCTACAGTGGTTTGTTGTAGCATGATTTCGCTTAACCATATTTTGTATGGGTCAGGCTTTTTCCCACTTTTACTTTCGAGAGGTGGTATTCTCCAAGGCATCTCTCGGGCGTTAATATCGTACCAACTTAGGAGTTTAGATGAACTCACATTAACTCTCAAAAACTTTACCCTATAAGATGACGCTAATAAGTTGTATTATAAACTAATCAGTTTGTAAAAATAAGAAATAAAGATATGCCCAAAAAACATTTAAAAACAAAAGTCCAAACATCTTTTAAACGAAAAAGTGGGTTTAAAGCTATATCGAGTCTACTTGGTTATCAAACTAAAAATGTTGTTGAAAAACGAGGATTTACCGTAACGCGGGTTTTAACTCATTGGCGGGAAATCGTTGGAGAGGATATTAGTTTAATTGCAAAACCGATTAAGATTGGGTCTGATCAACAAGGTTTAGGTTCTACTTTGACAGTTTTATGTTTGGGCGCTTATGCACCTATCTTGCAGACCATGTTACAGGAAATTCGAGAAAAAGTTAATTCAGTTTATGGCTACTCAGCTATTAGTAAAGTTCGAATTACCCAAACGGGATCTTTTGAGGGTTTTAAGAGTGAAGTAATTAGTAAAAACATAAAAGATGAAATAATAGACCCGAAGGTTCTGGAGTCTTCAGAAGAAATTTCAAGTCCAATATCGAATGAGGATCTGCGAAAGGCGTTGCAAGAGCTTGGTAAAAATGTACTATTAAGTCGAAAATAAATGTAAGGATTTCTGTTAATGAATCGTAAGATATTTTTTAGCCTTTTGGCTTCTTTATTTATAGTTTTTGGTGCTTTCACTTACTTAGTGGGTCCAAATAAAGTTAGCTTATATGCTGAGGCGGCAACTAGTGATTCGAGTTCTGTTATAGGAGTAGATCTTGAAGAAATGATTCTTGGAGATGTTAATGCACCTGTAACTATAGTCGAATACGCGTCTTTTACATGCCCACATTGTAAAGATTTTCATTTAGAAAATTTTCTAAAGTTAAAAAAGGAATATATTAATACTGGAAAAGTGAAGTTTATTTTTAGAGAAGTTTATTTTGATAAATATGGACTATGGGCTGGAATGGTGGCCCGTTGCGGTGGATCAAAAAGCTATTTTGGGTTGATAGATATGATTTTTGAAAAACAGTCTGAGTGGGTAACTGGAGAAGTAGCAGAAGTAGTTGATAAGTTGAAAAGAATTGGTAAAACCTCTGGTTTAACAAATGAAGATTTGGAAGCTTGCTTGCAAGATACAACTAATGCGAGGGCATTAGTGGAGGCGTATAGGGTAAACTCTGGTGAAGATAATATACAGTCAACGCCATCATTTGTAATTAATGGTAAATTGCATTCTAATATGGACTACGACGATCTGGTCAGCATAATAAACAAAGAGCTTAATTAACCTTTAAGTAATATATTAATTGCACTTTCTAATTTTGCCCAATCTTTCATTTTTAGCCTTACTGGGAGGCTCAGGATTTTTGTTCTAAACTCTTGAGGTAATCTAATTGCATCTTTTTCTGTAGTGACTAGTTGTGCATTGAGTTGTGTGGCTTCAATTTCAAGTCTTGAAAGTATTTTTTTACTAAAAACTTGGTGATCATCTAGGCTCTTAGTGGCTACAATAGTTGCTCCTAAATTACGGAGAGAGGTAAAAAACTTTTCTGGATTTCCAATACCAGCAAAAGCCAAAACCCTTAAACCTTCCCAATTCATTCCTGTTTCTATTGGAACAATTTTTGCTTGAATATGTTTTGCTTTATTTAATTTGTGTTTATATTGAGAAATAAATTTATTTTGATCTTTAACTGACCCTATTGAGAGTAAAAAATTTGTATTTTTTAATCTGGAATTTATGGGCTCTCTAAGTGGACCTGCTGGTAACAAAAAACCATTTCCAAATCCAATTTTGGCATCAACAGTAACAATTGAGAAATCCTTATAGATTGATGGGTTTTGAAGGCCATCATCGAGTACAATAACGTCAGCGCCCTCTTTAGCAGCACCCTTGATTCCGTTAGATTTGTTTTTTGACACCCAAGTTGGTGCAAAGGTCGCTAAAATTAAGGGTTCATCACCCACTTGGGCGACAGTATGTATTTTTGGATCAACCCTTAGAGGCCCTAGTTCAATTCCCTTATAACCACGCGAAATAATGTGTGGTTTATACCCCATTGAAACTAACCTTTCGACTAAAGCTATAGTTGTAGGAGTTTTTCCCGTCCCCCCAACAGTGAGATTTCCGACACAAATTACTGGAACTTTACTTTTATATGGGCTTTTAATCGTTTGATTAATCTTAGTTAAAAGGTAGTACAACAGCGTAACTGGAAGCAGGGTCAGGGAGATTAAAGTTAGACGCTTATACCAGAACTTTGGGGCTTTCATTAGCTCCCTCCTCTGTGGTCTAATACTTTAAATATTTCGTTTAATGCTTGAGAAGATGCCTCTGCTTCTTTTGAAGACAGATCCCACGCAGATTTAGCCATTGAAGCGTTTGTGTCTGGGTTTAATAGATCTACTATGGCCTGAGAGAGCTCTTCTGGGTTTTTAACCTGAAGAGACGCCTTTACTTTCCCTAACTCTTCGTAAGCCTCTGCAGCGCTCCAAACATGGGGCCCGTGAAGAATTGCAGAACCTAGTGTTGCGGGTTCGAATGGATTATGTCCGCCTATTTCAGTCATAGAGCCACCCAAAAAACTTATGGATGAAATTCTATACCAAAGGCCCATTTCACCAAAGGTATCTGCAATATATATTTCTGTGTAGTTATTTATTTTCTCTCCACCAGATCGAAGTGAAACTTGCCATCCTAAATTACGAAGGTCTGAACATATTTTTTTTCCTCTATTGGGATGCCGAGGTACAATTATTAAAAGTAGCCTTCTAGAAAATCTGCGTGCATATTCATGTGCCTCAGCCATCATTAGCTCTTCTCGTTCATGAGTCGATGCTGCAAGCCATATAGGTCGTGAACCTATTTGATTTGAAATTACTGATCGATCTTCCTCGCTGAAAGGAAGTGGGGGAGCACTTTCTTTCAGAGATCCAACTACTTTTGGATCAATTTTTGACTTAGAGAGTTTTCTTATAAACTTTGCAGTATTTTCATCCTGGCAAAGAATTATGTCAAATTTACTTAATATTGATGAAAATAGGCCTTTCAGCCATTTCCATTTAGAGAAAGATTTTCTTGAAATTCTTGCATTAATTAGAATAAGTGGAACTTCTCTTGCGTGAGTTGTTGCTATTAGACAAGGCCAAAGCTCACTTTCTGTAAAAACAGCCAAGTTCGGTTTCCAGTGATCTAAAAAATTGCGAACAAACTCTCCAACATCAAGTGGAATATATTGATGAATTGTTTTTTTTGGAAGACGTGTATTTATAAGGTTTGCGGATGCAGTTGTGCCTGTGGTTAATAAAATATTTGTTAGAGGACGCTCTTCGACTATGTTTTCAATTAACCCTAGTAAAGCAATAGATTCTCCTACACTTGCTGCGTGAAACCATATTACCTCGCCTTCTGGCCTAATATTACGGGATTGCCCTCGCCTTTCGTTAATTCGACTTGGGTCTTCTTTTCCAGCTTTTAACCTGGCTTCTAGCTTTCGGTTCGCAATTCCAGATAATGTGTCTGAGAGTAGTAAGTATAAATAAAGGAAAAAAGAGCCTCCCATCAAGCTACTTCAAAAAAATATTTTATTATAATTTTAACCATATAAATTGTAAAAACCTGTTATAGCAGATTAAGTTATTATGGGTTCTTATAACCTATGAATTTAAACCACGAAAGCTCCATATAATTTATATTATGCTAGAGTTAATAATTTTGTTTAATTTAATTCCTGCACTAATACAGCCAGAAGTTTTTGTACTCTCTTTGTTATAGAGTAGCGGCATATTATACTTATCAGTTGAAAGTCCACCAGCCATCCGTACGATTAAGTCACCAGCAGCAATATCCCACTCCCAGCAGTCTCGCAAAGTTATAACGGCATCAAACTTTCCTTCTGCAACAAGGCAAAGACGGTAGGCTAATGAAGGTATATACTCTATTTTAGCTCCTTGAACTGAGCCACTCCAGTTACTTTGTTGCATGATTGCAGAAGTAGTTAATAATTTTGAATTTTCAAGGGAGGTCGTTTTCGATATCGAGATAACTTTTCCGTTTAGTGTGGATTGGCTTTCCTCACATGCTGTATACATTAAATTTAAGATAGGGAGGTAAACTACTCCTGCAACTACATTTCCATTCCTCGAAATAGCAAGAGAGTGAGAAAAGGTAGGTTTTCCAGAGATGAAGGAACGAGTTCCATCAATAGGATCTATAATAAATGTATTCTCTTTACTTAACCGATCAGGACAATCCTCAGTTTCTTCTGTTTCCTCGGATAGCCATCCAAAATCAGGACGGTTAAAAAGAAGTTCAGATTTTAACATACGGTTAATACTTATATCTGCTTCTGTGACTGGCCCAGCATCATTGCCTTTTTCCCAAACTTTTGGGTCCTTACGAAAAAATGATTTAGCTATTGTTCCACAAGAAAAAGCTGCTTCTTTTAATAGCGTTAGATCTTTATTGTCCTGCAATTGTTAGACCTTCAATTATTAGGCTTGGAACTACTATACCCCTATAAGGTTTGGAGTCATTTCCTGCTATCATAGATTGAAACATCTCTTTCAAATTTCCTGCGATTGTACACTCATTTATTGGATAAGAAATTTCACCATTTTCCACCCAAAAACCAGAAACTCCTCTTGAATAATCACCAGTATTTTGGTTGATCGTCGATCCAATCATTGAGGTTACTAATAGCCCAGTATGCATTTCTTTAATCAAAGTATTAAAGGAACTCTCTCCTTTACTTAAAATAACGTTAGAGATTGATGGGGTTGGTGGAGAAGATACCCCTCTGGAGGCGTTTGCAGTGCTTGTCTCACCGAGTTGACGCGCGGTCGCTAAATCAAGTGTCCATTCATTAAGGTACCCATCTTTAATTATGGTTCGCTTTAGTGTTGGCAAACCTTCGCCATCAAATGGCCGAGATCCATATGAACGAACTCTGTGAGGGTCTTCAACCAGAGATGTCCCCTTAGGAAAGATGGGTTTCCCAAGTAGTTCGTTTGCCCATGAAGCTCCTTGGACAATAGCGCGCCCATTTATAGCGCTCAGTAAATGCCCTATTAAACTATTAGAGATTCGTTCATCAAAAAGTACAGGAAAATTACCAGTTTTAGGCTTTCTAGAGTTTAACTTTTTGACTGCACGCTCTCCAGCAGTTTTGCCAATCTCTTCTGGCGATATAAGGTCACTTCTATGTGTTCTTGCGTCTCCAAAACCATCTCTTTCCATTCCTAAGCCATCACCAGCAATCGCGCTACAAAATACACCTGAGTGGGACTTTTTATAGCCTCCTGAAAACCCATTTGTTGCTCTAAGATGAATATTTTGTTCGCCATAAAAGGCAGATGTTGATTGAGATTTTGAGATGCCATTAACTTTTAGTGCGGCCCGTTCTGACCGAAGCGCTAATTCCTCGAGTTCTTCAGGTTTTAATTTAGTATTATTATCATATAGTTGTAGGTCGTCCAGATTCCATTCCTTAGCAACCTCAGAAGGTGAAGCAAGACCAATAAATGGATCTACTATTGCTTCGCGAGCCATTGCAACAGCTCTTTCTGCTATTGTTTTAAGTGATACCCTATCTACTAAAGAAGATGATACACACGCCTGCTTTTTGTTAAGAATCACTCTTAGACCTATTTCGGTAGTTTCTGACCTTTCAATGTGTTCAAGATGTCCCTTCAAGACATCTACAGAAATAGATGCGCTGGTTACTGCAATAACATCTGCTGTATTAGCCCCGGCTTTTTTTGCTTCTTCTAGAAGCGCGTTAGTTAAGTCTGAGAGTTTATTTTCCATAACATCGCCTTAAATTATTGTGAAGAGTTAGTATGTTGATTGCAGCTAGGCAAGGATACTTTTTATACTATAGTTAAAACTTATAGTTAATAAAAAAAATTTGGAGATTAAGATAATGTCATTTGAAGGTAAAACGGTAATAATTACTGGTGCTAGTCGAGGTATTGGTTACGAGACAGCAAAATTATTTTATGCAGCTGGAGCTCGAGTTTATCTTACGGCGCGTACGGAGAGTAATCTAAATAAACTTTCGAAAGACCTAGGAGAAAATGCCATAGCAGAAGTTTGTGACGTTGGTATTCTTGGGGAGTTAGAAAGAGTAACAAAAAAAGTTTTACAGGACACTGGTCGAATTGATATTTTGATAAATAACGCTGGGACTATAGATCCGATATCTAATATTCACCTAACCAGCCCTAAAGCTTGGAGCGATGCAATTGATACTAACTTAAAGGGCGTTTTTTATGGTGTACACGCCGTTTTACCCACTATGATCAATCAAAAATCTGGATGTATAATTAATTTAGGTTCGGGTGCGGCTTATAATCCACTAGAAGGATGGAGCCACTATTGCGCGTCAAAGGCTGGAGTTGCGATGTTAACAAAATCTTTACAGCTGGAATTGAAAAACCAGGGAATAAGGGTAATGAGTTTATCACCAGGAACAGTTGCAACAGAAATGCAGATAAAAATTAAAGCAAGTGGGGTGAACCCTATAAGTAAGTTGGACGTTTCTGCGCATGTACCAGCAATCTGGCCTGCAAAGACTTTACTTTGGATGTGTAGCCCAGTTTCTGAACAACATATTGATCAAGAAGTTTCTTTGCGAGACCCTAAAGTATTGAAACATGTTGGGTTACGTTAAATTTGTTTCAAACCTAGTTACCAGTTGTTATTAAAATCCTAATAATTACTACACCGAGTTTAATATGCAAAAAAAAGTAAGAAAACTAGCTATAATAATTGGTTCAGGGCCATCAGGTTTAATGGCCGCAGAACAGTTAGTTTCAAAAGGTTTGGAAGTACTTGTTGCTGAAAGAAAACCTTCATTAGCGCGGAAGTTTTTAATGGCTGGAAAGTCTGGGTTAAATTTAACAAATGATGATAAAACAGAAGAGTTTACTACTAACTTCTATGAAGCCTCAGAATGGCTTGACCCTATATTAAATAACTTCTGTCCTAAGGATGTTATTAAATGGGCAGAGGGTTTAAATGAAGATTTATTTGTTGGTTCAAGTGGCCGTGTTTTTCCAGTGGCAATGAAGGCATCCCCAATTTTACGCTCATGGATAATTAAACTGAAAGATGAAGGTGTTAGTTTTAAAACAGGCTGGAATTGGACTGGATGGAAGGGAGATGAGTTATGCTTTGATACTCCTGAGGGCCCAACTCTCATTAGATCTTCAGTGACTGTCTTATGTTTGGGGGGAGGAAGTTGGAAGCGCCTTGGGTCCAATGGTTTGTGGGTGGATGTATTAGAAAAAGAGGGTGTAGAGATAGAAGAACTTAAGTCTGCTAATATTGGCTTGTTGATTTCTTGGTCAAAAAAAGTAGAAGCACATTTTGGCAAACCCTTAAAAAACATTGCCTTTAGTTCAGGAAGCGTGGCGTCTCGTGGAGAGGCTGTGATTACAAAGAAAGGTTTAGAAGGCAGTGCAATATACTCGATGACTAAGTCAATCCGGAATGGAAATAAGTTAATATTAGACCTTTTGCCAGATTTGACAGAGAATGTTATTTTACACAAAATTAATCAACGAAAATCTAAAATAAGTTTTTCAAATTTTTTACGAAAATCTTTAAAACTAAGCCCTCAAAAAATAACTTTATTTTATGAGTTTGGACTGCCTTTACCGTTAGATAATGAAAGCCTAGCGTTTATTTTTAAAAACCTTCAAGTGAATCATCAAGGCCCTGGCCTTTTAGATGAGGCAATCTCGACTTCTGGTGGAATAAAGAAGAAATCTTTTAACAATAATTTAATGCTACATGCTAGGCCGGGGGTGTTCGTTGCCGGAGAAATGTTAGATTGGGAGGCTCCAACAGGTGGTTATCTATTAACGGCATGTCTATCTTTGGGTTATTGGGCAGGTATTAATGCGGCGGAGTGGGTTAAAAGTTAAACTTCTTAAACGAAATTTTTAGCGAAGAATATAATTATTATTTATCTTCTATTCATTAAAGATAAACGGATCATAGCGCGTTCTATTCTTGCATTATTTGGGGCGTTGGAGTTTGATCGTAGCTCTATGTCTAGGTTAGATAATAAGCTAATAGCGTGCGATAGTTTAGTGGCGTTCCAGGACTTTACCTGTCTGACCAATCTTGCACTTTTGTTAAATGGAACAGGGGGCTTTAAGTTTCTAATGCCTATTTCGGGCCCATTTGACTCATTTGAGGCTCTGTAAAGTTTTTTAAAGTGTGCTGTGGTACTTACACAAATATGGATCAAATTAACACCTTGGGATTCTAGCTTTCTTAATAAAGGACCTACTTCAGACGTCCTACCTTCGGCTACTATATTCGTTGCCTCCTCTATTCCCGCCTCGATTACATAAGGAGCTAGCTCTTTAATGTCGTTGTAAGTTAGAGGGGATGAGTTAGAAAGTTTATATAGACTAATCTTTTCTAAAGTTTGAGAAAACTCATCTGGACTTAAAGATTGACCTAAGTAGAGGAGCTGCTCTAAGGCATCTTTCTCAATATCAGGAAGGTTATATTTTTTTATTTCTGCGATCACTTCCCCTTGAGAGGGAGGGTCGTCGAAAATAGGTGCTATATAAACGTTATTAGCGTCTTCAAAAAGCTTTCTTAATGATGACCTCGGTGACAAAAGAGTTGCTGTAAGTAGAATATGAGCATCTCCGTGTTTCCATTCCATAAAGACACTTTGAATTAGCGTGGTAAAGCGGTCAGAAGCATTTTCTACGAGAATACACCTTCGACCAGGGAAAAACCCCTGAGCTTTTACGGCGTCAATTAGTAGATTTGGTTCCTTACGTAAATCAGTTGTTGATATAATAGTTAACCGCATTTCTTCGTTGGCACTTAATCCTAGTAAAGCGTTAATAAACTCATTTTTTTTCTTTTGAATTCTTGCAGGGTTTACCCCGTATAATAGGAGCCCAGCCATTTGAGGATCAGGCTTTAAGAAATATGTGTTTTTATTTTTTAGCTGCAATTTCATTGATTGGTATTGTAATTCATCATGATAGAAGTTGAAATTTGATCTGCTATTGATGCCATTAGTCTGTCTTGAGCTGCTCGTGCTGCTGTTTCTGTAGCGAGAGTTTGAGAGGAAGCAGAATATGAGGTAAAGGTATTTAATTTATCACTAATAATTAGCGTATTTGTTGCAATTTCTATCAACCTAAAATTAGCACTTCCTATTAGGTTATATCTTGTAATACTCCCTAGGCTTCCTAAACCTTTGCTTGTAATCCCATATGAAACTGAGAGACTAAATACAGGGTTTTCTAGTTGACCAAAATTTTCTTCAAGTTTTGAGTATAACATATAGTCATCTCTATTCCCGGGTGTAGGCAGTACAATTTTTCCTCTTAGGAATTCTGGACCTAAATCTGATTTATAAACAGGAGAAAATGAACAGCCGGTTGTAGCGAGCGATAAGAAAATAAATTTGCGACGATTATATAACGACATTAACTATACGTCCTGGTACATATATTACTTTTTTGGGCTGGCTTTCACCAAGAATTTTAGAAATATTGGAATTAGACAATGCTAATTTCTTTACCTCTTCTTGCGATGAATCGCTTTGGATTATAATCTCTGCTCTCCGTTTTCCGTTTACTTGAATAGGGATCGTTATAGTTTCCATTTTTAAGAGTGATTTATCTGCTTCTGGCCATTTTGCTAATACTAAAAGTCCATCACCGCCTAAAAATCGCCAAATTTCCTCTGCCAAATGAGGAACCATTGGGGACATAAGTTGTGCAAGTACCAGGAAGGATTTTCTCTTTGAGTTTGGTTCTATGGAGGATTTATTAATTGTATTAAAAAACTCATAGATGTGAGCTATGGCTTTATTAAAAGCAAAACCTTCGATCGCATCGGTAATAAGAACGATTGCTTTAGCGGTAGCTTTGTCAAGTTCGTGGTGTTGACCTAATAATTCTAGCTTAGGGTTAAGTTCAGAGACGGATCGCCACACTTTTCCTAGAAATTTCCAAGCCGCTTCAGCCCCTGACGCAGTCCATTCTACATCTCTATCTGGTGGAGAGTCTGATAACACGAACCATCTAGCAGTATCGGCCCCAAACTGGTCAATTATATCTGTTGGGTCCACCACATTTTTTTTAGATTTTGACATTTTTGTTGATGATAAAATTTCGACGGGCTCACCTGTAGCTATTAGAACACTCTTCTCATGGTCAATACTTTCTGGAAGATGAAAAATAGCACGATCATTTTTATCTCTGGTTTGATATACCGCATGTGTAACCATTCCCTGCGTAAATAATGCATTAAAGGGTTCAACAGCTGTTTTTGGTAAGTGGCCAGTTTTATGCATAGCTCTGGCAAAAAACCTAGAATATAAAAGATGTAGTATCGCATGCTCTACACCTCCAATATACTGATCGACATTCATCCAATAATTAGCTTCGTCTAGATTCGTCGGGCTTTTAGATTTTGGATCTGTGAAACGTGCGAAATACCAAGAGGAGTCTACAAAAGTGTCCATTGTATCCGTTTCTCTCTGAGCGGCTTCCCCACATTCTGGACAAAGACATTCCTTCCAAGTTGGGTGTCGATCAAGTGGGTTTCCAGGGACATCTAAATTAACGTCTTCTGGAAGCTTGAGAGGAAGGTTTTCTTTCTTTTCGGAGACAGGGCCACACGCCTTACAATGGACAACAGGAATTGGGCAACCCCAGTAGCGTTGACGAGATAGACCCCAGTCACGCAATCTATACTGTGTTACGGCTTTCCCCCAGCCGTCCTTCTCGGCCACGTCAATTGTTATATCAACAGCTTCTTGTCCTGTAGCTTCGCTGATATTAGCAAAATGGTTGATCCACTTAACCTTCTCTGTTTTCGGAGGGATAAAAGCGTCACTGGTGGTTGCAGTTACTGGTGATGGGTTTTCTATAGCTAAAAAAGTATCTATTATAGGGAGTTCATATTTTTGACAGAACTCCAAGTCTCTTTGATCATGGGCTGGGCACGCAAAGATGGCGCCAGTGCCATAATCCATTAGTATAAAATTTGCGACCCAAACTGGTAATTCCCAACTTTCATCTAATGGATGTTTTACAGTTAAACCAGTATCAAACCCTCTCTTTTCACCTTTTTCTAATACTTCTTCTGAGGTTCCCGTTTGACGTATTGATCTATTGAATTTAGCCAATTTTGGATTGACTATTTCTAGCTCTCTTGAAAGTGGATGATTTGGTGAAATTCCAACAAATGAGGCTCCCATAAGTGTGTCTGGTCGAGTTGTGTAGACGTCAATTGCATCAATAGAAGAAATAGGCTTATTAAGATTAAACTTTAACTCAAGGCCTCTAGATTTTCCTATCCAGTTTGATTGCATGAGTTTGACTTTTTCAGGCCAGTTGTCCATGGTCTCTAATGATTGCAAAAGATCTTCCGAGTACTCTGTTATTTTAAAAAACCACTGTGTTAATTCTTTTCGTTCAACCGGAGCTCCAGATCGCCAGCCCTTACCGTCAATCACCTGTTCATTAGCGAGAACAGTCATGTCTACAGGGTCCCAATTTACCGTTGCACTTTTTCGATATACTAAGCCCTCTTTTAACATATCTATAAATAAAGCTTGTTGTTGGCCATAATACTCTGGATCACAGGTCGCAAACTCCCGTGACCAATCAATCGAAAGACCAAGTGGTTTCATTTGATCACGCATGTCTGAGATATTAGAGTATGTCCACTCTCGAGGGTTGGCACCTATTGCCATTGCGGCATTCTCTGCTGGCATTCCAAAGGCATCCCAGCCCATTGGATGTAGGACCGAAAAACCGCAAGCTAATTTGTACCGAGCGATAACGTCGCCCATTGTATAGTTACGTACATGGCCCATATGGATTCTGCCCGAGGGGTATGGGAACATCTCTAAAACGTAATATTTTGATTTTGATTTATCTTTGACCGCTTTAAACACATTGTTTTCATCCCAAATACTTTGCCAATGTTTTTCGATTGCCTTGGGATTGTAGCGTGACATTTAATATTACTTCCCTTTGAATTGATATTGTTATTCCGGTGTTAACTACAAATAACTGGCTTTTAGTTTTTATAGTTTTCCCTGCTCTTGGTAGATCTGGCGAGCTCGATTTAAAATGGCATTCTCTACTTCCCTAACTGTTTTAGGATCAAGTAGGTTACCATCCTTTGAGATTAACGATACTTTTAAGGACCGGGCATCTAGAGCGGGATCATTTATTAGTACTGTTCCCTTATACCTACGATTAGACCCTGGTACCTTTCCTAAGCCAAACGAAATAATCCCCGTAAAAGGGTCAGCCGATATAACTGGTAAGAAATTTAAAACCTCCAAGGTAGCTACCCATATGTATTTGTTAACTGAAATCGCTGTGTTTTGATCTTTATTTTTATAAAGATCAAAAATAGTTTCCTTTTCTTCAGCAATAGGAGGAGTACTTGCTGGAAGAACGTCCCCAAAGAATTTTTTTTCACCACAGCTGGAAAGAAGTAGGATCATGATTATTGCAGAAAAAAAGAAACCTGATAATTTATGCATTACTTTTCCCTAAGATTAAGTTGATTCACTAATAACCTCCGAAACCTTTGGCGGCAAGAATTAAAGGACATGTATTTTCCAGTTTAACAAAAATAACTGTGACATAGGTGCATCATTAATGAAGTTTAATATTGAGATATAGGAAATAGGTTGAAATTCAGAGCCGTTCGGAAGAATAAAGGTCTTATTCAAGTAATCACTTGAGATAACAATTTTTAGTTGAGGAAAAACAAATGAAAAAAATTCTTTTAGCAACAACAGCACTGGTAGCGACTACAGGTTTTGCAGCCGCAGAAATGTCTTGGTCAGGTTCTGCGAACTTGGGTATGAAATACAGTGATAACGGCTCTACAACTCTACATGAAGAAATCGACCTAGGAATGGCAGCAACTGGTGAAACAGATGGCGGCATTGGTTGGAAAGTTGAAATGGGTCTAGACTCAAACGTTTCTGACGCCACAGCAGCTGGAGCTGTTGACGGTGGTTCTGTAGCAATTTCAGGCGACTTCGGTACAATCCGAGTTGGTAATGTTTCTACTGCAGGTACATCTATTGGTCTTCCTGATGTAGGTTTTGATACTATTGGTATCGACGACGCTGCTGAAAAAGGTAGAAATGCTGGTGCTGGTATAGATGTTCAATGGAACTACGCTATGGACGACATTGCTCTAATGGGATCTTTCGGCTCATCAAGTGATGCCATGGCGATTTCTGCGAAATGGACAAGCGGTGCATTGTCAATTGGAGTATCACACGCGGCAGCAGGCGCAACAGGCGGTGCAGATGCAACTGCAGCAAGTATCGGAACATCAGTTGGTGGTTTCTCAGTTAACATGATGGCTGCAAGCCATAGTACTTCTGCAAATGACTCAGTAGGACTTTCTGCTTCTATGCCAGTTGACGGATTTGGAACTGTTACTTTTGTAACAGGATCAAATGATACAGATTCTAAATCATCATGGGGTGTAGGTTTCTCTAAAGCTCTAGGTGGCGGTGCTACACTAGCAGGTGCTTATGGTTCAGCTAATGGTAATGATGTAGCTGATTTAGGTATCGGTTTTTCATTCTAAATAGTAGAAAAATTTAAAGTTAAAGAGCGGGCTTATGCCCGCTCTTTTTTTGATAAACCCCAAAAATAAAAACTAATTGGCTCATTTGATGTCTTTAAATTCAATTAAATTACTTGTTTCCTCCCACGAAAAAAAACTAGGAGCTATTGAAGGAAGTACAAGTATTATTGCTGTTTCAAAACTTCAACCTAATGAGAGAGTTGAACTTGTACTAAAATCTGGTCATAGGATTTTTGGTGAAAACAGAGTTCAAGAAGCAAATGCTAAGTGGCCAAAGTTTAAGCAAAAATTCAAAAATATTGAACTCCATTTACTAGGCCCCCTCCAAAGAAATAAGGTTCGAGACGCAGTAGAACTTTTTGATTTTATACATACGGTTGATAGTATAAAGTTAGCTCAACGTATTTCATTAATTATGGAAGAGGTGGGCCGTTGTCCAAAGCTCTTTATTCAAGTTAACACCGGTAAGGAACCTCAAAAGGCAGGTGTTGATGTTGATAATTTAGAAAAGTTATTAACAACTTGTTCTGAATTACGGCTTCCAGTGGTAGGTTTAATGTGTATTCCACCAGTATTGGAAGACCCCTACCCACACTTTGAGGTACTAAGAACTTTAAAGGGAAAGTATAACTTAAGGGAGCTTAGTATGGGTATGAGCAACGACTTTGAGAAAGCAATATTAGCGGGTGCAAGTTATATCCGTGTTGGTTCTGCAATTTTTGGAGAAAGACCATAACTCTAAACATTACCTAACAATAATTTTAGAATATGGTTTTAACCTTTTTGTTATCCATAAGAGATGATGGGAAGCCAATGCAATGCAACCTTCTGTGGGATGTCTTGCTTTCCGCCAGGAGTGTACAAAAATAGCAGACCCCTTTCCTTTTTTTGGCAACGGCCAGTTCCAGTCTGTGAGTAAGATCACATCATAAAGAGGGTCAGGTCTAGAGAGTACTTCGTGATTATATCGGTATGGGTGTTTTCCAATCCTGTTATAATTTGGATCCTTGATATCGTCAGACCAAATATCATATGGTTTAATAGTCTTTGCCCAATAACATGGTTTTGTTATGCGGTCAGGTCTATATAATACACTTATGATCTTGTGATTACCGCTTGGGGTTGCATTATCTCCCTCTCTTTTATTAGCAGTTATACCGGTTTTTCCAATGCTGACAGGAAAAAACCTTCCTGCAAAATGTAATCCCCATTTTGTGACATTTAAATCTGCGCTACTCAATTAAGTGCCCAGATCGCTTTACCTTAGTGTGAAGATAATCAGTGTTATCTGCGGTGCGACCCACTTTTAACGGGAGCCTTTCTGTTACAACAATACCATTTTCCTCAAGCATACCAACTTTCTGAGGATTGTTTGTAAGTAATTTAATTTTGGAAAAACCTAAACTTGTTAAGATTTCAGCTCCAATTTTAAAATCTCTTTCATCATCTTCAAACCCTAACCTATGATTGGCATCTACTGTATCAAAACCTTGGTCTTGTAGTGAGTAAGCCCTTATTTTATTAGTTAAACCGATTCCACGACCCTCTTGATTTAAATATATGAGCAATCCTGCCCCATATGCAGAAATTTGCTCTAATGCTCCATTTAGCTGTGGACCACAGTCACACTTCAAAGATCCTAGAACATCTCCTGTAAAGCAGGTGGAATGTAACCTTGTTAGCACAGGACTATTCCTGGAGGGCCTACCAACCTCTATAGCGTAATGTTCCTCACCACCATCGCTTGGTCTGAAAACTGTCATTTTGGTATTTCTAGAGGCATAAATTGGGAGTTTAGCACTCACTACTGGTTTTAGTGGAGTAGATTTGGATAATCCAATTTTTAAGTTTTTATGTGATAGAAAGGTTAGGTTATGTTGATCAGAGTAAGTTTTTCCATCATCAATATTTACTAATATAACTGAAGGTAAAAGTTGTGCTTCTTTAGCAAGTTTGATGGCACCACGAGCTATCACAGCATTGCTATCTCTTAGAGCTTTTAATGGCCCTTTCATAGGTGTTACTAGATCCATAGATGGATCAGCTATTGCTTTTACCCACTTAGCATTGATGTTTTGAGGAACATCTATTCTAACAAGATCTTGATCATAAGGTGCTAACTTTAAGGTTTTTGCTCTCCAACCTGTAATAGCAATACTTAATGAATTGATTTCTTGTAACTTCTTTAACTTATTTTGATCTATATTCTCTGCAGAAGCAATAATTGTGTTTTCTATTACAATGGGTATACCAACCCTTAAATCATTTCGTGCTCGAGCTAGTATTTCAAAGGTATTGGGACGTATAGCCATCTAATTTCCTAGAGTAGTTTATTTCAAGTCGTTTTGAATCTCTTCTAATTAAATTTAATAGAAAAATATATATGCTAACGTTACATTACGTTCCAGGTTTTATATAGCTTTGATTTTAGTTAACTATTCAACTAGTCTGTAAGTCGTAAAGGAGCGCTAATGGTAAGTTTCAAGAATATCACTATTATTTCAGATGACATTGAATTTGTGGACGCTTTGGGAGTTTTGTTAGAAGATTCTGAGAATTATAACATTAAGATGGTGAATTCCACTAACCTTAAAACTAAGGACGCTTTCGATAACCTTCCTGAAGTTATAATAGTTGATAGCTTTACTGCTCTTTTAAATAAAATTTTTTTAACTGAATCTCTGTCTAGGATGATTAATTTAGTTCCGGTTATATATCTAAGCCAGAATGATAATGAAGTTAATGACACTAATTTTACTAATTTACCTAAGCCAATCTACTTTCCTCAACTTCTTAAAGCTATCAAAAAAGAAATGAGAGGTTTTGTTATCAATAAAAACAGAGAGATAGAGATCGGTCCTTACTCCTTTAATTACTTGATGAAGAGGTTGGTAACAAAAACTGGTAGTGAGATAAGGCTTACTGAAATGGAAACAAAAATTTTAAATTTTTTGTATAAATCAAATGGTAAACTTATAAAAAGGGATACCCTTTTAACAGAGGTTTGGGGATATAAATCTGAAGTTATGACCCATACTCTTGAAACACATATTTATAGGTTGAGAAAAAAAATTAGCCTTAATTGTATTAGTCAAACCTTGCTTGTAAGTGAATCTGGTGGATACCGGTTAGATTTATAATTAGACATATTAATAATGTGGAATCAGTTAAATGAAACTTAAAATTGCTACTTGGAACATAAATTCTGTAAGGTTGCGTATGCCCCTTGTTGTAAAGCTCTTAGAAAGGGAACAACCAGATATACTGTGCCTTCAAGAGTGTAAGAGCCCTGTGAGTGATATACCCTTAGACGCTTTACGAAGTATAGGTTATGATTATTTAGTTGCGAGGGGTCAGAAAGGTTATAATGGTGTGGCAACAATTTCAAAAATACCAATAGAGGATGCTGGTTCTATTGATTTTGCTGGGCTTGGTCAGGCTCGCCATGTTGCTGTACGGCTTGAGAACGGTGTTACAGTACATAATCACTACATTCCAGCAGGTGGAGATATTCCTGATAGAGAACAGAATATGAAATTTGGTCAAAAGTTGGACTACCTGAAAGATCTTAAAGTAACTTTTGAAAGCAATATTCCAAAAAAATCCATTCTAGTTGGAGATTTAAATATAGCGCCCTATGAGAATGATGTTTGGTCTCATAAACAGCTGTTAAAGGTAGTTAGTCATACTCCAGTTGAAGTTGAAACTTTACTGGATGTTCAAGAATCTGGTAATTGGGTTGATGTGATTCGTCAGTTTATACCAAATGGAAAGTTGTATTCTTGGTGGTCTTATAGGGCTAAAGATTGGCAAAAAGCAGATAAGGGACGTAGACTAGATCATGTTTGGGCGACAAGAGACATAGCGCCCTTTATTGAAGAATGCTATGTTGTTAAGGAAGTTAGAGGTTGGGATAGACCGTCAGACCACGTTCCAGTTTTTGCGATATTTGATTTTTGATACCCCTGGCAGTAAGAGTTGCAAAATTTTGTTTAAAAAGAAGAGTTAAAAAAAATGTTAACAGAAAATAATAATTTAAATGATTTAATAAAAGACGGAACTGAGTCGACATTTATGTCCGACGTAATAGAGGCGAGTAAAGAGGTTCCCATTATAGTAGATTTTTGGGCACCTTGGTGCGGCCCGTGTAAAACTCTTGGACCCGCTTTAGAAGCAGCTGTCTTGGCTGTTAAGGGTAAAGTAAAAATGGTGAAGATAGATATTGACCAAAGCCAACAAATAGCGGCCCAGCTACAAGTTAAATCAATTCCAACAGTTTATGCATTTTTTGATGGAAAACCAGTGGATGCCTTTCAGGGTGCTCAACCAGAAAGTGAAATAAAGAAATTTATTGAAAAATTACTTACCCTAACGAATGATGACTCTGACTCTGGTCTAGACGAGGCTATTTCAGCTGCGGAGCAAATGTTAGAGGAGAAAGATTTTGCAAGTGCGGCAGAGACTTTTGCTGCAATTCTGGGAGAAGACCCTGTAAATTCCAAAGCATATTATGGATTGGCTAAAGCCTATTTAGAGCTTGGGGAAATTGAGAAGGTAGAGCACTTGATTGAAAACATACCAACTGAGTTACAGAATTCTACAGATATAGAATCTATTAAAGTGACTCTTAACTTATTAGCTCGATCTAAAGGGTTAGCTGGTGTTGAAGAACTAACAAGTTTAGTTGAAGAAAATCCAGAAGATAAGCAAGCCAAATTAGACTTAGCACTCGTCCTGATTAAAGAGACCCGAATTTCTGATGCGATAGATCATTTACTTGAATTGTTTCGGATTGATCGGGATTGGAATGAGGAAGCAGCAAAATCAAACTTATTAACAGTTTTTGATACCATGAAACCTGATGACCCATTAGTCCTTAAGGCAAGACGAAGATTATCGTCGTTAATTTTTAGTTAGGGTTTATGTTAGGCGGTACTCAACAATGTTTCTAAACAAAAACTTACCAGAGGTAATACCAATTTTTCCATTGCCGGGTGCTTTACTTTTGCCGCGAGCAAACCTTCCCCTTCAGATTTTTGAACCGAAGTATCTTCAAATGTTAGAAGACTGCCTAAAGAGCCCAGACCGTTTAGTGGGTATGATTCAATTCAATTATAAAGAAAAAGGTAAAGAAAAACTTCATACTGTAGGCTGTGCTGGTCGTGTGCAACAATTTTCTGAAACACCAGATGGACGATATATGATCACATTGACAGGCATCTCTAGATTCAGAATAGTTGAAGAACAGGTAAGTTTAAGTGCTTATAGGAAGGCACTTGTTGATTGGAAAGGATTTGAGAATGATCTTGGTCCAGTAGAAAAAGATGAGGCTTTTGATCGAGATTATTTTATGAAACTATTGGCAAGGTTTTTTGTATATGCGGACCTTAAAACTGATTGGAATAGTTTAAAAGATGCTGATGAAGAGTTATTAGTTAATTCCCTATCGATACTTTGTCCTTTTGAATCTGAAGATAAGCAGGCGCTTTTGGAGGCACCCTGTTTAAGTGCTAGGCGAGAAACTTTAATAACATTATTAGAATTTTCTCTATTAGGGGGAAATTCAGGGAGGTCGCTTCAATGACTGATGGGAAACCAAATCGACTCATGTTAGAAAATCTAGTTTGCCCAATTACGCAGGGAACTTTAAAATTTGATAAAAAATCTAATGAATTAATTTCTTTTGAGGCTAAGTTAGCTTTTCCAATTCGAGGAGGTATTCCTATCATGCTAATTGATGAAGCTCGAAAGCTGGACTAATATTTAAAGAGTAACCCCTTGTAATAAACGTGGCTGATCACCGTTTAAACCTGTAGCTTCTCTTATTAAAAATTGTTTTAATAGGGTTGTTTTATTGATTAACCCCATGCCTAAATTTCTACCTAGACGCAAATACGAGTTATCATTTGAGAATAATGTATTAAAGAAATCTGTAGAGCTACCTAAACTTTTAGAGTCAAACCTTCTCCACGCACTGTATCGATCTAGTACATTTCTGGTACCTATATCTTCCCCTCGTCTGTACGCATCTACTAAAACCTCTGCGATTGTGGCGATGTCCCTTATCCCCTGGTTAAAACCTTGACCGGCTAGAGGGTGAATAGAGTGTGCTGCGTCTCCAACCAAGGCTAAACGCTCTCCAGTAAAGCTATCCGCGGTTATTAAATTTAGTGGATAAGAAAACCGTTCTCCAGATACTTTTATATCCCCCAAAAAACTACCAAAGGCAGGTCTTAATTTTTCTAAAAAAGCATTGTTATTTAATTTTGATGTCTGTTCTCCAATTTCTTTTGATAGAACCCAAACTATAGAAGAATTATTTTTTGTGAGTGGTAAAATTGCTAATGGCCCTAATGGCATAAAGAACTGATGTGCTATCCCATTATGATTTTTTTCGTGCTTTACTGCTGTTACAAGTGCTTGTTGTTGATAATTTTTATTTTGAAATAATATACCAGCTCTTTTTGCCGTTGGGCTTCCTCTCCCGTCACACGCTAAAATTACTTTTGTGTTGATAATATTTCCATCCTCTAGAAATACCTGATTTTTATTATTTTCAAGCTTGTTATTTACTACATTTCCACTAAATCTTTTTATATTATCAGATGCATTTATGCAGTTATTAAACTCCCTTTTCAAATGTCGATCTTCTACCATATACGCAATGGGATCGTTACCTATTTCGCTATGATTGAAATGCATTAAAAATGGGGAGGGTCCAATACCTGGATGGCCATCGGTAACTTTTATATCAAGTATGGGTTGAGCATTTTCTTTTAAGGCTGGCCAAATATTAATTGCTTTAAGTAGCTTTTGTGAAGCAATGGTTAATGCGTAAGCTTTTCCATCAAATTTTTGATTACTTGAATAATCCTTAGCCAATGTGTTCCCGTCTACAAGAGCTACTCTTAGGCCAGTAGTTCCTAGAACTAAAGACAGAGTTAACCCATTCAACCCACTACCAATTATTACTATATCTGATGTATATATCATTATGGCATGTAATCTAGAAAACTTATGGTTGTCCATGGGGATACTTAGGGTTAGTTTCTAACAATGAATAGGAGAATAGAAACATGACAAAAGATTGGCTTTCTATGACAGCAAGTGCGCTAGGAAGGGGTATTGAGGTTGGAAATATTGATCCTGTTGAGTTGATGGAGATGTATATTGAAACTGCAAAAAACCACCATTTTAGTGATAAAATTTTTGCTCGATTCACGGAAGGTAGAGCATTAAATGAATCTGAGAAGTCAAGAGTTCGGGCGAGAAAGGGTGTTCGTAAAAGCCTTTTGGATGGTGTGCCAATCTCCTGGAAGGATTTATTTGATACAGCGGGAGTAGTTACTGAAGCGGGGTCACTTTTATTAGAAAACCGGACCCCTGAATTTGATGCGGATGTTCTGAAAAATGCCACTGATGCTGGTTTAGTTTGCTTAGGAAAAACGCATATGTCTGAACTCGCATTTTCGGGGTTAGGAGTAAATCCTATTACAAATACACCCCCATGTGTAAATGATCTTACTGCTGCTCCTGGAGGGTCATCTTCTGGTGCTGCAGCTTCGGTTGCATTTAATTTAGCAGCGGCGGGAATAGGATCAGATACTGGAGGCTCAGTTCGAATACCGGCTGCGTGGAATGATTTAGTAGGGTTAAAAACCACAATTAATCGACTGTCTGTGCGTGGAACGGTACCTTTAAACCCAGATTTCGATACAGTTGGTCCCTTGTGTCGATCAACTGAGGACGCATTACACTTATTGTGTGCCCTAGAGGGTAGGAAAGTGCCTAATTTACAAAGTATAGAAATCAAAAACCTTAAGTTAATGGTATTAAAAACAGGGACATTTGATGATATATGCCCAGAGGTGGCCGACGGCTTTAATCGCGTACTGGATGCACTAAAAGATCAGGGTGCGTCTATAGTGGATAGAGATATAGTAGAAGTTGAAAGTGCTCAGATATTAGGAAATACGGTCTTCCCAGCAGGAGCATATGGTACTTGGAAGGCAGAAATAGAAGCGGCACCACAGCTAATGTTTCCAGAGATTTTAGATCGTTTCAGGGGGGGTAAGAATGTTTTGGCTTCTGATTATATACAAGCATGGATTAAGCTAAGGGAACTTAGAAATGAATGGCTAAACAAGACATCTGAATATGATGCCGTAATTCTGCCGACATCTCAAATTTTACCACCAAATATCGAACTTTTAAAAAATGATGGTGACTATTATAAAAAGAATAATCTTTTAGCACTTAAAAATACTCGAATTGGAAATTTAATGGGTTTGGCATCTCTGACTTTACCAACAGGTGTATCCTCTACAGGTTTTATGCTAATGTCAGGACCAAATTCTGAAGATATGTTACTTAGTATTGGTGCCGCAATAGAAAAGATAGTTAATTAAGAGACTAAAAAGACACAATTTTATAATTTAGGTATATAGTTTTAATTTCTTTTTGTAGACCTTAGCGTCAACAAAGGTTAATTTAGGGTTAACAGGGCAATTAGGATCCTGATTTTGTGAGGCACAAGTAGGTCAATGACCTTTCCAGAGCGGTTTTCAGAGCTGCCACCATACGCATTTCCGCGTTTGCGGACACTCCTCGATGGAATAAGTCCTGGTAAGGAACCAATAGATATGACTATTGGAAACCCAATGCATCAATTTCCACAATGGATTTCTAATATACTTAATGAACATATTAGTGAGTTTCGAGGCTATCCGCCAAATGACGGAACGAATGAAATTCGAATGGCAATATCTAAGTGGTTGAAGCTTAGATATGGCGTGGACTATGACTTTGAAAATCAAATATTTCCATTAAATGGAACACGTGAGGGCTTATTCAATGCTGCTTTGGCATTATGCCCTGAAACAAAAAGTGGCGATAAATCAATAGTATTAATGCCTAACCCCTTCTATCAAGTATATGCTGTTGCCGCCTTTGCCGCTAATGCAGAACCCATTTATGTAACAGCAGACATTGATAATGGATTTTTACCAGACTACTGTGGTTTGTCATCTGAAATTTTAAATAGAACAGCGATTGCGTATATTTGCTCGCCATCTAATCCTCAGGGATCTGTTGCAACACGGGAGTATTGGAAAGAATTAATACTATTGGCAGAAAAGTATGATTTTAAGATTTTTTCGGATGAGTGTTACTCTGAAATCTATAGAACCAACCCACCAATAGGTGCACTAACGGTAGCAACAGAAATGGGGATTTCGTCAGAGAGAATTGTTTTATTTAATTCATTGTCTAAAAGATCCAATTTGGCAGGCCTAAGGTCTGGATTTGCGGCGAGTGGACCGAAAAATGTAAAAGCAATGAGGGTATTAAGGAATTATGGAGGGGCTCCTTTATCTCTTCCGTTACAGAGGGTTTCTGAAAAAGTTTGGGGAGATGAAGTACACGTTGAAGTTAATAGGAATTTATATCAAGAGAAATTAAACTTAGCAGATGAGATTTTTAAAAATATAGAAAACTATAAATCTCCTGAGGCTGGTTTTTTTCTATGGCTTGAGGTCAAAGATGGCGAAGAAAGGTCTAAAGCGTTATGGACAGATTTTGGGGTCAAGGTTTTACCTGGAAAGTATTTGGGCCGTGAAAGCTTTGGTCAAAACCCTGGGGCGAACTATGTAAGAGTTGCATTGGTTGCGCCTATAGAGGAAATGAAGAGTGGGCTTATACGTGTTAAAAATTGTTTTTATGAATAAAGGTTAAATTTAGAATATGGCATTTCAAGTAAATCAAAGAGAGCCGATTTTTGATAATAATATTAAATTAATTATCGATAGGCGTAGCCGAGAATTATTTGGTTTATTATTGATCGGGGTCAGCCTTTTTCTATTTACACTTCTACTGTCTTATAATGCTGAAGATTCAAGCTGGCTGTCGTCTAGCAGTAAAAGTCCCAAAAACATAATGGGACAGTTTGGAGCATCTACTGCTAGCCTACTCTTTTTGATAGTTGGTTTGAGCTCGTGGGTCATACCGAGTCTTTTGACAGCTTGGGGTCTTAGGTTTTTATTACACATTGGCTCAAATAGAGCTTTAGGAAGATTAGTTTTTTCTCCAATAGCGATAGCTCTAATATGTATTTTTGCGTCGTCCAACCCAACCTCCACCGAGTGGAGTAATCCTTTTGGTCTTGGAGGCCTTTTTGGTGACATGGTTTTAGGAGGTATTATCAATATTTTTTCAATTAAAAGCTTAGTTGGACTGAACTTATTAACCTTAACTTTGTTTATATTTTCGGCAAGTGCTACTTTTTTTGTATTTGGATTCAGTTTTATTGAATTAAAAAAAACTGGAGGGATATTTTTTACTTTCCTATCATTTATCTTTAAGTCGAGCTCAAAATTACTATCCTTTATTGTTGGTTTTATAACCCTATCAATCATTCGAACTAAAAGTTTTAATCAATCTACAATAGAGTTAGATGGTATTTCCAAAAATATAGAACGGAATCACACAGAGATTTCCTTTGAAAAAACATATGCAGAGATAGTACCAAAAGCACTGAAAGAGTCATCTAAATTAAAATCTACACTTTCCTATATTTTTCTCCGAACCCGTGCCGATAGTAGGTTGAATAAAATAGAGCCTAAAATATCAAATATGCATAGTGAAGTTAAAAGTGATCGCCTGAGTTCAAAGATATCGTCAATTATAAAAAGTAGGAAAGAGGTACAGGAGAAACTGAACCCTGGAGAGATGGAAGAAAGAGTTTTGTCGGGTGTTGATGATGATTCAATGGAGGTGATTCTTAGCAAGAGTGATGAGAACTTAATTTATAATCAAACTAATGAACCTTTTGATCAACTCAAGGAAGGGATTTATAAATCAAGTGAGGTAGAGGCTTCAAAAGTGGCAATTACAAAAGCTGTTATTAAGTATCCTTTACAAAAGAGGGTGGTGCCTTCAAAAAAAGCAGAGGAAGATTCTCAACCAGCTCTAAAGTTTGAAGATACGAAAGTAACGTATGAGTTACCGCCTCTTAATGTCCTTACAAACCCCGTAGTAATTGAACGTCAGCAAATGAGTGATGAAGCTTTAGAAGAGAATGCTAGAATGCTAGAGGCTGTCCTTGATGATTACGGCGTAAAGGGTGAAATAGTATCTGTTCGCCCAGGGCCAGTTGTTACCATGTATGAATTAGAGCCTGCACCAGGATTAAAGGCATCTAGAGTTATTGGTCTTTCTGATGATATAGCTAGATCAATGTCTGCGTTATCTGCCCGTGTCTCTACAGTCCCTGGGCGTTCTGTAATAGGCATTGAGCTACCAAATGTGATTCGTGAAACAGTAGTTTTGAGAGAAATACTATCATCAAGGGATTTTGGCGATGGAAAACAAAAGCTTCCACTTGCTTTAGGAAAGGATATTAGTGGGAGTCCGATTGTTGCTAATTTGGCAAAGATGCCACATCTACTTATAGCGGGTACAACTGGATCAGGTAAGTCTGTAGCCATAAATACAATGATCTTAAGTCTCTTATATAAGCTCTCCCCTGAAGAGTGTAGAATGATAATGATTGATCCTAAGATGTTAGAGTTAAGCGTTTATGATGGAATCCCCCACCTTTTATCTCCTGTAGTCACAGACCCTAAGAAAGCAGTTGTTGCTCTAAAGTGGGTGGTTGGAGAGATGGAGCAACGTTACCGAAAAATGTCAAAGATGGGAGTTAGAAACATTGATGGTTTCAACGGGAGAGTGAAAGAGACTCTTGCAAAAGGGGAACTATTTTCTAGGACTGTGCAAACAGGGTTTAGTGATGAGACAGGTGATCCAGTGTTTGAAACTGAAGAGTTTAAACCAGAAAAAATGCCATATATAGTAGTTATCGTAGATGAGATGGCAGACTTGATGATGGTGGCTGGAAAAGAGATAGAGGCATGTATCCAAAGATTAGCGCAGATGGCGCGTGCTTCTGGTATTCACTTAATCATGGCCACACAACGCCCATCTGTTGACGTAATTACTGGCACAATAAAAGCAAACTTTCCTACACGTATTTCATTCCAAGTCACATCGAAAATTGATAGTAGAACAATATTAGGTGAAATGGGTGCCGAGCAGCTCCTTGGAATGGGAGATATGCTTTATATGGCAGGTGGGTCAAAGATAACACGTATTCACGGCCCCTTTGTAAGTGATGAAGAAGTTGAAGAAGTTGTCAATCACCTAAAGTCATTTGGGCCTCCAGAATATATGTCCAGTGTTTTAGAAAGTGTTGATGAAGGAAAAACTAATGAAATTGATTTAGTTTTAGGGTTGGGAAGTGGAACTGATGGGGATAACACACTTTATGACATGGCGGTACAAATTGTAATAAATGATCGAAAATGTTCAACCTCATATATCCAGAGGAAACTTGCTATAGGTTATAATAAGGCTGCTAAAATTGTTGAAGAAATGGAAGAGGCTGGACTAGTTTCTTCGGCGAATCATGTTGGGAAGAGAGAGATTTTAGTACCTGAAAGGTAAATTTTAGAAAATAAGTTGCATTAATATTTAGTATTCAGGATTTTAAAAATTGGGAAGAAAAACATTATTAACCGTCTTTATTATTGCTTTGTTTGGCGCACCTGTAAGAGCTGAAAAAATCTCTCTTTCAAATCTCTCTAGCTATTTGGAGTCAATTAAAAAAGTCTCTGGAAGCTTTACTCAGATCAACAGTGATAAAACTGTATCAACTGGGAGGATATTTCTTTTTCGTCCAGGGAGAATGAGAATGGAGTATAAAACCCCAGATAATAGTTTGGTGATAGTGGGCGGTAGTCAGATTGCAGTATTCGACTCAAAGTCTAATACACATCCAAGGGTATTCCCTTTAAGAAAAACACCGTTAAAGATTTTGTTAGAAAAAAAAATTAACTTAAAAACATCAGATATAATTATTAGGCATGAAGAAGTAGAAAATTCTACAGTGGTGGTACTACAAGATCCAAAGCTTTCATCATATGGAAGTTTGAAGTTAGTGTTCACAGATCACCCTGTTACCTTAAGACAGTGGGTTATTACTAATGAGATGAGTGATCAGACAGTTTTAAAGTTTAAAGATTTTATAAATCAACCGAATATGTCTTCGAACAGGTTTAATATATCGCTTGAGATCGATAATAGAGAGCTAGATTAGTTATTACCGTAAAATTTTAAATTAAAAAGAAAAGTATCATTGGTATATAAACTATTGATAAAATAGTTGAAACTATAACTAAACCAGCGACATCCTCGGCGTCGCTGTTATATTTTGTGGCTAATAGGTATGATGTTACTGCCACTGGAGTGGTGAGTTGTAGTAATAATACTGAAAATGGTATGTGAGACAGTTCAAAATATTTTCCAGCTCCTATAGCGGCTGATAAGCAAAGTAAAAATTTTATAGTAGTTAACCCTAATGCCCTTGAAAGATTCTGTAGACGAAGTCTTGCAATGGCAACACCCAGTGTTATTAGCATTAATGGTATTGCCATCTGCCCTATAAGCTCAAGTGTAGAAGTAAGAAACTTTGGTGTTTCCCAGTCGTTAATAAGGAATATGGCGCCCATTAAGGTCCCCCAGACTAATGGTTCCTTCAGTACTTTTGATATAGAGCCGCCCCCAGAGATAACCCATACACCAAAAGTAAAATTATAAACTGCCATAATAGCAAATACTACTACAGCGTAACCAAGGCCTTCCACGCCAAACGCAAAAAATGCTAAAGGAAGCCCAAGGTTTCCAGTATTTCCAAAGGTAAGGGGTGCAAGAAAAGTTGTAATATCTAATTTTGTTATTTTTATCAATATGAAACAGGCCAGAGTTACGAATGCATATGCACCTATTGTAGCAAAACAGATTGCCCGGAGTGTTTCACTTGGGATATTTGTATTCATTAAGGCTACAAAGATTAAACAGGGTAGAGCTAAAGTCATTGCTAACCTAGTGACGAACTCTATCTTGTATTCAAAGCCTAATTTTACCCATATAAAACCAATTGCGGTCAGTAAAAATACTGGAGCTGATATTTGAAATACATTAAAAACTAGATTCATTATTGGATTCCTGCAAAAGAGACATATATAATAGACAAGTCAGTAAATGATAGTTTATCTAAAGGTATTAAAGGTTTCAATTATATGCTTAAGTCACATGCAAAATATACACTAGGGCAGGTTGTTTGCCATAAAAAATACCCATTTAGAGGAGTTATTTTCGATGTGGACCCAGAGTTTTCAAATACAGAAGAGTGGTACGATAATATTCCCCTTGAAAACCGCCCTAAGAAAAACCAACCGTTTTATCACTTGCTCGCAGAAAATGATGAAAGCTACTATGTTGCATATGTGTCTGAACAAAACTTGGACATAGATAAGTCTGGTGAGCCTGTTAGTCATCCAGACCTTGCTGCCATGTTTGGCGACTATGAGGGTGGTGGAAAATACCCTTTACAATTTGACTTTAACTAGTAACCAAGCGCACATCCATCTTTTCGAGGGTCAGAGCCTCCTTGCAAGACCCCCTTTTCGTGGTCAATTAAAATAGCTTGAGCACCGCCTATTGGCTCTACTGGTATTGAAACTTTGTGTCCGAGGTCTTCAAGTTCAGAATAGATATTTTTTGCGTAACCTTTTTCGATCTTCATATCCCCTTGGTCTGAAAAAGACCTAGGACCATCTATAGACGTCTGCGGGTCCATTTCATAATCAACAAAATTTGAAATAAAACGTGAGTGACCATTTGGTTGATAGGCACCCCCCATAACACCGAAGGGCATAATGACTTTCTCATTTTGTTTAATCATACCGGGTATAATTGTATGCATAGGACGTTTGTTTCCACCAATCTCATTGGGGTGGCCCTCAGTTAAATTAAAACCACTTCCACGATTTTGAAAAAGAATACCATATTTTTCAGATGCAATACCTGATCCGAAACTCTGAAAAATTGAGTAGATTAGAGAGACAGCCATGTGATCTTTATCGACTACAGTTAGGTATATTGTATCTTTGTGAACCTGTTCTGAGACAGTGGATGGTGAGTTTATAGCCTTGTTTGGGTTAATAAGCTTCGCTAAGGCATTAGCCGTGTCATTTGAAAGCATATGCTCTAATCGCGTCACATAATCCGCATCTGCCAAAAATCTATTTCTTGCATCATAGGCAAGCTTTGCTGCTTCGGCTTCAATGTGAACTCGTTGTGAACCAAAAGGGTCCATGCTAGAAATATCAAAACTTTTTAATATATTGTTCATTAAAATAGCAGTTGCACCGTGTCCATTTGGCGGATGCTCCACTAACTCTATACCCTTATAGAAACCCGAAATAGGGTTAGTATACTCGCACTTGGTAGAAGAAAAGTCATCAAGGGTATGAGACCCACTTAATTGACTTAAGGAATTAACCATATCTTCGGCAACCTCACCTTCATAGAAAGCCTCACGGCCCCACTTCGAAATTTTACGCAAAATCTCTGCCTGTTTTGGAGCTTTAAACATTTGACCTGGTTTAGGTGCTTGGCCATTTAGTAGATAAAACTCTTTAGCAATACCCTGTAAGTTTTGTTCATTTTTCTCCCAGTCAAAACTGGTCCTTGGACCAACTGGGACCCCAGCCTCAGCATAATATATAGCTGGCTTTAAAGTTTCAGCCATACCTATATTTCCATAATCCTTAGATAGTCTACAGAAAGCATCGATGGCGCCAGGGATGGTCACCGCATCTGCTGTGCCTGTTGGCACAACAGTTAGGCCTTTGGATGTGAGCTTTTGAGGAGTTAATGATTTAGGAGACTTCCCAGAACCATTCAGTGCAATGATTTCTTCTGAATTCTTAGGTTTTAAAAGAACAAAACAGTCCCCACCTATACCAGTCATTTGTGGCTCACATAGACCTAGCAAAACTGCCCCAGCAATAGCCGCGTCAACAGCATTTCCACCAGCTTCTAGAATTGATAGAGCAACCTTGCATGCCAATGGATTTGAAGTAGCACACATGGCGTTACTAGCAAACACTGGAGATCTACCCGGTAAGTGAAAGTTTCTCATAATTTTAACCTTGTTATTATTTTGATTGGATGCAACATTTATTACTCATTCCGTCGACATAAAGTTGTTGATAGCTATATTAATAGAAATTCAAATGGTTGCTATGTGGTATACCAATACACCTGACATTGGTGACGTCAAGTGTTGCCAAAACCATTTAGAAGTCAAAATTCTGTTAAATAAAATCTGTTAGTGTCCATTGTAAATATTTAGGAAGTACTTTTTAGTAAATAGTGAGATTCCAAATTTTATTACTAAAAAGGTTTTTGATGATTGATTATGAAGGTTTAACTAAAAGAGTACTAAGTTTAACTGAAGGAGAGGATGATCAGGTTAGCTTAATGGCTACTGTAGTATGTGAAGTTCACTGGGCTGATGACAGGTTTGACTGGACTGGTTTTTATAGAGTAGTAGGTCAAAATTTATTGAAGATAGGACCCTATCAGGGAGCGCATGGATGCCTCACTATACCTTTTTCGCGAGGCGTGTGTGGGGCTGCTGCAAGAACTGGAGAAATCCAGTTAGTTTCGGATGTCTCTGATTTCCCAAAGCATATTGCATGCAGCGCAAGCACTCAGTCCGAGTTGGTAGTTCCTGTTCGAGATAAAAATGAAAATTTAATTGCTGTTTTTGATATAGATAGTAATGTCCTTAATGCTTTTGATATAGATGACGCTAATCAAATTTCTAACCTTTTGACGAAAGTTTTCAGTTAACAAATATTTTATAATATGTAAAAAATAAGCAATAATATAAGGTCAGTTGTGGTATAGTTTAATAGTAAAAGTTTTATTTTTGATTGGCTTTAAGGTTTAATTTAAAAGGGTGCAGATAATGACAGGTTTTCCAACAACGGCGCGCGTAGTAATTATTGGTGGGGGAGTAGTTGGCACCTCAGCGCTTTATCATTTGTGTAAGTTTGGTTGGAAGGACAGCATTTTATTAGAGAAAAATGAGCTTACTGCTGGTTCGACATGGCATGCTGCGGGCAACTGTCCATCGTTCAGTACGTCATGGGCAATCATGAATATGCAAAGGTATTCGTTAGAACTTTACCGTGGCTTGGCGGAAGAGGTGGATTATCCTATGAATTACCACGTTACCGGGTCACTAAGGCTTGCGCACTCTAAAAATAGAATGAAAGAGTTCGAACGCTGTAGAAGCATGGGAAAGTATCAAGGAATGGACTTAGACATCATGCAAGTCTCTGACATGAAAGATGTTTACCCATTTCTAAAAACACATGACTTAGCTGGAGGTCTCTATGATCCTGATGATGGTGACATTGACCCTGCCCAATTGACTCAGGCGCTTGCAAAAGGCGCGCGAAATATGGGTGGAAAAATTTTCAGATTTACGCCAGCAATTGGCATCTCTAGAGAGGGTGATGAGTGGGTTGTACACACAGAAAAAGGTAACATTAGATGTGAAAAAGTAGTTAATGCTGCAGGTTATTATGCCCAAAGAGTTGGAGAGTGGTTTAAGCCATTTGGAGGTAGAACAGTTCCAATGGCTACAATGTCTCACCAGTATTTTTTAACTGAACCTATAAAAGAGTTAGAGGAATGGTCCAAAGATAACGGGAAGCTTCCTTTATTAAGGGATGTCGATAGTAGTTATTATTTACGGCAAGAAAAATTTGGACTTAATCTCGGACCCTATGAAAGAAACTGTAAGGCACATTGGGTAACGCCTGAAGATCCAATGCCTGAGGATTTCAGTTTTCAGCTTTATCCAGACGATTTGGAAAGGTTAGAGTGGTACATTGAAGACGCAATGGCTCGGGTACCTATTCTTGGTACATCTGGGGTCGGCAAGGTTATTAATGGTCCAATTCCTTATGCACCAGATGGTCTACCCTTAGTTGGCCCAATGCCAGGAGTAGTAAATGCATTTGAAGCGTGTGTTTTCTCTTTTGGAATTACTCAGGCGGGTGGGGCAGGAAAAGTTCTTGCAGAATGGGTAATAGAAGGGGAAACAGAGTGGGATATGTGGGCGGTAGACCCACGCAGGTATACTTCATATGCCGATGGAAAATATTGTGTTGAAAAAGCAGTAGAGATCTATGGACATGAGTATGCAATGCACTTTCCTAATTATGAGTGGCCAAATGGTAGAAATAAAAAACTATCACCAATAGATGATCGTATTAAAGGACTAGGCGGTGTCATGGGGGCATATAATGGTTGGGAGAGAGCAAATTGGTTTGCAAACCCTGGTGATGATACGTCTTTAGAATCTTGTGAAACATGGGAAAGGTCTGGCCCCTGGGAAGTTAGAGTTAAAGAGGAGTGTTTGGCTGTAAGGGATAGTTGTGGAATTTTAGATCTTCCTGGTTTTTCACGATTTCGAATAAGTGGAGTTGGTGCTGCAGAAGAAATCCGAAAACTCTGTACTGGCGCAATTCCAAAGGTAGGACGAATGAATTTAATATATGTTTCCGACAGTAGAGGAAAAATTTTGACAGAGTTGTCATGCGTTCGGTTAACTGATGATGATTTTATCCTAATCACAGCGGCGGCAGCACAATGGCATGATGGAGATTTATTGAGAAATAAACTTTCTACTAATATTAAAGTTTTTGATGAAACTGATGAGATGGATACTCTTATAATTACAGGTCCAAAATCTAGAAGTGTGTTATCATTAATTTCAGATGTCGACGTTAATAAGGATTGGTTGACCCACCAGGTTGCCACTGTTGCTGGTGTGAAGGCTTTTGTAATAAGAGTTTCTTATGCAGGTGAGTTGGGGTGGGAAGTTCATCTAAAGAATAAAGATGTCCAAAAAGTATATGATGCTGCTAATTTAAATGGGGCAAAACCATTTGGTATGTATGCATTAAACTCATTAAGGATAGAAAAGGGTTACCGAGCTTGGAAAGGAGAGTTAACTACAGATTATTCACTTTTAGAGGGTGGCCTGAATAGGTTTATAAAATTTGATAAACCACAGGAATTTGTAGGTAAAAGTGCTTTACTGAGTGAAATGCAACAGGGTATCAAGAGCAGATTTGTTACTTTAATAGTTGATAGTGAAAAGTATGATGCTCCTTATATGTCAACAATATGGTATAAAAACCAGATTGTGGGGGAAACAACTTCTGGCGCTTGGGGTTATCGGGTTAACAAATCCATCGCATTGGGGGTGATCAAATCTGAGTTTTGTCAGCAAGGACAAAGTCTAGAAGTCGAAATCTATGGGGAAAGGTTTAATGCGATTGTTCAAGAAGATAAACCGCTTTGGGATCCAGAAAATGAAAGGCTCAGATCATGACAGTGACTATTCTAGATGGGGGTATGGGACAGGAGCTGGTTAAGAGAAGTGTAGCAATCCCAACACCACTTTGGGCCACACAGTTAATGATTGATTCTCCTGACATGGTTGGAGAAGTTCATGATGACTATTTTACTGCAGGAGCGGATATTTGTACAACAAATACATATGCTATTCATCATGATAGGCTGCTAAAGTCAGGGAAAGATGAAGAGTTTAAACATTTGCATAAAACAGCTTGTAGAGTTGCAGTGGAATCGAGAGACAGGTTTGGTACAGGAATAGTGGCTGGGTCACTGGGCCCATTAGGGTGGTCTTATCAAAGCGAGTCATCTGTTCAGCCCTTAGAGGCTTTTAGGCTGTATCAAGAAATTGTGAAGATTCATGAATCATTTGTGGATATGTTTATTATTGAGACTGTTTCATCGATCGAGCAAGGACGAGGGGCACTAGAGGCGACATCAAGACAAGATAAACCGGTTTGGATAGCATTTTCTGTAGATGATAATGATGGAACAAAATTGCGTTCGGGTGAGGATCTTAAAAAGGTAAACTCCTTAGTAGCTGAATATAATCCCACAGCAATTTTATTAAACTGCTCTACACCTGAAGCAATAAGTTCGGGTTTGCCTATAATACGTAGCTTTAATTTACCATTTGGTGGTTATGCTAATGGTTTCTCTCGTATAGCAAAGGAATATTTAACCAAGCTATCAACTGTTAAATTACTAGACACCAGAGAGGATTTAACACCGACTAAGTATGCCGATTTTGTTTCTAGTTGGATCGATTTGGGTGCCACTATTGTAGGTGGCTGTTGTGAAGTTGGCCCCTCCCATATCACTGAGTTAACTCGCAGATTTAAGGAATCTAGGTAATGGAAAAGATACCAGAAAAGGCAAAGGTAGTAATTATAGGTGGTGGAGTAATCGGCTGTTCTGTTGCTTACCATCTAGCGAAGCTGGGGTGGAAAGATATTGTTTTGTTGGAACGAAAGAGATTAACCTCTGGAACAACCTGGCATGCAGCTGGCCTAATAGCTCAGTTAAGAGCAACTGCTAATATGACAAAATTAGCTAAGTATAGCCAGGAACTTTATGGAAGATTGGATGCTGAGACGGGTGTTGCTACAGGTTTTAAACGGTGTGGTTCGATTACGGTTGCTTTGACTGAAGAAAGAAAGGAAGAAATCTTTCGACAAGCGGCGATGGCTCGTGCCTTTGGCGTCGAAGTGGAAGAAATTAGCCCTTCAGAAGTTAAGTCTAGGTACCCTATTTTAAATACAGACGGAGTTTTAGCTGGTGTCTATTTGGATAAAGATGGACAAGGAGACCCCTCTAATATTGCGCTTTCATTAGCTAAAGGGGCTCGCCAAAATGGAGTGATAATTAAGGAAAATACTGAGGTTTTAGGAGTCAAAAAAAGTGGTAAAAGAGTTACTGAGGTAACTTGGGTTAACGGTGATGAGCAAGGACATGTTCAGTGTGAACATATTGTTAATTGTGCAGGAATGTGGGGGCATAAGGTAGGTAAAATGTTAGGGGTAAATGTCCCATTACATGCGTGTGAACATTTCTATGCAGTGACAGAGGCCATACCTGACCTAACACAAATGCCAGTTTTAAGAGTGCCAGATGAGTGTGCTTATTACAAAGAGGAGGCTGGAAAATTTTTGTTAGGCGCCTTTGAACCTATTTCAAAGCCTTGGGGAATGGAAGGTATACCTGAAAGCTTTGAGTTTGATGAATTACCGAGTGATTTTGACCATTTTGAACCAATATTAGAGGCCGCATGTAATAGGGTTCCAGTGATTGCTGAAACGGGAATACATACATTTTTTAACGGTCCAGAAAGTTTTACTCCTGACGATGCCTATCATCTTGGTCGTTCTCCTGAGATGGATAATGTTTGGGTTGCAGCTGGTTTTAACTCTATTGGCATACAGTCAGCAGGGGGAGCGGGTATGGCCCTAGCTGAGTGGATGCACAGTGGAACTAAGCCATTCGACTTAGGTGATGTTGATATTTCGAGAATGCAGCCATTCCAAGGCAATAAGACCTATTTATATGAAAGGTCAAAAGAAACATTAGGGCTGTTATATGCTGACCATTTTCCATACTTGCAAAAGAAAACAAGCAGAGGAATTCGTAGGTCTCCTTTCCATAAGAGTCTCTTAAACCTGGGGGCAGTTATGGGGGAAACAGCTGGTTGGGAAAGAGCGAATTGGTTTGCTAATAAAGGGGAAGATCGGTTTTATAAATACTCATGGAAACGACAAAATTGGTTTAATAATGTAGCTGAAGAACACTCTGCAATTAGAAATAATATTGGGATTTATGATATGTCTTCGTTTGGTAAGATACGTGTCGAGGGCTCAGATTCCGAAAAATTCCTTAATATTATTACAGGTGCTAATTGTTCTGTAAAGGTTGGAAAAATTGTATATGCACAATTTTTAAATTTAGCTGGTGGCATTGAAGCAGATGTTACCATTACACGAATTTCTGAGACAGCCTACCTAGTTGTGACACCAGCAGCTACTAGGTTAGCAGATCAAACTTGGTTGCGAAGACATGTTGGTGATTTCCACGTTGTGTTAACTGATGTGACATCTGCTGAGGGTGTATTGGCCGTTATGGGCCCAAACTCTCGAGCTCTTTTGTCACGAGTGTCCCCTGCTGATTTTTCAAACGAGGTTAACCCTTTTGGAACAGTACAAGAAATAGAGATTGGTATGGGGTTAGCTAGAGTTCACAGAGTTTCATATGTTGGAGAATTGGGTTGGGAGATATATATCTCATCAGACCAAGCAGAACATGTTTTTGAAACTTTATGGGAAGCTGGGAAAGATCTAGGGTTAAAGCTTTGTGGAATGCACGTCATGGATAGTTGCCGAATAGAGAAGGCGTACCGCCATTTTGGTCATGACATTACGTGTGAAGATCATATCTTAGAGGCGGGTCTAGGGTTTTCTTTAAAATTAGATAAAGAAAGTTTTATAGGTCGAGACGCAGTTCTTAGAAAAAAAGAAACTGGTTTGAATAAAAGACTTTTGCAATTTCGCTTAACAGATCCGGAACCATTATTATATCATAATGAACCCATAATTAGAGATGGAGAAATTGTTGGTTATGTATCTTCTGGTGCTTATGGGCATCACCTTAAGGGAGCAATCGGTTTGGGGTATGTTCCGTGTAAAGGTCAGACATTGAATCAACTCCTCGCATCTTCATATGAAATTGATGTGGCGGGTACAAAAGTGGGGGCGGAAGTATCTTTTAGACCAATGTATGACCCGGACTCTAAGCTCTTGAAAGGGTAGAAGTATAACAAATTCTTCTCAAGATCTTTAAACATTTATTAAGTAGGTAGGTGACATTGAGTTATAATCCACCAAGCGATCCTTTAGATATCATTTATGAGGATGCAGAGATAGTAGTAGTTAATAAGCCTTCGGGGCTTTTGTCTGTTCCTGGAAAAGGAGAGGATTTATCTGATTGTTTGATTGAGCGGTTAAAAGTTATTTTCCCTGATGCCCTTTTAGTACATAGGCTTGATAGAGACACATCAGGATTAATGATATTTGGTTTAACTAAGCATTCTCAACGACATTTGAATCTCCAATTTGAAAGAAGACAAATTAAGAAAAGCTATTTGGCAGAGGTTTGGGGGAAAGTAGTAGATAGGCAGGGCATAGTTAATTTGCCATTGAGAGTTGATTGGCCAAACCGTCCCTTGCAACACGTAGACTATGAAAATGGTAAGGAAGCAATTACGAATTGGCGAGTATTGCGTTATAAGGAGTTTAGTACTCGCCTAAGGTTAGTTCCTGAAACGGGGAGATCCCATCAGCTTAGAGTCCATATGAAAGAACTAGGGCA
>ENA-ORXF01000141-ORXF01000141.1-marine-metagenome-genome-assembly--contig:-NODE-141-length-55115-cov-8.706257_pt1 | contig 55115 bp, 55 predicted proteins | sample MGYA00237864_ERZ511476 | MGnify/ENA primary metagenome ERZ511476 (study PRJEB26306, sample SAMN06343908) | marine metagenome | isolation source: coastal waters | place: Atlantic Ocean: West Antarctic...
GTGGAAGCGCAGTAATGCGTGTAGCTGACCAGTACTAATAGCTCAATTGGCTTGATTTATGCACTGAAAAAAATTTTATGTGATTAAGATAAAAGATATTTATTATATTTAATTTAAACCCCTGACAATTAAATGTTGGGGGTTTTTTTTTAAATTTATCATTACCTTTTCTAATTATTTAAAACTATCCACTTCTAGTGAATTTTCTAGAATTTAGTGCAAGATTGAATATTTATAATGTTAAAAACTAGACAATATTAATTGATTAATTTATTAAGTATAAAACATGAATATTATTGCAGTTATTCCAGCTAGATCTGGCTCTAAATCTATAAAAGATAAAAATATAATTCCCTATAAAGGAAAACCACTTATATATTATTCAATTAGAGCTGCTCTTAAATCGAAATTTATTAATAGAGTGATTGTTTCAACAGACTCTAATAAATATAAAAAAATATCAATAAAGCTTGGTGCAGAGGTACCATTTTTAAGACCCAAAAAATATAGTACTGACAATTCTATAGATTATGATTATATTTTACATGCATCAAAATTTCTTATCAAAAATAGATATTATCCAGATTTAATTGTTCTTTTAAGACCAAGCACACCAAATAGGGAAATTCATATTGTTGATAAAGCCATTAATTTTTTTATCAAAAATTCAAAAAAGTATGATTCAATGAGATCTGTCTCTGAATTTAACCAGCCAGCCCAAAAACTTTTTATGATAAAAAATAATAGACTAAAAGGTTTTTTTGACAGTAGTTTAAGTGGTGAATATCATAGTAGGCCAAGACAAGATTTCCCCAAAACATATTTGCCAAATGGTTACGTTGATATTTTTAAAACAAAATTTTTCTTAAACAAAAAAAAATTATATGGAAGAATGTGCCCATTCCTAACAGATTATACTCTTGATATAGATCATAAAAAGGATCTTAAATTATAAACATTTTTTAATAATTTAAATCATTGTCATTTAAATTTATAAAAATTACGTTTTAATTTCAATGCAAAACGAAGAGTTTTTATTCCATTCAATAAATTTAAATCATTTGATATTTTTGTTTTTGATTTAACTTTTGAAATAAAAAACTTTAATTCTTTGATGAATATATCATTTTTATTAAATTTAAATTTTTTAATTATTTTTTTTTCTTTTTTGTAAATATAAATTTTCTGGGAATTAAAGCATGCCACCAATGAACCTTCTTTGCCTATTAAATAAAATTTTCTTTTTTTGGGTCTTTCAAAAAAATTTAAGTTCATTGAACACAGCATTTTATTTCTATTTTTTTTTAATATAAAATTTGATGAAAAAATATCCTCAACATCTAAATCAAGATCAGATATTTTTGAAGAAGTAAAAGAAGAATATTTTATTTTATATTCATCAAATAAATGAAGAAAATAATCAATTTCATGAATTTGAGTTAAAATTACACCTCCACCAAGTTTTTTATTTGCTGCATACGAGTTTTTATAATTTTCATAAGGATGAAAATCTTTAATATTTTCACCATGATGAATATGAGCTGCGATGAGTTTTCCAATAGGCGATTTTTTTTTTATAATATTTTCCAAGTATTTGATTAATGGATTAAATCTCAGTTGATAACCCATCATTGTGATTACATTTTTTTTTTTAAATAATCTTTCTAATTCATTTAGTCTTTTCGATGATGAGCCTAGAGGTTTTTCTATAAAACAAGGAATATTGTAATTTAATAAATCAATAACCTGAGGAATGTGTTTTGATGATGGTGTACAAACAAAAGCACAATGTATCTTAATCTTTTTTTTATAAATTTCAGATAAAGAGTTGAAATATTCTAATGAATATTTTTTTTTAATATCACCTTTTAAAGCTTTATTGGAATTACTTAATAAAGGAACATTTCTTTTTTTTCTTATCGCGTAAAAATGAGATTTAGGTTTTATTAATTTCAAATTTCGCAAGTGTCTTTGACCTATTGAGCCAAGACCTATAATTAATATGTTCATTTTATTATATATTCATTAATTAATTTCTTAAAAAAAATATAATTTTTTGTAGCTTGGAACTCTATATCCTTTCCACGTTGACTTTCTATGGTAAAGCTTCCTTTATATTTAATTTTTTTAAGTGCCACAAAGATAGATTTAAAATCTACCTTTCCTTCTCCAAAAATAACATTTTTATTATAAATATTTTTATCTTTTAAATGAATGTGTCTAATATTTTTTTTAAATTTATAAATATCCAGTACTGGGTTTTTTTTTAATAAAATTCTATTTCCAGTATCAAATAAAAAAAAACAGTTTTTTGAATTAATATTTTTTTTTAATATTTCAAATTTTTCTGGACTCATATTGCTCTCAAAAAGCAACTCCATATTATTTTTTTTACAAGTATGTGAGATAATTGATAAATTTTTATATATTTTATTTTTATTTTTAAAATTTATTTGACTATTTCCATATAAGGGTAAAATATATTTCTTTATTTTTAGCTTACTAAGCTTTTCCACTGTATTAATAACTGTTGCTAAAGTTTTTTTGCTAGATAGTGAATGATTAATTATATAGTCATCACAGAATGTAAAAATTTTAACATCATTTTGTTTTGAAATTTTAATATATTTTTTTATACCTGATTCTGACCAAATAGGATTTTTATCATTTTTTACTCTTTCTCCAAAAAATTCTATGAAGTCATATCCAATCTTTGATGCTATTTTAAATTCTTTAAATGGATTTTTAGGAAATGATTGTAATTTTCTTCCTGAATAAGAGAGTCTTCCTTGTACAATTCCTAGCATATGATGACCATTTACTTAATTCCATAAGATAAAAGCATTAATTCTTTGGAGAATCTAAACCATTTATTTTTCGTTCTAAAATAATCAGGAATTAATATTCTTGTTATTTCAGAAAATATACTAAAAATTATTTTTATAAAATGATTATTAGACCATAATATTGGTAGCTGTTTAAAGCTTTTAACTTTTACATTTTTAAAGCCACTCACTAAGTATATATCCTCAAGTGATTTTTTTGTAAAAGGAGTTCTGTGTGTATAATCATCATAAAAGGATTTATAAATATAATTCCATTCAGGAGTTAAATTAATCAAAATACCTGATGGTTTTAAAACTCTATAAGCTTCTTTGAAAATTTCTTCTGGATAGTAAAAATGCTCTATAAAAGATTTTGAAAAAACAACATCAAAAGAGTTGTCAGGATAGGGAACATCTTCTTTTGTAATGTCTACAACTTTTATTTCTGCATTTTTACAAAAATTATCTGCATAATTTGAAAGGTCAATACCATATCCAGACATTCCTAACTTTGTAAATTCATTAAGAAATTCACCTCGTCCACAGCCCAATTCTAGAATTTTTGAATCTTTTTTGAGATTATATTTTTTTGTTAAATGGTTAATAAGTTTTTCAGGGTATGAGGAAAAAGGTTTTTTATTGGCTGAATAAACCACATCTATATATTTTGAGTCTGTCATTATGTTTAAATATACTAATTATATATGAAAAATAGAAAAAATAGAAATTTATTTAAATAATTGTTCTTCCTCCATCAGCAACAACAACTGAGCCTGTTAAATAAGATGAAAGATCACTACAAAGAAATAGAATTAATCCATTGTATTCTTTTTTATTAGCCATTCTTCCTAGTGGAATTAATTCATTTATTTTTTTTACAAATGAATTGTCCTGATTATTAAATATTCCTCCAGGAGCAATAGCATTACATCTTATGTTTTTCTTCCCCCAGTACGAAGCTGTGTATTTGGTTAAGCCAATTATACCATGTTTTACAACTGAATAGGTTACTGGTTTTATAAAATTACTTTTTTTATAAATTCTTTGATCTGGAGCAATAATACCTAGGTCTGATGATACATTTAAAATTACACCTTTTTTAAATTTTGACATGTATGATCCAAAAACTTTTGTACATAGATAGCTTCCCTTTAAGCTTACTGAAAGATCTTTATCCCACAAATCATTTGAAAAATTTTCCAACCTGAGATTATTATTTTTTGTTTTTTTAGGAGAATAATCAATTGCTGCATTATTTATTAAAACATCAATTTTAGTTTTTTTTTTTATAAAAAAATTCAATATTTTTTTTAATTCAATTTCATTAGTGATATCTGATTTAAAATATTTTATTGATTTATTTTTTTTTGGTTTTTGAGTGTCAATTATATAAACATTGGCTTTTTCATTTACAAAAGCTTCAGTAATTTGACTCCCTAAGAAACCACTACCACCTGTTATTAAAATATTTTTATTATTTAAATTAAATGATAGTTTTTTCATGTACTTTTATTTATATTTAATTTAGTATATTATATAATCAAGATTTAAATAAAATAAACTCATCTAAAGGAAATTTTAATGAATAAACCATACTTAATCGCAGAAATAGGTATTAACCATAATGGTGAATTAGGAATTACTAAACAATTAATAAAGTTAGCTAATGATAATGGTTTTGATGCTGTAAAATTTCAAAAAAGAACTATTGATATTGTGTATGATCAAAAAACACTAGACACACCAAGAGAGAGTCCATGGGGAACAACTACACGAGAACAAAAACTAGGTCTTGAGTTTGAAAAAACAGAATATAATGAAATAGATAAATACTGTAAAGAGCTCAATATAGATTGGTTTGCCTCAGCGTGGGACATAAATAGTCTTAAATTTTTAGCTGATTATAATTTAAAATATCATAAAATTGCCTCAGCTATGATTGTGGATCATAAATTTTTAGATGAGGTAGCAAAACAAAAAAAACATACGTTTATATCAACTGGAATGTCTTCTAAAAAAAATATAGATGATGCCATAGATATTTTTAAAAAAAACAATTGTAGTTTTGAATTAATGCATTGTGTTTCTACTTATCCAATGAATCCAAAGGATGCAAATTTAGTAACAATTCAACAATTAAAAGAAAATTATAAATGTGATGTTGGGTATAGTGGCCACGAGAATGGAATTGTAGTTTCTTTAGCAGCATTGCAATTTGGCATATCGTCATTAGAAAGACATATTACTTTAGATCGAACAATGTATGGTTCGGACCAAGCTGCGTCTTTAGAACCAAAAGGTATTCAAAGTTTAAATGAGTCTATAAATAAATATATTAGTGCTATAGGCACACCCTCAATTGGAAAAGTTATAGACGAAGAGATCCCAATTGCAAAAAAATTGAGAGCTCACATTAAAATAGATTAATAAAACTTACTACCTCATTTTAAATGATAAAAAAAAATCTAGAAGACCAAGTTAATAAAAATATAGAAGCTCATTTATCATTACTAAAAATGAGTAAAACAATAGAAGAGGTAATAAAGATAATTACTAAAAAAATCCAAAAGGGAGGAAAGCTTTTGTTATGTGGTAATGGGGGATCTGCAGCGGACGCTCAACACTTAGCAGCTGAATTTCTTGTAAGATTGAGGCCCAATGTAAATAGAAAACCTATTCCAGCTTTGTCCTTGGCACAAGATACGTCTACTATTACTGCTTGTGGTAACGATTACAGTTTTGATGATATTTATCTTAGAACATTACAAGCCATAGGTGATAAAAAAGATGTTTTAATATGTATTTCTACTTCAGGGAATTCAAAAAATATTTTGAAAGTTTTAAAAGAAGCTAAAAAAAAAAAAATATTAACGATTGGTCTTTTGGGCAATAAAGGAGGTAAAGCAAAAAAAAACTGTAATTTTAAGTTAATAGTAAATTCAAGTGAAACAGCAAGAATTCAAGAATGTCATATATTTTTGGGTCATTTTATATTTCAGCATATAGAAGATAACCTTATTAAATAAAAATTTAATGAACAAAAAAAATTTCAATTGGAAAAATAAAACTGCTATTTACATAGGTAGGTTTCAGCCTTTTCACCAGGGTCATAAGACATTATTTTTAAACGCATTAAAAAAAAATTCTCAAGTTGCAATATTAGTGATGGACAGTCACAATATAAATAAAAAAAATCCTTTCAATTTTAATTATGTAAAAAATAAAATAAAAAAAGATTTAGAGAGGTATAAAGATAAGTATATTATTATTAAGATACCCGTTGTTTCAGAAATGATTTATGGAAGAAAAGTAGGATACAAAATAAGAAAAGTAATTGTAAATAAAAAAATTGAAAAAATTTCTGCGACAAAGATAAGAAAAAAAATATTAAAAAAGCTATAGGTTTGATTAAATTAACTTAGTATTGATGATAAGAATCTATAATCATATATTAAAATTGATTAAAGCAGAGTGGACATTTAGATCTTTAGATAATTCAGACATTTTAATTTATGATCAAGTAGGTAGTGAAAGTATAATTCCACTGATAAATAAAAAAATTGATTATACAATTTTAAGTACAAGATTTGAGAAATTTAATTTTTTTATATTTTTTACATCAATAATAAATTTTTTGAGATTAAAAATTAATCATAAAGATTTTTATAAAAATTATCTTATTAAATTTATAAAAGTTAGTAATCCAAAGATAATTATAACCTTTATAGATAATGACTTCTTTTTTTACTCTTTAAAAAAAGAATTTCCCAAAATTTGCTTTATATGTATACAGAATGGGTTTAGTGCAAATAAAATTAACACAAATGATTTTAAAAAATTAAAAAAAATAGACTATTTTTTTTGTCTTTCAGAAATATTTGCAAGATTTTATCAAAAGAATATTGCTGAGAATACACACGTAATTGGTTCATTAAAATGTAATGAATATAGTAAAAACAATTTCAAAATAAAAGATAAAAAAAAATTAATTTTTATTTCTAGCTACAATGACTTTAAAAATTATAAATTTTTTAATAAACAAATACCACATACAAAATTTTATAAACCTGAATCTATGCTGCTGCCTATTATATTTAGTTTTTGTCTAAAACAGAAAATTAATTTATCGATATTATTAAAAACAAACAAAATTGAAAAAGAAAAAAATTTTTATTTAACGATTCTAAAAAAACAATTGAGCTTGAATAATCATAAATATTTAAAATTTTATAATAGTAATAAAAAAAAATTAAGTTATGAAATTATAAAAAAATTTAATTTAGTCACCAGCATTGATTCTGTTTTAGGACTTGAAGCAATAAGTTTAAATATTAAATCACTTTTTTTTACAATAAGAGGAATCAACTTTAATAACAAAACATTTGCTTTTGGATGGCCACAAAAAATAAAAAAAAATGGTTTTTGTTGGTTAAGTTCTGTATCAAAAAAAAAAGTCAACTATATCTTGAAAAAAAATTTAAATTCAACTTTTAATAAATGGAAGACAGAAGCATTTGAAAATAATTTTAAGAAAATTATTTTTTATGATTATAAAAATAAGAATACTAAAAAATTAGTTAATGATATTTTTATATCAATAATTAAAAAATAAAATATTAATCACCATAAATTTTTCTTATTATTTTTACACTTTTCAAATATTCTTTAAATGTAACTAAATTATTATTTTCATTTTTAAAAAATTTTAATATTTCAAGCGCTTGATTATATAAACCTGGTTTATATTTTTTGTCATAATAGTTATAATTTTTTTTTAATTTAATATTTTTTGGATAATAAAGTTTTAATTTTTCTAGTGGTTTAAAATTCATATTAAGTTTTTTTGAATAAATATTTATTAACCATTTTTCATTTTCAGACCAATTAGCTTTATAAATAGCTTTATGGCCATTTTCAAACTCCATGTAAGTTAAAACATCTTTAGGTTTTTTTTTTTTAAATTTAATTTTATTTTTAATTGATATAATTTTTTTTTTAATAAAAATATTAATATATTCAATTAAATGTACAGAGTTAGTGTACATTAAATTTTGTGCCAATTTATCACTTAAACCTAGTTTTTTTATTCTAGGAATATCTTGGCTGTCATTAATAAATATCGTTAAGGGGTTTCTACCTTTTATGTTTTTTAATAATTTATCTGCTGCTAATGTTGAACTATGAAATCTTCGATTTAAGGATATAAAAATATTTTTGTTTCCTTTTGAATATGTAAATATCTTTTTTGTCTCCAAATAGTTTATACCAAGAGGCTTTTCAAATAAAAAAACACAATTATATCTTAATATCTCTTTGTAATTTTTGATTACCAGCTCTTCGTTAATACAAATAATCAGTAAATCAATTTTTTTATTAGTAAACAATTCTTTTAATGATTTAAAAAATGTTAGTCCTGAAAATTCTTTTCTTGTTTTAGTTATATTTTTCTCACCTTTTCCAACAACTCCCACAATACTAAACTCTTTAAAATCTTTAATAACCTTAATATGCTCTCTTGTCATATTTCCAGAGCCTAAAAAACCAACATTTATATTCATAAATTATTAAATTTTTATAAAAATTTACGCGAATTCATACTTTAAATTTTTATTTATATTTCTTATTTTTATCTCTTTATTTATTTTTGAGGACTGAATTGCTCCTATGATTATTTTTAAAGCTTCAAATGAACTTTCTATTTCTACAAAGTTCTTATTAATCAGAAATTTTTTTAAAGCGATTTTTGTTATATCTGGTAATTTAGAATTTTCAAAATAGATGTCTACATTTTTATATGGGAGGCCATATTTGTAGGTCGGTTCATTCAAGTATTTATTTTTTCTCATATTTATAAATATTTTTCCTCCAATTACATCTTGTATAACCATCCCTTTTTGGTAAGTGTAAATTACAAAGCACCCATGTGCCGCTTGCTCAGAAGTGTTAATAATGATTTTTTGTTTTTGTGCATTTTCACCAATAATATATCCGTTGTAATCTTTAAATTTTTTACCTCTTGGATTCATCATTTTGTTTTTTGTTAATTTACCATAGATTTTTGTTATCTTTGATTTTGTCATAAATAGAAACGTCTCAATGAAATGGATGGCGACCATTGCTATTCCTACATTTGCACCTGTAAAGTTAAATGATATTAATTTTCCCATTTTGTTATTTTTAATGAGGTCATTAATTTTTTTAGTTTCTTTAGAAAACCTTCTTGGATGATTTACTGAAAAATTTATTTTTTTTCGTTGGCATAAACTTTTTATATCTTGAGCTTCTTTAATTGATCTCGCCATTGGCTTTTCACAAAAAATATATTTGATTTTAAGATTGGATAATTTTTTTATAATATTAATTCTATTATCAGCAGTTGTGGCAATTATACCCACAATTCTTATATGATTATTTTGAAAAAAAACATTGTTTAAGTTTGTGAATATTTTTTTTGGACTAATATTATATTTTGAAATTAGTAAATTTATTCTTTCTTTTTTTTTTTCGACAATAACAATATCCTTAACACCATCTTTTTTAAGTAAATTGAGGTATCTTTCACCCATTTTACCAAAGCCAATCAAAAGATATTTATAGTTTTTTAAATTACTCATTAGATAGAAAAATTATTCAGGATTTTAATTATTATAATATTAAATATACTTATTAACAGTAAATTTGTTGATAGATATTAAAAAACAACTAATGTTATAGATATTTAACAATTTTAAAATTTTTCATTACAAAGATATATAAACAATAATTAAAATGATTTCCAAAAAAATATATTATGGCATGCAATATGTTGATAAAAAAGATATTGATGCAGTTAAAATATCTTTAAATAAAAAACTAATTACTACTGGAGATTCGGTAGTTAGTTTTGAAAAGGGAATAAGAAATTTTACTAAATCAAGATATGCAATCAGTTGCAGTAGTGGAACAGCAGCCTTACATATTGCGCTATTTTCAATTGGGTTAAAATCAAATGATGTAATTATAATGCCAGTAATTAATTTTATTTCTTCTTATGCAATGGCTAGTCATATGAAAGCTAAAATTTATCTTGCTGATGTTTGTCCTGATAGTGGACATATGAGAACTGAAGATCTATTAAAATGTATAAAAGATAATAAAATCAAAAAAATTAAATCTGTTATAAATATGTATATAGGTGGTGGCACTAAAGAGATTGAAAAGTTTTATAAATTAAAAAAAAAATTTAACTTTTTTTTAATAGAAGATGCATGCCATGCCTTTGGTTCAGAATATAAAATTAAAGAAAAACTATATAGAGTTGGTTCTTGTAAACATTCTGATATTTGTACTTTTTCTTTTCATCCATTGAAATCTATTACAACTGGTGAAGGAGGCTGTTTGACAACTAATAATTTAAACCTAGCTAAAAAAATGCAAATTTTTAGATCACATGGTATTTTAAGAAAAAGTTATCAAAATTATGATATTAAAAACTTAGGATTTAATTATAGGCTAAGTGACATTAATTCTGCTTTAGGACTATCACAGTTAAAAAAATTAAAATCCTTTGTTAAAAAAAGACAACAAATTGCTAAATTATACATTTCTAAATTAAAAAAAATTAGTCAGTTTATTGAAATTCCAGATTTTGAAAAAAATTCTTCCTGGCACTTGTTTAGAGTAAAGATAAAAAAAGATAAAAATAAACTAATTAATTTTTTACAAAGAAATCATATTTTTTCACAAATACATTATAAGCCAATTAATTTATTTAGTTTTTACAAAGATAAAAAAAAATTTATAAACGCGGAAAAGTATTACAAAGAAACCCTATCATTGCCAATATATTACAAACTATCTAATAAAAATATCTTATATATTTGTAACTTATTAAAAATATATAATCAAAGTTAATCAAAAATATTGAGGATATTATAAGTAAATTTAATTAATTTCTAATGTATAAATATTTAAAAAAAATCTTAAGTGTACTTTCTCCAAGACAAAAATTTATATTTTATATAGTAAATTTTCTTTTACTTGTAGCATCAATTTTAGAAACTTTGAGTATAATAGCCTTACTACCAATTGCTAGAATTATTACAGGTGGAAATCAAATTTATGAACAATATCCCATACTTTCATTTTTAAAAGAGTTTGAATTTATCAATTTATTAAATGTAGAAAAACTTTTAGTTTTTTTTATGTTTATTGTTCTAATTATTTTTATAGTAAAAAATTTAGTATTAGTATTTATTTATTATCTCAAAGAAAAATATTTCTTCAATGTAAGAGTATATATAATGAACAGTATTTACTTAAAATACATTCACCAAACATATACTTCTCGCTCAAAAAAAAATAGTTCATTATTTATAAATAATATTATTAACGAGTCTTCTTTATTAGTGGACATGGGAATAAAAAATTATGTAAATTTATTCCAAGAGAGTGCAGTTATAATAATGATGACAATATTTTTACTTATATTAAATCCGTTAATTACATTTGGAAGTATTATTTTTTTATTACTATTATTTATAATAATTTATCTCCCTTCAAAAAAAATTATAAAAAAATTTAGTTTACTTAGGCAGATAAATGAAGAGAAAAGAATGAAAGATCTGAATGAAACGTTTGAAAATTTTAAATATATAAAAATTCTTTCTCTAGAAAACTTTTTGTCAAAAGTTTTTGCAAATCAAAATATAGCGATAAATAAAGCACTATATATTGTTTCATTTATTGCAATGCTTCCAATAAAGTTTTTTGAAACATCTCTAATTATTGGTCTTTTTTTAATATGCTTTATTTTATCAGGTAATGGTTACACAATTGGAGATTTAACAACAATTTTGTTAGCCTTCTCATTGTGTGGATTAAGAATGTTGCCTTCTTTAAACAGAATATTTTTATACTTACAAAGTATAAAATTTTCTTACCCAGCAGTTGATAAGGTTTATGAGGATCTAACTTCTAAAATTGAATATAATCCTGAAAATATTGAAAAAATAAAAGATATAAAAAATATTCAAGTCAAAATCACAAAATTTGGTTATTTTGAAAATGAGACTCTTTTTAAAAATATTGATATGCTTTTTGAAAAAGGAGATAAAATTTTTTTAAAAGGTCGAACTGGATCTGGAAAATCCTCTTTAATAAACTTGATTACAGGCTTAATCATTGATGAAAATGTGCAAATTTTGATTAATCAAGATATCAAAAAAAATATTAATGAAAAAATTTATCAAAAAATTAATTTTGGTTATGTGCCACAGGATGTGTTTCTCTCAAACACTACTTTTAAAGATAACATAAATTTAAACAATACCCATGAAATAGAAAATTTTAAAAAGATAATCTCAATATGTAGACTAAAAGAATTTGTAGATAGTTTGCCATTAAAAGAAAACACAATAATTAATGAAAGATCAGCAAATATTTCTGGAGGCCAAAAACAGAGAATTGCAATAGCGAGAGCACTAATGAGTGATGCTCAAATTTTGATTTTAGATGAGGCTACTAATGCCCTTGATAATGTGACTGAAAAAAAAGTATTTGAAGACATCATCAAAAATTTTCCTGCAATGATTATTATAATTATTTCACACAATGATAACTTAGAGAAATATTGTAATAAGATTTATGAAATCAAGAACAAAGATCTTAATTTGACTTTAAAATCAAAATGATTATTAAATAATTTTAAATGAGTAATTTTTTAAAGAATCTTGAAACTTCTGGATTTGCAAAAAAGAAAAATATTTTTTCAAGACATGAAATTGATGATCTTGAAAGTATAACACATAGAATAATCACTAAAGAAAAAATAATAAATGAAAAAGTTGTGCAATCAAATATTATTAATCAAGGAGTAAATTATTATGACAATACGCATAATACCTTAACTTTTTTTAATACAATTGTTAGAAACTTTCTTGGTGTAGATAAAAAACTTGATATATTAGTTTCAAAATTACTTTCAAATGAAGATATTAAGAATTATTTAATAAAAACTCTAGGTAATAATTATAAAATTAATACTTGTGCATTAAGAGCTGGAGATGAAAATTCAAATTATCTTGGCTTACATACTGATAACAATTATCAATTTACTTTTAGTGTGTTTTGCAACAAAGTAAATTCTAATGATTATACAACTTTATTTTTACCAGGCAGTCATAAATTTGCCTATTCTTTTAGGAATAGTATTGAAAAAATAAATCCAAATTTTTTTAAGTTCTTGCTAAAACGATCCTTTGGTGAAGTTGGTGATATTGTAAGTTTTTTTAATAAAACAATGCATGGTGTTCAAAAAAATAAATATCAAAAAAATAAATCTATAGTTATGCTATTAGCATTTCATAAAGACTCAGATAGAAATGCAAAGTCATTAATCTTACCCCAAAAAACCTTATACCAAGAAAACTTTGAAAATGTTTTTTCACACGATGTTCTAAAATTATTTGAAAAAAAAGAAAATTCTAGAAATTATCTTTTAGACACTAAAGAAAATCTTATAGATAAAATAAACAAAAAAAATTCACTAAATATAAAGTTAAAGTTTTATTATTATTTTTTTAGACTTATTAAGTTAACTTTATCAATTTTAGTATCAACTTATAGATTTTTAAAAAATTAATTTTTTTAAAATTTAAATTAAAGTCTTACAGGAATATTATTTGTATTTAAAAAATTCTTTATTTCTTTGGGGGTGATTTCTGTGAAGTGAAATAATGATGAAATGCTAACAGCACTTACATCAAGTTTAAATGCTTCAAGAATATCTTCTTTAGATCCAGCTCCACCAGAAATAATTATAGGAATATCAACATATTTGATAACTTTTTGTAATGATTCAATATCATAACCCTTCATAGTTCCATCGTGGTCTATAGAACATAAAATTATTTCACCAACCTTAAGTTTTTGCACCTCAATTATCCAGTCTAATAATTTAATACTTGTTTGTTTTTTTCCACAATTCGAAAAACAATATAATTCATTATTTACTTTTTTAAAATCAACTGAAAGTACAATTTGTTGTGAACCATATTTTTTTACAATTTCTTTTATGAAGCCAGGATTTTCTAAAGCAGAAGTATTTATAGATATTTTATCTGCACCAGATTTCAAGATTTGATCAACATCTAGCAAGGATTTAATCCCACCACCAATTGTCAAAGGTACGTCGCACTCAAGAGATAGTTTTTTAAGGAACTCAAAATCGAATATTGACTCTTTATTTTTAATAAATGCAAAAAATATTTCATCTACATCTCTTAAATTATAAATCTTCATACTGGTGATTGGCGATCCAACAGATCTCCAATTGTCAAAATTTTTCCCTTTTACCAAATTTATATCATTATAAAGCAATGTTGGTATTATTCTTTTTTTAAGCATCGACAAAGTTTTTTAAAATTTTTCTTCCAGCGTGAGAACTTTTTTCTGGATGAAATTGTGTTCCAATAATATTATCTTTTTCAACTGATGAAACAAAATCAATACCATAATTTGATGAAGTAAGTATGACATTATTTTTTTGTGGAATTAAGCTATAACTATTTACAAAATATACATCAGAAAGGTTATTCACATCTTTCAACATATTACTTCCTTTTTTAAATTTAATGTTATTCCATCCTATTAGTGGCAGTTTTAGATTGCATCCCATCGAAAACAAAGACTTAACCTCACCATCAATAAAATTAAAACCATATGATTTTTTATCCTCAAAACCTACGTTTGAAAATAATTGCATTCCCAGGCAAATTCCCAAAATATACTTTTGTTTTATCTCTACAAAATCTTTAATCTCATCAAACCAATGGTTATTTTTTAATATCTCAATACTGTTCGCATAAGATCCTGTGCCTGGTAATACAATTTTATCAAATTCTTTTATTTTATGTGGATTTTCAACAACTTCGACCTTATCAATTAATTTATATATACTATTATAAACAGATCTAATATTTCCCACACCATAATCAATTATACCAATTTTCATATTTAAGCATTGTCATAATTTAACTTAATTAAGTTTCCTTTATCATCATAAGAAACATCCCCACTCTGATTTGTTTTAAAAATTTTTTTATTTGTGAATCTTTCACACGTTTCTTGAAATTCTTTTTCGTTCATATTAATTTTATTTAATATATTGCTAAGTGGTTTTCCCATATAAGACTTTGGATACTTTCCTTCATAATCTCTAACCTTTTGTAGCGCTTCAAGTCTTGAGATTTTTTTTCTTCTTATTAAATAACTTAATTGATCAGTTGCTCTACCAAAACCATATTTTAGAAACTTAAAGTAATCATGAATTCCATGTTGATAATTGTCAATTTTTTCAAAATTAAAATAGCACCCTTCTAGTTGATTTTCATAAGATAAAAATCCGTTATCTCTAGAGACTTCAAAATTTTTTTGACTATCCCATTCAAAAAACTGTCCTAAAAAAATACCTAATATTTTATTGTTCTCAATTTCTTCTATGGTTGGATAAGTATAAGCTTCAATTTCTTTATCATTAAAATTATCGGATAACAAAATATCACTTACCCTTAATCCATTCAAACCACCAAATTCTTCCAACCATTTTCTATCCATAACAAAATTGTCAAGTGTATCTTGTGGTCCTCCATATTCATTCTGAGGATTTTCTCCATAAACAATTAAATTGATATTAAAATATAAAGCAATTTTAAAAGGAATTGTAAAAATCGTTACATGTTCTGGCCATGAGATATCACCAATTTCATTTAAACAAAATTTATTTAATTTTCCTCTGACTAATGAATTTGTTGAAAATTCGATTGTATCAAAACCAAGTTTTTTTAAATTTTCTATATTTCTTCTACCCAATAAACTTAAATCACAAGTAGTTGCTGTTACAATTAAAGGGTTTAATCCAAGTTCTCTACATTTCAGGGCTTGAAAAGTGCTATCTTTACCACCACTTGAGGGAACAATACAATTCCATTTATTTTTTGGAATTGAAATCTTTTCTATAATTTTAAAAATTCTATCTTTTCTTTCATCCCAATTAATTGTTTTTCTTTTTTTATAAGAAATACAAGCTATACAAACTCCATTTTCATCAAAAAATTGATCTGGTCTAGTTGATGGAATAATACATTCTTTACAGTACTGCATATAGATAAGTAATAATAATTATATATATATATAAGTTTTGTTATTGAACAAGATAATACTATTATAAATAAGTTAAAAAAAAATATCTCAAGATTTCAAAATAAAAATATCACTTACAAGGGTATTAATAAATAACTCTGAAATATTGATTTCAGATAAAGTTATAAATTAGATAGACTGTTCCTCAGAGAAGAAGATAAATGGAATAGAGCTATCCAGGCATGATAATTATTGAGATTTAGAACAAAAGCACTCTATAGAAATATTTTAATCAAGTTTTGAAATAACTAATAAAAATATCTTGTAATTATAATATACTTGGTTAAATGTAACTTTTTAAATTATTTAATAGCAAAACATATGGTTAAAAAAACTGAAGATTCCGTTCATAAAAAGTCAGTGTTTGATTGGTGGAATAGTGAAAACACAAAAAAATGGCACACAGAAAAATATGCAAAAGATAATATTGAATATCTTCACGTTGTAGACAGACTTAATATAGCATTAGGCTACATTAATGAATTTAAGCCTGACAAAAATTATAGAATTCTTGAGTTTGGATTTGGTGGAGGTCAATCTTCATCGAAAATTTTAGAATTAGGTTACAATTATACTGGAGTTGAGATTTCAAAACATATGATCAATTCAGCAGAAAATAAATGCTTTAAATTTATAGAAGAAAAAAAAGCAAATTTCTTTCATGGAAGTCTAGACGATATGAATAAGGATTTAGTTTATGATAATTATGATGTTGTATTAATATGTGGTGCGCTTCAATATACAGGTGATATTAATTTTGCCATCAGTGAAATTCATAAACTTTTAAAAAAAGATGGAATATTTATTTTATGTCAGGCAAATATGTTTGCTGTGCATGAATTTTTAGGATTCAGAAAATTTTTAAAATCCATGATAAGATTTTTTACTAAAGAAAATTTTTTTTACTCTTATTCAAATTCTTATAAGTCATTGCTTTTAGAGACGAAGCTGAAAAAATATTTTAAAAAATATGAAGACTCGAAGTTTATGAATAGTAAATTTATGACAAGATATGAAGAAAAATGGAGTTATAAGATTAATAAAAGATTATTTTCATCTACAAAGTTATCTAACCATCTTAATAAAAATGATTTCAAAGTAATTACTAAAACAGGAGCTCCATTTTTTTTGTACCATAATAATAGATTTATTAATTTTTTATTTAAATGCTTAAATAATGCATTGCTCTTTTTAGTTAAATATCTAAAAATGACTTTTTTAACTAGATTTGCAGATAATATAATTATGGTATCAAAAAAAAATGTTTAATAAAAAAAATATATTAGTAACAGGTGGCACAGGCAGTTTTGGCAAAGCTTTTGTTTTACATGTTTTAAAAAACTACAAACCAAGCAAGCTAGTTATATTATCTAGGGATGAACTTAAGCAACATGAAATGAAACAAGATTTTGCTAATAAAGACAAACATAAATGTTTAAGATTTTTACTTGGTGATGTACGAGATAAATATAGATTAAAAATGGCTTTTAAAAATATGGACTATGTAATACATGCGGCAGCACAAAAACATGTTGAATACGCTGAATATAATCCTCAAGAATGTATCAAAACTAATATCGATGGAGCAACAAATGTAATCTATGCTTGTATAGAGAATAATGTGAAGAAAGTTATTGCTCTATCAACGGATAAAGCTGCAAATCCATTGAATTTATATGGGGCAACAAAACTTGTTTCAGATAAACTATTTATAGCAGCAAACAATATTTCTGGTAAGGATTCTACTATTTTTTCTGTAGTGAGATATGGAAATGTTCTTAATTCTAGAGGTTCAGTAATTCCATATTTTAAAAAGTTAATAGATGAGGGTTCAGATTATTTACCTTTAACACATAAAGACATGTCAAGATTTATAATCTCTATTAAAGAGGGGGTAAATTTTGTTGTAGATTCATTAAAAGATATGAGAGGTGGAGAAATTTTTGTTCCAAAAATTCCATCAATAACAATTTTAGATTTAATTAAAGCATTAAAGAAAAATATAAAAATTAAAACAATAGGATTAAAGCCTGGTGAGAAATTGAGTGAAGTCTTATGTCCATCTGATGAGTCTCTTTTAACTATTGAATTTAAGAAATATTATATAATTATGCCAACAATAGAAACTAAAGTAAAAAAAAAATTATATTTTAAAAGTAGTAATGGTGAAGTAGGAAAGTTAGTAAAAAAAGGTTTTGAATATAACTCTGCTTATGAACCAAAATTAAGTATTGATCAGATAAAAAAAATACTTAATTAATGAATATAGCAATAATTCCAGCTAGAATTGGAAGTAAAAGAATTAAACAAAAAAATATTAAAATTTTTAAAGGCAAACCACTAATATATTATTCAATAAATGCTGCAAAAAAATCAAAAGTTTTTGATAAAATTTTAGTTAGCACTGATTCTGAAAAGATAGGTGAGATTGCACGTAAATATGGAGCCGATGTTCCATTTTTAAGACCAAAAAATTTATCTGGTGATTATACTGGAACTAAAGAAGTTATTAATCATTCGATAAATTGGTGCATGAAAAATAAAATAGATCCTAAATATATATGTTGCATCTATCCAACTGCACCATTTCTAAATTATAAAAATTTAATTAAATCTTTTAGAATAATAAAAAAAGAAAATTTTAATTTCATTTTCTCAGCTTCAAAATTTCAAAGTAGTGTTTTTAGATCTTTTTACATGAAGAGTGGTAAGTTAAATAAAATTTTTTCAGGATTTAGCAATAAGAGATCACAAGATCTTAAAAATACCTATTATGATGCGGGGCAATTTTATTGGGGGACTAAAAAATCCTGGGCTAGCAAAAATATATTCTCAAAAAACTCTTCTTTTATTGAAATACCAGTTCTTGAAGGTTTCGATATTAATACAAATGAGGATTGGAAAAACATTATTAAATTAAATAAAATTCATGAAAGTACAACTTAATAGATATAAAAATATAACAGATAACTTAATTTTTATTTCTGGGATAACTCGATCTGGTAAAAGTATTTTATGTCCACTTATTTCAAGTTTTAAAAAAACAGAAAATTTTACACTTAATTCAGTTGCGGAGGTAGTATTAGCAAAAATGCACTCTTTATTAATTAATAAAGAAGTGGGCAAGTACTTAATTAAAATTTCCTACAATGAAATACTTTATAATATAGCAATTGGTCGTAATTTAAATCTAAAAAAGACAGACTATTCGAGTGTAACAAACCATATAAATTTTAAATCATATCAAAAAAGATTAATTACACACGAAAATAAATTAAATTTTAAAAATACTTTAAAGAAAAACTTTTTCCCAACAATGTTTCATGATTTAATGATTGATCCACAAACAATTATAGAAGTCTTTCCTAAAGGAAAAATCTTAAATATAGAAAGGCATCCCGTAGATGTTATTTTATCATGGAAAAAAAAGGAATATGGTAAAAAGTATCTAAAAAACGAAAGAAATTTGATTTTATCATTTAATAAAAATAAAAAAATAATTCCATTTTATATTATTAAAAATTATCAAGAATTTTTAAGACAAAAAACTGATGAGGATAGAATAATATTCATGTTGTGGGAGATAAATAAGATTATAAAAAAAAAATATAAAAAATTAAATAAAAAGCAAAGAAAAAGTATCATTACCATAACATTTGATGATTTAACGACAAAGACTTTTGATACTCTAAAGAGAATAGAATCATTTTTAAAGATAAAAAAATCAAGTCATACATATAAAATTGCTAAAAAAGAAAATTGTCCAAGAAAACCTAATTATACCAACAGACTAACTGGAAATCTTTTAATCCAAAAAAAAATAAGCGAACTTAATAAAAAAAAATTATTTAATTTAATTAATTTATATGAAAAAAATTTTTTTTATATATAAGAAGCAATTATAAATAATGAATTATATAACAAGAATTGTAGCCACCATAGGTCCATCAAGCTGTAAAAATAAAATTATTAATAAATTTCTTAATTCAGGAATATCACTTGTAAGACTGAATGGATCTCATAATACATTAGAATGGCACGGTAAAACCATTAAAGACATAAGAAAAATAAACAAAAAAATTCCAATCCTTTTTGACATACCAGGTGAAAAAATAAGAATAGATAACCAAAAAGAAGATATTAGGTTTAACAAAAGTGATAAAATAATTTTTAGTAAAAAATTAATAAAAACAACAAAAAATGTAATTCTAAATAATACGAAATTTTACGATAACATAAAATTAAACATGAAGTTTTCAGCTGATGATGGAAATCTAGTTTTCAAGGTAACTGAAATAAAAAAAAATTATGTTGAAGTTTTAGCTTTAACTGATGGTTCACTGTCATCAAAAAAAGGCATAAATATTCCTAATTTATTTTCAGGGAAAGAAAATATTAAGATCACGGCCAAACAAAAAAAATATCTTAATTTTGCAAAAAAAATGAATGTAGAATATGTAGGATTTAGTTTTGTTGAAAGTGATACTCAAATTAATAAAATCAAGAAATTTCTAAATAGTAAAAATATCAAAATTATTAGTAAAATAGAAAATTTAAATGGACTAAAAAATTTAAGTAAGATTATAGATGTATCAGATGCTATAATGATCGATAGAGGAGATTTGGTTGCTGAAACAAGCATTTATAAACTTCCATATAACCAAAAAAAAATTATTAAGGAAGTTAACTCAAAAAATAAGCCTATTATTGTAGCTACAGAAATGATGCATTCAATGATTGAAAATGATAAACCATCAAAATCTGAAGTTTTAGACGTTGCTAATGCTATTTTTGACGGCGCAACCTGCACAATGCTATCTGGTGAAACTGCACAAGGCAAATATCCCTTAAAGTCTATAAGTGAAATGATTAAAATTCATTCTTCCATAAAAAATCAAAAAAGGAAATATTTAAAAAATTATAAATCTTTATCTATTCAGCAATTAACAGCTAATGCTTTAGAGTCCTTGTGTGACTCAAAAAACATACATAAATTGATAATCATTACAAAAAGTGGCTATGCGGCGACAGAGATTGCTTTTAAAAATATAAATCAAAAAATGTTAGTTGTAACAGATAACATTCATACAAGTAGATATTTAAGTCTTTACCCAAGAATAAAAACTATAAAATATATTAAAAAATTTACGAGAAAAGATTTGAGATATGTAGAAAAAATAATTAAATATCTTTTTAAAATAAAAGAAATAGATAAAGATGAAAATGTTGTAATTGTCTCTGCAGCTTATCCAAAAAATGGTGTAAAATTCAATTCAATCCAAACTCACAATGTAGGAAACATCGTAAATAATTAATTAATTAATATTATATTTTAAAAATCACTAAATATGGGAGATAAAATAAAAAAAGTATTAATTCTCGATTACAAATATTCCCAAAAAAAAAATTTTACAAAACAAAAACTGATATTCCTTAATAAAAGAGCATTTTTCTTAAATAAGGGTTCATTTATTTTTAAAAGATTTCAAGTTTTAAAAGACACGAGTCTTAATAGAGACCAAAGGAAAAAAAACTATTCATATCTAGATAGAATATATGAAGAAATATTAACTATTTTAAGTAAAAGATTGACCAAAATTAATAAAGTAGATTTTAACAAAAACCAATGGAACATACTGATAGGATCTTGGTTATTTTATTATTTAAGTACTTGTTTTAATAGATATTCAAAATTGAATAAAATATTTAAAGTTCATAAAAATATAACTGTTTACATTGAAAAACTTGAAAATAGGATTGAAACTTTTTCAACTGAAGATTTCCTACAAAAAATTCATCTTAATAACTTATGGAATGCAGAAGTTTATTATGGACTACTTATTGAAATGAAACAAAAAGTGCTTTTAAATAATGTAAAAGAAAAAAAATACCAAAAAAAATTAATAATTGGACATAAAACTTCATTAAAAAGAAAAATTATATCTTTAATATTGAATTTTATTTTTATTAAATTTTCAAAAAATAATTCTTTTATAATTACAAGTTATTTGCCTCTCTTTCAGGAAATATATTTAAACTTAAAAACTAATGGAGTTCCTATTCTTTTTGTCACACAAAGAACTGAATTAAAAAATTATAATTATAATAAATCTAATAATTCGAAAAATTTATCAATAAAAAAAAAAAAAGATACTTTTTTTAATTTTATAAATAAAAATATAATTCAAGATATTCCAGAAGTTTTTATTAAATATTTTTCAAAAATTTATAAAGAATCATTAAATACTACATGGCCAAAAAATCCAAATTCAATCTTTACTTCCAATCTTTATGAGTCGGATGAATTGTTTAAAATGTACGTAGCAATTAAAAATAAAGAATGTAAATCAAGTTATATAATTGGACAGCATGGAAATTCATATAATGTTACAATTCAATCAGAATATAATCCAGAAACAAAATTTTCAGATAAATTCTTATCATGGTCCTCAAAAAAAAATAAAAAAAATTTTCTACCCTTAGGTAATTTCACGAATGAAATTAATAAAAAAAGAAAAAAAATATTTAAACTAAAAAATATTTTGATTGTTATGAGGTCAAAAGGTTTGGATTATGAGGTTTTTGACAGACCTAGCATGAATAGAAAATATGAATATTACTTATTATTATTCCTTAAAAATCTATCCCCAAAAGTAAGAAATAAAATTATAATCAAATTTCATTTTACACATTTACATGATGACATTAAATCTAAAATTAAAAAATTATATAAAGATATAAAAATACTAGATATTAAATCATCTATTGAGAAATATTATGCAGATTATTCAACTTTAGTTATATTTAATTACGACAGCAGTGGCTTTTATAAAACTTTACATAATAATAAGCCAACTCTGTGTTTTTGGCCAAATGAATTTAGTCATGTTAGGGATAGTGGATTAAACTATTACAAAAAAATGAAAAAAGTTGGAATCTATCACGATAATCCAAAAAAATTATCTTTAAGGCTTGAAAGTTTGATTAATAATGACCAAATTTTTAATTGGTGGTATTCGAGGCCAAACCAAGATTTTATAAATGATTTTAATAGTAGATATAATAAAAAATTAGTTTATTTTGATAAAATTGTAAAACTCAAAAATTTATTATTAAATAGACTATAAATTAGTAATTTTTTAATTATTAAACGTTTGTAAAAGCCAAAACTAACATTTTTAAATTTGTATAAGATGAAACAAAAAAATAATCACCTGATAAATTTAATTCATATCATGGCTATAAATAGAAGTGGGGGTTCTTTGTTAGCAAGGTTATTTGATGGCAATGATAAGGTTGCATCCTATCCAATGGAGATAGGATTTAAGTTTAGAGACAATTTACTCGGTTATATTGACAAATTAACAGGAACACCCACACATATACCTGAATTCAATAAAGAAGTCGATATTCTAGACTACTTTGACGCTAAAGAGAAATTATTACCAATGCATAAATGGGGGAAGGAAAGATCAGAATCTCTTGGTGTAAGAAAAAATTATTTAGAAAAAGCATTTTATGAAAAAAAGGTCAGTACCAATTTTGATTTTGAAAATTATCAAAAAAAACTCATTGAATATTCAAAAAATATTAATGATAATTATGAGCTCTATGAAGCTAAACATAGAGCCTATTTTGAGTCCTGGGAATATACTAAGTTAAAAAATTTTGAACATGTCGTATCGCATGATAGTGGGGGCCTCTTTTTTCATGATTTTGATCAATTTTTTAAATTTTTCCCAAAATCTTTTGTAATAATTCCTATTAGAAATTTAATTGGATACGTAGCGGCTGAAAAAACTAGAATTGCTAGAAAGGGCATTGGAACAAGAAGATTTTCAAGCCCCTTACCACCCAATTGGATGATTAAAAAATTTAAAAATTACTCATTAAATGCATTAGTCAGATCATGGATGATATCTTTTACTAAAATAAGACTCCTACAAGAAAAATTTGGTATTGATAAAAACCTAATGGTTTATAGATTTGAAAATTTAGCAAATGATACAGAGTCTCATATAAAATATATATGTGAAAAAAATCATATAAAATTTGATAATAATTTTTTAAGGCCCACATTAATGGGAAAACCTTGGTTAGGAAATTCTCAACAGGGAATAAATAATGGAATCAACAAAAACCCCAACATGTATGCCTCTGAAGTCTTAACAAAAGAAGAGATTAAGGAGATTGAGCATTTGTCTAACAATATAGATCAAAAATTAGATAACAAAAAAGAATTATTAACTAATTTGTTAGATATGAAAAAAGATATTTTTTTTGATTATGACTTACAAAAAAAATATTCTAATAATACCGATCAATGGTCAACTTATTGTGCTTTGGGTTTTAGAGGATTTAGAGATTCTACAGTTAAAAGTCCATATTTTTTTCAAATAGTTTATTATTTATTTAGTATATATGTCAGAATATGTCATTTTCCGAGATTCATAAGGTTAAAGTTATTTCCGGATAAAGGTAAGCAAAACTACACATGAGTAGTATTTTTACCACAAAAGCACAGACTATAAATAAACTCGGTTTAAAAAAAATAATTTTTAAACTACCAAATTCTATTTTTTTCTCTGTTAAAGAATGGAAAATAAATAAAAATCAAATATTAAAAGAGATAAAAAAAAAACTTAACAATAAAATAGCTATTAGATCATCAGCAATTGATGAAGATACTAGTGATAAATCATCAGCAGGTGCTTATGATTCTTTTTTGAACATTTCCAATAACAAACAGTCAATAGATAAATATGTTAATCTAGTAATAAAGTCATATAAAAAAAAAAATAATTATAGTCTTCATAATGAAGTATTAATTCAGAGTATGGTAACAAACGTATGGACTAGTGGCGTTTTGTTTACAAAAAATATCACAAATAATAGTCCATACTATATAATAAATTATGATGATATAAGTGGCAAAACGGACAAAGTTACATCTGGTGTTGATCAGTATTCTAACAAGGTTTTAAAAATTCTTAGAGATAAAGAAAAACTATTACTATCTCCAAGATTTAATAAATTAATAAAAGCCACAAAAGAAATAGAGTCTATTTTTAATAACAAAAATTTAGACATAGAATTTGTGATTGATAAAAATTTAAATATTTTTTTATTACAAGTAAGGCCATTAACCAAAATCAAAAAATTCTTAAATCAAAAAAAATTCTATTCCAAGATAAATCAGGTTAATAATAAAATTAATAAAAATACTCATGATAAGAAAAAAATAAAAAATATTTTTGGACAAATGCCAGATTGGAATCCAGCAGAAATGATTGGTAAACATCCAAAAAACTTATCATTCTCCCTCTATAGTGAATTAATTACAGACAAATCCTGGTATTTAGCCAGAAAATTTATGGGATACTCTAAGATTAAAGAAACTAAATTAATGATAAATTTAGCTGGGCAACCATTTATCGATGTTAAAAAAAGTTTATTGTCATTATTGCCAGAAAATTTATCAAAAAAACTAAAAGATATTTTACTTTATAAATCTTTAAATATTCTAAAAAATAATCCTGAATTACATGATAAAATAGAGTTTGAGTGCTCTGTGAATTGTCAAACTTTAGATACCAAAAAACAAATTGATAAAATTTATAAGGATTTATCAAAGTCTCATAAAAAAGAATTATTTCTTAAACTCTCAGAACTAACAAAAAAAAACTTAGATTTAAGTAAAAAATCTTTATTTATTCAATCAATTTATAAAGTTCAAGAACTAGATAAAAATCAAAATAAATTTTTAAAATATAAATTTTTAGATTTAAGAAAGATAATAACTGCTACTAAAAAATTTGGAATAATTCCATTCTCTATCTTAGCTAGACATGCTTTTATTTCTCAAAGTATACTAAGATCTTTAGTGGAAAAAAAAATATTTACACAAAGAGAAACACAAAAGATTTTATCTTCTGTAGAAACTGTAACTACAGATTTAATTCATGATTCATTAAAATTATCCCAGGGTATAATTAAAATAAGTGCTTTTAAAAAAAAATATGGTCACTTAAGACCAGGAACATATAATATTGATTCACAAAATTATGAATCAATGAATATCAAAAATTTTATCAAAACAAATAAACAATCTAATTTACTACCCATTAATAAAATTAAGATCAGTAAAGAAAAACTTATTAGATTTCACAAATTAGCCAAAGAGGAAAATTTTCCATTCATAAAATTAGATAGCCTTATTTCATACATAAAAGATTCAATATATTGGAGAGAATATTCAAAATTTATTTTTACAAAATCAATAAATCAAATTTTTAAAATTATAAAAAAATTTGGAAAAAATAATGGAATCAACACGAAAGACCTTGCGTATATTGAAATAAAAAATTTTTTAAAAATAAGAAAATCAATAATGAACAAACCTGAAAAAATAAATCTTAATAAAAAAATTTTCCAAAATAAGAATCAATATCAAATTGAAAATCAGATAGAGTTACCTTTATTAATAAAATCTAAAACAGATGCTTTTATTATTCCATCTCAGATATCCAGAGCAAATTTTATTACAAATAAAAAAATTATTGGGAAGAGTTTTTTTCTAAGTAATAATCATGGTAAATTTAACAATAAAGAATTAAAAAATAAGATAATATTAATTGAGGGAGCGGATCCGGGTTATGACTGGATTTTTTTACATGGTATTAAAGGCTTGGTAACCAAATATGGTGGTGCAAACTCACATATGTCGATTAGATGTTATGAGTTAGGTGTACCAGCAGCTATTGGATGTGGAAATGAAAAATTCAATATACTAAAAGAGTCTAATCTTATTGAAATAGATACTATTTCAAAATCAATTAAAGGAAGTCTGTGATGAAAAAAAAGGGTTTAGTCGTTTGGATTACTGGTTTATCAGGTGCTGGAAAAACTACTATAGCAAAAAAAATCGCAACTGATTTAAAAAGATATAATCCAATTCATTTAGATGGTGATGATTTAAGAGAAATATTAACAATTAAAGGAAAAATTAGTTACAGTAAAAAGAATAGAGAAAAAATTGGTTTAATTTATGCAAAATTTACAAACTATATTGCTAAACAAGGCAATTTTGTAATTGTTTCAGTGATGGCATTAAATAATTCGGTGTTTTTATGGAACAAGACAAATATTAAAAATTATTTTGAAGTTTATTTAAATGTGCCTAATCTTGAATTAATTAAAAGAGATCCCAAAGGTATTTATAAAAGTTATAAAAAAGGTAAATTAAAAAATATTTCTGGTTTTGATATTTCTTTTGACGAACCCACCAATCCTCATTTGAAAATCGATTGGAAAAAAAATAAGAGTGCCAACTATATTGCTAAAGAAATAATAAAAAAAATAGATTAAATGAAAAATATTTTAATTAGTCAAAGGTCAACTTATCATCGAATCCGTAAAGAATACAATGATTCAATAGATCTAAGATTGACTGATCTATTAATAGAAATGGGTTGTAGACCAATATTGATACCAAATCTTGAACATAAGAAATTCCTGAAGTGGATTAAGAATTTACCCTTTGATGGAATCGTATTGAGCGGTGGTGGAGATATAGGTACTATTGAAAATAAATTTAGAGATAAAATTGAAGATTATTTAATTATTAAATCTAAAAATAAGAAAATACCTTTATTTGGAATATGTAGAGGCATGCAAATGATCTCTAAGTTTTATGGATCAAAATTAATTAGTGTAAAAAATCATGTTAACAAAAGACATAAAGTATTTTTTAAAAATAAAAATTATACAACTGTCAATAGTTATCATAATTTTAGTATTAATAAGTGTCCTAAAAATTTTATAGTTTTATCTAAATCTATAGATGAAAACATAGAATCTATTATACATAAAGATTTACCAATGTATGGGTGCATGTGGCACCCAGAAAGAGAAAAAAAAAAATTAACATATGATAAAGCTATTTTTAAAAAAATATTTGGTATTAATAAATGATTAATTTTATAATTTTAGCAGCCGGAAGAGGTTCGCGTCTAAAAAAAACCACAGAAAATATTCCAAAAGGATTAGTTAAAATTAATAAAGACACCTCAATTCTTGAGTATCAAATTAAAATTCTTGAACAATATAAAAATAAAAAGATCATAATAGTAGTTGGATATAAATCAGATAAGATTATTAAAAAATTTAGAGGAAAGAATATTATATTTATAAAAAATAAAATATGGAACAAGTCAAATATGCTATACTCTTTAGTGTGTGCTGAAAAATATCTTATGGAGAAAGATAGTGTTATACTTTACTCAGATATAGTTTATTCAAAATCAATAATTGACAAAATTATGACCTATAAGAACCAATTAAGTGTAGCTTATGATCCAAATTGGCTCAAATTATGGAAAAAAAGATTTAAAGATCCCAAAGTTGATGCAGAAACATTTAAAATAAATAATTTACAAGAAATTATAGAAATTGGAAAAAAAGTCAAAAATTTAAAAGATGTCCAAGGTCAATATATGGGAATAATAAAGATTAAAGTTTCAATGTGGAAGAAAATTAAAAAAAATTTCAATTTACACGATCTAAAAAAAATGCACGTAACACATTGTTTAAGTCAAATAATAAATAGAAATCTTGCAAAGATAAAAGCTGTCAAAAATACAAAAAAATGGTTTGAAATAGATAACAACAAAGATTTAAAAATTGCTAAAAATTATTTGAATAAAAATATTTTAAAATAAAAAAATTAATAAACCTGTTTGTTGTTTTAAATTAATATATAAACTCTTACTAATTAATAGATTATGATATCAAAAGGAATTATATTAGCTGGTGGTAATGGCACGAGATTGTATCCGTTGACAAAAATTGTAAGTAAACAATTATTGCCAATTTATGATAAACCTTTAATTTATTATCCACTTTCAATTTTAATGTTAGCTAAAATCAAAGATATTTTGATTATCACAAAAAAAAATGAATTAAATTTATTTAAAAAAATTTTAGGTAATGGCAAAAGCTTAGGAATAAAAATAACTTACAAGGTTCAAAAAAAACCAGGAGGATTACCAGAAGCTTTTTTGATAGCAAAAAAATTCATTAATAAAAAAAAAGTAATGTTTATATTGGGAGATAATTTCTTTTATGGGCAAGGGCTTGAGAGTATTCTAAATCAAGCAATTAAAGAAACGATAGGTGCTACAATATTTGCTTATAAAGTTCATAATCCATCAAGTTACGGTGTTGTAAAATTTAATAAATTGAATCAAGCTACGAATTTATATGAAAAACCAAAAAAATTTATCTCAAATTATGCTATACCTGGAATATATATATATGACGAAAAAGTTTCAGAATATTCAAGTTCTCTAAAAAAGTCTAAGAGAGGAGAATTAGAAATAAGAGATCTTAATAATATATATTTAAAAAGAAAAACCTTAAATGTAAAAATTTTTGGAAGAGGAATAGCATGGTTAGATGCTGGCACGCCAGAACAAATGTTAGAAACGTCAGAATTTGTAAAAACCTTAGAAAAAAGACAAGGGTATAAGATTGCCTGTTTAGAAGAAATAGCACTAAGAAATAAATGGATCTCAAAAAAAGATTTGAATAAAATTATTTCTAAAATTCCTGAATGTGATTATAAAAATTATTTAAAAATTATTTAAAGTAAATTAATTAACAAAAAAATAATAATTTAGATATATTGAAAAAATTAATGATTAAATATTATAATACTGATAAGTCATAATTTCCTTGATTTATAATTATGAAAAATTATTTTAAAGATAAAAAGATAATAGTAACTGGTCACACCGGATTTAAAGGATCGTGGCTATCAATTTACCTGAATATATTAGGATCAAAAGTTTATGGAATTTCATTAAAACCAAAAAATTTTTTATGTAATTTTAACCTTTCTAAAATAAAAAGTATTTTAAAAAAAAATTTAATTTTTGATCTTAGAAATTTTAATCGTCTAAAAAAAGAAATTAATTATATTGAGCCAGATATAATATTTCATTTAGCAGCTCAACCATTAGTTGGTATTTCATATAAACAACCAAGTTTAACATGGTCAACTAATCTAATTACAACTCTGAACTTATTAGAAGTAATTAAAGATTATAAAAAAAAAATAACAATAATAATTATAACAAGTGATAAGTGTTATGAAAACCTTGAATTAAAACGTGGATATAAGGAAAGTGACCGGTTAGGAGGTAAGGATCCCTACAGTGCGTCTAAAGCTTCAGTAGAAATTCTTTGTAGATCATACTTTGAGTCTTTTTTTAAAAATAATAAAAATATAAAGTTTGCCACAGTTAGAGCTGGAAATGTTATTGGTGGAGGTGATTGGTCTGATAACAGGTTAATACCTGATATAATCAAATCAATTAAGAATGGTAAAATTCTAGAAATGCGGAATCCAAATTCAACTAGACCCTGGCAACATGTGTTAGAACCATTGAGTGGCTATATTGCTCTTGCTGAAAAAATTAATAAAGATAACCAAATTAATGGCGAAAGTTTTAATTTTGGACCCAGTAATGATAAAGGGCACACAGTTCATAGCGTAGTAAAAAAAATCAAAAAAATTTTTCCTCAGTTAAAATATAAGATTTCACATGATAAGATTTTTAACGAATCTAATTTGTTAAAATTAAATTGTGCAAAATCTAAGAAATTATTAAGTTGGAAGCAGAAAATGAATATTGGTGAAACAATAACTTTTACAGCAGAGTGGTACAAGAATTATTTTGATAAAAAAGATACCTATAAATTCACAGTTAATCAAATAAAAAAATATTTAAAATTAAAAAAATGAGTGAAATAAAAAGTATAAAAAAATATAAATTACTATCCTTTAAAAATGATAAAGGGAATGTGTTTAGAGCATTTCGTAAAAATGAAGAAAAAATTGGTAAATTTGGTGAAGTTTATTTTAGCTGGATTAATAAAAAAATGATTAAGGGGTGGAAATTACATAAAAAAATGCATATGAATCTAGTTGTACCTGTTGGTTTAGTAAAATTTGTTTTTTTTGATAATAAAAAATTTAAAGAAATTATTATTGGAGAAAAAAAATATTACAGAATATATGTTCCAAATCAAATGTATTTTGCTTTCCAAAATCTATCAGAGAAAAAAAGTTTAATAGTAAACTACTCAAATATAATTCATCAAAATGATAATGAAACAGTAATTAAGAACTTAAAAGAAATAAAATATCAGTGGAAAAATTAGATACAATTATATTAGCAGGTGGTTTTGGATCAAGAATCAGTGAAAAAACAAAGATTATTCCTAAGCCAATGATTAATATTGGTAAAGATCCAATAATTGTCCACATAATAAAAAAATATCACAAAGCCGGAATTGAAAGTTTTGTTATTGCAACTGGTTATAAATTTAATGTTATAAATAATTTTTTTAAATCAAAAAGTATAAGTTATGAAAACATTGGTAAGAATTCTTATTCATTTATTTATAAAATAAAAAATAAAAAAATTAGGATTAAAACAATTTTTACAGGTCAAAAGACATTAACCGGAACAAGAATATTAAAACTAAAAAAATATATTAAAACAAGTAAATTTTTTTTAACATATGGTGATGGATTGTCTGATGTAGATCTAAAAAAGTTGTTAAATTTTCATAATAAACAAAAAAAAATAGCAACTATAACTGCTGTTAGGCCTCCTGTAAGATTTGGAGAGCTTTTAATTAAAGATGATTTAGTGATTTCGTTTAAAGAAAAACCACAATTAAATGATGGATGGATAAATGGTGGTTTTTTTATTTTTGAAGATAGTTTTTTTAAAATTATTAGTAAAAAGATAAATGTTATGCTTGAGCGACAGCCTCTAGAAAGTTTGACAAGAAAGAAAAACTTGATTGCATTCAAACATAAAGGTTTCTGGCAATGCATGGATACTATTAGAGATTATAATATTTTAAGTAAACTAAACACAAAAAATGCACCTTGGAAAAAATAAAATTCTAATTACTGGTGGTACAGGTTTTTTAGGGAACGAGCTTGTTAGCCATCTATCAAAAAAATATAATATTATTTCAACATCAAGAAGAAAAAGTAAAAACTTTTTACATTTAGATTATCCACAAAAAAAATTAAAAAAAGAAATTTTTAAAGGAGTAGAAACAATAATTCATTTAGCATCACTTGATAGAGATGAAGTAAAAAAAAACTACAAAAAAGCAAAAGAAATAAATTTTGATCTTACTAAAGATTTAATTGAACTTTCAATATTGAATGGTGTAAAAAATTTTATTTATATATCATCAATAAGTGTTTACGGGGCAAATCTTTATAATAATGTTAATGAGAATACTAAACCAAAACCAAGAGACAGGTATTCTCGATTAAAATTAATGTGCGAAAAATTATTAAAACAAAAATCAAATAAACAAAAAGTTCTAATTTTAAGATTATCAAATATAATTGGTACACCTCAAGTTATGACTAAAGGATATAAAAAATTACTTATACCAAATATTTGCTTATCTGCTTTAAAACAAAAAAATATTATACTAAAAACTGATGGAAATCAGTGTAGAGATTTCTTAGAATTAAATTTATTTATAAAAATACTGAAAACTTTTTTAATTAGGATTGACAAAATTGATAATTTCTCAATATTTAATATTGCATCTTCTAATTCATTAAAAATAATTGATATTGCCAAAAAAGTTAGTTCTATTTTTAATAAAATATTTAATCAAAAAGTTGAAATTATTAAAGGGAAAAAGATTAACGAAAAAAAATACTTAATTAATAATAATAAAATGAAAGCTTTCCTTAATTTAGAAGTCAAAAACAATTATAATAAAACTCTTTCAGATATAATTAATTTTTTAAAAAAATGAAGCAGGAATTAGTTAGCGTAATTATAAACTCATTTAATGGAGCTAGATTTCTAGAAAAATCAATCAATTCTGTACTAAATCAAACTTATAAAAATTTAGAAATTATTTTTTGGGACAATGCTTCTACTGACAAAACTAAACAAAAAATAAAAATGTTTTCTGACGCTAGACTGAAACCTATTTTTTCAACTTCTTTTAAAAAATTATATGACGCAAAACATCAGGCAATTTTAAATTCAAATGGAAAATATTTGGCTTTTCTAGATGTTGACGACTGGTGGAGTCCGGATAAGCTCTTAAAACAAATCAAAATGATGGAAATAGAACAAACAAATATATCTTGTACTAATTACTGGATAGTAAATGAAAATAAAAATTATATCAAAAAAGCATTTAAAATGAGAAATAAAAAAAATAATAGTTTTGATTTTGCACTCCAAAAATACTTTGTAGGAATGTCGAGTTTAATAATTTCAAATAAACTTTATCAAAATCTTGATTATGGATTTGACAATTCTCTTGAGGTAATAGGGGATTATGATCTAGTACTAAGAGTCTTAAAGTATAATGCTATAACATATTTAAATGAACCATTATCTTATTATAGATGGCATGACTCAAATTTAAGTCATAAAAAATTCAGATTAAATATACTTGAATTAATCAAATGGAAGAATAGAGTTAAGAAATATAAAAATTTTTTTTCAACTAATAATTTAATTTACATAAATGATCACTTGATATATTTAATGACCTTATATTTAAAAAATAATGATAGAAAAATTAACTTTTTTTTATTTTTGAAAAAAACTGAAAAATTAAAAACCCAGTTATTAATTATTATAATTTTTCTAATTCCAAAACAACTATTTAAATTTTTAAGGTCTTAAAATGAATATCTTAGTTTTAGGTGCAACAGGATTAATAGGTAGTTCTGTTTATGCTCATTTAAATTACAAACATAATGTTTTTGGGACTTATAATGATAAAAAAAAAATTAAAAAGATCCAATATAAAAAAGATAGATTATTTCATTTTGATGCTTTAAGTAAAAAAAAATTAGTTAATCTTATCAACAAAACCAATCCTGAAATAGTTATAAATTGTATTGGAATCACTAAGCATATTAAAAGAGCAGGAAAAAAAAAATTTTTAGCGATTAACTCTATATTCCCACACTATGCAAAAAAAATATCAAATTATAGGTCAGCGAAATTTATTCAAATAAGCACTGATTGCATTTTTGATGGTAAAAAAGGCAATTATAGTGAACATTCAAGTCCAAATGCTATCGATTTCTATGGGATGTCTAAGGCGTCTGGTGAAATTAATGACAAAATTAATTTAACAATAAGAACTTCAACTATCGGTTATGAATTATTTACGAATTATGGACTTCTAAACTGGTTTCTTAGCCAAAATTTGGCATGTTATGGCTATTCAAAAGCAATATTTAATGGATTTCCAACAACTTATTTTGCAAAAATATTAGAAAAGATAATTTTAAAAAAAATCACCGGAATATTGCATGTTTCTGGTTCCAAAATCGATAAATATAAATTACTCAAAAAAATAAATAAAATTTATGATAAAAATATTGTAATAAAGAAAAATGTGACTATTAAAATTGACAGATCATTAAATAATAAATTATTTAAAAGTTATTTTCCTGGAAAAGAAAAAAATTGGGATGATCTCATAAATGATATGAAAAATGAATACAGAAAAAATCCACTCAAAAACTAAATTTTTTTTATCATATCTTTGGATAACAATTATTTTATCTCAGGTATTAAGATCTAATTTTTCACTTATTTATTTTACTATTTTCTTTTCAACTTTTTTTGTTATTTCAATTTTCATATATAAAAAAGGTTTTTTTTTTAGAGGTGTTGATTTTTTTACAATAAACATTTGGATTTTTTATTTTTTGATTCTATATATTGCCTTTATAACTTTTTTTTATGGTGGTTTAAATGATTTTTTAAAAGGTTTCCCACGCATGATTATAATGCCACTAACCGTTATTGTTTTCATCAATTTAATTTCTACAAAAAATCATTTTACAAAAATTATTGATCTTTTTATTTTTTTCTCAATAATTGCTGCATTATCCTTAGTATACCAGGTTTACAATGGCCCCATAGAATTTTTGGTAGATAGTCACACTAGGCTGGGGTTAAATAGATATGCTTCAACTTTTGGGTCACTTACAGTTTATGGTGGAGCAGTAGGAGTTATTACACTTTTAGTTGTAAAAAGAGATTTAAATATATTTTTAAAATTTCTTATAATTGCTTTATTTTTTACATCAGCATTTGTTACTTTATCTAAAGCTGCAGTAATTAACGTTTTAATTGTTTCATTTTTTTCATTATTTTTTTTAAAAATTAAATCAAAAAGGTATTTATTTATTTTAATTATTATGGGTGTAATTTCTGTATATTTTATATTTCCTGGATTAGGAGTTTATATAATAAAATCAATAGAGGCTGTAGGATTGTCTTCAGGTAAAGTTGATATAACTTCCAACTCTTCTCTTTATGCTCAGTTTTTTAAAAGGTTTTTTTATCCAGCAAATTATTTGGCACAATTTAATTTTGTTAATGTATTTTTTGGATTCGGTATAATTGGTGGTGGTGGAGTATTTGGATTGCCTTATTCCTATACAGGCACAACACATAACCAATTCTTCGATTTATATCTAATAGGAGGTGTTTTTCTTTTTTTAAACATTTTATTTATAGTTTGGTGTTTAATGTTAGAATTGTATAAAATGAAAAAAAAAGATGTCATGGCAGATACTTTTTTCTATTGCAATTTAATAGCTATTATTAATATGTTTTTTTTCAATGGATTTCTTTATCAACCAGTTACATCATTTGTATTTTGGCTATCTTTAGTGTATGTGCTTAACTTTAGAAATAATATTGATGAAAAAAATATATAAGCTTCTCACAGTTGTTGGTACGAGACCGGAAATTATTAAACTTTCTGTAGCTTTAAATAAATTTGAAAAATATTTCAATCATATTTTGGTGCATACTGGGCAAAATTATGATTATAGACTGAATGAGATTTTTTTTAAGGATTTAAAGATTAAGAAACCAAAATATTTTTTAGATTGTGCTGGATCATCATCACTACAAACTATTGCTAATGTAATCTCAAAAACTGAAAAAATATTTTTAAAAGAAAAACCCGACGCAATTGTTGTTTATGGTGATACAAACTCATGTCTATCCGTTATAACAGCAAAAAGATTAAAAATACCTATATTTCATTTTGAAGCTGGTAATAGATCTTTTGACCAAAATGTTCCAGAAGAATTAAACAGAAAAATTGTTGATCACATCAGTGATATCAATTTTGTTTTGACAGAGCATGCCAGAAGATATCTACTAGCTGAAGGTATTAAGGGTGACTCAATTTTTAAAACGGGAAGTTTTATGCCCGAAGTTTTTATACATTATAATAAAGATTTAGATTCGGAAAAAATATTATTAAATAATAAATTAAAAAAAAAACAATATTTGCTATTTAGTTTTCATAGAGAAGAAAATATTGATAACTTAGATAATTTACAAAAGATAGCTGAAACAATTAATTACTTAGCTAAAAAAAAAGATATGAGAATATTAGTTTCAACGCATCCAAGAACACAAAAACAACTGAAAAAACTAAAAAAATTCAAATTTGATAAACTCGTTGAGCTTCATAGACCTTTTGGATTTTTTGATTATATAAACCTTCAAAAAAATGCTTATTGCACAATATCTGATAGTGGCACTATTACAGAAGAATCTGCAATTTTAAAATTTCCAGCCATTACAATAAGAAATTCACACGAAAGACCAGAGGGAATGGATGCAGGAATATTAATCATGTCAGGACTAAATAAGGAAAAAGTATTTTCAGCTATTGATTTAACAATTAATGCAAACTTAAATAAATATTCAGATAATAGTGTAGCAGATTATAATAATCTTAATGTTTCAAATCAAGTAAGCAAAATTATCTTTAGTTATATAGAATTTGTGAATAAAAATACTTGGAAAAAATAACTTGAGTAAAAAAAAAATCGTTGTAATTAGCCCAAATTTTTTTCCTGAAAATTTTCCAATCAATAATTTTGTAGACCTGTTAAGCAATGAAGAAGAGGTAGATGTAATAACCAATATACCCAGTTATAGAATTAATAAATTTTATAAAGGTTATAATTTTTTTGGACCATATAAGGAGAATATAAAAGGAGTTAATGTTTATCGAATTCCTACTTTCCCAAGAATATCTGATAGAAAAATATTTATATTAATTCACTATATCATTTACTTTATATCAATGATTTTTTTTTCAATATATTATTTTATTATCAATCGTAAGAAAACGAAATATATAGTCAGTTACTGTTTATCGCCAACTTTTACAGCTTTATTTGGAATAATAGGCTCAAAAATTACTGGAGCAAAACATTTCAACTGGGTTCAAGATATTTGGCCTGAAGCAATAATGGCCTCCACTAATTCTAAATATAATTTTTTTTATAAGATTATAAAAGTATTTCAAAATTTTTTATTTGATAAATCAGAATTAATTGCTCAATCTGACAAAATGAAATCATATTTTGAAAATAAATACAAAAAAAAGATAAATCAAATTAACAATATCCCAAGAAATTTATTTATAAATCAAAAAATTTTAGAAAATAAAATTACGGATAAGTTAATATTTTCTTATTTTGGAAATATAGGAAAAGCACAAAAGCTTGATTACTTCTTAAATATATTTATGAAAATTAAAAACGAAAATTTTATAATAAATATTTATGGATCTGGTTCAGAAAAGAATCAACTAATGAGTAAATTTAAAAATAAAAAAATTATCTGGCATCAATATATGAACGAATTTGAACTTTTAGAGGAATATGAAAAAACAAACTTTTTTTTATTACCAATTGATGCAACTGGAAGACAAAAATATATCTTACCTGGTAAATTTTCTAGTTATTTGTTTTTTTGTAGGCCAATAATAGGATTTTCGAATAAAGATAGTGCAATTGAGGACTGCATTAAAAAAAACAAACTCGGAACTTTTATTGATATTGATGATAAAATTGAAAAAAATATCAATATTATTAATGACTTATTTAAAAATAAGAAGGAATATTATGAAACACAACATATTAATGCCAATAATTTTTATAAAGATTATTTTTCCACCAAGTCTATTAAAGAGCAGATTAAAAAAACTTTTATTTAATAAAATTATTACATGAAGGTTACAAAAAATTATTTAATAACGGGTGCAACCGGCTTTATTGGAAAAAATATATTAAATAAGATAAAGAGAAAAAGTAATACTAAAATTTATTACATATATAGAAACAAGAAATTAAGATTTAATGATTCAAATATTATAGGAATAAGAGTTAATCTTGAAAATTTAAATGAAATTGATAAATTAAAAAATATACTTAAAACAACAAATACAATAATTCATTGCGCAAACCTTGCACACAATAAATATTCCAAAAATACAATTAAAAAGATAAATTATTTGGCTACTGTTTATTTAGCAAAACTTGCTAAAAACTTTAATGTAAAAAAGTTTATTTTTTTAAGTACTGCTAAAATAAATATGAATTATGATAATATCATTAATAATGAAAATAACCTTTCACGAAATATTAAAGATGACACGTATACAAATATAAAATATGCGACTGAAATAAAGATAAATCAAATTTTTAAATCTACTAAGGTAAATTGTATCATTTTAAGACCAGCCTTAGTTTATGGTAAAAATGTTAAAGGAAATTTAAAGAAGATAGAGAGCTTAGCTAATTTTAATTTACCCCTACCATTTGCTAATGCCATTGAAAAAAAATCTTTTTGTTCAATAAACAATCTAATAAATTGTATTAATATTATACTAGATAGTCACATTAAAAGTGATATTTTCCTAGTTTGTGATGATGCTTATTTCTCCTTTAAAGATATTCTTATTAAAGCTTATAAAAAAAAAAATAATAAAATTATACTATTTCCTATTAAATTATTTATTTTCAAATTTGTTTTTTATCTAATAAATAAAAAAGAAATGTACAACAGTATTTTTTCTAGAATGATATTAGACAACTCTAGAATTAAAAGTAAACTAAAGATTAAATTATATCATAACCTGTATAATACAAAATATTAATGAAAAGATTGTTTGATTTTTTTTTCTCTATAAACTTAATGATAGTTTTATTTCCAATATTGTTATTTGTGTATCTGGTTATTTTAATATTTTATCGAGTTAATCCAATACATTTATCTAAAAGGTCGGGTCAACTTTCTAATAATTTTTTAATGCCAAAATTCGTTACAATGAAAAAGAATGCACCTCAAGTAGCAACACATTTGTTAAAAGACCCGGATAAATATGTCACTCATTTTGGTAAATTTTTAAGAAGAACAAGTTTAGATGAGCTACCACAACTATACTCTGTCTTAAATGGTAAAATGTCTATAGTTGGCCCACGACCAGCTTTATATAATCAAAGTTATTTAATTAAAAAAAGAAAATTTTTTAAAATTGATAAATTAAAACCTGGAATAACTGGTTATGCACAAATCAATGGAAGAGACAACATTTCTACAAAACACAAAATTAAGTTAGATTATTTTTATCTCAAAAATAAGAGTATCAAACTTGATCTAAAAATTATATTATTAACTATTGTTAAAATATTTAATCTTAAAAATATCTCACACTAACCATGGAATTATTATTCAAAGATCTATTAAATCTTAAAAGATCAATCAAAATTTCAATTCTATTATTTTTTGATATTATAATTTCATTAATATCAATTTGGATTACATTTAACTTAATCTCTGAAAGAATTGTAAAATTCTTTGAAATCGATACTGAAATTTATTTAATATTATCTTTAACTTTTATATTCATTCAAATTATATGTAAATCATATTTAAAATTTTCTAGATATTTCGATTTAGCATCAATATCTAAAATAATTAAAAATTTTATGTTTTTCTTTATAATCATAATTTTTTATAAATTTTTTTTTTATGCTGGTGCTTTAATACCCAGTTCAAATCTAATCATTTATATAGTTGTTTTTTTTCTTCTGACTTTATTAAAAAATTCACTACTTTATAATCTTTATAATTATTTATTTGATAAAAATAATATAAAACAAAAAAATATTGTTCTTTATGGATTTAATGAAAATACTTTAAATTATATCAAAAATTTAAAAGATTATAATTTTTCTATAAAAGGTATTGTTAATGAAAATATTCAATTTTATCAAACAACAAATAATAATTTTCAATTATTAGAAAGTGATAAATTCCACACATTTTTTGTAGATAATAAAATTACTGACATATTGGTTACAGATAAAAGTAACTATAAAAATAAGATTTATTATTACAGAAAATTTTTAGAATTCAATGTTCGTGTAATTTTTTTAGATGATGTTTATGACAATTTAAATTTAAAAAATAAATCAGTAACTTTTAAACCTGATTTTGATGAGGTAATTAGTGAAGTTCCCAAGAAATATAATCAAAAAGACCCAATCTATAAAGATATCAAAAATAAAATAATTTTAGTTACTGGTGGGGCAGGAAGTATTGGGTCAGTATTAATTAAAAAATTAACAAAATATAATCCTCAAAAAATTATAATTGTTGACAAAGACGAATATAGTATTTTTAATTTAAAAAAGAAATTAGGCAAACATAATAAAATTTACTATAAATTAATAGATACAACAAAGTACAAATTTTTAAATTTAATTTTTAAAGAATATAAACCGGATTATGTTTTTAATGCTGCTGCTTATAAACATGTTAATATTGTTGAGGATAATTTTAATTATTCATTGTATAATAATATTAAAACAGCACTTAACATTTGTAAATTATCAATAAAATACAATATAAAAAAATGTATCTTAATAAGTACAGATAAAGCAGTTAATCCAACTAACATAATGGGTTTGAGTAAGAGATTGTGTGAAAAAATCTATCTTGTTTATTCTAAAAAAAACCAAGGTATTTTTTCGATTGTAAGATTTGGAAATGTTGTTGGATCAAAAGGCTCTGTAATACCATATTTTCAGAGGCTAATTGAGCAAAAATTAGCACTACCTTTAACAAACAAAAAGGCAACAAGATACTTAATGAGCATAAGTGAAGCGTGTGAACTAATAATAAAAATTTCAATTTTTGGAAATAATGCTGGGATATATTTATTGGAAATGGGTAAGCCTATTAATATTTACGATATGACTTATAAATTGATAAAGTTTAATGGTCTAAGTGTTAAAAATAAAAAAAACCCAAGTGGTGATATAATTATAAAATATACTGGTTTAAATAAAGGTGAAAAACTGCACGAAAAATTAAGTTATAATAAATATTTGAGAAAAACGAAATATGATAAGATTATGATTTGTGAAGAAATAAATGTTAAATTTAACTTATTAGAACTTGAAAATTTTGTTCAAAATTTAGATAATTTTACAAATTTGAAATATCTTAAAGAAAAACTTAAAAAAATTAATAATTAATTCTTTAATATATTAGTATAGTAGCTTGATCTTAAAAATAACATAATAGAGCTAATTAAAACCCCAAACAGCAACCCAAAAAGAGCGATTTCTGCAGTACTAGATTTATTACTTTTAATCTTCCAGCCGTTTAATGTATAAAATGGATCATCTTCAAATATTACATTAAAGTTAGTAATCAAAAATTCTATTTCTTTAAGTTCTATATCCAATGCTAGTTTACTTTGATTTAAACTTCTTTGTATATTTAAGGCTTGCTCTGTTTTTTCAATTTTTAAAACTTCAGGATATGTTTCCAGGGACTCAGTAATATTTTTAATATCAATGTCATCAGAAAAAGTATTTTTTCTTAAAATACTTGCATATGTAGTTTTCAGTTTTGTTTTAATAGATTTTTTAATTTCGCTGTTCAAAACTTCAATAAAATTATTTACTTTAATTACTGAAACACCTTCAGATTCAAAGTTTACAGAAACACCACCTTGAACGCTTGTAATTCTTTTATTTCGAACGTTTGATGGTAATGATCTTATATAGTTTATAATAATAGTTGAAGAATAGCCTGGAATTCCAACATCATCTGTTATTACCGCACTATCTGAAACCCATGTCGAATTAGATGATATTATAATTTCATAGTAGGTGTAATACTTTTTAAAAATCTTATCATAACCAATCGCAGCTGAGATGGTTATTAAAAAGATTATTAGTATTGTAATTTTATTTTTAAACAACATGTCAGAAATTAGTCCATTAACAGATATGATATTTTTTTTTGTTTTCATAATAGAAGTTTTATTATATTAGTTTAAATATATTGACAACAATTAAATTTATCAAAAAGAGCCTTAGATATAAATGTATACACTAATTCTTGGAGGGCTGGGTTTTATTGGCTTAAATTACATATTAAAAAATAAAAATAATAAGATTATATGTGTTGATAACCAAAGTTATGCAGCAAATACCTCTCATCTCAAAAAATTAAAAAAATTGAAAAATTTTGAATATTTTAAAGCAAATATTTCAAATCAAAAAGTTATAAAAGAAATATTTAATAATTATAAAATAAGATACATAATTAATTTTGCAGCAGAAACGCATGTAGATAACTCAATTTTAAACCCAAAGATTTTTGTCAAAAGGAATGTTTTAGATTTTGTATCTTTTTTACAAACAATTATTAATCTTAAAAACTTTGACAAGAAAAATACTAGATTCTTACACGTCAGCACTGATGAAGTTTATGGGTCTTTAAAATTGGGTCAAAGAAAATTTTTTGAAGAAGATAAATTTTACCCTAATAGTCCTTATTCTGCTTCTAAGGCAAGTGCGGAACATTTTTTGAGAGCTTTTAGTAAAACTTATGGTTTAAATTATATGATAGCTAATCCCTCAAACAATTTTGGAGCTTATCAAAATAAAGAAAAATTCATTCCAACTATTATTAAAAGTGCAATTCAAAAAAAAAAGATCCCAGTTTATGGCAAAGGATTAAATATACGTGAGTGGCTTTATGTTGAGGATAATTGTGAAATTTTAAAAAAAATTTTGACACATGGAGAAAATAGTCACTCATATAATGTTGGTGGTAATAATGAAATTAATAATATTACTCTGGTAAAAAAAGTTTGCAAAATTTTAAATCGTTATGATAGTTCTTTTGATTATTTCTCATTAATTTCATATGTTAAAGATAGACCGGGACATGATTTTAGGTATTCAATTGATACAAAAAAAACAAATAAGATTATTAAAAAATTAAAATTTAATAATTTTAATCTTAATTTAGAATTAACTGTAAAATGGTATTTAGAAAATAAAAGCTTTTTAAATTAAATATTATTGTTTTAAGATTTTCAAATCTTTTTTATTTGGATAACTTAATAATACAGCTTTATTTTTACCCTTGAATACAAATAAACTGCTGCAGCAAATTCCTATTATTTTATACTTTGAAAAAATTTTTTTAACATTGTCTAAACTATTAAATCCGCCACTAATAGTAAGTGGCATATTGAATTTATTATATATTTTATCTAATAATACCTGGCTATTATATCCTTTCATGCCCCCATCATTATCGATATCATTTAAATATATCTCACCAAATATATTTTGAATATCCACATTGCTTATATGATCAATAGTAAGGTTTGATTTTTTTGTACCACCGTTATAATAAAAATAAATATTGTCATTAAGTAACTTATAATCTAGGGATAAAACTATACTTTGTCTCCCTACATAATTTGAAATTTCTTTTAATCTATTTAAGTCACTAAAAAATAAATTATTAAAATTTAATTTTTCGATACCTAGTGATAATAATCTTGTTGATTTATCAAGACTATCAATTCCTCCCCCGTAACTAAGAGGCATTCTGGATACACTAGATATCTTAGATAATAACTCAAAATTTATCTTTTTTGTTTTTGAGGCCGTTAAGTCAAAAAGAATTAATTCATCTACTTCTTTTTCATTAAATATCTTAACTGCATTTAAAACATCTCCTAAATAAGTTGCATTGTCTTTCTTAAAACTATTAGTCTTAATCAATTTTCCTTCATACATTTGTAGTCCAACGATTAGTCTTTTAGATTCCATTAAAGGTTGTTAAAATTAGTTAAAATTTTTTTTCCAGAATCGTGGCTTTTTTCAGGATGAAATTGTATACCAAATATATTATCTTTATTAATTATAGATGTAAAATTATGATAATACTTAGATATTGTTAAAATATTATCATCACTTTTTGTTTTAAAATAATATGTATGGAGAAAATAAAATTCATCTTCATGAGTAATATTCTTTAATAATAAACTCTGTTTATTCTCTGTTATTTTATGCCAACCCATATTTGGTGTTATAAACTTACTTGAAAATTTAAATACATTGCCAGGTATAAGATTTAAACCTTTTGCTGAACCTTCTTCACTATCTTGTCCTAATATTTGCATACCAACACAAATACCTAAAATAAAATTTTCTTTTATTTGAGAAAACTTTTTTATTGCATTAAATAAGTTTTTTTCAATTAACAATCTAATTGCATTATCATAAGAACCTACACCTGGTAGAATTAACTTATCTATATTGTTGTCAATTTCTCCAGGATTTGAGATAATTTTAATTTCTATGTTTGCTTCAAAAAAAATATTTTTTAAAGCTCCAACATTACCTAAGCCATAATTAATGATACCAATCATAAAATTAATCGTTTTTCTAAATTTAATATCATCAATATCTTTGTGAATAAACTTATCAATAGGTGATTAGATTTATAGTCTTTAAAAGATTTATTCTTTTTATAAAATAATATATCTAACTCTTCTTTAGATATATCAAATTTATCACATACAAATTGAATATCATTCTTAATTAAAATTTCATCATAAGGTTTTTTCTTTAGTTTCTCTAAAGCTTCATTTCTAGTCATTTGATTTGACAATATTAAATTAGAGAAATGAATTTTTCTTTTATCAAATCCAAATTTTTCATAAGACCAAAAACTCTCAAAAAAAGCAGTAAAACGTGATTCATGATGTTTTTGTGCAGACGGAATCCACCCGTAATCATTTATTAAAATATTTTTTACAATTTTATTATTATAACTTATAAAAGTTAATGGGCTAATCACATTTATTCCATGAATAAACCTGTATATAAATTTATTTTTAAAAATATCACATAGAGGAATTTTATCTAATTTTATATTACCAAATTTTGAATGTATATCCTTAATTTGTTTTAAGTCTGATGCATGATAAGCCCACTCTAGTGGCTCTCTTATAAATTCTGTTGAGTAATTAGCACCTGTAAAAACATATTTAATTTTATTTTTAAATGCATAATTATATAATTCCGCAAAAAAAACATGATCTTGGACTGCATCTAAATTTGGAACTTGAGCTTTTAAGTATGACATTTGGAGATCTTTCATTTCATCCCAATCAACAACCTTTGTTATTAGGTCACAATCTAATTTATCAACAATTTTCTCAATATTATTAGCAGATTCATTTGAGTTCCATCCAGCGTCAACGTGTAATAATAATGGATTAAGATTATATTTTGTTTTAACCAAATGAACCAAATAACTACTATCAGTACCACCACTAACTCCAATTAGGCAATCATATTTTTTTTTTTTAGATTTAATTTTTTGGAATAAATTTTCTAATTTAATTTCATTTGTTTTATTAATTTGTTTTTTCTCATAATTTTGGCAAAAAATACAAATCCCATCTTTATTAAATTTAATTTTAGTAATAGTTGTATCTAATACACAATTTGAACAAATCTTATGCAATTTTAATCCTATTTATTAACTTAATTAAATTTTTATCTATTAGAAATTTGTATCTAATAGATAAACTAAAATGAAGTAAAATTACAAGAGATGAAGTAATAAAAAATAAAAACTCATTAAGATTTAATAAAATTTTTATAAATAAAAATAAAGTAATAATAAAAATATAACTATAAAGAAATTTGCTATTATTATTAATTCTTATTCTTAAGTTATCTAAATATTCTTTTTTAAGCTTGTAAAATAGATAAGAAACTTGAATAAGGTAGAAAATCATCAAATTATATCCAAAATAATCATAGTTTTGTATAGAGTATAACAGAAACATAAATGATAGTGCAAAAAATAACCCGATCAAGGATCCATACAATAAAAGTTTATGTTGCTTTTTTGAAATAAAAAAAACATACAAAATAAGATGAAACGCTAAAAAAAATACACCGAGGATTTTTTGTTTGAAAATAAATGTTGTTTTTAAAACAGAAATTTCGTTGAATTCACCTCTTCCAAAAAGCAGATCAATTATCATTTCTGAATTAAAAAAGAATAAAATAGAAATATATGACATGATTAAAAAGCAATATGTAATTATATCAGAAAAGAAATTTAATTTTTTTTGAGTAATCAAAGTTTTTTTTGAAAAAAATTCAGGTAAAATAACTGTTGAGAATGCTGCAATTATTATTGCAGCTGGTAAATGTGCAACTCTCTCAGAAAGATGAAATATTGAAATTAAACCTTCCTGATAGGACAAAAAATATTTCTCAACAAATCTGTAAATTGTAAAAGAAACAATAAATAAAAATGAATATAAATATGTATTTAAAAATTCTATTATATCTTTCATAAAATTTTTAAAATTAAGTAAATTAGAGACTTCTGGAAAAACTTTATTAGTAATTAATATAATTACAATTTGAATAATTGATGTAAAAATTAAAAAATATCCAAAATAATAATTCAAATAGTCATTTTCATAATTAATAGAAATTATAGTAAAATAAAAAAGAAAAAGAATATTAGGTATAATTAAAATTATACTATTAGAGGTGAATTTTTTTTCTGCCTGTAATATAGATGATAAATAAACAACAATAAAATTAAATATATTGAATAACAAAACATATTTAATTGTTTTGTTAATATAATTAATATCAAATCTTCCTTCAAACCCTGGAAATAAAGTAAAAAAAAATATCTCAGAATAAATTAAAGATACGAGTGTTATTGTTGCTATAACTATAAAAAATAAAATAAAAATACTATATGAAAAACTTAGATGAGTTCCTTCCTTTTTTTTTTGTAGAAATTTACTTATAATATTTTTTTCAAAACTTAAACTGTGAAAAAAAACGTTAAATATCTCTTTTAATTCTAACAATATTATAAAGAATTCAGCTTTTGATGAAGTGCCAAATATAAAAGCAATTAATACATCTCTTAAATAACCTAGTGCTCTTGAAATGAAATTTATAATGGAAATAAAAGTTATGTTTTTATAGACCATAGCATATTAATAGAGTACATTTATCATTTAACAATCATATTAACATAAATAGTTTTAAAATGATTAAAAAATAAATAGTTAATATTTTTTTTTATATTTTAAATTTCAATTATAAAAATACCAAATGTTTGAATTAAAAAAAAAATAAAACTTTCAAAAGTCAAGATAAATGTAACTAAAAAAAATAAACATAAAGACTTTTTAGTTATAGATAATAATTTATATTATTTTTGAGTAAAATAAATTTGCAAATTAATAAGAGAGTTAAATTTTTTCACTTTTTTACAAAACCAATTAAAGCATTTATTAAAAATTTAATAAAAGTAAAAAAATTATTACAATTTAAATTATAACTATTATTCATCTAGTAATAAAAAATTCTTTATGAAAACCAAACTTAATAACAAATTCATATAAATATTTTTAAAGTAAATTTTTTCAATATAATTAAATATTATTACAATAAATTTTTACTTATATATTCATACATAATCTTATGAGCCTCACAATTTGGGTGATCATCTGTAAGAGACCAGGCCAAATTATCACGTGATGCATTTTTTAAAAAAAAATTCCATGGGTCATGGATAATAATATTTTTTAATTTTGCCTCATTAATAAAATTTTTCCAGTCACCATGTAAAGGGTTGGATTTATTAATATTATTCACATCTGGAAAATAGATAAAATTGATTTCAAAATTATTTAATTCAGATTCTTTTTTGAAGTAATCCAAAGTATTAATAAAAAGTTTAAATTCATCACTATTTTTATTTTGATATAAATATTTCCATTCTGATCTATTGAATACTTTTGAAAAAAATGGACTATTAACAAGTGCCTCTTTTAATAATCTCCATGTTTTTATTCTCACTTCTAGAATGTTATCAACTTTTTTTAAAGTTGTGTTATTAGATGTATCTTCTCCTCCTGATAATATTTTGTCACATTTTTGGACATATGGAATTCCATATTTATCAAATTTTAAAACATTCTTACAACCTTGTTTGCTCAAGAATATATCATTATAATATAAAACTATTGTAATTTTTTTAAAACTGCCAACTTTAATATAATTATAAATATTTACCATATCTGTTGGTGAAATACCTAATGATCCAAAGTTATAAACTGAATTATTTAATTTTTTTTCCCTATCTTGTTTAATTAAACTTACAAAATCTTTTTGATTGTGAGCACATACTTCTCCAACTGTAAAACTATCACCCAGATAAATTGATTTATTTATGTTTTTATCTTTAAAATAAACACCTGGATTGTCATTAAATGTTAAATTTACTCCATTTAATTCCATTTTAAATCTTTTATAATCAGGACTATAATGGTTAAAAAATAAAAATAATTCCATTAAAATTAAAATCAATAATATAGAGACAGAGACAAGTATAAAATTTTGAATAAATTTTTTCATTTTAATTGAAATATTATCATTAATATTTAATTAAACCAAAATTATTATATAGATTAAATTAGTAATAATTATTAATTTTGATAAGTATAAGTTGTATACTCTTTTAAAATGATTGATTTTTTTAAAATATTAATAACTAACTTTATTACAATTTTGATATTGTTTTTAATTTTATTAAACATATTTAATAAGTTTAAAAAAATTCAATTAATTTTAATTTTTTTTATTATATTAATTTTTTACTCTCCAATTTCAAATTTACTAGTTTATAGTATTGAAAAATTAAACAAACCTGGCAATATAGATAAATTACAATTAGTTTATGATAAAATTGTAATTCTTTCAGGTAATGAAGATGTTAAAAAAACAAAAACATTTAATCATTTTTATCTAGGAGGTTCGAACAATCGCATAATTGAAGGATTGAGAGTTCATTATAAACACAAACAAAAAATAATATTTAGTGGCTCTAGCTTATTAAAAAAAAAAGAGTCTAGAGAAGTATATGTTGCTAAGAATTTTTTTAAATCATTTAATGTTGATGATAATGCAATAATAATTGATAGTGAGGCCAAAAATACAGAAGATACATTTTTATTTTTAAAAAAAAATTTTAGTAATGAAAAACATCTTATAGTTACCTCTGCAATGCACATGCAAAGATGTAAGTTACTTGCCATAAAACATGATATTAACTTCATACTCTATCCAGTTGATTATGTGGCAAATCATGAAAATCCTTATACTTTCAATCTTAATGTGTTGGAGAATATAAAATTATTTAATTATGGTTTAAGAGAAATCTCAGCCTTAGTACTATATAAATTAACGAAGAGAATATGAGTAATTTAGAATTAAGTATTATTATTCCTACATGGAATAGAAAAAAAAAACTAATAAAATTATTAAAAAATATTATTTCTAAAATTAAAAATAAAAAAATTAAATATGAGATTATAGTATGTGATAGTTTTAGCACAGATGGGACACAAATAGAGGTAAATAGAAATTTTGGTATAAATAAAAATATTTTTTTTAAAAATATAAAAAAAAACAATATTGCTGCAAAAAGAAATATTGGTATTAAATCATCAAAATATATTAATGTTTTATTATTGGATGATGATTGTTTGCCTATGGCTCAATTTTTTGAAGTTTTAAAAAAAGAATTACAAATAAAAAAAACTGATGTAGTTTACTGTGGTCAATATTTCACACCACTAAAATTAATTAAGAAAAGTAATTATTATAAATTCCGTGATGAAAAAAACCTAAAAGTAACCACTTCTAAAAAAATTAATAATAAAAATATTATTACAGGTTGTTGTTTCTTTAATAAAAAAAATATTTATAAAAAATTACTGTTTGATGAAAATATTAAGGGATATGGTTTAGAAGATGTAGAATGGGCATCCAGACTTGAACAAAATAATTTTAAAATTTTTCTAACAGGGGCAAAAGTAGACCATCAAGAAACAAGCCAAAATATTCAAGCTTATGTTCAAAAATGGTTTATTTTATCAAGAGACTCTATGCCAACAATACTGAAACAAAAGAAATTAAAGATTTTACCAAATAATATCTTATTATTTGAAACTTTTTTTAAAAACTCTTTTGCCAATCCAATCATGAGATTCTTTATTTTTTTCGTAGTGTTGCCAGTAAGTCTAATCTTAAAGAAGTATTTATTTTTATTAGATTCAAATAAAGTTTTTTTTTCAAAAAATTTATTTTCATTAATATTAAAACTCTATTACTTTAGAGGTGCAGCCAAGAGAAATAAATTAAATCAATCTCTCTGGTATAAATCAGGATATAAATAATCATAAAAATATAATGATATTCAATTTAGAAGAAATAATCATAGTAACAATTCTATCAATTTTTCAATCTATTTTTGGGGTAGGATTGTTATTATTTGGAACGCCAATATTTTTGATTTTAGGAAATGATTTTTTTGATTCTTTAAATATCCTCATACCAGTTTCAATCATGATTAGTTTTTTACAAATTAAATCTAATCAATTTTCATATAAAAATGATTTTATTAAAAGATTTAATATTATTACAATTCCATCATTATTATTTGCATTATATTTTGTTGTAACGAATTATCAAAATATTAATATAAATTTGATAATATCATCAATAATCATAATATTTTCACTAGTTAATATATTCTTAAGTCAAAAAATTTTAAAAAAAAATAATGATAAGATAATAGATAGCTTTATCTTTTTATTAATTGGTCTTGTACATGGGCTCACAAATTTGGGTGGTTCACTCCTCACTTTAGCTTCAACAAAAATTAATGACAAAAAAGAAATTGTAAGGTTTTGTATTGCTTATGGGTATTTGACTATGGGTATTTTCCAATTATTTGTAATAAATTTTTTTACAAATGTTGAATTTAATTTAGATAAGATTTATTTGATGATTATACCTTTTGTTATTTTTAAATTTTCTCAAATCTTCTTTAAACATCTATCAAATTTGAGGTATAATCTTATTTTAAACCTAATAGCATTATTTTTTGGAATTTATATTTTTTTCCAATTTCTCAGTTCACAATCTTAAAATTTAATACTTTGTATTTATCAAAATTATCAATAAACATAAATGTTAATATTTTTAATAGAAACATAATATAATGTTAAAGTTATCTAGTTATCTTTTTTTATCAATACCAATATTATTAATTACTGGTCCCTTTTTAAGTGATTTAGCCTTAAGTTTAATCGCCATTCTTTTTCTAATTGAGGTATTTAAAAATAAAAAATTTGAACTTTTCCATAATAAGTTTTTTTATTTATTTTTTTCTTTTTATGTTTATTTAATTTTAAATAGTCTTTTACAGAACCAAAATATAGATTCTCTTAAAATTTCTTTAAGTTATTTTAGATTTGGAGTTTTTTCTTTGGCAGTTGTTTATATTATTAATAACGATAATCAAATTTTGAAAAAATTGTATTATATTTTTTTAATTACATTTAGTGTTTTAATTTTAGATGGTTTTATCCAATTTTTTTATGGAAAAAATATATTAGGCTACCCTTTAAGTGTTGGTCCCCGTGTAAGTAGTCTATTCAATGATGAACTTATTTTAGGAAGTTATTTATCAAGACTCTTTCCGATTTTTTTTGCTCTATTAATTTTTTTAAATAAAAAAATTAATAGAGTTCAATATACTTTTAACTATTTAATTTTTATTTTTGCTGAAGTATTAGTATATTTGAGCGGTGAAAGAGTTGCATTCTTTTATATGAATTTTGCTGCAGTTTTTACCTTATTAGCTGTAAAAGATTTTAAAAAATTGAGGATAGGTATTTTGTTGTCTTCGTTAACTTTAATTTTTATCATTAGCTTTACATTTCCCAATACAAAGCAAAGAGTAGTTAATCAAACTTTTGATCAAATGGGACTTTTTAGTGATAAAGAAAATATGATTTTTTCACACCAGCACCATGATTTGTATAAAACAGCAATAAATATAACTAAAGATAACCTTTATTTTGGAGTGGGAGTAAAAAATTTTCGAAATAAATGTAGTCTAGATAAATATAAAATTTCAGTATTTTCATGTAGCACACACCCACACAATACATATATTCAACTATTAGTAGAGCTTGGTTTAGTTGGGTTAATTATTGGTCTAACTTTGTTAATATTTATTTCTGTATATATCTTAAAACACTTTCAAAGTTTAATAAGTGGCAAGTATTATTTTACTGATTTTCAAGTTTGTTTAATTTCAGCCATATTAATTTCTTTGTGGCCTTTTGCACCAACAGGAAATGTATTTAATAATTGGCTTAATATTGTTTATTATTTTCCAGTTGGAATTTTATTGTGGAGCTTAGAGCAAAAACCAAAATTTGATTTAAAAGATCTAACAAAAGATCAATAAAAACACTTAAAAAAAACCATAATTCTTTAGTTTACAATATCTTTATTTTAGGTATAACACTCACGCCGGTGATTATTGCGAAGGGGTTATACCCGATCCCATTCCGAACTCGGAAGTCAAGCCCTTCAGCGCCAATGGTACTTTGTCTTAAGACACGGAAGAGTAGGACATTGCCGGCTATAAAAAAATATTATGAAAATTAAAAGCTCATTAAAATCACTCAAAAAAAGAGACCTTAATTCTAAGCTAGTTAGAAGAAGAGGAAGGGTTTACATAATCAATAAAACAAATCCAAAATTTAAAGCAAGACAGAAGTAATTTTATGGAAAATCAAGACCATAAAAATACCTGGAATAACTTTACAAAATTTGTGCTGTGGGGAACAGTCGCTGTTATAGGTGTTTTAGTTTTAATGGCAATGTTCTTACTATAGAGTTTACTCTATGAGAATCGTTTCAATTTTAGAAAATCAAAAAATAGAGAGAAGAATAGCAATCACTCCTGAGATTGCAAAAAAGTATATAGCCTTAGGTTTTGAAATTTCTTTAATTGAAAATTATGGTGAACATCTAGGCTTTAAGGATGGTGATTACAAAGAGTTAGGTGTTGAAATCTCTACTAATGAAAAAGAAACACTAAGTAAAGCTAATATTATTATTCAGTTAGGATTACTATCTAATGAAAATCTTTCAAATTTAAAAGAAAACCAAACACTCATTGGAGTGCTCAATCCTTATGCTAATAAAGAAAAAATAGAAAAATTATCTAAAAAAAATATTAATGTTTTTTCTTTAGAAATGTTACCAAGAATTACTAGAGCCCAATCAATGGATATTCTTTCTTCACAAGCCAACCTTGCTGGTTACAAAGCGGTAATAGAGTCATTCGCAAATTTCGAAAAGGCAATACCAATGATGATGACAGCGGCAGGTACAATTCCAGCAGCAAAAGTGTTAGTGGTTGGTGCAGGTGTGGCAGGTCTTCAAGCTATTGCAACTGCAAAAAGAATGGGTGCAATAGTTTTTGCAACAGATGTAAGAATGGCCTCTAAAGAACAAGTTGAAAGTTTAGGTGGAAAATTTTTAACTGTTGAAGGATCTGAAAATCTGGAGACAGAAGGTGGCTATGCAAAAGAAGCTTCTGAAGAATTCAAGAAAAAACAAGAGGATCTTTTAGCCGAAACCTTAAAAAAAATCGACATTGTAATATGTACAGCTTTAATTCCAGGCAAAAAAGCCCCATTAATTATCAAAGGTTCTATGATTGATAATATACAATCAGGATCTGTTATTTATGACTTGGCTGCAGTTCAGGGTGGAAATGCTGAGCTTACTGAAGTTGATAAAATTGTAGTTAAAAATGGAGTAAAGATTATGGGTGAAACAAATATTCTTAATAAACTGCCAGTTTCAGCATCAAATCTATATTCAAAAAATGTATTTAATTTTGTCTCAAATTTATATGATAAAGAAAATAATAAGATTAATATTAATTTAGAAGATGAGATAATTGAAAAAACTTTAATAAAATAGAATTATGGAAATAGACCCTTTTATATTTAGATTAAGCATATTTATTTTATCAATTTTTATTGGATATTATGTTGTATGGAGTGTAACTCCATCTTTGCACACACCACTAATGTCAGTTACTAATGCTATATCATCGGTAATTATTGTTGGTGCTATAATTGCAGGTTTAGCAGGAAGTACAGATAATGTTTTCACAATCTCAAACATTCTTGGTTTTTTAGCAATATCTCTTGCTGCCATTAACATATTTGGAGGATTTTTGGTCACTCAAAGAATGCTTCAAATGTATAAAAAGAAAAAGAAAGATAAATAATTATGTCAGCAAATTTATCAGCAATATTTTATTTAGTTTCAGGAGTTCTATTTATACTAGCATTAAGAGGTCTTTCATCGCCAGAAACTTCAAGGCAGGGTAATTTTTTTGGAATTTTAGGAATGGTGATAGCTATAACTGTCACTTTTTTATCAGTAGGAAGTTTTTCTAGTGGACTAATTTATGTACTTATTTTTTTACTAGTAGGCGGTCTTATAGGGGCATTCATAGCTTACAAGATACCAATGACTGCTATGCCAGAATTAGTAGCAGGATTTCACAGTTTAGTTGGATTGTCAGCAGTTTTTGTTGCAATCTCAGCTTTCTTAAATCCGGAAGCATTTAATCTAGGATCAGTAGGTGCTATTAAACTTGCAAGCTTAATTGAAATGTCAATTGGAGCTGCAGTTGGTGCCATAACATTTTCAGGCTCAATAATTGCTTTTTTAAAACTGCAAGGAATAATGTCAGGGTCACCAATCACATTTAAGGGACAGCATTTTCTTAACGCTTTATTGTTAATTTCAATTCTAATTTTTACTTACTTATTATGCTCATCGCAGTCATCTAACTTTTTCTGGATATTAATAGCAGTTTCATTTTTAATAGGATTTTTATTAATCATCCCAATTGGTGGAGCAGATATGCCTGTGGT